>Ga0307374_10000183_pt1 | contig 114958 bp, 107 predicted proteins | sample OX3MG_FD_202532 | JGI IMG/M metagenome (GOLD analysis project Ga0307374, IMG submission 202532) | Soil microbial communities from Risofladan, Vaasa, Finland - OX-3 | ecosystem: Environmental > Terrestrial > Soil > Coastal area > Acid sulfate soil | place: Finland: Risofladan, Vaasa...
AACTTCGGAGGCAGCGTCCAACGCCTATCGGCCGGCCCAATCGAGGGGCCAACCCGCCGGCCTGTCTCAGTCCGGTGGGCGCCCCGCCAAGCGGCGCAGTATCTCGAGGTTCTGACGATCAGGCCCAGAGCCGTCGAACCCGGGTACTTCCAGAATAAACGGCAGCGAGCTCAGGCTCGGCTCGCTGAGCAGGGTTGCGAATCCGGTCTCCCCGATTTCGCCCTGGCCGATGTTGGCGTGGCGATCGCGATTTGAGCCGAGACTGAATTGGGAATCGTTGCAGTGGATGGCAAGGAGTCGATCGGAGCCGATCACGCTCTGCCACTCGGCCAAGGTGTTACGCACCTGCTGGGGGGTGCGCAGGTCGTATCCGGATGCAAACGCATGACAGGTGTCGAAGCAGACGCCCACGCGCGGATCCTGGACGGCGTCCAACATCATCCGGACCTCCTCGGCGCGGGCCCCCACGGAACCCCCCGATCCGGCGTTGTTCTCGATCAGGAGGCGGCAGACCTGGGGATCGGCGCGGTCCATCACCCCCTTCAGATGCTCGGTGATGGTTGGAAGGCGCGCTTCGAACCCCGCCCCCTTGTGGCTGCCGGTGTGAAAGATGACGCCCGAAATGCCGAGTCGATCGCCGGCCGCCAGGTAGCCGGTGAGGGTGCTTTCGGAGCGCTTGCGCAGGGTTTCATCGGGACTGGCGAGATTGATCAGGTAGACGGCGTGAAAGTAGAAGGGAGGGTTGCCCGCCGCCGCGGCGGCCGACCGAAACAGTTCGATCCGCTCATCGTCGAGCTTGGGCGAGCCCCAGAAGCCGGCCGGGGTGGGGTGGACCTGAATCGCCTCGGCGCCCATCTCGGCGGCGCGCGCGAAGGCGTTGTGGAGTCCTCCCCGGGACTCGACGTGGGCACCCAGTTCCGGCATCAGTACAGTTTGCCCGCCCGTCAGGAGAAAATGCCCGGCGTGATCCTTTTCCTCTCCGACCTCGATCTCCGCCTGCGCGGCGGGACCCGGGTGGAGCCGCCCGGCCGCCACCTGGCGCTGGTTTCGGGGCAGAACCTGGACTTGGCTCTGGACCATCTCGAGCGCCGCCCGGACTGCGGGGCGCTGGGAATCCTGGGCGACCTTCGGTCCCGGCCACCCTCCCCGGCTCGACTCGCGCTATTGGGCAACCGCCGAGTCTTGCTGGCCAGCTCTGACCGCCGTCTCCTGGAGCTCTACACGCGCTCGCTGAAGGAGGTGGGGGCGGAGCCGGAATGCATCGTTGGTGACCACCTCGACGGCGACCGGGTCGCCGCTTGGGCCCTGCCCGTCTACGCCCTGATCCTGGCCGCTGGCTCTGGTTCGCGGATGGGCGGCGACAAGCTGCTCTTGGACTTGGGCGGGAGCCCGATCGTATCGCACGTGGTCCAGGCCGCCCGGGGGGGCGGTTGCGACCAGGTGCTGGTGGTGTTCTCCCAGGATGGTGTGGCCGCCGCGGTGGCGGATCGCGCCATCACCGTTTTCAACCCCGACGCCCAGAGCGGCCAGGCATCTTCGCTTCGCGCCGGGCTCCAGGCGGGCCCCGGAAACGCGGCCGGAGCCCTACTCATGCTTGGCGACCAGCCCCTGGTCGGTTCCGAGACCGTCCAGCGCCTGCTCCAGGCCTGGCGACTGGAGAGCACCGCGCCGGCTCTGGCCGCCAGCTACGATGACCCGTCGGCTTGGCTGCCGCCGGTGCTGGTGGCCCGAAGCCTGTGGCCAGATCTGATCTCGCTCCAAGGCGATGCGGGCGCCCGGCAGTATTTCAGCCGCCACCCGGAACTCATCGCAGCGCTGCCGGTCGGAGGCCGAGCCGAGGACGTTGACACACCCGACGATTACAAGCGAATCGTGAGTCTGTTCAAACCCGGGCGCCCCGACTGATCGGATCGCCCCCAAAGAGGAGCGCCGGCCGCTTCCGATCCGAGGATCGGGCCTGGCCGGCGCCACCCAGTCGAGTCCGGTAAATCCGGTTGCGGTCTCCGCGCTAGCGGCGGTCTCCGTGCTGGTCACTCTGGTGATTGCCAGAATCGTGGTCACCGGCTCCCGGCCCAGCGCAACTGGCGCCGGAGCAGACCGTGAAGCCGTCATCGCGAATCGGCATCGAGGCCGTGTAGATGGGAGCCCCAGTGTGCGCGTTCACCATCGTGATCCGATTCTGTAGCAGGCCGAGGTGGTCGTTGAATCCGGTTTCCAGGAACCTGATCGGGCTCAGATTCGGGGTCGTCGCCAGCACCCCGTTGATGCGTGGCGCCTCCACTATCCATTCCGCCGAACTGCTGTCACCGCTGAACTCGAAGGTCTTATCGAAGCGCCGGCCGGTGCTCCAATCCGCGATCCGGTAGTTCACCAAACGCGGTCCCACTTCGGTCACCACGACGGAGAGCCGATCCCCAGGCCGGACGGCCAACTCGGGCGCGTTGAACAACGAGCCACCTTGGCGGTTCAGGCCCTCGATGAAGGCCGAGTAGGCGGCGTGTCCGCCCGGCTCCACCTGAATGTGAATGCCCGCCTGTACCAGGGCGGTGGTGCCTTTGGTGATGCCGCCGATCCCGTCCCAGATCGAGGCGAACTCCGCCTGGCCGGGGTTCCGCTGCGTTGCGGTCGGTACGATGAAGGTGCTCGACACGGAGTTGAAATGAGTTCCGGCATCGAAGTAACCAGCCCAGTTGGTGCTGAGAACGTTGCCTCCAGCGTCGACCCAGTCATCGACCCAATCGTCCGACCAGCTGGCCAGACTGGAGCCAGAGAGGCTCATGAGAGCCAGCAGTGCGAGGGCTGTTCGCCCAACTTTTCCAAACATGGTCGTCACTCTAACCGAACAGTCCGCATTTTCATACGGGTTTTAGTCATTCGGTGCGGGTTTTCCCAAGCTGCGACGCGAGACCTTCCCGTGTTCGCCCCTCGGAATGGCGTCGACCACCGCCCAGTGTCGGGGAATTTTAAAGCTGGGCAGCCGCTCGCGACACCACGCGTCGAGTTCTTCCACGCTTGCCTTACCCACGATCCAGGCCCCCACCCGCTGGCCCCAGAGGGGATCGTCGACGCCCGCCACGGCGGCATCGTCGACGCGGGGGTGGGCTTTCAGAACCGTCTCCACCTCATCGGGCTGGATCTTTTCCCCACCGCTGTTGATGGCGTCGTCGAGGCGCCCGAGAGCGTAGAGCAGGCCGTCCCGCAGCTCCCCCAGGTCGCCGGTGTGGAGGCGGCCGGAGCGAATCGGACTCGCCAGGGCCGGATTCACGTATCCGGCGCAGACCGTTGGCCCTGAGACCACTATCTCACCCTCGACGATGTCCACGTGCGCGTGCGGGCCGACGCGCCCGGCCGCAGCGGGGGCGCCGGCCGCGCTTCCCGGGGGCATGATCGCGATCTGGGAGCAGGTTTCCGTCGAGCCGTAGGTCGGACACACCTTGAGGCCGCGCTCAGTCCACGATCGGACTTGATCGGGGCTGGATGGACCACCCCCGACCAGGATGGCACGCAGCCGCCGAAGCCGGGACTCGCCGCCGGCCGTCAGCAGGCGCTCCAGCATCGTCGGCACCACCGAGAGCAGGGTCGGTCCGTCCTCCTCGATGGCCTGGAGCACGTCGTCCTCGACAAAGCGCGGCACGATTACGACCGAACCGCCGATCAGGGCCGCCCGGATGAAGATGGCCAGTCCCCCGATGTGGTGAGGAGCCAGGGTCAGCAGCCAGCGGTCACGCTCGCTCGCCTGCAGCTGCTCCAGGCACCCGCGGGCCGAGGCGAGGTGGTTGGCAAGCGTGAGGCGAACCCCCTTGGCGCTGCCGCTGGTACCCGAGGTGTAGCAGACGGAGGCGTCCCCCAACTCGCCGAGCTCGGGGTCAGGCAGGCCGGACACCTCTCCGTCGCTGACCAGGAGGCTGGGCCGGCTGTCGGCCAAGATGCGCTCGAGGTCGTCGGGGGCCGCCCGGACCGGAATCGGGACCAGCGCCAGCTCATTGCGCAGGCACGCGTGGAGCAGGGCGGCGAAGCGAATTCCGGCCGGTTCCCGGACGGCCACACGCTGGCCCGGGCGTGCGCCGGCATCGTGAAGTCGCCGTGCCCACTGCTGGGCCAGTTCGTCCAGTTGCATCCAGCTGATCCAGAATCCAGCCCCGCGGTCGATGAGGGCTCGTCTGTTCCCGGCCGTGGCGACGATCTCGCGCAGCGGATCCTGCATCCCTCGATGATGCATCGCCGCCCCCTGCGGGTGCGGCCCCCGGCGCCTTAGCATGGACCCCTGTCAGCGTCGGCTTTGGGGAGTTAACGGTTTGAACAGTTGGACGCGCAGCGGTGACTATGACGACATCTGGTACGAGACCACCGAGGGCGTCGCCAAGGTCACCATAAATCGGCCTGAGGTGCGCAACGCGTTCCGGCCTCGCACGCTGTATGAGATGAGTCGGGCCTTCGAGGTGGCCCGCGACGATCCGCAGATCGGGGTCATCATCCTGACCGGAGCCGGAACCGAAGCCTTTTGCTCGGGCGGGGATCAGAGGGTGCGGGGTGACGACGGCTACCGGGACGAGAACGGCGTGGGGCGGCTCAACGTCCTCGACCTCCAGATCCAGATCCGGCGCACGCCCAAGCCCGTCATAGCCATGGTCGCCGGCTACGCCATCGGGGGCGGGCACGTGCTGCACGTGGTCTGCGATCTGACCGTAGCGGCCGACAATGCCCGCTTCGGCCAGAGTGGTCCGCGCGTCGGCAGCTTCGACGGTGGCTACGGATCGGGCCTGTTGGCCCGGATCGTGGGCCAGAAAAAGGCGCGCGAGATCTGGTTTCTGTGCGAGCAGTACGACGCCCAGGAGGCCCTGCAGATGGGGCTCGTCAACCGGGTGGTACCGCTCGCCGATTTGGAGGCGGAGACCATGGCCATGGCGCGGCGGATCCTCCAGCACAGCCCGCTGGCGCTGCGGCTGCTGAAGGCCAGCCTCAACGCCGCCGACGACGGCCTAGCCGGCATCCAACAGCTTGCCGGCGACGCCACCCTGCTCTTCTATCTCACTGAGGAGGCCCAGGAGGGCCGAGACGCCTACGTCGCCAAACGCCGGCCCGATTTTGGCCGCTTCCCCAAGCGCCCCTGAACCCGGACCGGTCGCGGTCTGGTGGCTGGCGGCGCGTCCGGCCACGCTGGCGGCGTCCGTCTCGCCGGTTCTGGTGGGGGTGGGAATGAGCGTGGAGCAGGGCGGACATCGACCCTTGGCCGGGCTCGGGGCCCTGCTTGTGGGACTGGCCATGCAGGTCGGTGTCAACTATGCCAACGACTATTCCGATCATCGGCGTGGCACCGACCGGGATCGGGTCGGACCCTGGCGGGCGGCGGCGTCGGGGGCGGTGACGCCGGGGGCGGTGCGTACCGCGGCCATCGCGTCATTCGCGATCGCCGCCCTGGTCGGCCTGGCCCTGAGCCTGGCCACCAACCCCTGGCTGCTCGTGGCCGGCGCCGCGGCGGTGATCGCCGGCTGGCTCTACACTGGCGGTCCCAAGCCCTACGGTTACCTCGGATTGGGCGAGGTCTTCACCTTCGTCTTCTTCGGGCTCATGGCCACGGCCGGCACCGTCTACGTGATCGACCTGGCGGTGTCCGCCCCCACCTGGTGGCTGGCGATCAGCATGGGCCTGTTTCCATGCGCAATCCTGGCCGCCAACAACCTGCGCGACATCGAGGGCGACCGGCGCTCGGGGAAGAAGACCCTGGCGGTCCGCCTGGGGCGGACCCGGGCGCGCTACCTGATCGGGGCATTCCTGGTCGCGGCCCTGGCGGCGGTGTCGCTGGCGGCGTTGAGCCTGAGACGCCCCGGTCTGCTGCTGGTGGTGCTCACCCTTCCGCTCGGGGTGGCCGCCTTTCGAGGGCTCGCATCCACAGCCCCCAACCGGCTCATCGGGGCCCTGAAGCAGATTGCGGTGATGGAGCTCGTCTCGGCCTTGCTGATCGTGGTCGGGCTGCTTCTCTGAGGTGGCGGCGGTGAGCGACGATGAGGTTGAGGTCTGGCCGCTGGTCATCCCCATGGCGGTGGGCGAATTGCGAACCGCCATCCTGGTCCTACATCGAGGCGGTCTGACGGGCCTCGGCGAAGCCCCCGCCGTGGCCGCCCGAGGGGACGATCTGGCCGCCCTCTGTGCCGATCTACGCTCCCCACATCCGCGCTCCAACTCGGCCCGGGCGGCCTGGGCCTCGGCCGAGCTGGACCTGGCCGGGCAACGCCGAGGCCTCTCGGTGGCCGAACTCCTGGGGGGGCCCAGACGACGCCGCGTGGCGTGCAGTTATCTAGTGCTGGCCCGGACTCCGGCCGCCGTTGAGGCTGAGATCAGCCTCCGCCGCGACGACGGCTTTCGGACCTTCAAATTGAAGTCCGAGGACGCGGGCGGAGCCCTGGACCAAGAGCGCTTGGGTTACGCGCGCCACGCCGCCGGCCCTCAGGGACGGCTCCGCCTGGATCTCAACGGTCGGTCGCTGGTCGCCGCGCCGGCCCGGCTGGATGGTTTCGACCTCGAGTTCGTGGAGCAGCCGCTGGCGGCCACGGCGCCGGCGCGCTGCTGGCGGGAGCTGCGCCTCAGGGCGGCCGCCGATGAGTCGCTGGCCGACCCCGAGGCCGCCCTCGAGCTGGCCCGGATGGGCGTCACGCTGGCCATCAAACTGGCCACCGTGGGCGGACCTGAGGCGGCCATCGGACTGGGTCGGGCGGCCTCCGGCCAGGTCTTGCTGGGCTCCTCCCTGGAAACCTCGATCGGATTGGCGGCGGCCGTTCACACTGCCTGTGCCCTGCTCCACGAGCCGCTTGACTGTGGTCTCGCCACGGCCTCCCTGCTGGACGCCGATGTGAGCTCCGGATGGCGCGCCGCGGGCCCCTGGCTGGACCTGCCAGTGGGACCGGGGCTGGGGGTCGGCGTTGACCGGCGGCGCCTCTTGCGCTACCGGATCGAGCTCTGATTGAGATGCCAGTCCAGGACCCTGGCCACCGACCCTGGTTGCTCCAGGTGGGCGGCGTGGCCGGCCTGCGGGATCAGTTCGACGCGGGCGCCGGTGATGCGTTCAGCCAGCGCCCCGGCTCGGGCCGAGTAGGCCGGGTCCTCCATGCCGGCCAGGAGCGTGGTTGGGACGGCAATCGCGCTCAGCCGATCCCAGAGCGGCTCCATGGCTCCAGCTCCCATCCCCTCCAGACTGGCCGCCAGCCCCTCTGCCGAGTGCTGCAGACGCCAGGCCCGGGCCTGATCGATGAAGTCCGGGCCGCGCCGGGCCAGTCCCTGGAACAGGGGCAGAGACGCCCAGTAATCGGAGAACCATTCCAGGCCCCGCTCGCGGATCTGCTGGGCCAGCTCGCCATCGGTCTGGAGCCTGCGCTGGCGGGCCGCTCGGTCCGCGATGCCGGCGTGCGCACCGATGGTCATCAGAGAGAGAATTCGCTGGGGGTGGAAGGAGGCGAGATGCAGTGCCAGGCGGCCACCCAGCGAATAACCGACGAGGTGGCTTCGATCGATACCGAGCTGGTCCCAGAGCCGCACGATCTCCGCGGCGGCGGCGGCCATGGAGGCCGCCTGATGGCTGGCCAAGCCGTGTCCGGGCAGGTCGGGCAGGATGTAGCGGTGGCGGCCGGACAGCATTTGGGCCATTTCACGCCAGCTGGCGCGGCCTTGGCTGAACCCGTGCAGGAGGGTAACCGCCGGGCCTTCCCCGTAGACGTCGGCGGCCACGGAGGGGGAGGCGGCAGTGGGCGGGTTGAATGACATCGGTCGCGGCGCTCCTGGGTCCCAGATTACCCATCGTTTCGCCGCCACGTTCGTCGATGAGCTGGCCCGGTGCGGATTGGTGGCGGCCTGCATCGCTCCGGGATCCCGCTCGGCTCCGTTGGCCATGGCCTTCGCCCGCCATCAGGCCATCCGCGTCTACATGCACGTGGACGAGCGGAGCGCCGCCTTTTTTGGGCTGGGGTTGGCCAAGGCCACCGAGCGACCGGTCGCCCTTCTCTGCACCAGCGGCACCGCCGCGGCCGAATTTCACCCGGCCGTGATCGAGGCCTTCCATTCCCGAACTCCGCTCCTGGTCCTGACCGCCGACCGCCCGCCCGAACTGCGCGAGGTGGGCGCCAACCAGGCCATCGACCAGGGTCGCCTCTACGGGGCGGCGGTGCGCTGGTATTTCGATCCCGGTCCCCCCGACGAGGAGCCGGGCTGTGCGAGCCGCTGGCGCCGCCTCGCCTCCAGGTCTCTGCAGGAGGCCGGGGGGCCGCCGGCCGGGCCCGTCCACCTCAATCTGCCCTTTCGGGAGCCCCTTACTCCGGAGGTGGGGGAGGTGGTGTCGCCCGACCCCACGGCCCTCCCACCGCTACTGGTCGAAAGGGGCAGCACCGCTCCCAGCGAGAGGGCGGTGCAGGTGCTGGCCGAGGCCCTCAGTCGATCCCACCGTCCGCTATTGGTTGCCGGAGAGATGAGGGATGGCGCCCGGCTGGCCGACCCGGCCGGCGCCCTGGCCCGGAGCGCGCGCCTCCCCATCCTCGCCGAGCCGACCTCCAATCTGCGCCGGAGCGGGACCAGCGGGCTCGTCGAAGCCTACGATCCGCTCCTGCGCGAGCCGGAATGGGCGGCCGCCCATCAGCCCGATTTGGTGGTCCGGCTGGGCGGCCCGCCCACCTCCAAACCGCTCTCCGAACTGATCGCCACCTCCGGTGCGGTCCAGATCGTGCTCGATCCGGAAGGTTGGCGGGACCCCAGCCAATCCGCAGCCGCCTTCCTCCGAGGTGATCCCGAGGCACTGCTGAGCCTGGCCGCGGGCCGGATTCAAGGCGGCGATGCGCGGGCGGAGTGGGTTCAGAGCTGGCGTGATGGCGGAGCCATGGCGGCGGCCGCCGTCGGTCGAGCCCTGGACCGGGCGCCCCTGCACGAGGGCCACGTGGTGCGCGCCCTGGCCGCCACCATGCCCGGCCAGTCAACCCTGATGGTGGGCTCCAGCATGGCCGTGCGTGACCTGGATTCCTTCTGGCCGCCCTCTCGCCCGGGACCGCGGATTCTCGCCAACCGAGGGGCCAGCGGAATCGATGGCGTGGTGTCGACGGGGCTGGGAGCCCTGGCCGCCTCGGCCGGCCCGGGTGTGATCCTGATCGGCGATCTGAGCCTCTATCACGACATGAACGGGCTGTGGTCGCTGGGCCGGCACGGCCTCAATTCGACCATCGTGGTGCTCGACAACAACGGTGGTGGGATCTTCGAATATCTGGCCCCAGCCCAGCACCCCGACGTCTTTGAGGAGGTCTTCGCCACCCCCTTGGGGCTGCGCATGGAGGACGTGGCCACGCTCTACGGCCTCGATTTCCAGCTCGTGACGCAAACCTCCGAGATCGTCCGGGCCCTGGCCGAGAGCGTGGCATCGCCACGTCCCACCCTTCTCTGCGCGCGCTTTTCGAGGGCCGACAGCGTCCGCGGTCACCGTGCCTGCTGGGCGGCGGTGTCGGAAGCCATGCTGTAGGCAGTTGGCGCCGGCCAAGGTCCTCGAGTCGGAACGGCGCCGGAGAGTCGTTCCTTGCCCCCGCCGCGGTCGCCCGGGCCGGGCGCGCCTCAGCGGGCTCCCGAGAGAGCCCCGATCAGGGCTCGGAACTTGAGTTCGGTTTCCGCCAGCTCTTGCTCGGGGTCGGAGTTGGGCATCACGCCGACGCCGGCGTAGAGCCTGGCGGCATCCTCCCAGAGGAGGCCGCAGCGAAGGGCCACGGCCAGCTCTCCATCGCCGCGGGCGTCCATCCAGCCCACCGCCCCGGCGTACCAGCCACGCTCAAAGGGTTCGATCTCGTCGATCATTCGCCGCGCCGCCGCGGCCGGGAAGCCGTTCACGGCGGGGGTGGGGTGGAGCCGATCGGCCAGCTCCAGCAGGCTGGGGGCCGGCTCGCGCAGGTGGGCGGTTATGGTCGTGGCCAGATGCTGGATGTCGGCGAACCGCGCCACCTCGGCCGGCGAGGCGGACACCGACACCGCCGCCGCCGAGAGCACCCGCAGGACGTGGTTCGAGGTCAGGGCATGCTCGGAAGCATCCTTGGGGCTTCCCAACAGCTGCTGCGCCAACACCTCGTCATCCTCGTCGCTGGGGCCGCGGGCGGCGCTCCCGGCCATGGGTTGGGAGGTTGCTAGAAGCCCGCTCCTGCGGACCAGAAGTTCGGGCGAGGCACCGACCAGCGCGGTTCCGTCCGCCCCCGAGATGAGATAGGAAAAGCAGGACGGGTGGGCGGCCCGGAGTGAGGCCACCACCGTGGCGGCGGCCAGGACCCCGTCGGCGCTCGCCACCAGCTCTCGCGCCAGCACCACCTTCTCTGCCTCGCCCGTCCCCAGGCGGCGGGCGGCGACCGCAACGCTCTGGCAGAACTGGTCCTTGGAGCGCGATTCGGCTAGAGTCAGGGTGCGTGCCCGGGGCCCCCGAAAGCCGGGCTCGAGCTCCAGCAGGTCCAAGTTCCCACTCGCCCAGGAGCGGCCACGAACCCTGGTCAGAGTCAGCTCTGGAACCCGGAACAGGACCGCCGGGAAACCGTCCCAGGGCGGTGCCGGCGGGGCCGAGGGGTCGAATGCGAAGCCTCCGATGGCGATCGCACCGCTGCCGGCGGGGCCGCCCTGGGCGCCCCCCAGACGCGCCGCCAGGCGGACCCAGAGTCGGGCCGCCGCCGTCAGCGGGCTGCCGCTCGACTCGCGGTCGACCACGGTTCCATGCGCGTCCTCGAGCACCGTCCCATCGGGCGAGGCGATGATGTCCCACGCCCGCCCGATGCCGAGGACGCTGACCGCGTCGGGCATCGGGCGCTCGATCAGCATGGCGGAATAGCCAGCGTCCCGGGCAGCGCCGGCCAGCGCCACCAGGTCCGGGCTGTGAGCAAGCGCGATGGAGGTCAACGGGGCCGTTCGATGCGCTCCCGGGCGGCTCTCAGCAGGGCTCCGGCGAAGTGGTGGCGGACCAAGGTGGCGCTGGCGGCGAGGAGCTCTTCAAAGCTCACCAGCAGTTCCGCCTTGGTCTTTTCGGAGACCTGGGCCGAGCTCTGGAGCGGCTTCCGCACGTGGCGGTCGAAGAGCTCGACCGCCTCCAACGCGGTTTGCTCCACCGCTCGTGCATGCCTCACCCCCAGGTCCATCAGATCGGCCACTGGAATACCGGCCTGGACCAGTTTCAACCCGGCCTCCAGTACCTCCAGATCAGAGGCCGGGTAGCGTTCCTCTTCACCCCGGGGCCCGGTCGTCAACAAGAGCCCGCTGGCGGCCAGACGACGCATTATCGAAATCGCCACGCCGGAGCGCTGGGCGAGTTCTTCCAGCGTCAGCGCCGGGCCCCGGGGGGCTGTCGTCACCGCCTCCACCAGGGCCTCGTCGGAGGCCGCCAGTTCGCCGTCCAGGAAGCGCCGGATCACGTGCAGGGCGAAGCCGCGCTGATGCAGCTCCTTGATTCGATTCAAGCGCTGGAGGTGGGCATCGGAATACCAGGCGACCCGCCCCTCCCGTCGGGGAGGCTCGATCAGATGCTTGCCCTGGTAGAAGCGGATGGTGTCGACGGCGACGCCTCCCGCCCGCGCCAAATCCTCAATGCGGTACTCGATCAGTCGATACTTGCACAAATCCCCGGCTGACTGAACCGGTGGCGGGGGCTGGCCGGGGCCGCCACCGGCGAGCTCCAGCTCAGGGCTGGCAGGTGCCGCCGCCGCCGGCGGGCCGGTTGCCCAGGGTCAGCGCGATGGTGGTGGGGGACCCAGATCGAATGACCTTCACCTGCACGGTGTCGCCGGGGTTGTGGTCCTGGAGCACACCGCCCAGCGTCTGACCGTTGTTGAGAGGGGTGGAGTCGATCTGTTCGATGACATCCCCGGTCCTCAGTCCGGCTTTGGCTGCCGGGGACCCGGCCACGGTACCGCTCACCACGTCGCCGAAACCCTCCACCTGTGTGGTGCTGCTGCCCAGCACCTGGTCGATCGACTCGAAGCAGATGCCCACGTAGGGGTGGCCGGCGGTCTTGCCCGCGATCAGGTCCGCAGCGATCCGCCTCACCACCGCGCTCGGTATGGCATAGCCGATGGAGTTGGCGCTGGTCTCGCCAGCGGCGTTCATCCCGATGACGTGGCCGGCGGCGTCCGCCAGCGGGCCTCCGGAGTTGCCGGGGTTGATGGGCGCGTCCGTCTGCAGCACGTCGGCGAGGCTCTCGCTACCGCCCTGGCCGTTGCCGACCGCGCTCAGCGTGCGATGGAGCGCGGAGATGATTCCGGCCGTGACCGAGCCCTGGTTTCCCAGCGGGCTGCCGATGGCCACCACCGGCTGGCCGACCTGGATCTTGGTGGAATCCGCGAACTGGACCACCGGCAGGGCGGCCGGTATCTTGATCACGGCCACGTCCTCGATGGCATCGGTGCCCTGAATCTGAGCCACCCAGTGGCTTCCGTCCTCCATCAGCACCTGAACTCGGCTGGCGCCCTCGACGACGTGGTTGTTGGTGACCATGTAGCTGACATTCCCGCTGCTCTGGATCACGAATCCACTCCCGACACCGCCTCCACCGCCGGCGCTGTTGACGATGATCATTCCCACCGAGGGCAGCAACACCTGGGCCGCGGTGACGGGGTCGAAGTTGGTGCTGATGGTCGGGGCAGTGTGGGGAAGCGTGACCGGGGTCGATGGGGTGGGGGTGGGGGTGCCACCGGCGGTTCGGATGCTGGGAAGTTGGACCGAACACGCGGTCAGGGTGACGAGCGCGGCCAGGACCGTACCCGTGCGCAGGAGGTGCGGGGTCAGGGCCCGCGAAGCAAGGGATTTGATCGTCATGTAATCCATTAGACCCCCACCAACGGTGGCGATTTGTCAAGCAAACGTTATCAATCCAAACATATCCTGAATCGGCGTTCCCGGGTGCAGGGCAGCCGGCATGACCGCCCCCCGAGCGGCGTGGCCGAGCGCGGTGCCGACCGGGTACGGGCGCGCTCCGGCCGCCCGCGCGTGGATTTTAGGGGTGGTCAAGAGCTGGCCCGGAGGGTGCGGATCAGCCGGCTCGGTCGGGATCGAACCGTCGCTGCCCCCGCAGGCAGCCCCGTTGCCAGACGGTGGGGCCTTGCACGGTGCCAGAGAAGGTCGAACCGGTGACGACCGTGGTCGCCATGTCAACATTTTGGCGGGCGTAGACGCGAGGCCCTCAGCCTGGTCGATGCTGGGCGCGTCGGGTGCGGGGTCGGCAGAGCCAGAACACCATCCCCATCAGCCCCAGGGCGGTGATGAGATCTCCGACGCTGTAGGCCTGAGGAAGTATCTGACCCAGCCGGCCCGGCAGCAGGATGGTGTCGCCGAGCCAGTTGAGATGAGAGCTGGGGGTGGCGATCATGTACTGACCCCACACGCCCCGCTGCAGGAGCTGGGGTGGTCCGCGGTGGGCGAGAGCCGCCCGAACCGGCATATGGCCACCGTTGACCAGTACAACGAAAAGGTTCATACCCATCCCCAGAGCCACCATCCAGGCCAGCGGTAGGACCTTGTGGTGGGCGAGCACCCAGGCGATCAGGGCGAGGGCCGACGCCACATACAGCCAGGGCCCCAAACCGGCCGCGGCCAGGGGACCGAAGATGCCGAGTTCTTTGACCACCAGCGCCGCCGGCACGATCGCGATCCAGCGCAGGCGGAGACTGGCCAAGGGGGCCAGGGATCCCCGCGCGGCGAGTCCGCCGAGCAGGCCTAGGGCCGCCCCCACCAGCAGAAGCAAGGCTCAGCCTGCGCTGTGGCCGGTGGCGCGACCGGCAGGCCCGGGCGGGGGGAGGAGAGGGCTCGCTGAGGAGGCGCTCAGACGACGGGTCCGATCGAATAGCCCCGTGCCGTCGAGTGGAGAAATTTCGATCCCAGCTCGGGCTCCAACTCGTCCAGCTTGCGGCGCAGGGTGAGGAGAGCGGAGTGGACGGTGGATCGGGCCGCGTTGGGTCGAAACAGTCCCACCTCGATCAGGTCGACGGCGGTGGCTGATTTGGATCCCTGGGCGAGATGAACTACGAGCGCGGTCTGTTGGGAGGTGAGCCGGATCTGGCTCTGGCCCAGGGTCATGGTGCGGTGGGTGGGATCGAAATCCAGGCGACCAAATCGGTAGTTGCCCGCCCGCCCGGTGCCGCCCTCCACCAAACGGGCGGCCAGATCACTGTAGATGTGAGCCATGGGTACGTTGCCCTTGACGAAATAGCTGCTGGCGCCCAGTTCGTAGGCGCGCCGGATCGCAGCCGAGCTCACCTGAGCCGCCGATAGAACGATCACGGGCAGTCCAGGATGGTTCTGGCGGATCCAGCGCAGGAGCTCGAAACCGGATTCCTCGCCCTCGTCGAGGACCAGGTCGAGGATTACGCCCGCCAGGCGTTCGCGGCTCAATACCTGCAGCGCCTCCTCGGCCGAGCCAGCCACGCTGGGCTGGTATCCGAGGTCGTTGAGGTCCATTCGAAGCTGCACCTGCATCGGCACTTCGTCTTCGACGATGAGCACCGACGAGCCCAGCACCTCGACCGGACGGTAGACCTCCAGCCCCGGGGGAAGCGGGGGGGGGGCGCCCTTAAGCCGGTTCCTAAGAATGGGAGGCATCAGACCCCTGGCGTTTCAGTAGCACCGCAACTCCAAAGTCTGGCGTGCGCGCCGCGACGCTGCAATGTGGCTGCGCAGGCCTTGGTTTTTCAGGGCCATTCTTGCAAGCCTTTCCTGGGATCTTAACCATTTAGGGTCGCGCCGGGCGATACTCAAATTCCAAACAAGGTGAGAGCAATTGGTGGGCGGGGCCTTGAGCCATGAATTCTTGCCGTATTCTGCGCCAGGTGGCTGCGTTTGTTGGTCCTCCCGAGCCCTCCCGTGCCGCAAATCAGGGATAGACCGCAGGCGGCCTCTCCAAGTCGGGTCCTCCGCCGCCGAGTTAGTCGGAGCGCCGCTCCCGGGTGCGCCGGATGGCGGGCGGAAGGAGGGCGTAGAGATCGGCGCGATCGACCGCCTTGCTCATGTACCCGATCACGTCCGGGTCTTCGGTTCCCGAGGGGAAGACCGGATAGGCGGTGTAGAAGATGACGGGAATGGACATGCCCTGGGTTCTGAGTTCAGACAGCAGCGCCCAACCGTCCATGGGCTCGGGCAGCATCAGGTCAATAATGGCCACTTCAGGCAGGTGTGCCCGCGCCTTCTCCAGCGCCTCTGATGCGTCCTGGGCGACCATGACCTGGTATCCCAGCATCTTGAGGTCCGTTTCGAGAATGACTCGCCAGGCCCGTTCGTCATCGACGACGAGCACCGGGGCTCCCTTGAGCTCGTCTGGCGGCGGATCGATTGGCTTTGGTGGTGTGAACGGCACTACTTTCGCGCAGTATACGGAGAGCCATGGCTAGTCCAGCGCCCAAGATCAGGAATCCGCCCTCGGATTTGGGCCATGACCTGACCCAGGCGCTGGCCAGCTGTGCCACCGAGGCGGACATCGTGCAGGTGCTCTACGCCGACCTCCACCCCCGATTTGGATACGACACCATCAACCTCCAAGTGCTCGAGAGGGAGGGTTGGTACCACTCCGTCCCGATCGACCGAGGGGTGCTGCAGGACGTTAGGCGCCGCCTCCTCGCGGAGTCGAACTTTGCTCGCAACTACGAGGACCCCAAGATCACCGTGATTCGGGCCGAATCCGAAGGGGTGAGCTACGAGCGGGGCCGCGGCCCCGGCGTCAGTCGCCAGCCCCAGGTCCTGATCTGGGTCCCGATCATGCATCGCGGCCAGGCCATCGCCGCCATCAGCTACCAGACCTACGCCCGGCGCAAGGTTCCTGACCTTGAGCTGACGCTCTTGGAGCAGGTGCACGCCCAGCTCGGCGTGGTGGTGAGCAACGCCTACCTGAATGAGATGACCCGCAACCAAGCGGTCAGTCTCGGCGCCCTGAACGCGATCGCCCGGGCGCTCTCCTCCACCCTGGAAGAGAAGGAGGTGGCCGCTGCCCTGCACACGACCATCGCACCCCTGCTCCCGCTCGAGTCGCTGGAGCTGATCGTCCCCGAGCCGGCTGCGGTGGGCGGAGTTCGCGCGCTGCGCATCGGGCGCGAGGGCAAGGTCAGGATCACCCGCCATTCCCTGCGCGCCCGCCGCCTGCAGACGGCCCAGGAGGTCCTGCTGACGGGCAAACCGATCTTGGCCACCCAGACCAGCCCGGGCGGTGGATCGGCGATTTGGGTGCCCATCCTGGAGGGTGAGCAGGTGCGCGCGGTGCTGGCGCTGCACGCCAGCCAGAGCGAGGCCTACGAGGAGTCGACGGTGCGCTTCCTAGAGCAGGTCGCAGACCAGGTTTCCCTGGCTCTGCGCAACGCCTGGAGCTTCGCCGACAGCGAGTCACAAAGGCGCCGCATGGAAGTGGTCAACGCGGTCGGGCGGCGCCTGGCCTCGAGCCTCGACCGCTGGGCCATCATGCGCACCCTGCGCGACGAGCTGGCGCGGCACCTCGACTTCGATCTCTTCTCGCTCGCCACCGTGACCGAGACCGAGTCCGGACCTTTCGCCGAGGGCTACGTCTTTGATTCGGGCGAGGAGGGGACCGTCCCGGCCGTGCCGCTGGCCACCGCCGGTCCGTCGCGCGAGGCTTACGAGAGCGGCTTGCCGGTGCTCATCCGCCGCTCGCCCTGGGCTCGCCGCGCCGAACTCGGGAGCCGCGAGGGCAACCGCCTGCTGGGCGAGGGGGCCCTCATCACCGTCACCCGGCGGGGCGCGGCCCGAGTTGCCACAAGATCGATCGTCTGGGTACCGGTTCGCCACGGAGAACGCATCAGCGCCCTGCTCTCGCTCCAGTCCTACCGCAGCGATGCCTTCGACGAGTGGCACGTCCAACTCCTGCAGGACGTCGCCGCCCACGTCAGCCTGTCCCTCGCCAATGCCGACTATTTCGCCGCCCTGCAAACCGAGCGCCGGCGCCTGGAGGCGCTGCACGTGCTCGAGTTGGGGGTCGCCGGGGCGGCCGACGAGCGCCAGATCGCGGAGGCGGTCTTCTCGGCCCTGCGCACCTTCATCCCCACCTCGCACCTGGTCCTGAGCTGGATCGACAACCAGGCTCGGGTGACCGGCTATGGCAGCGAGAACAAATCCGACGTCGTGGTGCTCCACCCGGTTCCGGTGGTGGACACCGTCTTCTTCAAGCGGATGAGCGAGTCGGCGGCGACACTGGTCGAGCCGGTGCCGTCCGATCTGCGCGCGCCGGAGCCGGGTCGATGGTGGCCCACCGAGGACCGCCGAATCCCCTCCCAGGTGGTCTGGGTGCCGGTTTTTCAGGGCGGCCGAGTGGCCGGGGCCATCTCCGCCCAGCGCTACGAGGACGTGGCCTTCAATCAGAGCGAGGTGCAGCTCCTGGAAAGCGCGGCGCCAGTGGTCGGCATCGCCCTTAGAACCGTCCGCCTGCACCGCGCCAACGAGATGGCGCTGACGCACTCGGTGCGCATTCAGGAGGTCGCCGCCCTGGCCGGGCATGCGCTGGAGGGGGTCGTGGCCAGCATCGCCGACCAGGCCCGCACCACCTTTGAGTCGTCGGGGGCGGCCTGCTGGGCCTTCGACGATGAGGGCCGGGTGGCGGCCCAGGCCAGCGACGGCGACATCTTCGCCAGCCGGGTGCTGAACTGGTCGGGGCGCACCTCGGAGCGGAGCTGGCGCACCGCCCCCCGCGCCGACCTCACCGGCACGCAGCGCAATCTCGCCTGGCGGCTGATTCCACTCTGGTATGCGGACCGCCTGGTGGGGGCGATCGGGGCCGTCCAGGCGGCGGGCGCAGCCGAAGAGTCGGGCCTGGCCCCGGTCGACTTCGGCCGCCATGCCGCCATCGCCATCGAGAACGCGCGCCTCGCCGCTGAAACCCGGGGCCGCATTCACACCCTGGAGGCGGTCGCCGCCTTCACCGACCTTGACATCACCCGCCCGGAGGTGACCAGAGATGAGATGGGACGCCAAATCGAGAAGGCCTTGGCGGTGGCGGTGGGCGCCCTCTGGTTGGTGGCGGGCGAGGACATGGTCCGCCATCCTGCATCCCCATCCGGTCTGAACCGGATCGCGATCGCCGACGCGCCCCGGTTCAAGCCACGGGCCAAGCTGCGCTCCCGCGCCGCCCGCGCCGCCCGCTCCTTGGCGCATCAGGAGTTGGTGGCGACACCGATCATGCTGGATGGTCAGCTGGCGGGCATGCTGACCGCCGAACAGATGGGCTCGTCACCGGCCGAAACGCGGCGCCTCATGGGCGTCTTGGCGGGCCAGGCGGCGGTGGTGCTGAGTCGGGTGAGGTTGGTCGACGCCCTCGACCGCCAGGCCGGAATGTTGAATGCGATCTTGAGCCACTCGCCGGTCGGGGTGATCTTGGAGGACCAGCAGGGCATAGTGGTCTATGCCAACCCTGAAATCGAGCGCATCTACGGGGTGCCCGCCCAGGGATTGGTCGGCAACAGCTCGCAACGTCTGCTCGACGAGGCGCGGGCGGTGATCGAATCCGACCCCGAGGCGGCGCCCGATGCGCCGCTCGAGCTGCGCTTGGCCAATCGCGACACGGTGGTGGAGTTGCGCCGGGTACCGATTCCGGGATCCGGCCAGCAACCCTCTGGAATTCTCACCCTGCACGAGGATGTGACCCGCGAACGCGAGATTTTGGAGGCCAAGGATCTGATGTTGCGGGCCATCGGACACGAGGTGCGAAGCCCCGCCGCGGCCATGAAGTCGACCATCGCCGGACTGCTGCAGTGGGACCTGGTGATGGAGGCCGAGCAGCGCCATTCGCTGCTCGAAGAGGCCTACGACCAGTCCGACCGCCTGCTGGGCCTGGTCGAAAACCAGCTCATCATCGCCAAGCTGGAAGCGCACCGGTTTGAGCCGAATCCAGTCCCGGCCAGCATCGAGCGGGCCACCGAACAGGTCATGGCGGTGCTGCGCAGCCGCTATGGCTCTCGCGTCGATGTCATCCGATTCAGCTTCGGACCGGGTCTGCCGTCCGCTCTCTGCGAGCCGAGCCACCTGGACCAGGTGCTGACCAACCTGATCGGCAATGCGCTGGAGTACACCGAGGCGACATCGATCGAAGTGTCGGCGTCGGAGTCGGGTGGCTGGCTGGAGGTCACCGTTGCGGACAACGGGTCTGGGCTGCCCAAAGATCGTCTTGAGGGCCTCTTCGAGAAGACCGGGCCGGCGGGTCAGAACCGAGCTCACGGCGGCCTGGGTTTGGGGCTTTACTTTTCCCGGCTGATGGTGGAGCAGTCATTCGGCGGCCACGTCTGGCTGGAGCGGACAGGTCCCGAGGGGACCTGCTTTAAGTTCACCGTTCCGGCCGCCCCCCACCGCTCACGCCCCGCCATCGGCGTTCGTGCCACGGCCAGCCGGTGATCGCCTCGGGCCCTCTGCCCGACTTTTGGGTTCGTGTCGGGGGAGGTCTGGTGGAGGTCCACGACGGCCATCGCCACGGGCCGGCCGATCTTGACCATCCGCCGCCCGGTGGCTCACTGGAGCCGATTCTGGCCGGGGATGTCCTGGTCGGTTGGTGTCCGGCCCCGGCCCCACGCCACGCCGCCAAGCGCGCTCGGGAGGAGGCCGGCCGCATCCATTTCGAGCGCCGCGCCTATCTCCTCGGCCGGCTCGGCCACAAGCTGCGCTCGTCGGTGCTGGCGCTGCAGGAATCCGCCCGCCAGGCCGCCTTTGGACATGACCAGTTGCTGCACCAGATCTACGATCAGGCCCAGGAGGTGGGGCGTCGTGCCGCCGCCCTGGAATCGGTGGCGCTGGATCCCAAAGACGATCCTCGGTCGGTGGTGATCGGTGCTGTCATCAACCTGGCTGCGCCCGAAGCCAGGACTAGCCTGCCCGGCAACGCGGTGGTGCGTGTGGCCGAGACCGTCCTGGTCGATGCGCTGACCAGGACCTATGAGTGGATGGGCGGACCCGGGGTCGCCATCAGCGTGGAGCCGTCTGGTCCCTGGTGGCGGGTCGGGTACACCGCCTCCGCCTCGCCGGGCCCGATGGCCGCCCCCGAGCTGGGGGAGCCGCTGGTCAGGCTGCTGGTCGAATCGCGCCTCGAGGGCTGGCTGGAGGTGATCGACAGCACGCGCGTGGCCATCTTCCTGCCCGCCGCCACGCTCTGACCCCCAAGGCTCAGAGAGGATGGCCACCGTACGCCGGGTGCTGGCGCCCAATCCCGGTCCCTTCACCGGTCCCGGCACCAACACCTGGCTGGTGGGCGACGGGCCGGCGCTGATCCTGATCGACCCTGGCCCGGACTCGTCGGAACACCGGAGCGCCATCGCCGAACGGCTGGGGGCTGCCGCCCTGGGCCTGATCCTCGTCACCCACGGCCATCCGGATCACCTGGAGGGTGCCGAGCGACTCGGACGCGACCACCACTGCCGGGTGACCCGATACCCGGAACTGGCGGACTCGGATGTGGTGCGCGTGGGCGGCCTGGCCCTGACCGCGATCTTCACCCCTGGCCACGCTGGCGATCATCTCGCCTTCTGGATGCCCGACGATCGGGTGCTCTTCTGCGGCGATCTGATCTTGGGCCAGGGCAGCTCGGTGGTGGCCTGGCCGGAGGGTGACATGGCCGCCTATCTGCACTCCCTGCAGCGGGTCATGGAGCTGGCGCCCCGAATCCTCTTTCCCGGCCACTTCGATCCGGTCCTCGACGGGCCCGCCAAGATCGCGGAATATCGCGCGCACCGCTTGCAGCGGGAGGCGGCGGTGCGCGCCGCCCTGGACCCCGCGCCGCGGGACGTGGCGACCATCACGGAGTTGGTTTACGCCTCCGAACTGGCCGGCCATGCCGATCGCGAAGCACTCATGAGGGCGGCTTCCGCTTCGGTCCGGGCTCACCTCGAAAAACTGGTTGCCGAGGGGGCGGCGCGGGCGGTCGTTGCTGAAGGCGCGGATCTGGCGTGGGTCTCAACGTCCGCCCCCTCTGATCCTCCCTCTGGCGCCCTGCCGTCGGGGCCGGCGCCGGCGCATTCTCCGTCCCCCTGATCCGGGGCCCCTCACATGCGAGCCGGGCCATCTCCTGGCTATGGTTGAGCCGTGCTGGCCGATTCCGCCCCTCCGGCCCTGCCCGCCATCTCGCTGATTGACGACGGTGCGCTCCTGGAGTGGCTTCAAGCCGGGGGACAGCCCACCTACCGGCTGAAACAGATCCGGCAAGCGCTCGCGGCGGGGGCAGGGTTCGAGCAGATGTCGACGCTGCCGACCGATCTTCGCACCCAGCTCACTCAGCGATTTCGGCCTCGCGCGCTGGCCGAGATCGAGCGTTGGGACTCGGACCAGGGCCTCACCACCAAGATCCTCTACGGTCTCGACGGCGGCTACACGGTGGAGTCGGTGGTGATGCGTTACGAGCGCCGCTCCACCCTCTGCATCTCTTCCCAGGTTGGCTGTCCCATCGGGTGCCCCTTTTGCGCCACCGGCCAGGGTCCCTTCGGCCGCAATTTGAAGGCCGGTGAGATCGTCGATCAGGCCATCGCCGCGGCCGCCCTTCTGGCCGCCCGCGGGCGCCGACTGACCCACGTCGTGTACATGGGTATGGGCGAGCCCCTGGCCAACTACGAGGCCGTTGTGCAATCGGTGCGGGGCATCGCCGACTCGTCTGGCCTGGGCATCAGTCCACGGCGGATCACGGTCTCCACCTCCGGCTTGGTGCCGCGCATCGACGAGCTCGCCCAGGAATCGCTACCGGTGACTCTGGCCATCTCATTACACGCCGCCCGCGACGAACTTCGCGATTTCCTGGTGCCCATCAATCGCAAATACCCGCTGGCCGACCTGACCCAGGCGGCGGCCCGATTCGCCAACCGGACGGGGCGCCGGGTGAGCTATGAATGGGTTCTGCTGGCGGAGGTCAACGACAGCGATCAGGACGCCCGGGAACTGATCGAATTGACCCGCCAGAGTTTCGGTCACGTCAACCTCATTCCCTTCAATCCGGTCCCGGGCACCGATTTCAAAGAACCCGATCCGGGCCGCATCGCTCGCTTCGCCGGCCTGCTCCGGGAGGGCGGCGTGCAGGTCACGGTGCGCGACACCAGGGGCCGGGAGAATTCCGCCGCCTGCGGACAGCTCCGGGCCCGGGCCATCGGGGCGGGCGTCATAACCGCGTGAGGGCCGCCGGGGAGAGCGGTCGGCTAGATCTGGTCGATGTCGTCGGCCAGCGCAAAGTCGGCGGCGGTCAGCCCCCCGGCGCTGTGGGTGGTCAGGCGCACCCCCACCGCACCCCAACCCACGTTCAGGTCGGGATGGTGCGCCCTGGCTTCGGCGAGCGGAGCGACCTGGTTCACGAATCCGACCGCGCCCATGAAGTCCTCGAACTTGAAGGTTTTGGTGAGTGTGGAATCGGCCACCGTCCAGCCCTGCAGGTGGGCCAGGGCGGCCGCCACTTGGGCATCATCCAGTCGTCTCGCGGCTTCGGTCATGGCGCTACCTCCTTAGGGGCCGCGCCGGGGATGGATGTGGTGGCCCCCACCAGCGAAGAATAGAGCGATCGGATCCGCTCGGACGGGCATAAGCGCCACATAACGCCACATTCAAAACCCGCCCCGCTATCGTGGCGGGGTGAGCTGGAGTCTCATCTGCCTGGATCTGGATGGCGTCATCGCCGACTCCAGCCTGGCCATTCCGCGGACCATAAATCGTGCCCTGGTCTCGATGGGGCTGCCGGAGCAGCGCGAGCGGAGTCTGCTCCACTTCATCGGCCCTCCACTGCTGCCCTCTTTTGGGGCCCTCTTGGTGGAGCTGGGCGAGGATCCCGACCTGGCCTGGCCGTGCGTCCAGGCCTACCGGCAGCTGTACGCCGACGAAGCCGCCCGCAGCACGCGGCTGTACCCCGGCATGGGCCCCGTCCTGGACCAGTTGGCGGAGAGCGCCCCCCTCGTCGTGGTCACCTCCAAGCCGACCCGTTTCGCCTGGCCGATCCTGGCTGACATGAGGGTGTTGGGTCAATTTCACGCCGTCTTCGCGCCCCCCCTGGAGGAGACCTCCGAGCCCAAGCAGAGGACGCTCGAGCGGGCCCTAGCATCGATGCGGAAGCGCGGCATCGGGGTCGGTCCGGTGGTCATGGTCGGGGACCGCGCGCACGACGTGCGGGCCGGCCGAGCCGCCGGCGTCACGACGGTGGGCGTGCTCTGGGGATTCGGATCGAGGCCGGAGCTGGAGGGCGCCGGAGCCGACCACATTGTGCAGAGACCCGATGACCTCGCCGCCGTGCTGATTGCGGGCGGGGTTGCCGCGCGCCGAAGCTAGCCGCCGTGGGCCACATCGTCGCCGGTACCTCGGGATTCAGCTATACGGCCTGGCGGGGTGATTTCTATCCCGCTGATCTCTCCCCCTCGGGCATGCTCGAGTACTACGCGGCGCGGCTCAACGGGCTGGAATTGAATGGGAGCTTTTACCACCTCCCAACCAGTTCGGCGCTGCTCGCCTGGGCCTCGTCGTCCCCGCCCGGGTTCCAGTTCTGTTTCAAGGCGCCGCGCGGTGTTACCTATTCCGGCGCCGCCTTCGACAAGGCCGGGCTGGCCGCCCTGACCCGCCAACGGCTGGACGTCCTGGGAGCGAAGTTGGGGCCCGTACTGCTGCAGTGGCCGCCCACGCGCCCCCGCCAGGATGAGCTGCTGGAGGAGGTTCTGCAGGCTCTCGCGGTGCCCGCGGCGGTCGAATTCCGTCACCCCTCCTGGTTTTGCCAGGCGGTTTATGCGCGGCTCCAAGACCACGCCTGCGCGCTGGTCGTGACCGATGACGAGAAGTGGCCGATGGCGCCGCGCATCGAGACCAGCGGCTTTTCCTACTATCGGCTGCGCCGCGATTACTCACCGATTCAGTTCTCCGACTGGCAGCGGGAGCTCTGGGCAGAGGCGCGATCCAGGGAGTCGGTGCACATCTATTTCGAGCACTCGGCGGGGGGGCCGGCGCGGGCGCTCGCGATGCTTCAGGGGGCGTGAGGCGGCCGGGCCTTGCGGCTCAGGGGTTGGGGTCCAGGCTGCGCTCCATCCGGGCCAGTGCTTCGGCCTGGTCGAGCAGCGCCAGGGTGTGATGCAATGGCGGTGAGATCGAACCCGCCACCGCCCGCCGGATCGGGGTGAAGAGCTTGCCTCGGCTCCATTGCCGGACCTCGCGCAGCGTCTCCAGCGCGGTCTCGATGGCCTCCGGGGTCCAGGGCGAGGTGGCAGCGAGCACCTGGCCCGCCAGCTCCAGCATCTGACGCTGGCCGGGGTCGAGATCGGGAGGGGTCGGAGCCTCCTTCAAGAAGGCGAGCAATTCGGCGGCCTGGGCCAGCCGCGGGAGCCGCTCTTTCAGGGCCGGCGCCGCCGCCCGGACCGTGGCCGGGGGCAGATCGGGCAGGAAGGGGAGCAGGCGCTGGCTGAGGTCGTCATCGCTTAGGGAGCGAATGTAGTGGGCGTTGACCCAGTCCAGCTTCTCCCAATCGAACATGGCGCTGGCCCGCTGGACGCGTTCCAGGCGGAAGCTGTCGACCAGCTCGGGGAGGCTGAAGATCTCCTCCTCGGTGCCCGGGTTCCAGCCCAACAGGGCGAGGTAGTTCAAGAGCGCCTCGGGCAGGTAGCCCATCTCCCGATAGAGCCCCAGCCGCGCCTCCGGATGACGGCGTTTGGAGAGCTTGGCGCGATCCTTGCCCACGATCACCGGCAGATGGGCAAAGGCGGTTGGGCGCTGGTAGCCCAAGGCCTCGAGAACCATCAGCTGGACGGGGGTGTTGGAGAGGTGCTCTTCGCCGCGGATCACGTGCGAGATCTCCATCAGGGCGTCGTCGATCGGACTCGAGAAGTTGTAGAGCGCGACTCCGTCCGAGCGAACCAGCACGGGGTCGCCGATGAGGTCGTTGTCGAACTCCAGGTCGCCCCGCACCAGGTCGGTGAAACGGGTCTGGCCGGCGGGCACCAGGAGCCGAACCACGAACTCGGTGCGCCCGGCTGGGGGTTGGCGCAAACAGCGGCGCGAATACCGGTAGGGCAGCTTGGCCGCGGTCGCGGTCGCGCGTTCTTGGCCGAGCTCCTCCCGGGTGCAAAAGCAGCGATAGGCGGACCCGGCGGCGAGCAGTCGGGCGGCGTGCTCGCGATAGATGTCGAGGCGCTCGCTCTGCCGGTAGGGCCCGTGCTCTCCGCCCACGTCGGGGCCCTCATCCCAGCCCAGTCCCAGCCACCGGAATCCGTCGTAGATGGCTTCCTCGTAATCACGGTGATTGCGCCCGGTGTCGGTGTCGTCCACGCGGAGGATGAATCGGCCTCGATTCTGACGCGCAAAGAGGAGGTCGAAGAGGGCGGTCCGAGCGCTGCCTAGGTGCACGTATCCGGTCGGGCTGGGCGCCATCCTGACCCGAATCTGGGAAATTGGCACGGGTCACATACTAGTTGCGTGCCAGGGGTGATGCTTTTGAACGGAGGCGCCGAATTCGGTCCCGGCAACGAGACTCAGGACCGGTTTCTCATCGCCGCCGCCAAGCCGGGCCGGGCCTTCGTTCTGACCACCGCGGTGGCTCGCCACCAGCCCCAGCTCGCCGCCCAGGAGGCTCGGGCCTGGTTCAAATCCCTGCACCTGGCGGTGGAGGATCTGGGCCTCTGGGATCCGGAGCGGGCCGACTCGCCGGAGATGGCAGCCCGGGCGGCAGAAGGTGGGTTCTTCTATCTCGCCGGCGGCGATCCGGACGTCCTGCTGAGTGTGCTGCAGGGCACCGCGACGTGGGCGGCGATACGGCGCTCGTGGCTGGAGGGAGCGGCTCTGGGCGGGTCGTCGGCGGGAGCCATGGCTCTTTGCGCGTCCACCCCCGTGCCCGTCTCGGGCGGAGGCTGGCGACTGGAGCGGGGGCTGGGCCTGGTGGCGGGGGCGGCGGTGCTGCCTCACTTCGATAGCCCCGGCCGGGGCCTCCTTGAGGCCCTGGGGTCCACTCCCGATATCGCCTTCATCGGATTGGATGAACGGACCGCCCTCTGCTGGAGTGGCGGCCCCTGGATGGCACTGGGTCGGGGCCGGGTGACCCTCCTGCGCGGCTCGCGGCGACAGAGCTACGGGTCCGGATCGGCCGTCGACGGCTTGGCCGATCCGGTCTCGTGACGACGGCGGGCGAAATCATCGAGGTGGGTTCCCTGCGCATCCACCACACGGTGGCGGGAGAGCGAGGGTCACCGCTTCTGCTGCTCCACGGATTGGGCTCGTCGGGCTACCTGGAATGGGGGGCCAACCTGGATTTCCTGGCTTTTGAGAACCGGGTGTTCGCGCCTGACCTGCCCGGCTTTGGACGCAGCGCCAAGCCCCCGGCACCCTACGGCGTGGCTTACTTCGCGCGCTTCATCGACGCCTACATGGACGCCGTCGGTCTGGATTCTGCGGTGCTGGTGGGAGCTTCAATGGGCGGGCGGGTGGCGCTGGAGGTGGCGCTGTCGAATGCCGCCCGGGTGGACAAACTGGTGCTGGTTGATGCGCTCGGGTTGGGTCGGCCGAGCTTCCGCCCCTACTACCCGCTGCTGGCCCTGCCCAAGGTCGGGGAGGCAATGATGGGGGCCATCCGGCTGGCCCTGAACAGACTCCCGCCAGAACTCGTGGAGCGCCTCCGCCGCCGCTGGGGCAGGGCCGCCGCTTTGGACCCCGCGCGTGACGATGACTACGTGGCGCAGATGAAGGAGATCCTGACCTCGGACGGATACACCCGCTCCTACCTCGCCACGCTCCGCTCGCTGGCCGCGCCGGACTTGCTGGGGGGCTCCGATCTGGCCACCGTGCTGGCGCCCCTGACCGTGCCCGTACTAATCATCTGGGGCGCCAACGACCCCCTCTTTCCGCTTCAGCACGCCCACGCCGCCCACGCCCTGTTGGCCGGCTCCCGGCTGGTGGTGATCGAGGGGGCCGGGCACTCCCCCCAATCCGACCGGCCCGGCGAGTTCAATCGCGCCCTGGTTGAATTTGTCCGCTGACCGCGAGCGCTACCTCGGCCCCGAGTACCTGGCCGCCCTGGCGCGGGGTCACATCGAGCCGCTGCTGCATCGTGATCCGCAGCGGCCGCCCCGCCTCTACCGGCTCGTGACCTGGTTGGCGGCCAGATTGATACCGATCCTGTTCCGGTTCCACGTCCAGGGGCTGGAGAACCTACCCCCGCCGCCCTATCTGCTGGCGGCCAACCACCAGGCCTGGTTCGACGCCCTCTTCCTGCTCGCGGCCCTGCCGTCTAGGCCCATGATCTACACCATGGGTCGGCGGGAATCCGTCTTCGACCGAGCCTGGAAACGCTGGCTGCTGCGACGCATGGGGGTCTTCCCGATCTCTCCTCAAATGGGCGAACTCGATGCCACCGCGCTCGTCAGCGTCTACCAGCTGCTGGGTCTGGGGGCGGTGGTGCTGATCTTTCCCGAAGGCCGCTACTCGGTCGGTCGCACCCTCCAGCCGCTGAAACGCGGGGTCGCGCATTTCTCCCTCCAGTCGGGGGTGCCGATCGTGCCGGTGGCCCTTGCAGGCCTGGATCACTGGCGCCTGGGGGGGGTCATCGAGGTCTCGATCGCGCCCCCCCTGAGCCCGGATCCGCCCCGCTGGTGGAGCCTGAACCAGCGCGTCAGCGAGCTGGTCGAGACCGTGCGCGAATCCATTCTCGGGGCCTTTGGCCGCCGCCGCGGAGCCGCTGCCGGCGGCGGCGGGCTGCTCGAATCGATCCGTACCCGGGTGTCGGGTCGGCGCCGACGACCTTAGACTTCGCCCTCGTGCACCTGATCGCGGGGTCGGAGAGCTGGGCGGGGCGCCACGTGTCCGCCGCTCTGCGAGCGCGCGAGCGGGTGCGCGAGTTGGCGTGGGGGACCCCAATCGGACGCTCACTACGGGGCGTGGGCGTCATTCACTACGTTGCCCAGCGACGCTCAGCCCTCGGCTCCCGGAAGCCCGATGCGGTACCGGATCCGTGGCTGGCGGAGTTGCTCGGGGCGGCCCGCGAGCAGCACGTCAAACGCGTGGTGTATCTCTCATCCTCCCGCGTCTATGGACCCCAGATACCGCATGGCCCGGGGGCTCGGATCGACGAATCGACCCTGATCCGCCCCCGGCACGAGAACGAGCACGGGTTGGCCGCCGAAGAGCAATGGCTGCGGGCCCAGCCCGATCTGGAGGTCGTTGTCGTGCGACTGGCCCAGGTGCTGGACGCAGAGGAGCCGGTGGTGGCCGCCTTCAGCGACCGCCTGGGGCGGGGCGACCTCTGGCTGCCCGGGGGAGGGCGCGCGGCGCGCACCTTCCTGGCCGGAACCGACGTTGGCCACCTGGCCCTGGCCGCCGCCGACCGGGGCCGGGCGGGCGCCATCCACCTGGCGGGCGGCTTCCGGTCGTCGTGGCTGGAGGTGGGGGGGAGGATCGCGCCCGAGGCGCGGATTCGGGGGCTGCCCTACGACCTGTCGCGGCTGCTGGCCGGGTGGCACCGTCTCCAGGCCGACGCCGGCGCCGACCACTGGAGCGGTGCGGAGATGGTCGATCTGCTGGCTCGGCCCCAGGTCCTCGACGATGCACGGACGCGCCGCGACCTGGTCTGGTCGCCGCTCGTCACCACCGCCGAGGAATGGGTTGCCGACTCGACTCCGGCCCCCCGGCCGCGGCGGCGGGGAAAGAAGGCGGGGTGAAGGCCAGCTAGGTCACGACCAAACAGGTGATGGTCTTGAAGACCCCCTCCACCCGCTGGATGGTGTCGACGATGAGCTGGCCGACGGCGTTGACGTCAGCCGCCTCACAGACCGCGATCACGTCATACTCGCCGGTGATGGCGTCGGCCGCACTGATTCCGGGCTCTCCCTGGAGCCGCTGAGCCACCTCCAGAGCCCGCCCGGGCGAGGTGTTTATGAGCACGTAGGCCTTCATCGATCAACCTCCTGGCGCGCTGCTTACGGCCTCCAGACTAGGCAACTAGCCTAGCGCGCCTGAAGCGCTCTGATCATCACCTCGTCGGTCATGTTGGCCCCGGAGAGGATGACCACCACGCGCTCGTCGGATTCCGGCGCGTAGTGGTAGAGCAATGCGGCCAGGGCGGCCGCCCCGGAAGGTTCGGCCAGCAGGTGCTCCCACTCGAAGTAGAGCCGGACGGCGGAGAGCATCTCGGCCTCGGAAACCCTGATCATGCGGTCCACGCAACGCCGGGCGATCTCGAAGGTCCGGATCCCGGGGGCGCTGGCGGCGAGGCCATCGGCCATGGTCTGGACGCTGTCCAGCGTCACCACCGAGCCCGCCTCAAGGGAACGGGACATGGCGTCGGCGCCGGCCGGCTCGATGCCGATCACGCGCACCTGCGGACGCTTGTGCTTGAGGTAGAGGGAGAGGCCGGCGATCAGTCCGCCGCCCCCCACCGGCACGATCACCGTGTCGAGGTCGGGAATCTGTTCCAGCAGTTCGACCGCGATGGTCCCCTGGCCGGCGATGACGTCCGCATCATCGAAGGCGTGAACGAAGGTGGCGTCGGTCACGCCCTGGACCCGAACCGCCTCCTGAAAGGCGGCCTGGTAGTCGCGCCCGTGGGTGATCACGTGGCCGCCGAGGCGCTTGATGGCTTCGACCTTGAGCTGATTGGCGCTGGCAGGGACGTAGATCGTGGCTGGTACCCCGAAAACCTGCGCCGCGTGCGCGACCCCCAGACCGTGGTTGCCGGCCGAGGCCGTGATCAGCCCCGCCTCTCGCTCGGCCGCGCCCATCCGGATCAGTTTGTTCAGTGCGCCCCGCACCTTGAAGGCACGGGTGGGCTGCACCCCCTCGATCTTGAGGCTCACGTGGCATCCGGTCTTGGCCGTGAAGGCCCGCGAATACTGGAGGGGAGTCGGGTCGAGGTAGGGCGCCAGCGCCCGGGCCGCCTGCTCGATCATGTCAGGGGTCACCGTCAGTGTTTCCGAGGCCCCTTCCGTCACCGTCAGCAAAGTTTAGATTCGTGGGGTGACAGAGGAGTCTGACCCACTTTCGGATCGGGAGAGGCAGCGCTTGCGCTCGCGGGAGAGAAAGCTGTCCCGGGGCAGGCTGGTGGTCGACAACCCGGGGCTCAAGAAACTGACCCTGGACCTGGCCCAGAAGCGCCGCCAGGAGACCGCCGAGTCGGGCTCGAAGCCAAAGGCGATCCGCCCATCCAGGATCAGGAAGAGCGGATCCAGCTGAACTCGGCGATAAGATGTTCGGGCATGCGTGCCAGGCGGGTGACCAAGGCCATATTCCCCGCGGCCGGGCTCGGGACCAGATTCCTGCCCGTCACCAAGGCCCAGCCCAAAGAGATGCTGCCGCTGGTCGACAAGCCGACCATCCAGTACGGGGTGGAGGAGGCCATCGCCTCCGGCATTGAACAGATCTTCATGGTCACCGGCGGCGGCAAGCGGGCCATCGTCGACCATTTCGACCACAGTGAGGAGCTCGAGCACTACCTGAGGGAGAGGGGCAAGGACGAGCTGCTCCAGATCGTCCGCGGCGTCGACTCCCTGAGCGATCAGGTGGACATCACCTACGTGCAGCAAAAGCAACCGCTGGGCTTGGGCCACGCGGTCTGGACGGCGCGCCGGCTGGTCGAGGGTCAGCCCTGCGCGGTGCTGCTGGCCGACGACGTCATCCTGGGCGCTGTCCCCTGCCTGCGCCAGCTGATCGACGCCCACGTTGAAACCGGCGCCACCATCCTCGCCTGCCGCCGCGTGCCGAGGGATCAGATCAGCCGCTATGGCGTCATCCAGCCGGGAGTCGGCCGGGGTCGCCTGCACGAGGTGCTGGACATGGTCGAGAAGCCTCGATCGAGCGATGCCCCCTCGGATCTGGCCATCTTCGGCCGCTACGTGCTGGCGCCCGAGGTGTTCGAGGCCCTGGACGACACCGATCGGGGGGCGGGGGGCGAGATCCAGCTCACCGACGCCATCAAGCGCACCATCGGCCCGGGCCGGGTGGTGGCGCTCGAGTTCGAGGGCGATCACTATGACACCGGGACGGTGCCCGGTTATCTCAAGGCCAACCTGGCTCTGGCTCTAAAGCGAGACGATTTGCGCGAAGAGATGTTGGAGGTGATCAGGGGCTTGGTCTCCGCTTCGGAGATCGCCGCCGGATAGCCCGCCCCAGACCCGCTTTCTGGGCTCTGGAGTTCGTGGATGCGCGGCTATAATCGGGTCACGCTCTATGCGCTCGAATTTTCCCCCCCAGGATTTATGGCTATGGCAGTATCAGGTAAACGACGTTTTGACGACGACCGCGTCGTGCGCTATGAAACACTGGAGCACGACTTCGAGGTTGAGGTGGCGCGCACCCTCAGCAAGTGGTGCGTCACCGTCTACCAGCTGCCCGACAAGGACATTCTGGCGCAGGACTTCTTCCCCGAGCGCTGGAAGGCGTTGGCTCGTGCGCAGGACTTCCTGCGCCTGCTGAACCAGCGCAAGAGGGACGGCGAGACATCCCCGGAATGATTCGGCCCGGGTGCTGAGGCAAAGCTTCCTTCGCCGCGAATGGGGTGCTGTCAGTTTCGTGCTGGCGGTCCTGGTGGGTGCGGTGGTGGTGCCCTTGGCGCTCACCTTTGGTCATCACTCGACACCGCCACCGGCCGCCGCGACCACGCCCGCCAGCGCCGCCAGTTCGGCCCGCTGAGCGCGTCGGCGGGGATCTCTCGAGGGGGGCCCGCCTCGGTCGGACACCGTGGTCACTCCATGGACCCGGCTCAACGCGGGCCGCGGGTCTCGAATTCACGCCAGACGTCCTTCCAGACCGCTTCCGTCTTCCCCTCCAACTCGCTCTGGGGGCCGTCGTTGTGGATCACGTGGGGCGCTAGGCGTCGGCTCTCCTGGATCGGCATCTGAGCGGCGATGCGAGAGCGCGCCGCCGCCTCGCTCAGGCCGCGCTCGGCAACCAGCCGCCGGACCCGCTCGGTGGGGGCGGCCTGGACCAGGATGACGGTGTCGAACCAGTCCGCGCGGCCGGTCTCGTAGATCAGGGGCGATTCCACCACCACCACCTCGCGGCCCTGTTCACGGGCCGCCGCCAGCAGCTTGTCGATCTCCATCCCAACCAGGGGATGGATGATCTGGTTGAGCTGCTGCAGCCGGGCTGGGTTGGCGAAAACGATCTGGGCCAGGGCCGCTCGATTGAGTTCGCCGCCGGGATCGACGATCTGAGGACCAAATGCCTGCGCCAATCGGGCCAGTCCGACCGTCCCCTTGGCCTCCACCTCGCGGGCGACTCGATCCGAATCGATGACCTGGATACCTCTGGCCGCGAGGATGCGTGCGACCGTGCTCTTGCCGCTGCCGATTCCGCCGGTCAACCCGACCACCCACATCGCAGCCGGATTATCGGTTCCGGGCTCGATCCGCGCACCCCAGCGGGACGCGTCACTAGGATTGGTGGCCATGTCTGACGAGTATCGGCTCGACGCGATCGTGATCGGGGCCGGCCCGGCAGGCAGCGCGGCCGCCCTGACCATGGCCCGAGCCGGGCTCCAGGTGGCTCTGATCGAGAAGGGTGTCAAGCCCGGCTCCAAGAACGTGATGGGTGGGATTCTGTACACGCATCAGCTGGAGCGGGTGGTGGGCCCAGCCTGGAAGGACGCCGAACTGGAGCGGCCCATCATCGAGGAGCAGCGCTGGATGCTGACGCCCGAGGCGGCCATCCGGGCGCTCGGCTACAAGAACCTGCGCAATCGGGAGAACCCACACTCCTACTCGGTCCTGCGCGCCAAGTTCGACCCCTGGTTTGCCGCCCAGGCCGAAGCCGCCGGGGCGATGTTGATACCGGAGACGGTGGTCGAGGAATTGATCGTGCGTGACGGCCGGGTGGTGGGTGTGCGGACGGGCCGTGAGGGCGACCTCATGGCCGACGTGGTGGTGGTCTGTGAGGGCGTGGGGCTGGGCCGCGAGCTGCTCGTCAAGGCGGGATTGAAAAAGCCCTTGCGTGCCAACCAGGTGGCGATGGCGGTGAAGGAGGTCATCGCTCTGGATCCGGCCCGGATCGAGGATCGCTTCAACTGCGAGCGGGGCGAGGGGGCCTCGATCGAATGCTACGGCTGGGCGACCAAGGGTCTTTCCGGCTTCATGTTCATCTACACCAACAAGGATTCGCTCTCGGTCGGAGGGGGTGCCCTGCTGAGCGAGATGACTGACACCCACCTCAGCCGATCGGAGCTGGCCGAGCGCGCTCCCAACGCCCTCCTGAACCACTTCAAGAGTCACCCCGCGGTGCGGCCCCTGCTGGCCGGAGGCGAGACCGTCGAGTACCTCGCCAAGCTCATCCCCGAGGGCGGTCTGGGCGGCATCCCCAAGCTCTACGGGGATGGTTACCTGGTCTGCGGAGACGCCGCCGGACTCTCCAATCCGGTCCACCGCGAGGGTTCGAACCTGGCCATGGAATCGGGCCGGCTGGCCGCCGAGACGGTCATCCACGCGGCCGAGGTGGGCGACTTCAGCGCCCGTACCCTGGCCGAGTACAAGGGCCGCCTTGACCACAGCTGGATCATGGCCGACATGCGTAAATACCGCGGCGCGGTGCCTCTACTTGAGCACAACCCCCGGCTGATGGGAGCCTACGTGGGCCTGATGGATCGGGCTTTGGACGAATTCTTCCGGGTTGACGGGCTCAGCAAGTGGGAGAAGCAGAGGCGGATCCTGGCCATGGTCCGCGCCCAGGGTGCGTTCCGCCTGGCCCGCGACTCGGTCCACGCCGCGTGGACCCTGCTCCGGCCGCTGGGGCGCTGATCCAGATCCCCCTGCACGGGTCAGCTGATCCACTGCGTCGGGCGTGCGCTTGGCAGCGACGAGGACCGCTACATGCTTCTCCACGACGGCCGACCATGTGGGGGAAGAAACAGCATGTTCCCTTGACTTCAAGTCGGCTTGAAGTCATATGGTGACGTTATGACCCATGTGCGACACGAACACCGTCATCTGACCGTGGCCTGCGACCTGGACGTGGCCGACCTCAAGACCCGAGCCGCCGAGTGGCAGGTGCTGCGCGACAGCTACGGGCTCAGCGCTGAGGCAATCCCTGGCGGCACCCGGCTATGGCTTCGGGCTGACGCCGAATCGGTCGCCGAGAGCCTTGTCCAGCAAGAGGCCCAGTGCTGCGGCTTCTTGGACTTCGAGATGACGTCGCAGGGAGAGCGGGTTCGCCTGGACGTCACCTCGCTGGCGCCGGAGGGTGCACAGGTCGCCGCCTTCCTGGCCGGAATCGATCCTGACCCGTCGCTCCTATGTTGCTGATCGGGGAAGTCTCGGAGAAGTCCGGGGTTGCTACCTCGGCGATCCGCTACTACGAGGAACTCGGCCTCGTACGACCGCTGCGACGCGAGTCAGGTCGCCGACTGTTCGGCGACGAAGCGGCGGCTCGCCTGCGAGCAATCACGGCGGCTCGAGAGGCTGGTTTCAGCTCAGCCAGTCAGAGGGAACCGGAGAGTGGCGGACACTCGTCGAAGCCAAGATCACAAGCGTCGAGGATCGCGTCGACCGCCTCCGAGCCGTGGCACAAATCCTTCGCGACAGCCTCGAATGCGGTTGCCACGCCTGGGACGAATGTCCGATCGTGACTCTGTAGGGCTCGATTGGCCGCCATGCGCCTTGTGAGAACAGGGCTCGCCACGAAGGCCTGAACCGGCGGGCGACTCATCGTCAACCGCGCCTACGGCTTCCACTCGGCCAACGCCGCAACCCGGCTCATCATGCACACTCTCGGACCCATCGAACACGTCCTCCCGCACGGCGTCGAGGCTCAGGACCCCTGAATCGCCCCACATTCATTCTGGGAGGTCCAAATAGAGCGGTGTTGCGACGACCAGCAGAATCCGCCCATCCTGCCGGGACCAAGATCCACGACACCGGTCTCAATCGGTCGTCGCAACACCTCGATGACGGAGGTGCGCAATGCGTGTTCGAGATCGGCAGCGGAGTGTACAGCGCTATCGCGGTCAGGTTCCCTCACCGGGACGACCGACCGTGGCATAAGGCGCTGGACGGCGGGCCGTGCGTCTGCCGCGCCTGTGCGCCTGTGCGCCTGCACTACTCAACATCTGCGTGCCGCGGTCGGAGTCCGCAGAAGCGCAAGCCGCCCACCGATCGTGTCGTCTTGACCTACTATGACTGACTCAGTCATAGTTGTTGAATGGCAGGGTTGATCGTAGAGTGGGTCGGCGCGCTGGCGTCCGCTGTCGATGTTGAGGTGGCGCTGGCGGTCGGCGAGTGCGGCGCCACGGAGCTGGGCGCGCTGCTCACGTGCCTGTCGTTTCGAGAGGTGGGCGTCGGCGAGCTTGGCGAGGTGCTCGGACTGACCGGCTCGGGAGCCGTGCGCCTAGTCGATCGTCTCGAACGCGACCGGCTGGTCACTCGACAGGCGAGGCAGGGGCGCTCAGTGACCGTTCGTCTCAGCGCCCGTGGCCGCCGGCTTGCCGTGGACCTCGAACGTCGACGCCTGGCCGCGATCGAGGACCTGCTGGCACCCCTGTCGGCCAAGGACCGGGCCATCTTCACTGACCTGCTCGACAAGGTGCTCCACGGCGCTGGCCTGGACGCGCCGGGAGCCCGGACGGTCTGCCGGTTTTGCGACCATCGGCGTTGCGACGGTGACGCGTGCCCGATCGGGCGTTCCCTACGAGAGCATGACGAGCCAACCGTCAGGGCCACGTCTGGAGCACGCTGATGGCAGACGCACGCTCCGATAGCGACGACCGGACTGTGCTCGATGGTCACGCGCGCGTCGAGCTCACGCGAGTACCGACGCCGCTGCAACACCTACCACACCTTTCCGCCAGCCTCGGGGTGCGGGTCGCGATCAAACGAGACGACCTGACGGATCTGGCTCTTGGAGGCGACAAGCCCCGCAAGCTGGAGTACGAACTCGCGACGCCAGTACGCGAAGGCGTCGACTGGCTCGTCGGGTGTGGCAGCGCCCAGAGCAACTTCGCCCGACTGCTCACGGCCGCCGCCCGCCACCTCGGCCTCGGCTGCTCCCTCGTGCTCGCCAACGGCGACCATCCCGAGGACCAGGGCAACCTGCTAGTGGTGAGGCTCATGGGCGCTGACGTGCGTCTCGTCGAGACCGACGACGTCTGGGACCTCGAGGCCCAGTGCCTCGCGGTCTGCGATGAGCTTCGCCAGGGTGGCCACCGGCCGCATTACGTGCCGGTCAGCGGGACGACTCCCATGAGCTGCCTGGGGTATGTCCGCGCCGGCTTCGAGCTTGCCGCGCAACTCGGTGACGCCCGTCTTGAACCCGACGCTCTGTACCTCCCGTTCGGAACCGGCGGCATAGCCGCCGGGCTCGCTGTCGGACTGCACGGGGCCAACAAGGACCTCCGGTTGGTCGGTTGCAGCGTCAACCGCCCAGCGCAGGAGTCGTGTCGAGCGCGGACGGCGCACGCTGGCTGAGGGAACGGTGGGGGCGGTGGGAGTTGTAATGCTCGACGTACTCGGCGAGCACGGTCTTCAGATGGCGGCGGCCGAGGATGAGTGTCCGGTCGAGGATGAGTGTCCGGCCTCGGCCCTCGGTGTGAGCCGCCGCGTGACGCCTGCGGGGCCGCCGACCGAATTCGTACACTGCGATCATCGAACCCGGTGGTTGCTGCCCCGGGGTTGACCCTTTCGTACACAGGCCTCGTGCCCTCAAGTGGATCTGTCGCTCTGGGGTCAGCGACCCACCAGAGACACGGCGCCGAGCAAACGGTGACCTGATAGGAGGCTGGCAAGAGCCCCTTCGCAGTGCTGTCCCGCCCGCCCGGCTGCCGATCATCAATCCGCCATGTCGAGGAGGCCGATGACTGCAACCAGTATTCCGATTGGTGGAATCATGGAGTGGGGCTCCTATTCCGTGCCCGAACGGGCGGCGTGCGAAGAACGTGCGTCCTGAATGGTCACAACTACGACTCGATTCTCGGCCTCGAGAAAGACGTAGACGACAAGCATCCATCGCCAGGGACCGAGCACGAAGCGAAAGCCTGACCAGCGCCCGCCAAGCTCTGGCCCGAGCCGAGGAAGGCGACCGAGTGGGCGCAGAGCGCTCTTAAGTTCTGTTTCGTGGTCCTCGGCAGACTGTGACTTCGGATCAACTGATCCAGGTCGATCGTGGCCGAGTTGGATACCTCGACCCGCGCCACGCGCTAGAGGTCTTCCAGGCTCATCGTCCGACCCGCGTTGGAGTCCGCGAGTCCCTGCTGGGCGCGCTCAAACGCACCGGGTAGGCCGTCCAAAAGGGCCGCGGCGTGGCGTGGATCAGGGTCGGCTTCGTCAAGCGCTTGTGAAAGTAGTGATCGCGCCAGCGTGCCCTCGTTCACGTGCGTTCGCTCAGCTAGCTTGGCGAGCTTGGCGGCATAGGTCTGATCAAGGGTGACGTTCAGTCGGCGGCTCGTAGCTGGCATGATCCAAGAGTACACGAATCAGCACGCCACGTGCATGTGGCGTGGTCATCCGAGGCGATAGCTGAACTGCACATAGCGCTTGGTACTCGGGGCTTGGTCCCTCACGCCCCTCGCCAAAGAGCGAGCGCGCATTGAAATATGTACGTCTCTGACGGTTAATATGTACGTATGACTAAGCGAACGACAATCGAAATTGACGAGGGACTTCTTGCGCGTGCCAAGAAGGCACTCGGGGCCACGACTACTCGCGCAACGGTCGAGGAATCGCTGCGCCTTGCGGCGCAAGCGGGGGAGGGCGCGCGCTCGGCGCGCGCAAGTGGGCAGCAGGATTATCTGCAGCGGCTCAGGAAACGCGTGGATCTCAAGGTGCTGAGCTCGGAGGAGATGTGGCGGTAGGGGGCTGGATCCTCGACAAAAGCGCTGCAGCCCGCATAGACAATCCTCACGTTGCCTCCCAATTGCAGGAGATGGCAGGGTCGCTGTTCGTATGTCCCGTGGGCGAACTTGAACAGCTGTATTCGGCGCGATCGGCCCAGGACTACGACGCGCTGAAGGCCGATCTTCGTGCGAGCTTCGACATCGTCCCTGCTCCATCTGATGTGTTGGACCGCGCCCTGCGGCTTCAGCGAGACCTGGCGCGCCATCACGGCATGTGGCACCGGACGCCGATCCCCGATCTGCTCATCGCAGAAACTGCTCTGCATCATGGCCTTGGCGTGGTTCATGTCGACGGCGACTTCGAGCGAATTGCCGAGGTTCGTCCCCTCACCGTTCGCCGACTGGCCCATGGCCGGGTCCAGCGCTGATCGCTGAGGTACACGCAAACCCGCGCATGCGTACGCGGGCCTCGGCCAGGTTCGAACAAGCGAACGTGTGGTGCTCCACCTTTCTGACTCAGAACCAGGTGGACCCGAGCCCACTGCTGATTTCAGCCAGCGCAGAAACGACTCATTCGCGTTGCCAACTCTAGTTTCGCGGTTAGGCGTCCTGGGTCCTGGTGCGCCATGCCCCGGCGATGGTCGGTATCACCATCCAGGCGAGGATCACGAGTACCGCTACGGCGGTGGCCATCGGCAGATCTAGATCAGTCAAGGCGCCGGACGAGCCGGGGGAGTCGGGGGAGCCGTAGTGCTTTCCCGGTCGCAAATGACTGAGCGCGATCAATAACACTCCGTCACGGGCGGAGCCGAGGTTGCCTGAGCCTGATGTCCGAAAAAGACTCTGGGATCGGGAGCCTCCAAGGTTCCGGCAGGCTCGGCCGCCGGCACCAAAAGTGGTCGATGGTCAGTGCTTCGTCGGTGTGCTTGTGCCGAAAGTCCTGCGACTTCGACTTCGGTACCCCTTTACGAAATACGGGGCGGGCAGCAGGCATCACCGCGGGCGGCTGGAATTTCATCCAGTTCTGGAGGGGGCTCTCGATCGGGGTCAGGCGCGGGGCCCGGAAAGCAACCCGGAGACCAGTTCCCGCCCGGCCCCGACAGGTAACGCAAACGCAGACTCGGCGAGGCTTACGAGTCCACTGTTTTGGGGGCCGCCAGAGCACTCCCATGGCGGTGTCAGGCCCCTGCCGGTTTGTTATTCTCAGACCCTCATGCGAGCGCTCCTCGATCACGAATTGCTGCTGACCCGGCGGCGCGTGGTTGATTTTGTTCGCGGCCCCAGCTGCACCTGTAGCGACTAGCAGGTTTCGGTCGGCCCCACCCGCCCAGGCCCCGCGCGGTCGGGGCTCCGCGCTTCGTCAAGTCGGCTTGGCGCATTCCTTTCCCTGGAGCATCAAATGCACACCGGTTACGTAACTTCATCCTGCGATCCGGCCCCCGGTGGCGCTCGTCGCCGCCTCGGCGACGGCCCGAGCAACTCCGTCCCGGCGGAGGATTTGAGCTGATGTGCGCCACCTGCGGCTGCCATGAGGCGCCCGACTCCGGAACCCCGCTCTCCAAGGTCGAGGTGTTCAAGGGTCAGAGCCGGGGACTGCGAGGCACCGTGGCCGAAGAGCTTGCCGAGCCCACCCCGGTCTTCAGCGACGGTGCCGTCCAGGTTCTGAAGTTCCACGGAATCTACCAGCAGGACGATCGCGACCGACGCAAGGAGGCGCGCAGCCGGGGCCTGGACAAGCACCACCAGATGATGGTCCGGACGCGCATTCCGGGCGGGGTGGCTTCGGCGGCGGCCTACCTAGCTCACGACCACATTGCCGAGGTCTGGGGCAACTCCACCATGCGCATCACCACCCGGCAGGACTTCCAGCTTCACGCCGTGCTCAAATCCGACCTCAAGCGAGCTATTCAAGCCATCAATGCCGGATTGCTGACCACCCTGGGCGGATGCGGCGACCAGGAGCGCAACATCATGAGTTGCCCCTCGCCCCATCGCGATCGCCTGCGCGAGGACCTGGCCCCAGTGCTGGACGGGCTGGCGGCCGCCCTGGCCCCGGTCACCCACGCCTACCACGAGATCTGGCTGGACGGCGAACTGGCCTGCAGCTCAGGGCCGGATCTCGAACCAGACCCCCTCTACGGGTCGCAATACCTACCCCGAAAGTTCAAGACCGGGCTGGCCCCGGAGGGCGACAACTGCATCGACGTCTACGCCAACGACCTCGGTCTGGTCGCGCGGCGCGGCCCTGGAGGGGGCCTGGCGGGATTCGAGATTCTGGTCGGGGGTGGGTTTGGCCGCACCAACCACAAGCCCGACACTTTCCCCTCCGTCGCTCAGCCGCTGGGATTCGTGCTGCCGGACCAGGTGACGAAGCTGGCGCTGGCGGTCGTGACCGTCTTCCGTGACCAGGGCAATCGCAGCGACCGTCGTCACGCGCGGCTCAAATACCTGATCCACGAGCGCGGGCTGGACTGGTTCAAGGCCCGGGTGGACGCACTCCTCGACTTCCCCATCCAACCCTCGACCCCCCTCAAGTGGGAGCGCATCGATGATCACCTGGGATGGCACGAACAGGGCGACGGCCACTTCTTCCTGGGCATCTTCGTCGAAAACGGCCGCATCGCGGACACCGCCGAACACCGCCTGCGGAGCGCTCTCCGCAAAATCGTGGACGGCTTCCAACCTGGCGTCCGGCTCACCGCCCAGCAGAATCTGATCCTGACCGACCTGACGGCCGAGAGCCGGGATCGGATCGACGCCATTCTGGCCGCCCACGGCGTGCTCGCCGCCGACCAGCTTCCATCGGCACTGCGCACCTCCATGGCCTGCCCCGCCTGGCCCACCTGCGGGCTGGCGGTGGCCGAGTCCGAGCGCGTCATGCCGCAACTGATCCGGCGCTTGTCGCAACTCCTCACCGAACTGGGACTGGCCCAGGAGCAGATCAGCTTCCGGATGACCGGCTGCCCCAACGGATGCGCCCGACCCTACCTGGGTGACGTCGGATTCGTGGGCACCACCCTCGGCAAGTACGACGTATTCCTGGGCGGTGATTTTGAGGGCACCAGGCTGAACGAGCTCTACACCACAAATGTGAGCTTGGAGGACATCCCCGATCTGCTCCGGGCCCCGCTGGAGGCGTTCAGCCACGATCGGGAAGCCTCCGAGGGATTTGGACAGTGGTGCCACCGGCTGGGTGTGGATGCACTCCGGGAGCGTTTTGGGGCCCAGCCCGTGCCGGTGGCGGGGGCGGTGCCGGCCTGAGGTACTACCCGGTCTTCCTGGACCTGCGGGGTCAGGTTTGCCTGGTGCTGGGCGACAACCGGCTGGCGCGGGAGAAGGCCGAGCTGCTGCGCGCGGCGGGGGCCCAGGTCCGGGAGCACGCCCAGCGCCAGCCGGGCGACCTGCTGGGGGTGCGCCTGGTCATCGACGCCAGCGGTGATGAGGAGCTGAATCGCGGTGTCTGGGCGGAGGCGGAGGAGCGTGGCATCCTGGTCAACGTCCTTGACCGCCCCGAGCGTTGCCGTTTTATCGCTCCTGCGCTGGTCAACCGCGATCCCCTCCTGATCGCCATCTCGACCTCGGGCGAGAGCCCCTTCCTCGCCGCCGCGCTGCGCCTGCGGCTGGAGTCCTGGCTGGGCGCGGAATGGGGTCCCTTCGTGCGCCTGCTGGGTGAGGTTCGGCGCCGGCTCCGCCAGGAGGGGGCTGCTCTGGCCGATCAGGTTCCGGTCTACCGCCGCCTGCTCAACTCGCCGCTGCTCGCGCTCCTTCGGGCCGGCCGGGCGGCGGAAGGGACGCGCCTGGCCGATTCCATCGCGGGCGCGGTGGGGTCCGCCCAGCCGGGGCGGGTGGCTCTGGTCGGCGCCGGTCCGGGAGCGCCGGAGCTGCTGACCGTGGCCGCGCGCGAGCTTCTCCTGGCCGCCGACATTATTTTCCATGACGCCCTGGTGGGATCGGACATTCTGGCCCTGGCCAATCCCCAGGCGGAGCGGATCGATGTCGGCAAGCGGGGTGGTCGAGTCAGCACCGAGCAGAGCGCCATTCATCAAGCCCTGGTCGAGGCCGCCCGGGCGGGCAAGGAGGTGGTGCGGCTGAAGGGGGGCGACCCCTACGTTTTTGGACGCGGCGGCGAGGAGGCGCTGGCCCTGGCCCAGGCTGGGGTTGAGGTGCTGGTGGTGCCCGGCGTCAGCTCTGCACTGGCGGCCCCGGCGGCGGCCGGAATTCCGGTCACCATGCGCGGGGTCGCATCCTCCTTCGCCGTCGCCACCGCCCACAGCAGCGACGCCCTCGGGCCGCGCCTCGAGGCCCTGGCCCGATCGGTCGACACGCTCGTCTTGATGATGCCCCTGGCGGACCTGAAGCGGACCGCGGCGCGGCTCGAGGCGGTGTTGGGTGGGAATCGGCCGGCCGCTCTGGTCTGCTCGGCCACCACCCCCGCCCAGTCGGTCCTGCGCTCGTCGCTGGCCCAGATCGCGGCGGCGGCGAGCGCGGGCGGGGTCCGAGGGCCGGCGGTGCTGGTGGTGGGAGAGGTGGTCCAGGCGTTGGCCGCAGCACAGGGTCTGATGGCCGCATCCACCAGCCCCATCAAGCTCCGCTGATCAGTCCGATACGTCCACATTGATGGTGTGATAGCCGCTGGCACCTAACGGGTATGAACTCTGCGCCCTCGGGTCCTGGAGCGTTCCCTGCCCGTCGCGGGCCCTGACCTTCAACTGGTAGGTCCCTTGCTTGGCCGCTGTCCACGAGGACGTCCAGAGCGTCCAGACGCCCCGCATCGGCGTCCCGACCAACTGGGCACCATTCCAGCTGGCACCGCCGTTGTGGCTCCACTCCACGGCCGAGATGCCGCGCAAGCCCGCGAAGGCGACCCCGGCCACGGCGAACGGGGTCCGGGCCTTGAGGGTCTGACCGTTCTGGGGCACATCGAAGCGGCTGAAGGTCTTGACCACGGCGTCGTGGTTCCATCCCTGGCCCTCCCAAAAGCCACCTCCCACGCTCTTGGCGACCGATATCGAGGTGAGCCATTTTGGTCCCCGCATGCCGTAGTGACCGGGGATCAGAATCCGGGCCGGAAAACCGTGGCTGTCGGGCAGCGGGGCTCCGTCCAGGGAGTGCACGACCATGATCTGGGGGTCGGACATGACCGCCTCCAGGGTGATGCCCTCGCTGAAGCCGTCGGCGGAACCGAAATTGACGGCGGCCGCGGCCGCATTGGGGTGGGCGGCCGCCAGCAGCTGCTGTAAGGGAACGCCGGAGAAGCGACCGTTGCTGATCAGGTTGCCCCCGACCAGGTTGCTCACGCACTCCAGGGTGGTGATCTGGGTGGTCGCGGCGAGTCCTCGGAATTCGTTGTACGAATAGCGGTGGGGCTGCTCGACCATTCCCCCCACCATCAGGGACCAGGCCGCGGCTCTGAGGGCGGGATCCGAAAAATTCTTGGAGACGAGGTAGAAGTTGTTGGCCGGGGTGATGAACGGCGACGGCCCAGCCGGCTTCAGCCCCACCCCGCCGGCCAGCGCGGTAAGCCAGCCGGGAACCTTGAAGATCGCGATGCCGCCCAACCCGAGCAGGGCCGCCGCGGCCGGGAGCCCGAATACGAAGCGGCGCCGAGCAGGGCTGAAAACCGGGCCCGAGGCGGAGGTCGGCGAGGGGGCCAGGCCCGCCGCGCAGATCTCCAGAGTGACACCGTAGACCGCCGCCAGCAGGGCCCAGACCACCGCCACGGTGATGCCCTGGCCGAGGCCGAGCGGCCCCCAGCCGGCCAGTGGCAGCAGCACCAACCCCACCACCAGGTAGAGGGCTGCGGCGTCGACGATTGACTTGCTGGGGATCTGGCGGCGCCGATCGGCCAGCGCCAGGAGGCCGGCCAGGAGGCCGCCCCCCAAGATCAGGGCCAGCAGCAGCCCCATCTCTTCGACCACCTTGCCCGTGTGTTGCAGGCGGTCGATCAAGAACCCGAATGCGGGTCCCGGCATGACGCCGAGAATCGGTTCCTGTAGGGCCTGGGGGAGTGGGGTCACCCCGCTCAGCGCGCCGAGCAGGTACATGGCCGCGCTGGTCAGCGTGGCCGCCGCACACCCAGCTGCGAATCCGACCTTGAACGGCTTCGACATCTCCCCAGGTCAGACTACGCCCGCGCCGGTGGCGATTCCCAAAAGGGGGCCGGCCGGAGGACGTCATTTCTGCGAAAATCACGGACCAGTGCCAGATCGATCCATCAACGCCCAAGATCTGGAGGAACTCCGATGGGTTGATCGGGCCCGCCTGTCGCCGGACGGCTCCGGGATCGCTTATCAGGTCGGGTTCGCCGATAGTGCCGAGCACGACAGTGGCTGCTGCGTCTGGTTCCTGAACCTTCAGGGTGACGATCCCCCGCAGCGGATAGCGGAGGGTCGCCGTTCGCATTCGCCGCAGTGGTCGCCGGATGGGAATTCCATTGCCTACCTGGCGCGCTGTGAGGGCCGCGACCAGATTTTCATCGCCGAGCGGGGCGCGAATTGGAACTCCCCGCCCCGCCGCCTCACCACCGCCACTGATGGCTGCGCCAGCTTCCGCTGGGCACCAGACGGAAGCCAGGTCGCCTTCCTCTCCTCCGTCCCCAGCGAGGACGGCGCCGTCGTGGATGATCCCCGGCCCCATCAGGGGGAGGATAAGCAGCGCCGTCCGCCGGTGGCGCGCCGGATCCGTCGGCTCGACGACAAGCACGACGGTATGGGCTTCGTCGACGGCCGCCATCCCCACCTTTTCCTGATTCCGGCCGCTGGCGGCCGGGCTCAGCAGCTCACCCAGGGAGCCTTCGACGTGGAGGGATTCGACTGGTCGCCCGATGGTCGGCAGCTGGTTGTCTGTGGGGACTTCGAGCCCGACTCGGATTTGCGCCGCACGCGCAACCTCTACCTGGTTGATGCCGAGGGAGCGGCGCCGGTCCGGATCGCGGGGGGGCTGGAAATCTCCAATCCGTGCTGGTCGCCGGAGGGGGATGTGATCGCATTCGTGGCTCCGGCCGGTCCCGGGGCGGGGCTTTTTGATCGGGCCTGGGTGGTGGCCGCCGACGGCGGGGACCCGCAATGCCTCACCGCCGGTCTGGATCGATCGGTCGGCGGCAGCGTCGGATCGGACATGCGTAGCGGCCACGAAGCCCGCCTGCTCTGGTCGCGGGACGGAGACAGGCTCTACTTCATCGCCAGCGGTCCCGGCACCGCCGAGGTGTGCTCGGTCACCAGGCAGGGCGAGGTCCGCATCGAGCACCCGGCCGCCCGCAGCGTCGCCTACGACTTTGACCTCGGCCCTTCGGCGCTGGCCATCTGTGTCACCGACCCCCTCAACCCGGGCGACGTCGAGCTGGTGGAAGGCGGAGCCGCGCGGCGCCTGACCGACCTCAACCCGTGGCTGCGTGACCGCCACTTGGCCTACCCCGAAGAGCATTGGTTTACGACCGCCGACGGGTTGCGAATCCAGGGCTGGCTGCTGCGTCCCTCAGATTTCGACGAGTCCGGATCCTTTCCGCTGGTGATGCAGATCCATGGCGGTCCGCACGGCCAGTACGGCTGGGCCTTTTTTCACGAGTTCCAGATGCTGGCGTCCTTGGGAATGTTGGTCTTCTACACCAACCCGCCCGGGTCGGAGGGCTACGGCGAGGCCTTTTGCCAGGCGGTGGTGAGAGATTGGGGCGGGGCCGACTTCGAGGCTTTGATGCAGGCGCTGGACCAGATTCTGGAACGCGTGGGGGGGATCGATGAGACCCGGCTGGGAATCGCCGGCGGCTCCTATGGCGGCTACCTGACCAACTGGGCTATCGGCCACACGAACCGTTTCGCGGCGGCGGTATCGATGCGCTCGATCTCCAACCTGGTCAGCGAGTACGCCCAGCACGACATCGTCCTCTGGGGTGCACTGGAGTTGGGCCCGGGTCCCTGGCCGGATCCGGATGAGCTGTGGCGGCGCTCCCCGATCCGCTACGTCCGATCCATTCACACCCCCCTGCTGCTGCTCCACGGCGAGATGGATCTGCGCTGTGCCATCTCCCAGTCGGAGGAGCTCTTTGGAGCCCTGCGTCTGCTCGGCCGGAGGGTGGAGATGGTGCGCTATCCGGGCGAATCACACGATCTTTCCCGGAGCGGCCGGCCGGACCGACGCATCGACCGCCTGAACCGAATTGGCGGATTCTTTTCAGAACACCTGCTGCGCTGAGCCCGCTTTCGAGGGGGGTGGTGGCGGCTCATCGGCGGCGGCCAGGCTGTCCCTGATCTGGCGCTTGAGGATCTTCCCGGTCGGACCGATGGGCAGCGAGTCGACGAAGTTCACGCTTCGAGGGTATTTGTAGGGGGCCAGGCGTTCGCGGCAGAAGTCGATGACCTCGTTCTCGTCGGCGCGCTGCCCGGCGCGCAGTTGGACCACCGCTTTGATCTCCTCCCCGAGCCGGGAGTCGGCCACGCCGATGACGGCTGCGGCGGCGATGGCGGGGTGCTGGAAGAGAACCTCCTCGATCTCCCGCGGATAGACGTTGAAGCCGCCGCGAAGGATCATGTCCTTCTTGCGATCGACGATATAGAGGAAGCCGTCGGCGTCGCGGTAACCGAGATCCTCGGAGTGAAACCAACCGTTGGTGATCGACTGCCGGGTGGCGTCGGGCTGATTGCGGTACCCCTTCATGACGTTGTGGCCGCGGATCACGATCTCGCCCACGTGCTCGGCCCCGTCCGGCATCGGGTGACCCTCGCCATCCCAGATCTCCACCTCCACCCCCCAGACCGGTTTGCCGATGCTGAGCGGGCGACGTTCCTCCCGGCTGCGGTTGAAGGTCGCCACGGGCGAGGTCTCGGACAAGCCGTAGCCCTCCAGGACGGCCACCTGAAAGCGGGCCTCAAAGGCCTCCATGACCTCCTTGGGCAGGGCTGAGCCGCCGGACACGCACATGCGCAACGAGGAATGGTCGCGCCCTGGCCCCGCGTACTGGAGGAGCCCGAAGTACATGGTCGGAACCCCGGCGAAAACCGTCACCCGATCGCGTTCCATGACCTGGAGCACGGTCGCGGCGTCGAAGCGGGGAACCAGCGTGACGGTGGCGGCGCCGAGGACGGCGGCGTTCATGATGGTGGACTGGCCGAAGGTGTGAAAGAGGGGCAGGACGGCCATCATCACGTCGTCGCGGCAGGCATTCACGATCCGGACACTCACCCAGGCGTTCATGAACAGATTGGAGTGACTCAGCTCGGCGCCCTTGGGCCGCCCGGTCGTGCCCGAGGTGTAGAGGATGGCCGCGGTTTCGTCCGGGTTGGATTGGAAAAGGGTGAAGCCCGGCTCCGGCGCGGCCGCCAGCAGCTCGTCGAAGCTGAGACTTCCGGGCGGGCTGGGGCTACCCGGCCGGCCCGCTACGTAGACCTTGATCGGCGCCGCCAGCAGGGCCGCGGCGGCGATCGACTCGGCCGCGAAATCCTCCCAGGCGATCGCCAGGCGGGCGCCCGAATCCTGCAGATGAAAGGCGATCTCGGTCGACTTGAGGAGCACGTTGATGGGAACCACCACCGCCCCCGCCTTCAGAATGCCGTAGTAAGCGACGATGAACTGGGGCACGTTGGGAAGGCTGATCACGATCCGATCGCCGGGGGTGACGCCGGAACGCAGAAGTGCCCCGGCGAGTCGGTCCGAGAGCATGTCCAACTGGGCGTAATTGAGGCGCACATCGTCGATGATCACAGCCACCTTGTCGGGATTGGTGAGCGCCGAATCATGCAAGGCCATGGCGAGGTTGAGCCCCATGCGCGGTACTGTAATCCCGCCACCCCGGGCCGGTGGCATGAAACCGGGCTGGGCCGGTCGGACCCGGACCCAGCGAGGAGGAGCCAGGGATGCCAATAGAGGCCTTTTCCGACGATTGGGCGGCCCAGTTCAAGGACCAGATCAATTCCAGTGCTGCTTACCGAGAGTCGGCCCGGGGCTGGCGTTGGACGGTGGGACTGGTGGTCGAGGCGGAACCCGACCGCAGTTTCCAGGTTGGGCGCGGGGTGGTGCTGGACCTCTATGAGGGTGAGGCGCGGGCGGTCCAGGTGACCGACGTCGAGGCTGCCCAAGACTGTGCCTTCGTCATCAGCGCGCCCTACTCGAGGTGGAAGCAGGTGGCCCAGAAGGAGCTTGACCCGACCCGGGGCATGCTCCAGGGCAAACTTCGCCTCAAGGGCAACCTCCCGACCATCGTGCGCTACAACAAGGCGGCCCGGGAGCTGACTGAGTGCACCTCACGGATCGACGTGGCCTGGCCGGATGACCCCCTCCAGTGACCGCCTGGACCTGGCGGGCTCGCCTCAGCCGGCGGTGCTGAGGATCTCGCGGATCCACCACCTGGGATTGCTGGTCGCGGACTTGAACACCGCTCTGGCTCTGTACGGTCAGAGTTTGGGCGCCGCGGCCGGGGCCCGCTGGGCGAGCCAGGAAGACGGAGTCGAGGTCGCCCTTGTGGACTTAGGTGCCAGTCTCCTCGAGCTCATGCAGCCGCTCCGCGCCGACTGCGGCGTGGGCCGCTTCCTGGCCCGGCGAGGCCCTGGCATGCACCACGTCGCCTACCTGGTGGAGGACATCGAAGCGGAGTTGAGCGCGGCCCGTGGGGCCGGGCTGGATCTGATCGACCAGAGGCCGCGGCCGGGTCTGAACGGAACGACGATTGCCTTTTTGCATCCCCGGACCATGGGTGGGGTTCTGACCGAGTTGGTCCAGGAGCGGCGATGACCTCGGCTTCCGATCAGCCCTGGCTGACCGACTCCGAATTGCCCCTCGACCCCTACTACGGACCGCCTGACCGGCCGCGAGACCTGGCCCCGCCCGGCGTCTACCCTTACACCCGCGGCATCCGCCCCGACCTCTATCGGGGCCACCTCTGGACCATGCGTCAATACGCCGGATTCGGAACCGCCAGCGCGTCCAACCAGCGCTACCGATTTCTCCTCGGCCAGGGACAGACGGGAATCTCGGTGGCCTTCGACCTGCCGACCCAGATCGGTTACGACTCGGATCACCCGATGGCCTGGGGCGAGGTGGGCAAGGTGGGGGTGGCGATCGACTCGCTGCGTGACCTGGAGACGCTGTTTGAAGGCATTCCGCTGGGCGAGATTTCGACCTCGATGACCATCAATGCCACGGCTCCCATGCTGCTGCTCTTGTATCAGCTCGTCGCCGAGCAGCAATCGTGCCCGCCCGAGCGCATTCGAGGCACGGTTCAGAACGACATCCTGAAGGAGTACGCAGCGCGGGGCACGTACATCTACCCGCCCCGGCCGTCGATGCGTCTGACCACCGACCTATTCGCCTACTGTCACGACCAGCTTCCCAACTGGAACACCATCTCCATCTCCGGATACCACATCCGAGAGGCTGGAGCGACCGCTCCGGAGGAGATCGCCTTCGCCCTGGCCGACGGCATCGCCTACGTCTCGGCGGCGTTGGAGGCGGGCCTCAAGGTCGACGATCTCGGCCCCCGGCTCTCCTTTTTCTTCGCCTGCCACATGGACTTCTTCGAGGAGATCGCCAAGTTCCGGGCGGCCCGCCGGATGTGGGCTCGAATCATGAAGGAGCGCTTTGGCAGCACCGACCCGCGTTCTCAGATGCTGCGCTTTCACACCCAGACCGGCGGCGTCACGTTGACCGCTCAGCAGCCGCTCCTGAACGTCGTGAGAACCTCTTTGGAGGCCCTGGCGGCGGTCCTGGGGGGGACCCAGTCACTCCACACCAACTCCTTCGACGAGGCCCTGGGGTTACCCTCCCAGACGGCCGCGGAGGTGGCTCTGCGCACCCAGCAGGTGATCGCCCACGAGACCCAGGTGGCGGCAGTGGCCGATCCGCTCGGGGGATCGTTCCTGGTCGAGTCGCTGACCGACCGGCTGGAAGAGGCGGCGATGGAGATAGTGAGGGCCATCGATGCCCGGGGCGGCGCCGTATCCGCCATCGAGAGCGGCTGGATGCAGGGGCGCATCGCCGATTCGGCCTACCGCCAGCAGGTTCGGATCGAGTCGGGCCAGAAGGGGGTGGTGGGGGTGAACCGATTTCGAGACGAGACTTCTGAGGAGGTCGAGGTGATGCGAATCGAGCCGCGCTCGCAAGAGGAGCAGATCGCGGCCCTGATCCGTCTCCGGGCGGAGCGCGACAATGCCGCTGTGGAGCTGTGGCTGGGGCGTTTGGAGGAGTGCGCGCGGGGTACGTCCAACCTGATGCCGGTGCTGAAGGAGGCTCTGGCTCGCTACGCCACCATCGGCGAGTGCTGTCAACGGCTTCGCCTCGTGTTCGGCGAATATCTGCCCTCGGACGCCTCCTAGGCGCTCCTGGCATGGCTCCCCGCCAGGTGGACGCGCTCAACACCCTTCGCCAGCGCCGCTACCAGGCGTCGCACGGGGACGCCCAGGCGTTTGCGCGCCAGCACGCGCGGGGCCGGCTGACGGCCCGGGAGCGCATCGCCCGGCTGGTGGACGCCGATTCCTTTCAGGAATTGGACCTCTTCGCGGAGCACCGCTCGGAGGCCTTCGGAGTGGGGGCCAAGCGGCCGCCGGGCGACGGGGTGGTGACCGGGTACGCCCGAATCAGCGGCCGCCAGGTCCTGCTCTTCAGTCACGACGCGGCCGTCTTCGGCGGCTCTTTGGGCGAGGTTTTTGCGGAGAAGGTCTGCAAGGTCATGGACCTGGCGCTCCAGAACCGGATCCCGATCATCGGCATCAATGACTCCGGGGGAGCCCGGATTCAGGAGGGGGTCGTCTCCCTGGCCGGCTACGCCGAGATCTTCTGGCGCAACGTCCAGGCTTCGGGGACCATCCCCCAGCTGAGCCTGATCCTGGGTCCATGCACCGGCGGCGCGGTCTATTCGCCGGCCATCACCGACTTCACATTCATGGTCAAGGGCGTCGGCTACATGTTCATCACCGGGCCGGAGGTGGTCAAGGTCACCACCGGTGAGGAGGTGGGGTTCGACCAGCTGGGAGGGGCCGAGGTCCACAACACACGCTCGGGCGTGGCCCACTTTCTGGCCTCGAGCGAGGACGAGTGCTTCGAACAGACCCGTCGCCTGCTCTCCTACCTGCCCCAGAACAGCGGCCAGGATCCGCCCTGGCGTCCGCCCTCAGACTCGCCCGATCGCACCTCGCCGCGGCTCCTGGATTTGATCCCGGCCGATTCTCGAGAGGCGTACGACATGAAGGAGATCATCTCCGAGCTGGTCGACGACGGTGAGTTTCTCGAGGTTCAGTCGCTCTACGCGATGAACATCATCTGTGCCTTCGCGCACCTCGACGGCCATCCCATCGGCGTAGTGGCCAACCAGCCCCGGGTGCTGGCGGGCGCCCTGGATATCGACGCCTCGACCAAGGCGGCCCGGTTCGTGCGCTTCTGCGATGCCTTCAACCTTCCGCTGGTGGTGCTGGAGGACGTACCGGGGTTCCTGCCTGGGGTTGAGCAGGAGTACGGCGGAATCATTCGCCACGGGGCCAAGCTCCTCTACGCCTTCGCCGAGGCCAGCGTGCCCAAGCTGACGGTGATCGTTCGCAAGGCCTACGGAGGGGCCTACTGCGTCATGTGCTCCAAGCACATCCGCGCCGATTTCAACTTCGCCTGGCCGGGTGCGGAGGTGGCGGTGATGGGGCCCGAGGGGGCGGTGAACATCATCTTCCGGCGTCAGATCGAGGCTTCGAGCGAGCCCACGGAGGAGCGTAGGCGGCTCGTTCAGGAGTACTCCGAGCGCTTCGCCAGCCCGCTGGTGGCGGCCCAGCGTGGCTACCTCGACGACGTCATCGAGCCCCCGCTGACGCGGCCCGTACTGATCCGCGCCCTGCGCCTGGCCCGCCGCAAGGAGCGCTCGCGGCCGCCCGCCCACCACGGCAACATCCCGCTCTGAGCTCAGGCCTCGAGCACTGCTGGAGCCCGGCCTGACCGGGGCCGGCCTCCGGCCCGCGGGTCCCGAATTGCTACCCTTTCGGGGGGCGCGAACTAGGAGGCCGCCGCGGCGGCCAGGAGAAATTACTGGATGAAGTTGCTGGAGTATCAGGCAAAGGCGGTGCTCGCCTCGCTGGGCGTGCCGATCCCACCGGGTCGCACCGCGAGCAATGGAGACGAGGCCGCGGAGGCCTGCCGCGAGTTGGGCCCGGTGGCCGTCAAGGCTCAGGTTCCAGTGGGTGGCAGAGGCAAGGCCGGTGGTATCAAGCTGGCCCAGAGCCCCGAAGAGGCGCGGGCGGCGGCGACGGCGATCATCGGTATGGACCTGAAGGGGTTCCGGGTGCCGCTCGTCTACTGCGAGGCGGCTCTGGACATCGCCCAGGAGATCTACCTCGGCTTCACCGTCGATCGCGACCACCGCAACAACATCCTGATGCTCTCGGCCAAGGGTGGAATCGACATCGAGGAGGTCGCCGAGACCTCGTCCGATTCGATCGCCCGCCTCCACCCGGATCCCTGGCGGGGTCCCCTCGACTTCGAGTTGAACCAGCTTGCCTTCGCCGCCGGGCTCGGCGCCCACGCGCGCGCCCTGGTTCCGCTGATCAAGAAGCTCTATCGCGCCATCCCCGAACTGGACGCTGTCACGGCCGAGATCAACCCCCTGGTGGTGACGCGTGACGGTCAGCTGATCGCCGGCGATGCCAAGCTGGAGACGGACGAGAATGCCGCCTTCCGGCAGCGTGCTCTGGAGGAGCGCTATGCCGGGACCATCGCATTGGACGTGTTTGAGGAGGAGGCCAAGAAGCGCAACCTGACCTACGTCTCACTCGATGGAGAGGTTGGGATCATCGGCAACGGGGCGGGCCTGTGCATGGGCACCCTGGACTTGATCGAGCGGGCGGGCGGGTCCGCCGCCAACTTCTGTGACATCGGAGGTGGGGCGCGCGCCGAGGTGGTCGAGAACGCGCTGGCGGTAATTCTCATGAACCCCCGGGTGCGCGGCGTGCTGATCAACATTTTCGGTGGTATCACGCGCGGCGACGAGGTGGCCCGGGGCCTGATCGCGGCCCGAGACAACCTCCACATGAATCTGCCCCTGGTCGTCCGTCTGAGCGGTACCAATGAAGAGGAGGGACGCGAGATCCTAAAGCAGAATGGCATTGAGCCGGGTGCCAACGGATGGGAAGCGGCCCAGAGAATCGTGGCCTTGACGCGCTAGCCAATGGCAATTCTGCTCACCGACACAACCCGAGTCCTGATCCAGGGCATGACCGGCCGCGAGGGTTCCTTTCATACCGGCCAGATGCGGCTCATGGGCACCAAGGTGGTGGCCGGGGTCACCCCCGGTAAGGGCGGCACCAGCCAGGACGAGGTGCCCATTTTCGACACCGTGGCGGAGGCCAAGGCGGCCACCCACGCCAACGCCAGCGGCATATTCGTTCCGCCCCCCTATGCCGCCGACGCCATCATGGAGTCGGCTGCCAACGGCATCGAGCTCATCGTCTGTATGACCGAGGGAATTCCGATCCAGGACATGATCCGGGTCAAGGGCTTCCTCTCCGACTTCCCCGGCGTCCGCCTGCTGGGTCCCAACTGCCCGGGTCTGCTGACCCCCGGGGTGGGCAAGATCGGAATCATCCCGCAGCGCTTCTCGAAGCCGGGCGGGGTTGGTATCGTGGCCCGCTCTGGCACCCTCACCTACGAGACCATGGCCGCCCTGACCGCGGCGGGCATGGGCCAATCGACCGTGGTCGGGATCGGGGGGGACCCGATCAACGGGATGTCCTTCGTGGACGTGATCAGGCTCTTCGAGGCCGATCCCGCCACCACCCACCTGGCCATCATCGGTGAGATCGGCGGCTCCGATGAGGAGCGTGCCGCCGAACTGGTGGGGGCGGGATCGAGGCTCAAGGCGGTGGCCTTCATCTCCGGGCGCACCGCCCCCGAGGGGAAGCGAATGGGCCACGCCGGGGCGATCGTCTCCGGCAATCGAGGCACGGCCAAGAGCAAGGAGGAGGCCTTCCGGGCGGCTGGCGTCGCGGTGGCCGAGACCACCGACCAGATCGTCGGTCTTCTGACCCCCGACTGATCTGGACGGAGGCCCCGGGTTCTAGGATTTGGGGGTGGACTTCGAGCTCAGCCCAGAGCAGCGCGCGGTGGTCGACCTGGCCCGTCAATTCGCCCGCGAGGTGGTGGCCCCGGCGGCATCGGCCCTCGATGAGGAGCGCCGGTTCCCATATGAGATCGTCCGCCAGATGGGCGAATTGGGCCTCTTCGGACTGCCCTTCCCGGAGTCGGTGGGCGGGGTCGGGGCCGACTTTCTCTCCTACTGCCTGGCCCTGGAGGAGATCGCCTGGGCCGACGCCGGCGTGGCCATCACGCTCGAGGCGGCGGTGTCGCTCGGCGCCGCCCCCATGATCGGGTTTGGAACCGAGGCTCAACGCCGGCGCTGGCTACCGGACCTGCTGGCGGGACGGAGCCTGTGGGCATTCGGCCTGACCGAGCCGGGGGCGGGATCGGACGCCGGGGCCACCGCTACCCGGGTTCGGCAGGAGGGCGGGGAGTGGGTCATCAACGGGCAAAAGCAGTTCATCACCAACTCCGGCACCGACATCACGGCGGGCGTGACGGTGACCGGGAGGACCGGCACCAGGCCCGACGGCGGAGCCGAGATCAGCGCCTTCTTGGTCCCCGCGGGGACGCCCGGTCTGGCCATCCTGCCCTCCTATCGCAAGCTGGGCTGGCGCTGCTCGGACACCCATCCGCTCGCCCTTGACGAGTGCCGGGTTCCGCTCGATCACCTGCTCGGTGAGGAGGGTGGCGGCTACCACCAGTTCCTGCAAACGCTGACCGGCGGACGAATCGCCATCGCCGCTCTCGCCACCGGGTTGGCTCGGGCCTGCCTCGAGGCCTCGCTCGCCTACGCCAAGCAGAGGACCGCCTTCGGCCGTCCCATCTCCAGCCAGCAGGCGATCGCATTCAAGCTCGCCGACATGTCGGTGGAGGTCGACCTGGCTCGTCTCGCCACCCATCGCGCGGCCCTCGAGTACACGCATCCCCAGGCCGACCCCGGGCGGCTGGTCCGCCTGGCCGCCTCGGCCAAGCTCTTCGCCTCGGAGACCTCCAAGCGGGCCGCCGACCAGGCGGTGCAGATTCACGGCGGATACGGGCTGATCGAAGAGCTGCCCATCGCGCGCTACTGGCGCGACGCCAAGTTCAACGAGATCGGAGAGGGTACGAGCGAGATTCAGAGGATTCTCATCGCCCGCGAGCTGGGCTGCTGACCGTCTTTCGGCGGCGGCGCCGTTGCTGATCGAGAGCGGAGGACCCAGTCGACCTCTGGATCTGGGGTCGCTCAACCCGGAACAACTGGCCGCGGTCACCCACGGGAACGGACCTCTGCTCATCTTCGCCGGGGCCGGCAGCGGCAAGACCAGGGTGCTCACGATGCGCATCGCCCACCTCTTGCGGGCGCGGGGGGTGGGGGCCGAGCGAATACTGGCGCTGACCTTCACCAATCGCGCGGCGCGAGAGATTCGCTCCCGTCTGACCCAGTTGCTGGGAGCGCAGAAGGGCCTCTGGGTCGGAACCTTCCATTCCATTGCGGTGCGCATGCTGCGGCCCCACGCCGAATTGCTCGGATACCGCCCGGGTTTTGCGATCTATGACGAGGAGGACTCTCGCGCTCTCCTGAAGCGGACCCTGTCCGACCTCCAGCTGGATTCGAAGAAGCATCCCCTGGGCCCTCTGCAGCAGCGCTTGGGTCGTGAACGAGCCCAGGGGGGGAGTGTGGAGGACGCCAAATTCGCCCTCGTGGCCGATCGCTATCGGGCCCTCTGCGTGGAATCCAACGGAATGGATTTCGACGACATTCTGATCAACCTGCGAGCCCTCTTTGTTCGCCAGCCAGAGGTTCTTCAGCTCTGGCAGTCCCGCTTCGATCACGTCCTCGTCGACGAGTATCAGGACACCAACCGCGTCCAGTACGAAATCCTGCGCAGCCTGGCCGGCCCGCACCGCAACCTGACCGTGGTGGGCGATGACGACCAGAGCATCTACGCTTTCCGGGGAGCGGATCCGCGCAATCTGTTGGAGTTCGAGCGGGACTTCCCTGAGGCCACCGTGGTCAAGTTGGAGCAGAACTACCGCTCCACTCAGGGCATCCTTGATCTCGCTCACCAGGTCATCGAGAAGAATCGGGAGCGCTCCCCCAAGCGTCTGTGGTCGGCCGACCAGACCGGTTCCCGGCCCGTCCTCATTCTGGCCGGAAGCGACGACCAGGAGGCGGCCTGGGTGGCCGAACGCATCGACCGGCTGGCTCTGGAAGAGGGGATCGGCTTCGGACAGTGCGCCATCCTCTTCCGTACCAACGCTCAGGCCCGGGCCTACGAGCGGGCCCTGGTCGAGCGCCGGATTCGCTACCACCTGGTCGGCGGCTTGCGCTTCTGGGACCGGCGCGAGATCAAGGACCTGATTTGCTTTCTCCGCCTTCTCAACAACCCCGAGGACGCGGTCAGCTTTGACCGTATCGCAAACGTGCCCCGGAGGGGGGTGTCAGAGCGCACCGCTCAGGCCGTGATCGCGGCTGCCGCCGAGTCCGGGTCGAGCCTGCTCGAGACCTGCGCGAAGGCCTCCGGGCTGGAGTTGCGAGAAGAGGCTCGGGCGGCCCTCTCCCAGTTCGCGGCCGAGATGGTGCCCCTCGCCGCCGAGGCCCGCCGCCGCCCGCCCAGTGAGCTGCTGCTCCTCATCATTCGCCGCTGCGCGCTGGCCGAGCACTACGACGATGGAACCCGCTCGGGCCAGGCGCGGCTCGACAACCTGGCCGAACTACGTTCCCTGGTCTCCGACTACGACCACCTCGGCGCTGCTCGCGGACTGGAGCGCTTCCTGACCGACGTCGCCCTCAGCACGGATTCGGACGAGACCGAGGCCGGCGAGCGCGTCACCCTAATCACCCTTCACATGGCCAAGGGCTTGGAGTGGCCGGTGGTGTTCCTGACCGGGCTCGAGGACAAGCTGCTTCCCCACGAGCGGGCACGCTTTGAGACCGGCGGCCTGGAGGAGGAACGGCGTCTGGCCTACGTCGGAATCACCCGGGCGCGCCAGCAACTCCACCTCACCTGCGCGGCCGTGCGCCACGTCTTTGGCAAGACCCTGACGCTCCGCCCCAGCAGCTTCCTCGGAGATGCCCTGCCGGGCCAGCTCGACCTGGTGGAGCTGGAGGGTCACGCCGCCCCCGAGCTGGCCGCGCGGCACCGCCAACGGGCGGAGGGCGGCCCAGCCCCTACTCGTCCGGGACGTCCTCCAGCTTGGGCGCCATCTCGCACACCCAGCGACCGTCGTCAAGACGGCGAATGAACCGGCTGTAGCCCTGGTTGCGGGCCACGTTCACGAACTGCTCCTGGCTGATGAGTGCGCGCAGACGGGCCAGGTCGGCGTAGCCGGTATCGGCCATGATGCCACCCACCACGCCCGAAAGCTCGCGCCATTGACCTTCGGAAAGCGGTTCGCCGTAGCCGGAGATGGTCACCAGCAGCGCCGCGGTGGCGCCGGTGATGGTCTCAGGCAGAATCTTCTCGTGCTTGGCCCGGGTGATGATCTCCCGACCCTGTTCGATGATGACGGCGATCCGATCGCGTCGCACACCGATGATGTCCCGCCCGCCGCCCACCGTGGTGCCCTCGAGATAGCGCGAACCAGCTTCCATATAGGCCCTCATTCTACGGAGGGGCGGTGCGCGATTCCAGAGCGTCGACTTGGTCAGGGCGGCGGCCGCTCCCCCGGCCAGGCATGATGGGCCAGTGTTGAGCGCCTCCGTTCCTCCATCCGCAGCCTTTGGGTCGCGCTCCCAGCGCTGGGCCACCCTGCTCATGGCGCTGGCCCTGGCGGTCATGCCCCTGTACGTGATCCGGCCCCACCTCGGCCCCTTGCACACCACCCTGCTGGAACTGGTGCTGGTGATCGCCCTGGCGGCGGGCTTTTACGCCTTCTGGGGGGAATTGCCCTGGCGCAACCCCTACTTGGGGCCGGCCCTGCTGCTCTTGGCGGGGGCCAGTCTGGGGGTTGTCTTCACCGCCTCCACCCACGCCAAGGCGTTGGGCATATGGAAGGCCTATTTCATCGAGCCGGTGGCGGCCGGCCTGGTCATAGCGGCCATCGCGAGAGTCCGGGCGCGGGCGCGCTGGTTGCTGGCCGGCCTGGCCCTGGCGGGGGTCAGCGGCGCCCTGGCCAACCTGGCCGTCGACGGTCGGGCTCTGCTCTTGGGCACCTTCAGCGTGACCACGCCTCCGGTCGCCATCTACAACAGCTCCAACGACGTCGCATTGTTCCTGGAACCGCTGGCGGCGCTGGCCTTGAGCTTCGCCATCTACTCCCGGGATCGGCTCGAACGACGTCTGGGATGGATCCTGTACCTCCTCTATGCCCTGGCCATCGCCGCCAGCTTTTCGCGCGGTGGGTGGCTGGCTTTGGGGGCCCTGACCCTGGTCACGTTCATGTTTCATCCCTGGCGCTGGCGGGTGCTGGGGGCGCTCGTGCTGATCGCGCTGCTGGCGCTGGGGCTGAGCGCCAAGGTCCGCCATCGGGTCGGTGTGGAGTTCAACTTCCACAGCCCCGACAACACCATCGCGTTGCGCCAGTCGCTCTGGCGCTCGGCCCTGAACATGCTCCGCCACCGGCCCCTGGGGGGTGGGGGGCTGGACGGGTTCCAGTACGCGCTGCGACCCTACCGGGCCGCCGATTACCACGAGAACCTCATCTACCCGCATGACCTGTTCCTCAATTTCTGGAGCGAGACCGGCCTGGTCGGACTGGCTGGCTTTTGCTGGCTGCTGGTTCAATGGGTGCGCACGATCAGGCGGGGTCTGGAGTCGGGGCCCTGGGCCCGGCTGATGGCCGTCACCCTCAGCGGCGCCCTGGTAGCCATGGTCTTGCACGGCCTGGTCGACGCGCCCTACTTCAAGAACGATCTGGCGCTCGTATTCTGGACCTTGCTCGGAATGCAGATCGGATCGCTCTCGGCCGAACGATAATCGCCGCAGTGGACTTCAACTTCTCCGACGAGCAGCTGGCCATTCGGGAGTCGGTGCGGGACCTGGTCAGAGACCGGGTCGCCCCGCGCGCGGCGGAGATTGACCGAAGCGGGGAGTATCCCCACGACATCGAGCGCCTCTTCGCCGAAAACGGCATTCTCGGCATCCCCTTCCCTGAGGAATACGGCGGATTGAGTGGCTCCTCGGTCACCATCTGCATGGTCACCGAGGAGATTGCGCGGGCCTGTGCCACATCGGCCCTGATCCTCGGGGTGCACGCGCTGGGCGCCTATTCGGTCCTGCTGGGGGGGAGCGAAGAGCAGAAACGGCGCATCCTGCCGGAGCTGGCGCGGGGGCGCTTGACCTGCTACGCGCTGACCGAACCGGACGCCGGGTCGGACGCCGGCGCCCTTCGTCTCAGCGCCCGCCGGCTGGGCGACGAATACGTGTTGAACGGCATCAAGACCTTCATCACCCACGCCAGCGTGGCCGAAACGATGATCGTTTTCGCGCGTACCGGGGGCCTCGGACCGGGCGGGGTGAGCGCCTTCTTCCTGGAGCGCGAGCGGAGTCCCTGGCGGGTGCTGAAGGTCGAGACCAAGATGGGGATTCGCGGCTCCCCGACCGCCCAGATCGCCTTCGACGACGTCATCGTGCCGGCCGCCAACCGACTCGGGCTGGAGGGCCAGGGCTTCAAAATCGCCCTCGGGGTTCTCGATCGTTCCCGCCCCGGGGTGGCGGCACAGGCGGTCGGTATCGCCCAGGGGGCGCTTGATTTTGCGCTCGAGTACGCCAAGCAGCGGCACCAGTTCGGGCATCCCATCGCCAGCTTCCAGGGCCTCCAATGGATGCTGGCCGACATGGCCACCCAGATTGAGGCGGCGCGACAGCTCCTCTACTTCTCGGCCTGGAAGGTGGACCGCGGCGATCCCGACATGACCCGGGCGGCGGCCATGAGCAAGATGTTCTGTTCGGACATGGCGATGAAGGTGACCACCGACGCGGTGCAGATCCTGGGCGGATACGGCTACATCAGTGATTACCCCGTGGAGAGGATGATGCGCGACGCCAAGATCACCCAGATTTATGAGGGGACCAATCAGGTCCAGCGCCTGGTAATCGCCCGCGCCCTGATCGGCTGAACGCCCGGGCTGATTCCCGATGCCGGGCGCCGGGGCGTCGTTTCATAGGCTATAGTCGGCATTGCCCGCTGCGTTGGTCGGGCGCTAGCGCCCGTGGCGGCGCTGATTCACAGCCCACGTCCCAGCACCAACCTCAATTCAGAGGCCACCAACTAATTGGATCATTCTCAGAACGGCTCGCGTTCGCGAGCGCGCCGGTCGCTGTACACCCGATCGAGGCCAGGATGGCTACGGTCCTTCCTGGCCCTCGCCCTGATCGTGGCCCTAGGCGTGCTGGGCCTCGCCGCCTGGCACGCCATCGGCCTGGTTAGGGCCACGACGGGATCGGGCAATCCCCTCAGCGAGCTGGCCAAGGCGTCCGGGGCCGAGCCCGGGACCATCCCCTACAAGCTGCAGCACGGCCAGCGCGTGAACCTGCTTCTGCTGGGCTACGGGGGAGCCGAGAATGACGCCCCCTGGCTCACCGACAGCATCATGGTGCTGTCCATCGATCCCTCCACTCATCGCGCCGTCGAGGTGTCCATTCCCCGCGACCTGATGGTTCCCATCGATGCCTTCAGCGATCACCGTTCCTTCTCGGACAAGATCAACGTGGCCTATGCGGTGGGCATGGACGACGCCGACTGGGCGGGGAAGTCGAGTCAATTTCGCGCCGCCACCAGCCCGGATGCGGGGGGGCGGCTCGCCGAGCAGACCGTTACCAATCTCACGGGGCTTCATTTCGACGGTTTCGTGGGGGTCGACTTCCTGGCCTTTCGCGACCTTGTCAACGCCCTGGGTGGGGTTCAAATCTGCCTCAGCGGGCCCCTCGACGACTACCAGTACCCGAACTACAAAGATGGTTACGTCAAGGGCGGCATCCACTTTCCGTCCGGATGCCAGCAGGTCAATGGAGAGCAAGCGCTGGAATTGGCTCGATCGCGCCACGCTACAGAGAGTGCGGCAGCCACCGACTTCGCCCGCGCTGCGCGTCAGCGTCAGCTGCTCGATGCGATCAGACGCAAGGCCGCGAGCCTGGGTGCCATCCGCCGAGCTCCGGCTCTGATGAGCGCGCTGCAGAAGAATTTCATCACCGACCTGGGGCTGGCCGACCTCAACGCTCTGTACTCCTACTCGTCGAAGCTCTCTGCCGCCTCGATCGCCTCCGCGGCCCTGACCGATTCCAACCTGACCGCTCCCTACTACGAGCAGCCGGGCAGCTGCGGGCCCTGGGGCGAATACGTGCTCTGCGCCATCGATCCGAGCTTTGCGAACATCAAGCAGTATTTCGCCCACCTCATCGTGGACCCCAAGGTGCTGGCTGAACAGGCCCCGATCCAGCTCGTCAACGCGAGCCTGACGCTGCCCGACATGGGGCAGCGCGTGGGTCAGGCCCTGGCCCCGTTGGGGTTCAAGCTGGCGCCCCCGATTCGAGGTCGAACCGACCCGCATTCTGTCGTCTACGACTATTCGGGCGGGCGCTATCCGCTCACCGCCCGCTGGCTCGCCAGCTACTTCCAGGCCAGCGTGGTGGTGGCCAGCAGTGCCAGCCCGGCGAGCGTACCGGGGGCGGAGCAGAGCGGCCTGGTGGTGGTTCTGGGCCACGATTTCGCACTACATTGGATCGGGCAGTGAGGATGTGGCCAAGCCTCTGGCGGCGGGAGCGGAGAGCCCCTGGGTGAGCGCCACCCCGGAGCTGGTGGCCCGCTTGCGCTCCGAGGGCGCACGCGGCCTGGCCCGTGCCATCAGCGCGGTCGAGAGGGGGGATGCTTCGGCCCCGGAGCTGGTGCGGTTGATCTCGGCCGAGGCGCCGTCCCCGGCGGTGGTGGGTCTGACCGGGGCTCCCGGCAGCGGCAAGTCGAGCCTCGCCGGCGCCGTCGTCGCGGAGCTTCGGGGGAGGGGCCACAGGGTGGCCGTGCTCGCCGTCGATCCCAGTTCGCCATTTTCTGGTGGCGCCCTCCTCGGCGATCGCATCCGGCTGCAGCGCCACGCCCAGGATGAAGGGGTCTACATCCGCTCGCTGGCCGCGCGCGGCCACCTGGGCGGACTCTCCCCCGTCATCCGCGATGCGATTCGGCTCGTGGCGGGGTTCGGGTTTGGCACCGTCATCCTGGAGACGGTCGGCGTGGGACAGTCAGAACTGGAGGTGGCATCGGTGGCCGAGACCACGATCGTGGTGCTGGCGCCGGGGTTCGGTGATGGGATCCAGCTGATGAAGGCGGGGGTGATGGAGATCGCCGACATCTATTGCCTGAACAAGGCCGATTTGAGCGGGGCCGATCAGCTTCGAGGGGACCTACGGGGATTCATCGCCAGCCTCCACAAGCGGCCCTGGCCCCCTCCACTGGTGGCGACGGTGGCGACCACCGGGCAGGGCGTGGGCGATCTCTGGGAGGCGGTCGAGCGCCACCGCGCCCAGCTTGCCGATTTTCCCGAGGCGGAGGGGCGGCGCTCAAAGAGGTTGTGCGACGAGGCGGCGGAGCTGGTCGCAGGATGGGCCCGCCTCCAGGCCGGCCGCATCCTGCGGGAGGATTCCAGCCTGCGCCAGGAACTGGAGGCGGATAACGATCCGCAGGCGGTGCTGGCTCGCCTGGCCGAGCGCCTGCGCTGGACGGGCCCGGGCGGTACCCGATAATCGTCCCCGTGTCATCGCCCACCGACGGCCGGGTTCGGATAGTGCTGGCCAAGCTGGGTCTAGACGGCCATGACCGAGGGGTGAAGGTGGTCGCCCGTTCGCTGCGCGATGCCGGCTTCGAGGTGATCTACACCGGGCTCCGACAGACCCCGGCCATGGTGGTCGAAGCCGCCCTGCAGGAGGACGCCGGGGTGATTGGACTCTCGCTCCACTCCGGCGCCCACATGACCCTCATCCCGGCCCTGCTGCAGGAATTGCGCCGCCGCGACGCCGAGGACATCGTGGTCTTCGCCGGCGGCATCATGCCCGCCGCCGACGTTGCGGAACTGAAGGCGCTGGGTGTGGCCGAGGTGTTCACGCCCGGGACGCCCCTGGCCGCCATCACCGAATGGCTCCGCTCGCGATTTGGCCCGCGGGGGTGAGCGGGGAGCGTTTTCAACCGGCGCGGCTTGCGGCTTGCTATGGTGGGATGTCGGATTTGGGGTGGATCCACCCTGCCGAGTTGATCAGCAGTCGGCCCACGGCCCACGTCAAGGAAGTTTTTAATGCAAATCGATGCCGTCGAAAGGACCCCAGCCGGTAACAGTTCGCGGCGCCTGGGGCAGGTGGGCCAACTGCCCGCGGTCGTTTACGGCCACGGCGTGGGCGCGAGGGCGGTGGGTCTGGACCTGAAGGACTTTCAGCGCGTTTATCGCCGCGCCGGCCACACCCAGCTGGTTGATCTGGCTGTGGCCGGTACGCGGCCGGTCAAGGTCCTGATCAAGTCGGTCCAGATCTCGCCTCGACGCGGCCTTCCCATCCACGTCGACTTCCACCAGGTCAGCCTCATGGAGAAGCTGCACACCGAGGTGCCGCTGGTGGTGGTGGGTGAATCCGAACTCGTCAAGCGCGGTGACGCCGAACTCCTGCAGTTGGTACACGTGATCCACGTTGAGTGCCTGCCGGCGGCGATTCCGGAGTTGATCGAGGTCGACTGCAGCACCTTGGCCGCTGTCGACGAGGGAATCCGGGTCCAGGAACTGCTGCTGCCCGTGGGCGTCACCGTGACCGACGACCCCGAAGAGGTGGTCGTGAAACTGAGCGCGCCCCGAGGGGCGGAGGCGGCCGACGAGGCAGCGGTTGCGCTGGCGGGACCACCCACGGTCGAAGAGGCGCCCAGCGAGGGCTGATAGCCGCCCTCCGACTGAGCGCCGATGGCGGCGTTGAACGCGCTCCACGGATTGACCCTGCCGCACCCCCTGGCGGACGTGCTGCGGGCGGCCGTGATCGTGGTCGGCTTCCTGCTGGCGGCTCTGCTGCTGCGCCTCTTGACCGATCGTTATCTGCGCCGGCGGCAGATGCGCCCGGACACCGTGTTCCTGGTTCGCCGAGTGGTGTACACGGCGGTTTTGGTGATCGGTTCCTTCGTTCTGCTGTCGGACGTGTTCAAGAACCAGCTGGTTGGCCTGAGCGGAATCCTGGTCGCCGCGCTGATTGCCAGCCTCGGTCTTCAGGACATCTTCAAGAGCTACGTCAGCGGCTTTTACGTGCAGCTGGAGCGCAACGTGCGGGTGGGGGACCTGATCGAGGTGGACGGTCACACGGGAATCGTCACCGAGGTCAGGATGCGGGTCACGTTTCTGCAGGCTGCGGACGGATCCCAGGTCGTGATCCCCAACGCTGACCTCTTCGGCCAGGCTCTGGTGGTCCGTCGTCCGAAGCTAGTCGAAGGCCCCCAGGATGACGCCGACCAGGGCATCGAATCCAGCGGCGTCTAGGTCCGATTCCTCGCGCAGCAGCGCGCCCATGGCCCTGGCGGCTGCGTCCTTGTGGACGCCGGCGGCGTACTGGGCCGCCAGCGAGCGTAGATGCCAGGTGTGATCGGGGGCCCCCCCGCCGCCGGCCATCTCAACCTCGATGCGATCCAGGTCCACGTGGTCTGACCAGAGGGCGGTCTCCTTGGCGCCCGACTCGGGCGAATCGGAGAGGTGGAGCACGTTGACCCCGCCCCCAATTCCGTAGCGCTCGCGCAACGATCCCGGCCGCGATTCGGCGATTCGCGTCTCCCCGAGCTCGAATCGCAACTCCTCCAGCGTCGCCGCACTGGCGCTGATGCGGCCCACCAGCAGGGGCAGAGAACTCATGAATCGAACCAGCCAGGCGAAGAATGGGCGACCCTCGAGAAAGTCGTAGTGGACCTCGATCAGGGAGCGCGGTGGCTGGAACCAACCGAGGCCCTCGATCTTCCAGTCGCGTTCGCTGGAGAGCCAATCCCAAACCGCCGCTCGCGTCGCCAGCCGATGGGAGGAGTCCGGTTTGAATATGACAAGTGCGTCGGCCACGGCGACCAATCCTACCCGTCCCCGGCGCCGGTCGGTCGAGGGGAGACCGGTGGTGGGATCCGGTCGCGCGGGGTCGGCTCGTAGAAGCGCCGGCCCCTGAGCTCGGGCGGCAGGTGCTCCTGGTCAACCCTCCCGCCCTCGAAATCGTGGGCGTAGGCGTATCCGTGGCCGTATCCCATCTCCCTCATCAGGGCGCTGGCCGCGTTCCGAAGGTGCAGCGGCACGGCCAGGTTGCCGCTCTCCCGCACCGCCGCCGCGGCCCTCTGGTAGGCGGACTTGGCGGAATTCGACTTGGGCGCCAGGGCCAGATAGATGGCCGCCTGGGCGAGGGGGTGGAATGCCTCCGGCATGCCCACCAGGTGGGCCGCCTGCTGCGCGGCGACGGCCAGGGGCAGCGCCTCGGGATCGGCCAATCCGACGTCCTCCGAGGCCAGGATGACCAGGCGCCGGGCCACGAAGTTGACCTCGTCCCCGGCCTCCAGCATCCGCGCCAACCAGTACACCGCGGCGTCGGCATCGCTACCCCGGATGCTCTTGATGAGGGCCGAGACGATGTCGTAATGCTGGTCGCCGTCCCGATCGTAGAGGAGGTGGCCGCGCTGGGCTGCGGCGCGGACCTGATCGGCCTGGATGGGACCCGGCGGGGCCAGTTGGGCGGCGATCTCGAGGGTGTTGAGTCCGCTGCGCGCGTCACCCCGCGCCAGCTCGATCAGCAGCGCTCGGGCGGCAGGGTCGAGCTCCGCCTCGATCTCGGCCAGTCCAGCGTCGAGCACTTTGCCCATCTCCTGCTCGGTGAGCGCCTCGAGTCGGAAAACCCGGCTCCGCGAGAGCAGCGGTGCGTTGACCTCGAAGGATGGGTTTTCGGTCGTGGCTCCGATCATGGTCACGGTTCCATCCTCCAGGTCGGGCAGGATGGCGTCTTGCTGGGACTTGTTGAATCGGTGCAGTTCGTCGATGAAGAGCACCGTCCGGAGCCCCCGCCGCCGGGCCTGGCGGGCCTCCCCCAGGAGGCGGCGCAGATCGGACACGCCGGCACTTACCGCCGACACGGTTACGAAGCGCGCCCCGTCCGATCTGGCCAGGATCCTGGCCAGCGTGGTCTTGCCCGAACCCGGTGGCCCCCAGAGCACGAGCGAGGGTAGGCGGCCGGCCGCGGCCAACTGGCCCAGCACCGCGACCACCGCCTCCTGGCCCGCGACCTGGCTCAATTCGGTCGGTCGGATGCGGCTGGCCAGCGGTGCGTCAGGGGCTCGCCCGGGGTCGGCCGGGGGATCGGCGGGCGTCTCGAAAAGATCGAACTGGCCGTCCACGCATGAAGAATAGGATTCGGGGACTGGCTGCGAATACAATCCGCGCGACATGATCTGCTGGAGATGCGCCAATCAGGTCTCCGAGGGGGGGGCGTTCTGCCCCCGCTGCGGTCACAACCTGACCGAAATTGGATTGAGCCCCATCTTTGTGGTGGACACCGCCACCGACCTTTTCAACGGCGTCTTCATCAAGGCCATGATCGGACAGGAGGTGAACCGGGCCCTCCGCTACCGGCGGCCCGTCGCCGTCCTGATGGTGGAGGTGGATCACGCCGAGAGCATGCGTAATGACCTCCGTCCGGACGAGGTGAGCCGGCTGCTGCGCCAGATCGGGCAGTCCCTCGTGGCGGCGCTGCGGGACACCGACACGGTTGGATTCGTGACCGGCTCGAGCCCCCCCACGTTCGCGGTCGTGCTGCCTGAAACCGAACCCTCGGAGGCCATCCAGGTCGCGGATGCCCTGCGCCTGGCGGTCTCCTTTCAGGACTTCGCCGACGGAGGTCCCTGGCAGCGGCTCACCGTCAGCATCGGCACCGCCGTCATCAACCACGAACGCCTGGGCGAGCAGGATTTGATGCAAGAGGCGGGCGCGGCCCTCGCGGACGGACGTGGCTCCGAACCCGGCACCAACCGGACCTTCGTTCCGGCCCGGGCGTAGGTGAGGGGGGCGCGGGCGGCCCGGTCCCGCGGGCGCGCCGCGGAGCGGCGTGGAGGTGCCTGGAGCGGGTCGACGAGGCTTGCCGCCGCCACCGCCAGGGGGCGGTGATGGCCCCCACTGGAAACCCGGTCGAACTCCTGCAACAACTGCTGCGATTCGACACCACCAATCCGCCCGGCGGCGAGGGGCCCTGCATGACGTTCCTGGCTGAACTGCTGCGATCGTCGGGGCTGGAGGTGTTGGCTTTGGCCAAAAGCCCGGGGCGGCCCAACCTGGTGGTACGGCTGAAGGGCGCGGGTCGCGCCCCCGGCATCCTCCTCCAGGGCCACCTCGACGTGGTCACGACCGCCCATCAAAGCTGGACCGTGCCGCCCTTTTCGGGCCAGCTCCAGGAGGGTTTCGTGTGGGGGCGGGGTGCGCTGGATATGAAGGGTGGGGTGGCGATGATGGTGATCGCATTCCTGCGCCTGGCGGCGTCCGCCACGCCCCCACCGGGCGATGTGGTGCTGGCCCTGCTCTGTGACGAGGAGAATTGGAGTGAGAACGGCTCCAAATTCCTGGTCGCCGAACACCCCGACCTCTTCGCCGGAGTCCGCTACGCCCTGGGCGAAATCGGTGGCTTCACCCTCCACCTCGGGGGCCGGCGTTTCTACCCCATCATGGTGGCTGAAAAGCAGCTCTGCTCGATTCGGGCCCTGGTCCGCGGACCCGGCGGCCATGGTTCCATACCCCTGCGGGCGGGGGCCATGTCGGAGTTGGGGGCGTTGCTGACCAAGGTGACGAGCCAGCGGCTGCCCGTCCACCTGAGCGCGCCGGTGCGTTTGATGCTGGAGATCATGGGCGCCGAGTTGGGGCCACCGCTGGGTGCGGTGATGCAGGACCTGCTCGTGGGCGGTCGGACCGACGCCGCGCTCGACGCCCTGGGCACTCAGGGCCGATCCTTCGATGCGCAGATTCACAACACCATCAGCCCCACCCGGGTGGCGGGGGGCGAGGCCCTCAACGTCCACCCCGCGCAGGTCACGGTGGATTTCGACGGCCGACTACTGCCCGGCTTCGAGCCGGAGCAGATGCTGAGCGAGGTGCGCTCCCTGGTCGGGGAGGGGCCCGACCTGGAGGTGGTCGCATACGAGCCCGGCCCGCCTCCCGCCGAGCTGTCGGTCTACGAGAAGCTGGCCGCGATCATCCGCGAGGCCGACCCGGCGGGAGTCCCGGTGCCCTACCTGCTCTCGGGGGTGACCGATGCCCGCGTCTTCGCCCGGCTGGGCATCCAGACCTTCGGATTCCTGCCCACACCGGCCCCCGAGGGTTTCGACTTCATGGCCTCCATTCATTCGGCCGATGAACGCATCCCCGTCGAGGCGCTGGAGTTCGGGGCTCGGGCCGTCGAGTCCGCGGTCGGGCGGATCGCACTTTGAGCCCAACCGGGGCTTGGATTACACCGACGCCGGCGCGTGACCGGCGCCTCGCCACCCAGCACGCCCGCTAACCTCTTCCTGGTCGTGGCACTGAACCGCATCTACCTAATCCGACACGCCGAAGTGGAGAACCCGAGGCACGTCCTCTACGGTCACCTGCCCGGTTTTCCGCTCTCGGCAAGGGGCCGGAGGCAGGCGGCCGAGGTGGGCCGGCGGCTGCGCCAGGCCGGAATCGTGACGATTGTGCACAGCCCCCTGGAGCGGGCCCAGGAGACGGCCCGGATCATCAATGCCGAATTGGCCGAGCCGGCTCGCCTGGAGGTGGATCCGAAGCTGCGCGAGGCCGAATTCAGCCGCTATCTGCAGGGGGTACCCTACTGGCTGATACCGGTTCGGAGGCCCCTCTGGCTGGTGCATCGGGCGCGACGTGGGCTGCTTCCCGGCGACGAACCCTTCGATGTGTTGGGGGGGCGGGTGCTGGAGGTGATGCGACGGATCGCCGGGCAGCAGCCGGGACCGCCGGCGGCGTTGGTCAGCCACGCCGATCCCCTGGGTGCGGCCTGGATGCTGCTCGAGGACCGGCCCCGCAGTGAGCGCGAGATGATGCGCAAGGTGGTGGATCGGGCGGCGATGCTGGAAGTCGACCTGACCGATGGCGAGGTGACGGCGGTGGCCTATGTGCCCCCACCGGTGCTGTCCGACGCGTGACGACAAGGAGCTTCCCTCCCGGATTCCTGTGGGGTACGGCAGCCGCCGCCCACCAGGTCGAGGGTGGCAACCACGGCAACGACTGGTGGGACTGGGAGCAGCAGGGCGGGATCCTCACCGGCGACAGCTCCGACCCCGCCTGCGATCACTATCACCGCTTCCGTCAGGACATCCAGCTGCTGCGCCAGATGCACACCAACGCCCACCGCCTGTCGTTGGAGTGGTCTCGCATTGAACCCCTGGAGGGACAGTTCGACGGCGGCGAACTGGCTCACTACCGCGAGGTTCTGACAGAGCTCCGAGAGCAGGGGGTGACGCCCATGGTCACCCTCCACCATTTCACGTCGCCGACCTGGTTCACCCGCCGCGGGGGCTGGGCGGCGAGCGGTGCGCCGGCGGCGTTCTCCAACTTCGTGCGTCGGGTGGCCATGGTGGTGGGAGACCTGCCCGGTTTCTGGGTCACGCTCAACGAGCCCAACATCTATGCCCTCCAGGGCTGGATTCTGGGCGAGTTCCCACCCGGCCGCCGGGGCGACCTGCGCGGAGCGCATCGCGTCCTCGCCAACATGTATCGAGCCCACCTCCTGGCCTACCAGGACCTGAGGCGCTTGACGCCGCGGGTGCCGGTTGGCATCGCCCACCACAAGCTTCTCTTCCTGCCCGCGCAACCGAGGCTCCGGGATCGGGCGGCGGCGGGCCTCGCCCAGGCCCTGATGGACCGCTGGCCGACCACCCGCGGGCGCCTGCAAAAGGTGGTGGCGGCCCCGGCCGACTTTCTCGGGCTGAACCACTACACCGCCCAGACGGTGGCGTTTGATGCTCTTCACCCGGGGCGCCAATTCATGCGTCGATCCAACCCCCCCGAGCGCCCCACGACCGACTTCGGGTGGGCGGTGGACGCCAATTGGATGCGTCGCTGTCTGCTCGAACTGATCCCTCGCGGACTGCCGGTGTACGTCACCGAAAACGGCATCGCAACCTCCGACGACGACATGCGCCAGCGCTTCCTGCTCGACGTCCTGGATCAGGTCTGGGAGGCCATTGAGGCCCACGCCGACGTGCGCGGGTACTTTCACTGGAGCTCCATGGACAACTTCGAATGGGCCCGCGGCTACTCCATGCGCTTTGGGCTGGTGGCTGTCGATCGCCAGACCCAGGAGCGGACCGTCAAGTCCTCGGGCCACCTCTATGGGCGGATCTGCAGGGACAACCAGCTGCCCCTGGATGGCCTCTGAGCCGCCGCCCACGATCGGGGCCCGGAGACTGAAAGTCCTAAACTTCCGATGTGAAGGTTGGCCTTGCAGCGCCCCTTGTGGAGGGCTTTCCACATCAGACCATGCTGCACCTGATCGGCCGCGCCGACGAGTTGGGATACGAAACAATCTGGCTCAGCGAGGCTTATGGTGCGGACGCCTTCACCCGTCTGGCCGAGCTCGCTGCTCGGACCACGCGCATCCGACTGGGGACCGCCATCGCCAACGTCTTCGCTCGCTCCCCGGCCATGCTCGCCCAGACCGCCGCCTCGCTGGATGAGATTTCGGGTGGGCGCGTAAAGCTGGGCCTGGGCACCTCCGGGCCGCAGGTGGTGGAGGGATGGCACGGCGCCAGCTTCGAGCATTCGCTGCAGCGGTTGCGCGAGACCGTGGACGTCGCCCGCATGCTCTGGGGCGGGCAGCGATTGCACTACCAGGGATCGGTCTTCCAGCTCGGCGGCGGGCTCAAGTTGATGCAGCCTCCGCTGCGGGCCCGGATCCCCATTTACCTCGCCAGCCTCACGCCCTCAGGCGTGGCCTTGGCGGGCGAGGTGGCCGACGGCTGGCTGCCGGTCTTCGTCTCCGCGAGTCATTACGCCACCGTTCTCGCCCCGCATCTGCTCCGCGGGCTGGAGCTCTCTGGTCGGTCGCGCTCCGACATCCAGGTCTGCGTCCTACAGTCGATTGTGGTCACCGATCGGATCGAAGTCGGCTGGGATCTGGCTCGGCCGCAGCTGGCAGTCTATCTGGGCGGGATGGGAAGTCACCACCGCAACTACTACAACCGCCTCTTTTGCGCCTACGGATTCGAGTCCGAGGCGAGAGCTGTTCAGGATCACTTTCTGGCCGGCCGGCGGGAGGCGGCGGTGGCCGCGGTGACCGACGAGATGGTCGATCTGGTGACCATCGTCGGACCCCTGGCCGAGTGCCGCCGCCGGCTTGACGAGCTGGAGCGCTTGGGTGTGGACGAGGTGGCGCTGCAGATCGACTTCGGGCAGCGCGACGCGAAGGCGGCACTCGAGGTGCTGGAGGCCCTGGCGCCGGCGGCATGAGCCCTCGAACCCTGGCCTGGACGGCTGGCGCGGTGGTGACCGTGGTCCTGCTGGCGGCCCTGGGCTGGGGCCTGGCCCACCCCAAGAACGTGGGCTCAGGCCAGATCCTGGGCCGAGCGGCCCCCCAGATCGTGATCCGGACCATGACCGGGCAGAAGGTCAGCCTGGACGGTCTTCGGGGCCGTCCGGTGGTGCTGAACTTCTGGGCCTCCTGGTGCGTCGCCTGCCGCACCGAGGACCCGATCCTGAGCCGGCTGGCGCAGCAAATCGGTTCCCGGGTGGCCTTCCTGGGGGTCGACATCCAGGACACGCCGGGAGCAGCCCAGGCCTACGAGGCCGACCAGCATGCGCCCTACCCGGTGGGCCCGCCGCTGGGCGGCGTGCCCAAACTCTATGGCGTGGACGCCCCCCCGCAGACCTTCTTCATCAACCCTGGTGGGGCGGTCGTGGCGCGTTTTATGGGCCCCATCGACCAGGTTTCCCTGTCCCGCTATCTGAGCCTGACGGGGGCCTGAATAGATGTGGCGCTGGCTCGTGATCGCGGCGATCCTGGTCTCCTGTACCGGATACCTGATCTACTCGGCGACGGGGTCCTCGGCCGAGTATTACGAGACGATCGCCCAGCTTCAGGCCCATCCCCCCAATCGCGAGGTCAGGGTGCTGGGCGTGGTCCAGAACGACATCCACACCGCAGCCGCGGGTGGCCAAGTCCTCTTCAGCGCCAGCCAGGGTGGTCGGGCGCTGAAGATTGCCTACAGCGGCCAGTTGCCGGAGATCTTCAAGCCCGGAGCCCAGGTGGTGGTGGACGGCAGGCCGGGCCCCGGCGGCGTCTTCCAGGCCCAGTCGCTGCAGACCAAATGTCCCTCCAAGTTTTCCTCGGCGCCACCCCCCACGAGCGGTAGCTGATGTTCCAAGCCGAACTCGGGGCCGGCATCCTGCTCGCCGCGCTGGTGCTGTGCGTGGTCAGCATCCTGATCAGCTTCAGCGCTGGGCACCGCGAAGACGCGCTGCTGGCGCCGATCGGCCGCCGGGCCTTCTGCGCCATGGCGGTGATGATCGTGGCCGCCGCGCTGGTCTTGGAATGGGCGCTGGTCGGGCACGACTTCGAAATTGCCTACGTCACTGAGCACACCGATCGCTCGCTGCCGCTGGCCCTGACCATGGCCGCGCTCTACGGCGGGCAGGAGGGATCGCTCCTCTATTGGGTGCTCGGGGTGGCGGTGATCGGTTCGGTGTCCCTGGCCGCGGCCGCTCGCCTGGGCGTCAAGCTGACCGCCTACGCCACCGGCTTCCTGGCTCTGGTCTGCCTCTTCTACCTGATCATGCTCGTCTTCGTCGCCAGCCCCTTCAGTCTGCTGGCCACGGTTCCCCCCGACGGTCTGGGCCTGAACCCAGTGCTGCGGGACGGTGGCATGCTGATCCACCCCCCTTTCATGCTGGCCGGCTTCAGCTTTTTTGCGATCCCCTTCAGCTTCGCCATGGCGGCTCTGCTGGCGGGCCGCAATGACGTGGCCTGGATCGCGCACACGCGGCGGGTGGCGCTGCTCGGTTGGGGGCTGCAGGGCGTCGGCCTGACGCTCGGCATGTGGTGGGCCTACCACGTCCTCGGCTGGGGCGGCTACTGGGGCTGGGATCCGGTTGAGAACGTGGCTCTCATGCCCTGGCTGGTCACCACCGCCTACATCCACTCCGCCCAAATTCAAGAGCGGCGCGGCCAACTCCGGGCCTGGACGATATTCCTGGTCATCGTCGCTTTCCTGCTCTCGATCTTCGGCACCTACATCGTGCGGAGCGGGATCGTGACCTCGGTCCACTCCTTCGCGGTGAGCCCTCTCGGGCCCTGGTTCTATGGCTTCCTGATCGTCTGCGTCGTCACCTCGGCCGTCCTCCTGGCCTGGCGGGCGCGTTCCCTGGGGTCACCCCCGCTCGAATCGGCCGTCTCTCGCGAGGGCGCCTTCGTGGCTCAGAACGTGATCGTTATGGGCATCACTGCGGCCATCTTCTGGGGCACCGTGCTGCCTCTTGTGAGCGGAATGTTCGGCACCCCGCTGGTGGTCGGGCCGTCCTATTACGAACGGGTTGGGGCCCCGCTTTTCGTGCTCCTCCTGGCCCTCTTGGCGGTGGGACCGCTGCTGCCGTGGCGGAGGGCGGGGCGGGTCTGGCTCCGGGCCCTACGCTGGCCGCTGCTGGCGGCGGCGCTCTCACTGGCCCTCCTGGTTCTCTTCGGGGCTCGCAGCCCGGGCGCGCTGGTGGTGCTGCCGCTGCTGGCCGCAGCCCTCACCACCAGCGCCTTGGAGCTGGCCCGGGGGGGCCGCGCCGTGCAGCGAGCGCCGGGTCCCTGGGCGGGCGCGGCGGTCAGAGCGGCGCGGCGCAATCGCCGCCGCTACGGGGCCAGCCTGGCCCATATCGGAATCGTGGTCGCCATCGCCGGCATCGCCGCCTCCCATTTCTGGCAGACGCAGACCCAGGTCACGCTGCGTCCCGGGCAGGGCTTCACGGTCGCCGGCTACCATCTCGCCTATCAGGGCCTCAGCTCGCAGGTGGTGGGCGACCACAGCGTCAAGACGGCCCACCTGACACTAGGCGATGAGCAGCTCGGACCGGCCCTGGCGAGCTACCCCGGCCTCGGGGCTCAGGCCCTGCCCAGGGTTGCCATCAGGAGCACCCCCATCGCCGATCTGTACCTGGTGCTGGTTTCCAGCCGCGGCCAGAGCGTGACCATCACCGCCTTCGTCAATCCCCTGGTGACCTGGATCTGGGCTGGTGTCGGGCTCATGATCCTGGGCGTGATCTTCGGCAACCTGGGTGGTGCCGGACCCGAGCCGGTGGCCGAGCCACGCGCCCTGAGGCGTCCAGCCGTGGCCCGCTCGTGACCTCGACCCTGGCCACCCTGTGCCTGCTGCTGGCCACGCCCTTCGTGTTCTGGCCCCTGCTCCGGCACTGGAGCGTGGCTCCCCCCGGCGAGCCGGAAACCGATTTGGCGAGCCTGCGCCAGGCTGAGATGGAGGAGGTCGAGGTCGACCTGGCGTCGGGCCGGATCTCGTCTGAGGAGGCCGCCCGGCTCCGGCACGAACTGGCGTGAGCGCGCTGCGCGCTCGCGGATTGACGCAGCGTTTCGGGTCCAAGCGGGTCCTGGGTCCGATCGACATCGAGATGGAGGCGGGGGAGAGACTGGCCCTGCTGGGGGACAACGGTGCCGGCAAGACGACGCTGCTGAGGGTGCTGGCAACCCTGTCGCGGCCGGCGGCGGGGGAACTGCAATTGTTCGGCGTCGACGCCCTGGCGCGACGCGAACGGGTGCGGCCCCGGATTGGCTATCTGGGCCATCGAAGTGGACTCTATCCCCACCTCAGCGCCCGCCAGAACCTGGAATTTTTCGCGACCCTCTACGACCTGGAGCCCGCTCGGGCAAGGTCGGCGCTGGCCGAGGTCGGGCTGGAGGACGTCGCCGATCGCCCCCTGAGCGAGCTGTCGCGCGGCATGGAACAGCGCCTCGGACTGGCCCGCAGCCTCCTCCACGACCCCGAGTTGGTGATCCTGGATGAGCCCGACGCCAGCCTGGACTCGGGCGGCCGAGAGTTGCTCGACCGGCTCCTGGGCGGCCGCACCGCGGTGGTGGCCAGCCACGATCGGGCGCTGGCCCAGAGCCTCTGCGGCCGCGCCCTGAACCTGCGCGCGGGCCGGGCTTCCTCCGACCCGGCGCTGGAGATGCTGGGGTGAGATTCTTGGCCGTGGTGAAGGCGGTGGCCTGGAAGGATCTTCGGTCCGAGGCGCGCGCTCGAGAACTGGTCCCGGCCCTGGCCCAGTTCGTCATTCTGGCCCTGGTTATCGCCAACTTCGCCTTTGATCTGAGCCAGGTCAGCGGCCCCCGAATCGGCCCCGGCGTGCTCTGGATGGTTCTGGTCTTCACCGGTCTGACGACCTTCAGCCGCACCTTCGCGGCCGAGAAGGATCACGGGTCGCTCGACGCCATGCTCCTGTCGCCCGCCGGCGCGGCGCCTCTCTTCGCCGGCAAGGCGCTGGCCGCCGCCCTCTTCCTGCTCGCCGTCGACGCCGTGCTGTTGCCGGGCATGGCCGTCTTCCTGGGCAGTCCGATCACCCTGGAGGTGATCTTGGTCACCATCCTGGCCGTCGTCGGCATGGCCGCCCTGGGCAGTCTCTTCGCCGCCCTGGCCGCCCAGACCCGGGCCCGGGAGGTGCTCCTCCCAGTTCTCGCGCTGCCGCTCTGGTTCCCCTTCATCGTGGTCGGTGCGCGCGCCGTCCAGCAGTCCATGGGGGGGGCGCCCCTGTCGGGACAGCCGCTGGCTCTGCTCTTGGACTTTGACATACTGTTCGTGGTGGTGGCAACGCTCGCGGCGCGTTTCGTGCTCGATGACTAGGCGGCCTCGAACCCTGCAGCTGCTTGCTGTGGCGGCGCTGTTGGGCATGCTCGGGAGCGCGGCGATGATCTTCATCTTCGCCCCCCAGGACGCGGTCCAGGGGCCGGTGCAGCGGATCTTCTACCTCCACGTGAGTTCGGCCATCGCCGCCTATTTCTGCTTTGCGTTGGTGCTGGGCGGGTGCATCCACCATCTGATCTGGGGCGGGCTGGCGGCCGACCGCCTGGCGCGGGCGGCGGCCCTGGTGGGGCTGGTCTTCACCATCAACTGTGTGGTCATGGGCATCATCTGGGCCAAGCCGATCTGGAACTGGGATCCGACCCAGACCTGGGATGCCCGCTTCACCTCGACCGTGGTGATGGGCATGGTCTACGCCGGCTATCTGCTGGTGCGGCGCTTCGCCAGTCCCGGCCGTCAGGCCATGCGGCTCTCGGCGGTGGTGGGGATAATCGGCTTCATCGACGTGCCCGTGGTGCACTTCAGCGTGCAGTGGTGGCGCACCCTCCATCCGGGCCCCATCATCGAAGAGAATGCGCTCCCGCCGGCGATGTTGGTGGCCTTCCTGGTGACCATGGTCTGCACCCTCTTCCTGGCCGCCGTCCTGGTCGCCATCAGGTACCGCTTGGAGCAGATCCAGGAGGAGCGCGAGTCGTCGGCCGAGGGGGCGCCGGAACTGGAACTGGTGACCCAGCGATGAACTATCTGATCCTGGCCTACGCCTTCGCCGTCCTGCTCCTGGGCGCCTTCTTCGTGATCTCGGTGGCACAGCTGCCGCGGCGCTGAGGGCGGAGCGGTCGTCAGGAGTTGTCCAGGGCCCGAGCCAGGGGCGGGAGCAGGTCCTCCAGCAGGCGCGCGGTCAATCCCCAGATGGCGGTCCCCGCGACCGGGAAGTGGTGTCCCAGCCGGCCTGATTCGTCCCGGCTCCAGCGCTCCGGGTTGAGGAGATCGCGCAGCGGCACCTCCAAGATCGCGGTCAGTTCGTCGGGATTGGCTTGGAACCTGATCGATGGATCGTGGAGATGGGCGATGAAGGGCAAGACGGCGAAGTTGTAGACGCTCAGGTGCACGCGCCCGCACGCGCCCAGCGGTGTCAGATCCCGGGCGGGCACCCCGATCTCCTCCTCCGCCTCCCGAGCAGCGGCCGCCCAGGGCGTCTCGCCGATCTCGATGGCGCCTCCTGGAAGGCCGACCTGGCCGGGGTGGGAGCGCATGTCCGGGCGCCGCACCACGAAGGGGATCAGCCATTGATGGCCGCGACGCAGGAGGATCGCCACGACCGCCGCCGGGCGGGCCCCGGGCAGGAACGCCCAAGCCCGATCGGCGCGCACCAAGGAGGTGCGAACGCGCCCCAGGAAGGCCTCGTCAGCGGCACTGGGGTCAGGAATACTCGCGCCCCTCAGGGGGTTACCCTTAACGCATGATCGATCAAGCCAACCTCGCGATAACGCAGATGCGCGAGGAAATCGAAGCGGACAACCAGCGCCGCTACCGATTCCAACGTCTGCTGCAGGCCACCGATGAAGTTCTGTGGCGCCTGGAGGAGATGAACCTGGCGGGAGAGCGCAGAATTCCCGACCCCTCGCGATTGGAGTTTCGCGACTCCCTCGAGGAGTTGCCTGACGATTACCGGCGCATCTACCGCGATAGCGAGGTCGTGCAGGAGACGCTGGATTCGATCTTCGAGATCCAAGAGAGGCTCTTTCGGGAGCGGGATCCGGAGTGGGAGCAGCGTGACGCCGGCGTCGAGTTGGCTCGTCTCTAGCAGGGTGATTTCGCGAGCGGAGTGACCGCAGCCGCCGCGGCTCCGAGCGAGGTCGTTTCACGCTACCTGGAGGCGCTTTACTACATCGCGGCCGAGCGTATGAGCGCGCGGCCGGCGCGGCTGGCCGACTGGCTGGGCGTGAGCCGGCCGACGGTGACCGTCGCACTGCAGCGGATGGTTCGCGACGGGCTGGTGGAGTTGAGCCCGGCCAAGGTCATAGTCCTGACGGACCGGGGCGCCCGGGCGGCAGCCGCGCTGGTCCGCCGCCACCGCATTCTGGAGCGCTGGCTGACCGACCAGTTGGGGATGGACTGGATCGCCGCTGACGAAGAGGCGGCGCGCCTGGAGCATGCCGCCTCAGACGAGGTTGTCGATCGGGTGCACGCCCTCTTGGGTGCGCCCCTGACCTGTCCCCACGGCAATCCCATACCGGGCAGCGCCGAGCTCGATCCACGCGAGATGAGGGTCTCCGAGCTCCCGCCCGGAAGCACCGCCCGCCTGACTCGAATCTCCGAGGTCGCAGAGCGCGAGGCACCCCTGCTCTTGGCTGAGCTGCTGGAGCGCAGGCTGGTGCCCACCGCCCTGATCGGAGTCCTCGAGGTGGACGCACAAGGCGGAATGATGCGGATCAACCTGGATGGACGGGCCCGCGCTTTGACTCAGGAGACCGCGTCAAAGCTCTGGGCGGTGATCGAGGTGGGTCCGCTCTCGATCAGCTGAAGGGTCCCGGTCGCGCTGTCCAGTCGTTCCCCACCACCGCTCCCGATCGGTCATCGGGGATAAGCCCGCAGCCACCGGCGGTCACCACCCGAGCTGGGTGCAAAGGCCTCGTCCTCTGAGATCACCTGGAGGCTGAGGCGCCGGCTCCGCTTTGGGCTTGGGGGTCGGTGTCCGGCATCCCGAGTCCCAGCTTGACCACCACCTCCTGGCGCTCCAAGAACGCCCCAATTCGAACCTGCCCTCCAGGTCCGCGAACACACGCTCCGCCGCGGCGTCGTTGAAGGGGTATGTCGCCCTGAGAGCGATGCTCCTCCGCCGCTGCCGGCAGTGAGCGGGGTACCGACCCCTATCCGCCCTCGCTCAGGGTGTCAGCCCCCAGCCCGCGATTTCCGCCCTCGCCCCATACGCGGTCAGGTCGTGGGTGACGGGCGTAACTGAAATCCAGCCCTGGGCCAGGGCGCAGGCGTCGGTGTCCTCCTCTGAGTCGGTCATCTGGAAGGAGCCGGCCAGCCAGAGGTAGGGCTGGTCGCGAGGGTCGGAGCGAGTCTCGAAGACCTCCTCAAATCCGGATTGGCCCTGGCGGGTGACGCGCACGCCGCGGATCTGGCCGGCCGGGAGGGCGGGCACGTTGACGTTGAGCAGGACCTTGTCCGGCAGCCCGCGCTGGAGCACCTGGCGGGCCACCCGGGCTCCGAATTCCGCCGCCACCGACCAGTCCTGGGGATCGCTGCTGTCGAGCGAGACGGCGATCGACTTGACCCCCAGGATGCGGGCCTCGGTGGCCGCCGAGACGGTTCCCGAATAGATGATGCTGGTGCCCGTGTTCTGGCCCCGGTTGACGCCCGAGACGGCCAGATCGAAGCGTCGCGAGGGGTGGATGCAGCCGATCGCGATCTTGACGCAATCGGCCGGGGTTCCGTTGACGGTGTGGCCTACGAGAGCCCCCGCGCGGTCCCGATACTCGGCCACCCGCAGCGGCGTGTGGGTGGTGATGGCGTGGCCGATCGAGGATCGCTCCACGTCCGGGGCCACCAGCAGGACCTCGCCCAGCGGTGCCAGCGCGCGGTACAGCGCGTGCAGTCCGGGCGAGGCCACACCGTCGTCGTTGGTGACCAGAATCCGGGCCACGCAGTTCAGCTCGGGATTTCCAACACCACCTTGCCGAAGTGGTCGGTCTGCTCCAGACGTTGCAGGGCGCCGGTCACCTCGCGCAGGGGGTGGATCGAATCCACCACGGGCTTGGCGCCCCCTTCGACCGCGTCCAGCACGGCCCTGAATTCTCCCGCGTTCCCCATCGTGGATCCGAGGATCTCGATCTGGTTCAGAAAGACCCTCGGCAGGCCGATCTCCGCCCGCACCCCCGAGGTCGAGCCGCAGAGGGTGAGCCTGCCGCCGCGAACCAGTGAGCGGAGGGACTGGTCGAGGGTGGCCGGGCCCACGTGTTCGAAGACGACGTCGACACCGCCCCCGCTCTTGTCCCGCGCCTCCTGCCAGAAGGAGGCTGAGTCAAAGGCCGCCTCGGCTCCCATCGCGAGCGCTCGGCGGCGGGTTTGGGGGGAGCGCGAGGTGACCATCACGCGGGCGCCGAGGTGGAGACCCAGGACCAGCGCCGCCACCCCCACGCCCGCCCCCACCCCGACCACGAGGAGGGTCTCACCCGCCCGCAGCCGGGCCCTGGTGACCAGCATTCGCCAGGCGGTCAGAAAGGTGAGGGGGAAGGCGGCCGCCTCGGGCCAGGTCAGGTTGCCCGGTTTGCTGAAGACGTTGCGGGCGGGGACCAGAAGGCGCTGACAGGCGCTGCCGTCCTCATCCTCGCCCAGGATGCCAAAATCCGGACATAGCACCTGCTGGCCGGAGCGGCAGGCGTCGCACTCCCAGCAGCAGAGGCTCGGGAAAACGACCACCTCGTCGCCCACCTTCCAGCGATGGCTGTCGGAGGCGGTCACCACCCCTGCTCCATCCGCCCCCAGCACCCGAGGAGGCTTCACCCTTTGGGCGCCTGAAGCCACCCAGAGGTCGAGGCGGTTCAGGGCGGCGGTGCGAAGCTCGATGGCCACCTGGCCGGTCCCGGGTGGGCCCAGCGGGCGCTCCTCGAGGTGCACTCCGGCGGCTCCGATGGGCTCCCTGAATACGGCGGCCAGGCCTTCACTCGCAACCCTCACGCGCCTATCGTATTCGCCCCCCGGTCCGCCGGGCCCGGGCGGACAGAGCGGGTCTCCCTGCTACGATTGATGCGAAATGTCTCTCGCCACCATTGAGCTTGGACTCTTCGCGATCGGATTCCTGTTCTTGGCGCTGACCATCGGGACCATCATTTCGCTCTTCCTGCGTCCCCCGCCGCGACGCCGGCAGTAGCGGCCGCGGGCGTCCCCGAGGGCGCTCCCCTAGAATCACCGCGGTGATCAAAGAAGCCTTTGTCGGCAGGTCCTTGCTCATCACCGGCAGCACTGGGTATCTGGGCAAGTCGCTGGTTGAAAAGATCCTGCGTACCGTGCCCGAGGTCGGTCAGATAAATCTTGGCATCCGCGCCAGCTCGCGGCGTTCGGCCGCTCAGCGCCTGGAGCACGAGGTTCTGGCCAGCCCCGCCTTCCGTCCGCTGAAGGAGGCGATCGGGGAGGATGAATTCCGCCGCCTGACCAAGGCCAAGCTGCGGGTGCTGGAGATGGACTTGGGCCAGCCGGGACTGGGTCTGGATGAGCCGGCCCGCGACCAGATCAGGGCCTGCCAGATCGTCATCCATTCGGCCGCGGCGGTCGAATTCGACAATCCCGTCGATGCCTCCGCGCAGACCAACCTGATCGGCGCCGTGCGTTTGGTTGAGACCCTCCACGAGAGCGGTGCCACCCCCCACCTGGTTCACGTATCCACCGCCTACGTGGGGGGCATGCTGCGGGGCCTGGTGCGGGAGGAGATGCCGCTCGACCCGGGCCTCAACTGGCGCCACGAGGCTGAGGTTCTGGGAGGGCTGCGATCCACGGTTGAGGAGGAGAGTCGCCGACCCGAGATCCTGGATCGCCTGCGCCGCGCCGCCCGCTCCCGCATGGGGCCGGCCGGGGTTCCGGCTCAAGCCCGTTCCGTCGAGCGCCTGCGGGAGCGCTGGGTCAAGGATCGCCTGGTGGAACGAGGACGGACCCACGCCAGGGCCCTTGGATTCACCGACGTTTACTCCTTCACCAAGGCCATGGCCGAGTACGCGGTGGTGGAGCTGCACGGCCACATTCCTCTATCCATCGTCCGGCCCTCGATCGTCGAGAGTGCGGTTCGAGAGCCCTTCCCGGGCTGGTTGGAGGGGTTCCGGATGGCGGAGCCGATCATCCTCGCCTTCGGCCGGGCGACGCTGCGCGACTTCAGCGGTCTGCCCGACGCGATTCTCGACATCATTCCCCTCGACCTGGTCGTGAACGCCGTGCTGGCGGCGGCGGCGGCGCCGCCGCCGCCCGATCGGCCGCAGATCTATCACGTCGCCTCGGGGAGCCGGAATCCGCTTCGCTTCCGGGACATCTACGACAACTGCGGCGAATACTTCGGCGCGCATCCACTGCGGGATCGGTTCGGTCAGGCCATCGGCGCACCGACCTGGACCTTTCCCAGCCGGGGTGAGCTGAGCGCCCGGGGCAAGCTGGCATTGAAGTTGGTGAGTGCCGCCCAGAGCACCGTGGAGCGGCTCCCCCTGGGGGCCTCGGCGACGCGCTGGTCGGACCAGCTCAGCGAGCAGCGCAACCGGCTCGAGCGCGCCCTGAACCTCTCCGAGCTGTACGGCGTCTACACCGAGGTGGACGCCATCTACGACACGCGCCACCTGCTCGAGCTGTGGGATCGACTTCCCGAGGCCGAACAGGCCATGTTTCCCTTCGACCCGGCCGGCTTTGACTGGCATCACTACTTCCAGGACGTGCACCTGCCCACGGTCATCAAGATGGCCCGGGTGGAGACCGGTCCGAGGCTCGGCCCGGGGCCCAGCGGAAGCACCGCCCCTCGCCCCGAATCGAGCTCCGGTCAGAACGCCATCAGCCGTCGCCAAGGGCGCGCCGACGTGCTGGCCGTGTTCGACGTGGACGGGACGCTGGTCGAGACCAACATCATCGAATACTTCTTCTGGATGCGTCTTCAGGATCGGCCGCTCAGCGAGTGGCCCTCCTTCTTTGCCGACATGATGCGCAAGGCGCCGCGCTGGCTCTATTTGGAACGTCGTTCCCGAGCTGAGTTCCAGCGCAGCTTCTACCGCGAATACGACGGGCTGGACCTGGAGTTGATTCGGCGGCTGGGCCGTGAGGCCCTGAATGAGGTCACGCTGCGCCGGATCTATCCCGAGGGCATCAGGCGGATTCGCTCCCACCAGCGCGCCGGCCATCGAGTGCTGCTCTTGACGGGCGCCCTGGAGATGGTCGTGGAGCCCCTGGCCGAACTGCTCCAGGTGGAGCTGGACTGCGCCCGGCTGCTGGTCCGCGACGGCCGTTTGAGCGGCGATCTGGAGCGCCCACCGGCGGCCGGAGAGGCCCGAGCCACGCTTCTGCAGGAATTCGCCAAGTCCAACCAGATCGATCTCTCCGAGAGCTTCGCCTACGCCGACGCACTCTCCGATCTACCCATGCTGGAATTGGTGGGTACCCCCGTGGTCGTGAACCCGGACGCTCGCCTCTCCCAGGTCGCGGCTCAAAGAGGGTGGCGTACAGAGCGCTGGCGAATGGCTCCCGGGAACTGGCGGCTGCCCATTCCCGACCCGCGCAGCGCCGAATACAAAGAGGGGGTGAGGCGCTGATGCTGGCGCTCTCCTACGTGCGATCGGTGCCCCGCTATGCGATCGTCAAGGCCGCCGCTGGTCGGGGCCGGATCGCCACCTCGGAGCTCTCCATGTTGCACCTGGGTGACGTTCCCGAGCCACTGTTGCCGGGGCCCCAGTGGCGCCGCGTGCGCCCGAGCCTGGCCGGAATCTGCGGTTCCGACACCGCCGCCATCACCGGCCATGCCTCGCTCTACCTTGACCACCTGACCAGCTATCCCTTCGTCCCTGGCCACGAGGTGGTCGGGGTGCTGGAGGAGGACGGATCGCGGGTGGTGGTGGAACCCGCCCTGGGTTGTCAGGTGCGGGGGCTGACGCCGCCTTGCCGGCAGTGCCAGGCGGGCTGGCCCGGTCGCTGCGAGAACGTCACCGAGGGCGATCTGGAAATTGGCCTGCAGACCGGTTATTGCGCCAGCACCGGGGGCGGCTGGGGTGAGGTTCTGGTGGCCCACGAGAGCCAGCTCCACCGCGTCCCCGAGCCATTGTCGGACGAGGCCGCGGTGCTCATCGAGCCCCTCGCCTGCTGCGTCCACGCCGCCCTGCGCGGGGCCGCGGGGGACACCGTGGTGGTGGTGGGGGCGGGCACCATCGGGCTGCTCACGGTGGCCGCCATCCACCGGTTGGCTCCGCCCCGGCGGCTAATGGTGGTGGCCAAATACCCGTTTCAGCGGGAACAGGCGCTGCGCCTGGGCGCCGACGTGGTCGTGGGCCCCGATGAGGCGCTGCAGCGAATCCGATTTCAGACCGGCGCCAGGCGCCTGGGGGGGAAGACCGATTCGATCCTGCTGGGAGGAGCCGACGTGACCTACGAATGCACCGGGACCGCGTTCGCCCTCAATCAGGCGGTGCGCTTCACGCGGGCGGGGGGACATCTGATCACGGTTGGCATGCCGGGAGCGGAGCGAGTCGACTGGGCCCCCATCTGGCAGCGTGAACTGACGGTTTCCGGCGCCTACGCCTACGGTCTCGAGGCGGGCGGCAGGTCGAGCTTCGATATCGCCCTGGAGCTGGCACCAGAGCTGGAGTTGGAGCACCTGTGCGGGCCCCTTTTCCCGCTCTCCGGCTATCGGGACGCCATCGACTATGCGCTCAAGGCGGGTCCCCTGAACGCTGTGAAGGTGGCCTTCGATCTGCGAGACTTGCGAGTCTGATGGGTCGACCAGGTGCGGTGCTCGAGGTTGATCGCAACACTCCCCCTACCTTGTTCCACTTCGGCGAGGGGATTCGTCTGGAGCGATTGCCGATCGGCAGCCGAATCCTCTACCCTCCGGATCCGCTCGAGGCGCTCGGGCATCCCGAGCGGGCCATCCGTCGGGCTCTGGCCCACCCCCTCGACGACGATCCGCTGAAGTCGCTGTTGCGGGCGGGCATGAAGCTCACCATCGCCTTTGACGATCTGTCCCTTCCGCTCCCGCCGATGGCCGAACCCGACGTGCGCCAGCTGGTCATGGAGGAGGTGATCGAGATGGCGGCCGAGGCCGGCGTCGAGGACATCCACATCATCGCCGCCAACTCGCTGCACCGGCGCATGACCGCCGATGAGATTCGCCACATCGTGGGCGACCGCATCTTCACCACCTTCTATCCGGAGCGGCTCTACAACCATGACGCCGAGGACCCTGACGGCAACGTCGTCGTCGGTACCACCGCGGAGGGGGAGGAGACGACCCTCAGCCGGAGGGCGGCGGAGTCGGATCTGGTCGTCTACGTGAACCTGACGCTGGTGCCGATGGATGGCGGTCACAAGTCCATGGCGACGGGGCTGGGGAGCTACCGCAGCGTTCGCCCCCACCACAACGTGCATACCCTGCTCGGGTCGCGCTCCTACATGAACCCGCCCGACTCCGCGCTCCACCACGCTTGCAACCGTCAGGGCCGCCTGATCGAGGACACCGTCCGCGTCTTCCACATCGAGACCAGCGTCAACAACCATTCCTTTCCCGCTGCCGCGAACTTCCTGCAGAAGCGGGAGACGGATTGGACGCTGGGCGATCAGGCGGCCGTCTTCACCATGAAGCAGATCACCGACCGGACCCCCGTCGCCCTCAAGCGGGCTGCGTTCCATTCCATGCGGGCGCCCTACGGGCTGACCGGCGTCACCGCCGGACAGGTCGACGCCGTTCACGAACGCACCCTGGCGGCGGTCACCCGGCAGATGCTGGTGGAGGTGGAGGGACAGACCGACATCGTCACCATGGGCCTGCCCTACCTGGGACCCTACAACGTCAACTCGATCCTGAACCCGGTGCTCGTGGTCTGCCTGGGCCTGGGCTACCTGTTCAACCTCTATCGCGGTCGGCCGGTGGTTCGGCAGGGGGGGGTGGTGATCATGGAGCATCCCTGCCGCTACGAATTCGATTCCGTGCAGCACCCCAGCTATATCGATTTCTACGACGAGGTGCTGGCCGACACCACCGACCCGGCCCTGATCGAGGAGCGGTACGAGCAGCGCTTCGCCGAGGATCCCTGGTACCGCCAGCTCTATCGCAATTCGCACGCCTACCACGGGGTCCATCCCTTCTACGCCTGGTACTGGGCGGCGCACGCGCTCTCGCACGTGGCCGAGGTGATCGTGGTGGGGGGGGAGAGGCAGGTGGTTCACCGGCTCGGCTTCAAGGCGGCATCCAGTTTGGAGGACGCGCTGGAGATCGCCGAGCAGACGGTGGGGCGCTGGCCCAGCATCACCCACCTGCGCACACCACCCCTGCTGCTGGCGTCGGTCGGCTAGCCGTCGGTGACCGCCACGCCCTGGTCGGACCTGGACCTGATCCGCCGCGGTTGGCACTGGGGCCTGCCCCGGCCCCAAACCTGGGCCCCGGCCGCGCCGGGCGTTCCCGACCGGGCCTCCAACTTGGGCTGGGCTCGTGCGGAGCCGGTTCGGTCGTTGAGATTTCTCATTCAGCGCGGCCTGCTGCTTCCCTTCACGCGGCTCGTGGCGGACCCCAAGGTGGAGGGTTCGGAATGGGTCAAGGACCTGGAGCGTCCGGTCATTCTGGCCAGCAATCACGTCAGCCACGCCGACACCCACCTCCTGCTCTACGCCCTCTCCCAGCGCACCCGAGAGCGGACCGTGGTCGCCGCCGCGGCCGATTACTGGTATCAGCGGCCCTGGCTGGGGCGCGCCCTGAGTCTGGGCCTCAACACCTTTCCATTCTCCCGAACCGGCGGTCCGGCGGCGGTCCTGCACAGCTCCAGCGAGCTGCTCAAGTCGGGCTGGAATCTGCTCGTCTTTCCTGAGGGAACCCGATCTCAGGACGGCCGCCTGCAACCCTTCAAACCGGGGGTGGGCCACCTCGCCACGGAGACCAAGGCACCCGTGATTCCGGTCTACGTCAGCGGCTCCCACCGGATCATGCCCAAGGGGCAGAGGATCCCGCTCCCGGCCCCGGCCACGATCAAAATCGGACGCCCTTTGCTCGCGGGCCGCGCCGAGGGCTCGCGGGCCTTCACCTCCCGGATCGAGGCAGCGGTTCGGGCCCTCTCCGGCGCCGTTCGCACCGATGCCTCGAGCGGAACCTGGATCGATCGATGGCAGGCGGCGGCGCCCAAAGCCCGGCCCCTGCGCTGATCGCCCCTGGCCGCGCCAAGGTCGCTGGCGCCGCGGCCTGCGATCGGGGCCGCTCTTGCCGAGTTCTTTCAGTGCTCTTACGGGGCGGTTGGGAACCTCGCTGTAGGCTCGGGCAAGTGAGCGCCACACTTGATGGGCACGCTTGGGCCGCCGATTCCCAACTTGCCGACCCCATTCTCCCCGGCTCGCTGAGCTTGGTGATTCCCGTCCACAACGAGGCCGAGAACCTGCCCACGTTGCTGAACGGCGCCCCCGCCATCCTCAACCACCTGGCTCCGCGCTTCGAAATCGTGCTCGTTGACGACGGCAGCGAGGACGGCAGCGCCACGGTGGCGCGGGCGGCCCTGGGGACCTCGGAGCAGACCCTGCGGGTGGTCCGCCACGAGCGCAAGCTTGGTTATGGTCGCAGTGTTGCCGACGGATTGCGCGCCTCGCGCGGTGAGTTCGTCGCCTTCATCGACGGCGACGGCCAGTTCGACCTCAACGATTTGACGCTGCTGGCCGAGCTCGCCGGGGATTCCGACCTGGTGGCCGGAATTCGAAGCCGGCGCGCGGATCCCTGGTACCGGAGCGTGGTCAGCGGCATCTTCAACCTTCTAGTCGGGGTCGTCTACGGGGTCCACGAGAGGGATGTGGATTGCGGCCTGAAACTGTTCCGCCGCCGCCTTCTGGACGTCTCGGAGCCGCTGCTGGCGACCTCTGCCCTGCTCAATACCGAACTCTTTTTCAAGGCCCGCCGGAGCCGCCTCAGCGTTGCTCAGGTGGAGGTCCCGCATCATCCCCGCCTGCGCGGTCGGCGCTCGGGGGGAAGGCTGATCCCCATCCTCCGAGCGATCCGGGAGCTGCTCCTGCTGCGGATGCGGCTGGCCCGCACCTGGCACCCGCCGGCGGGACGGGTGCGGGGACGCTGAGCACCGCCCCAGAGGCCCCCCGACAATCGCGGGTGCTGGTCACCGGCGGGGCCGGATTCATCGGCCTGCACACAGTCCGAGAACTGGCCCGGCGAGGGTTTGAGGTGCTGGTCGTGGATGATCTGCGCCACGCCTGCGGCGAGCCACTGCCGGCCGGAGTGACGCTGATCCCATTCGAGCTGACGAGCCCCGAGGCGCGCGGCGAGATCACGCGCTTTCGTCCTCATCGCGTGGTCCACCTGGCCGCCCAGGGCGGCGTGGCGCGCTCGGTCCGCGACCCCGCCGGGGATGCCCTCGCCAACGTCGTCTCCACCGCGGCGCTGCTGCGGACATGTGTCGACGTCGGCGTCCAGCAGGTCGTTTTCGCCTCCTCCGGGGGAGCGATCTATGGCGCCGCCACCCGCCAGCCAACGCCGGAACGGGCTCCCGCCCGGCCCCTCAGCCCCTATGGAGCGGCCAAGCTCGCCTGTGAGGGGTACCTGGGTATGTTCTCGCGCACCCATGGGCTGCGCTATTGCGCCCTTCGCTTCGGCAACGTCTACGGTCCGCATCAGGACGGGACGGGCGAGGCCGGACTGGTGGCCATAAGCATCGTCAGGCTGCTGGCGTGCAAGCCGCCCGTGATTTTTGGCGACGGCGGGCAGAGCCGCGACTTCGTCTACGTCGAAGACGTCGCGGCAGCGGTCCTGGCGGCTCTGGAGGGCGATCATTCGGGCACCTTCAACATCGCCTCCGGTGCCGCTGAGAGCGTCGACCGCGTGGTCAACGAGCTCTGCCGCATCGCCGGCCAGCAGTCCGGGCCCGACTACCAGCCCGGGCGCACGGGCGAGGTGCGCTCGGTCCAGCTGGACGTCAGTCGGGCCCTGCGTACCCTGGCTTGGGGGGCGCAAACCGACCTCAAGGATGGTCTAGCCTCTACATGGGAAAATTTTCGCGATCGGGCCCGGCGGCCTGCGGTCGCCGCCGGCCAGATCCGGCCAGGAGAAAGTCATGGAATCACATCTGCCTAAGACGGTCATGGTGCTCGGCGCCGACGGGTACCTGGGATGGCCCACCAGCCTGCGTCTTTCGGCCATGGGCCACGACGTCATCGCCGTCGACAGCCTGGTCCGCCGGCGCTGGGACCGGGAGGGTGGAACCGGCAGTCTGATCCCGATCAGGACCATGCCCGAGCGCGTACGCCATTGGCATCAGGTGAGTGGCCGCACCATCACCTGGGCCAAGGCCGACCTGCTCGACGCCTCCGCCCTGGCCGCGTTGATCAGAGATCATCGGCCCGCCGCGGTCGTGCATTTTGCCGAGCAGCGCAGCGCCCCATTCTCGATGGTAGACCGCTACCACGCCGTGATGACGCAGCACAACAACGTGATCGGAAACCTGAACCTGCTCTTTGCCCTGCGCGATTACGCCCCCGACGCCCACCTCATCAAGCTCGGCACCATGGGTGAGTACGGCACCCCGAACATCGCCATCGAGGAGGGGTTCATCACCATCGAGCACGAGGGCCGCAGCGACCGCCTGCCCTTCCCCAAAACGCCGGGCAGTTTCTATCACCTCTCCAAGGTTCACGACAGCCACAACATCCAGTTCGCCTGTAGGATCTGGGGCCTGCGCTCGACCGACCTCAACCAGGGGATCGTGTATGGCAGTGCGACCGACGAGATCAACGCTGACCCCGAGTTGGCGACACGCTTCGACTACGACGCCATCTGGGGAACGGTGCTGAACCGCTTCTGCACTCAGGCGGCGGTGGGGCGGCCGCTGAGCGTGTACGGGCAGGGGGGTCAGACCCGCGGCCTACTCGACCTGCGCGACACGGTCGCCTGCATCGGGATAACACTGGAGAACCCGCCCGCGCCCGGAGAGTTCCGCGTGTTCAACCAGTTCACCGAGCAGTTCTCGGTTCTGGAACTCGCGGAGCGGGTGCGCGAAGCGCGCGACCAGCATGGTTTGACGACCACCATCGACCACATTCCCAACCCCCGTGTGGAGCTCGAGCAGCACTTTTATGAAGCCAAGCACCAGGCCCTGCTCGACCTCGGTTTGCAGCCCCACCTTCTCGGCCAGACGCTGATCGAGAGCTTGATCACCGAGGTCGAGCGGCGGCGGCGGCGGATCCGCCCGGAATTGCTTCAGCCGCCCGACGTCGACTGGCGCTTGGGCCGGCGCTCGCCCCTGGATCGGCCCTTCCGGCCCCGCATCGTTGATGACAAGGGAGACCAACAGTCGGCGCGCAACGAGCGGCGAGCAGAGCCCGGCTTCTGACCCCCGAGGCCCCGATGGCTGCCATATCGGGGGGCGCCGCCATCGACTGGCGTGCGCCCCGGGCGAGCCTCGGTCGAACTGACAGCAAGCCCTGGCCCTGGCCTCGCTGGCTGACGCCGCTGGTGGCCGTATCCGTCTTTGTCATCTGTCGCGTCCCCTCGTTCTTCGAGCCCAATTGGTACACCGACGAGGCCGGATACACGCTCACGGCGAGGCAGGTGTTGAAGGGCCTGGCGCTCTATCGCGGGGCCTGGACCAATAAACCTCCGCTACAGATCTGGGCGGTGGCGCTTCCGCTGTCACTGTTCGGGCCTAGCGAGGCTGGCCTCCATCTCCTGACCCTCTGCACCGGGCTGGTGGCCCTGATCGCCTTCTGCCTCTTGGTCCGCGCGGTTCTGGCCCCCTGGCGGGCCCTGCTGGCCAGCGTCGCCTTCGCCCTGGCCATCGGGCTCCCGGCGCTGGATGCAGAACTGGTGGTGCCCGAGAGCCTTCTCATCGCCCCGGTGACCGCGGCCGGCGCGCTCCTCATCTGGCGCATCTCCGCCGGCCAGGCAGCGGGTTGGTGGGGGCGGGGAGGCTGGGCCTTCGGAGTTGGCGTGCTGGTCGGCATTGGAGCGGGCATCCAGCAGACGGTGCTGGCCGACGCGGCCGCGTTCCTGCTGCTGCTGCTGTGCGCCCACTCGGTGCGGCGCTCGGAAACCCTCTTGTATCTGGCCGGGATGATCGTCACCGTGGTCGCCTGGCTGATTCCGGCGCTGCTGGTCGGGGGTGTTGCCAGGGTTGGCTTCGCGCTGGTCGGCTTCTATGGCTCCTACGCCCATTACAGCGCCCCCACGTCGGCGCTGTCGCTGGCCGTGATCGGCCTCAGTCCGCTACTGGCCGTGGTCGGGGCGTTCTGGCTCCGCCGCTCCGCCAATCCCATGTGGGCGAGCCTGGTCTGGGCGGTGGCGGTCCTGGACGAACTGGCCCTGGCCCATCGTGGCTACCCGCATTTCTGGGCCCCCGTCGCCGCCCCCGTCATCCTCGCCCTGGTCGTCCTCATTCCGCGCCTGGGCGGGTGGGGGTGGCGCCTGGCGCCGCTGGGGATGGCGTTCGTGATGTGCGGCGTCCTGGCCGCTTCCACCACCTTCGAGGTGAACGCGCTGCGCGCCTACCTCGAGTTCCCGGCCGCGCTGGTGACCGGTGCCGAGGGCGCCTGGCAATTGAGCTTCAATTCCGCCAGCGCCCCCGCCGACGTGGCCGTCTCGGACTACATTCGGCAGAACCGCCCAGGCGAGAGCCTGGTGGTCTGGTCTTCATCCGCCTGGCCCTATCTACTGGCCAGTGCTCCCGTCCAACTTCGTGCCGGCCCCATCTATAACGACGTGGTCCTAGACGGATCGGGCCAGGTGGTGGCGCAGCGCGTCGATCAGCTCCGGCCGCAACTAATCCTGACCTCCCAGGAGGCCATGACCCAGTGGCCACAGATCGAGACCCTGCTGAGATCGCATTATCAGCTGCTATTCAGCGCCGGCGTGGACAGACTCTACGAGCGGGTGGGGCCGGGAACGACCGGCTGACCGCCTGCGCTAGAACGGCGCCGTGGGTGGCGTCGATCCCTTCAGCCACTCAGGCAGGCGCCGGACCGCGATTCCGCGGCGCGGGGTGGACGCCGCTCCACGGTCAGCGTTCGCTACACTCACAGCGACTTGCCACCTAGAAACTCCACCTCCCGACGCGGCGGGCGCCGCCCCACCAAGGTTCGCGCCGAGGAGCCACAGAAGGAGGAGGCGGTTGTCTTGGACGCCGTGGTCAGCCAGGCTCTTCCCAACGCCATGTTCGAGGTGGAGTTGGAGAACGGCCACAAGCTCATTGCTTACGCCGCCGGCCGGATGCGCAGATACTTCATCCGCATCACGCCCGGGGACCGGATCAGGGTCGAACTCTCGCCCTACGACCTGACTCGGGGACGGATCGTCTACCGCTACCGCGAGTAGGCTTCTCGTTCGTGACCGGCCGACGGTCCCACGCGCTCTCTAAAGCCGGCGGTGGCCGCCACTGACCTCTTTGGCCCCACCCCCCAAATGCTGGCGGCCGTGGCCTGCTGGGCTCATCCTCACGCGATGCCGTCTGGATGAAGGCCGTGTGTTAGGCGCCGCCCACCGGAACGCGGGTCGTCCGAGCCGCCCGGGGACCCGAGGCGGGCGAGAGGGAGATTGAGATCCCTCTCGCCTTGACCTGGCCGATCCGCCCCGCCTCCTAGTGGCGTGCGGTCTGGAAGCAGTCCTGGCAGTAGACCGGACGGCTGCCGGTAGGTATGAAAGGCACCTGCGTCAGCTTGCCGCAATTGCTGCAAATGACGTCGTGCATCTCGCGTGCCGGCCGGGCGGATCCACCGTCGGAAGCGCGCCGGGCGCTGCGGCAATCCGGACACCGCCGGGGCTCGTTGGTGAGCCCCCGCGACTGATAAAACTCCTGCTCACCCGAGGTGAACACAAACTCCCGGCCACAGTCCCGGCAAGTCAGCACCCTGTCAACGAAATTCAACGACCGCCCCTCCCATGTACCCACCGCGCTCGGGCTGAGCCCGGTGGGAGCCCTCGCGGGCAAATGTTGATCGCCACGGGGTCGGACGGAGATCCGTGAACCCTGCTGCGTACTGCTGCGCGCATCTTATAACCCCTTGGCATGGTGGGAAAGCCTCCCTGGCTACTCTTATCCCGTGGCACGTGCTGAATTCGGCCCCGGGGCGCGCAATGCGGTGCGTGTCTGCCTCGGGATAAATGAGCGGGACAGGGTGGTCCTGATACGCGATCGGGCTCATGCCGAGATCGCCCAGGCCATCGAGGAGGAGGCCCGGGGCACGGGGGCTACGGTCACTTCCTTCGTCATGGAGGAGTGGGTCGAGCGGCCAGCCCGAGAGTTCCCGCTGGAGCTCGCCCGACAGATCCGGGCGGCCCAACCGAGCGCCTCCTTCTTCATCGGTGGTGGGCAGCCAGGCGAGTTGAGCTTCCGGCAGCCCATGTTGCGCCTCCTGACGGGCGAATTGCGGTGCCGCCACGGGCACATGATCGGCATTGACGACCAGCTGATGCAGGACGGCATGGCGGCGGATTACGAGCAGATCTACGTCACCACCCGCAGGATCTTCGAGATCGTCCGTCAGGCCGCACGGATCGACGTCTTCACTGCCCTGGGGACCGAGTTGCACGCGCGGTTTTCGGATCAGCGCCGCTGGGTCAGCTGCGATGGTCGTTACCACGAACAGGGACGCTGGGGCAATTTGCCCGAGGGCGAGGTCTTCACCGCGCCCGAGTCGTTGGAGGGCGTGATCGTGGGGGAGGAGATGGGGGACCACTTTGCGTCTCGCTACGGGCGTTTCGAGGAGCCGGTGCGAATCGAGATCGCTCACAACCTGGCGAGATCGGTGAGCATGCCCGGCCATCCGGAAATCGTGGCCGAAATTGAGAACTATCTGGCCCAGAGCCCCAACTCGTCGCGCGTGGGCGAATTTGCGATCGGAACCAACATCGGCCTGACACAACTAGTCGGAAACTTTCTTCAGGACGAGAAGTTCCCCGGGGTGCATATCGCCTTTGGCGATCCCTACGGCGCCGAGACGGGCGCCGACTGGGCGGCGCCGAGCCACGTGGACGTATTGGCCAGTCACGCGGATGTCCTTGTGGATGGGCACAAGATCATGTCCAACGGACGCTTTCTGCCCTGATACAGATACCGGTCGGGGCGCGGCGCATCTGACGTCGGCGGGGGACCCGCACGCCGCCATCCGATGCCGTTAGCGATATGTCGTGAGGTCAGGGACGCTGAGTGCCGGTGCCTCCGCGATCAGAGCGCGGCCGACTGTGGTCGGCTACATCCGCGGGAGGGGGGAAGACCGCCTGGGGGGCGGTACCGGTGGTCCGGAAGCGGAGGGCGGCAGCCTGCTTGGCGAGGAGGGACCCTGCCGCCGGGTTGCCGACCAAAGAGGCGACGGCTGGTCCGGCTTCCGGTGTCGATTTGCGTTTCAGGCCCCGCGCATGCCGTGCCCGTGAGAGCCAGTCTGTGACCCCGATCGGCTCCCGCCTGCGGGGCGCGGGTACTACGTTGGTATTACTGGTATTACCGGGCCCTAGACGTCCTTGATCGAGGCCACCTTGCGCCTCTGGCGGCCCTTAGAGAGGCCGGTCTTTCGAGCCAGGGCGCGGATGGGGTCCAGGTACTCGTCCACCATCCGCTCTTTGAGGGGGATGATGGCGTTGTCGGTGATCTTGATGTGCTCAGGGCACACGTCCTGGCAGCACTTGGTGACGTTGCACATGCCGATCCCGGCCGAGCCCTTCAGCATCGGCCGGCGGTCCAGGGAATCCTTGGGATGCATCTCCAGGGTCGCCATGCGGATCATGAACCGCGGTCCGTAATAGGCGTCCTTGCGATCGTGGTTGCGCAACACGTGGCAGACGTCCTGGCAGAGAAAACACTCGATGCACTTGCGGAACTCGATCATGCGCTCGACGTCCTGCTGGGCCATCTTCCAGGGTTCGGGGTCAGCGAGATCCTCGGCGCTCGGCGTGAATGGAGGGATCTGGCGGTTGACCTCGTAGTTCCAGGAGACGTCGGTGACCAGGTCTCGAACCACCGGGAAGGTCTGCATGGGTCGGACCGAGACCTCGCCCTGGTAGTCGTCCAGCCTGCTCTTGCACATGAGGCGGGGATAACCGTCCACCTCGGCCGAGCACGAGCCGCACTTGGCCGCTTTGCAGTTCCAGCGCACCGCCAGATCGCCGTCGACGTGCTGCTGGACCCAGAGCACCGCATCGAGCACCACCATGCCTTCCTGGACCGGGACCTCGTAGCTGACCATCTTGCCGCCGGCCTGATCGCCCCGCCAAATGTTGAGCGTGATGCTGCGGCCGGTGGCCTCGGCCACGCGCAAGTGCGGGGGTATCAGATCCGCTTGGTCGTCGATCTGCACTGCCACTTCATCAGTCCTCTTTTGTGTATTCCTTGTTCCACGACGTGCTGATGATCTGCATCATCTCGTCGGGGATGGAGTCCTTGGCGATCGAGTCCAGCTTCATCTCCTCGCCCACCTTGGAGACGACGAAGTTGACCTTGCCCAGCTCGGGATCGAGGTCGGGATAGTCGCTGCGCGTATGGGCACCGCGCGACTCCCGTCTCTCAATGGCACAGAGGAACAGCGCCTCGGCGTTGTCGACCATGGCCTGGACGTCGAGCGCGGCGTGCCACCCGGGGTTGAACCCCTTGCCGACGCCGCCGCCTGTGCCGCAACGCCGAGCGCGTTCTTGAAGGTCCTTAACCCGGCTCAGACCGGTCCGCAGGCCCTTCTCCTCGCGGATGATGGGCGCGTAGCGAGTCATCACGTCTTGCAACTCGGCGTGGAGCTTGAACGGGCTCTCGCCACCTTCGTGGGTCAGGGGGGCGAGGGTGTGAGCGACGGCCTGTTCGATCTGCTTTTGGTCCAGGGCCGCCGGTTTGCTCTGGCCCAGGGCGTGAGCCGCGGCGCCGTCGCCTGCGCGCTTGCCAAATACCAGCAGGTCGGAGAGCGAGTTCCCGCCCAGGCGGTTGGCCCCGTGCAGCCCACACGCCACCTCGCCGGCAGCGTACAGTCCCTCCACGCTCGATGCCCCGGTGTCGGGATCGACCCGAACGCCGCTCATGGCGTAGTGGATGGTGGGAGCCACCTCCATCGCCTCCTTGGTGATGTCGACGTCGGCCAGCTTGTGGAACTGCTCGTACATCGAGGGCAGTTTCCGCTTGATGAACTCGGCCGGCATGTGGCTGATGTCGAGGAAGGCTCCGCCGTGCGGGGATCCTCGACCCTCCAGCACTTCGGTGTTGATGGATCGGGCCACCACATCGCGGGTGGAGAGCTCCATCCGGGCCGGGTCATAGCGTTCCATGAAGCGCTCGCCGAGCGCATTGCGGAGCAGCCCTCCTTCGCCCCTCACGCCCTCGGTGACCAGAATCCCGCGCACCCCCGGGGGCCAGATCATGCCGGTGGGGTGGAACTGGACCATCTCGCTGTCCATCAGCTTGGCCCCCACGTGATAGGCGAGGGAACCGCCGTCGCCGGTCGACTCCCAGGAGTTCGAGGTCACCCGATAGATCTTGCCCAGGCCACCCGTCGCCAGCAGGACCGACTTGGCTTGGTAGACGATGATGCGCCCGTCGTGGCGGTGATAGGCCACCGCGCCGCATACCTTTCCTTTGTTGGTTAGGAGCCTGGTGACCGTGGCCTCCATGTGCACCTCCACGCCCGGCGAGTGAACCAGCTTGTCCTGGAGGCTGCGGATCAACTCCAGCCCGGTCCGGTCGCCGATGTGGGCCAGGCGCTCGTAGGTGTGACCACCGAAGGCGCGCTGGTGGATCAGGCCCTTGGCGTTGCGGTCGAATATGGCCCCCCAGCGCTCCAGCTCCTGGACCCGGGCGGGAGCCTCGGTGGCGTGAAGGTAGGCCATGCGCCAGTTGTTGAGCAGCTTGCCGCCGTTCATGGTGTCGGCGAAGTGCGTCTTCCAGCTGTCCAGGCTCGCGACGTTGCCCAGCGCCGCCGCCATGCCCCCTTCGGCCATGACCGTGTGGGCTTTGCCGAGCAGCGACTTGCAGACCACCTGGACCGAGCAGCCGGCCTCGGCGGCAGCGATCGCACCCCGCATCCCAGAGCCGCCGGCGCCGATCACGAGTACGTCCGCGTAGTGCTCTTCGTATTGCTGCTGTTTTGATCTGGCCATCTCTCTAGTTCCACCAGCCGTGGGGAATGACGCCGTTGACGAGCAATCTGATGTACAGGTCGGTCCCCCAGACCGTGAACATGCTGACCCAGGCCCAGGTCTCGTGGTTCACGTTCAGAACCGTCACCCGCTTCCAGAGTTGAAACCGGGTCGCGTGGCAGCTGAAGCAGTCCTGGGAACCGCCGACGAGGTGGCGAAAAGCGTGACAGCCGAAGGTGTAGAGCAGCAGGCAGATGACATTGACCACCATCAGGAGATTGCCGAACCCGAATATCGCACCCAACTGTTGGTGGTTGAAAAGCGCATAGACCGCGTCGTAGACCAGCAGCGCCGTCTGGATCAGGATCAGGTAGAGGGCGAAGCGGTGAAGGTTGTTGAAGATCCAGAATCCGCGCTCTCCCCGGTACACTCCGCGCGACGGTTCAGGCTCGGCGCAACTGCGAGGGTGCCACAAATAGCTGCGGAAATACGCCTTGCGATAGTAATAGCAGGTGAGGCGAAAGGCGAGCGGGGCCCACGCCACCCAGAGGGCGGGCGGGATCAGGAACCCTCCCACGCGGACATTGACAGCGGGAGAGAAGAACGGGCTCAGGTAGGGTCCGTAGCTACCCACATCCTGGAAAAGGACCACCCATGCGGAATAGACGATGAAAAGGCTGAAAAAGAACAGCACCAGGGCCGGGTACAACCACGTCGGCCGCGGGCTATAGGGATTCTTGACGCGGACGGCAGTTGCTGATGCGGCCACACCCGTGAAGTTTAGATAAATGGCGGACTCACCGCGTTTTGGGGAGCACCAGGGGGGGCGGTGTGGGCGTGGGAACCCACCCCCTTCGCCGCCGGCGCGCTCTCCGGCCACCTTGGGTCGGCCAACTTCGGGAGGCCGATGGGGAAGATATCGGCGCCAGCCCGGGTTACAGACGGCGATGGATTGCAATGCCGGGCTGGCCGCCCCCCGGCCCTGGGTCTCGGGTGAGCCACCCGCACCGAACTTGGAATTCGTCCCGATAAGCGGTCGGGCTTGAGGTGACCAACTATCTGCACCTCGAGGCAGACGGGGATCGTGACGAGACCGGGCTGCAACTTCATCCACGGCTCATATCCGAAGCGGACTGGAGTCGCTACAAGAGCTACGTCGCTGAAATATTCGAATCTCTGGGCATGGAGATGGGGTCTCCCGGGACGCTTCAGACGCCGGAGCGTTTCCTACGGGCGCTGCTAGATGCCACCGCCGGATACGAAGGCGACCCGAAATTGGTGACGCTGTTTCCCGATGAACGCATTGGCGAGTCCGCATGTGGAACGCACCAATCGGTGGTGGAGGGGCCGATCACCTTCTACTCGCTCTGCGAGCACCACGCCATGCCTTTCTTCGGCCACGCCCACGTGGGATATGTGCCGGGGGAGAAGATCATCGGCATTTCCAAGCTGACCCGGCTGGTTCGCCTCTACGCCATGCGATTCTCCCTTCAGGAGAGGATTGGAGAGGAGGTGGCGAACGCGCTTTCCGAGATCCTGGAGGCGCGAGGAGTAGCCGTCCACCTTGAGGCGACCCACCTCTGCACCCAGATGCGCGGCGTTAAGGACACCGAGACCAGAACCCAAACGACCACCTGGCGAGGCGCCTTCGGCACCGACGCTGGGCTACGCGATCAGTTCTTGATCCTGATGCGAAACGGCGTCTGAAAGGGAACCCGGTGCTTCAGGTCAGCTACGATGGCCGATGCTTCGGATGTGGCATAGAAAATCCGCTCGGCCTGCAGATGCACTTCCAAGATCTCAATGGAGAATCGGTGTGCGAGTTCAAAGTCGACGCCCGCTTTCAGAGCTGGGAGGGGATGGTCCATGGCGGGATCGTGGCCTTAATGCTGGACGAGGCGGTGGGCTGGGTGGGTTGGCACGCTGGGTTTCCTGGCGTCACGGCCAAACTTGAGGTTCGATATCGACAACCACTCCTGATCGATGATCGGGTCAGGGTGGTGGGGCGACTGGAATCGGTCAGGCGCCGATTGGTCCGTGCCTCGGCCACCATTGGACGGATTGAGGACGACTCGGTTATCGCAGAAGCGCTGGCAACGTTGATGTCCACGCCAGCGGCCGTGCGGAACCCACAGCGTTAGGCTGAATCGGTAGAATCGACCGATTCTGTCGGGGGCTGGCGCAGTTCGGCAGCGCGCACGGTTCGGGACCGTGAGGCCCCGGGTTCGAATCCCGGGCCCCCGACCACCTATTCGTATTCGAATGAGGGGCTCATCGGATTCTGGCGGGGGGTCAGCTGTCTCGGCTCATCGGATTCTGGCGGGGTCGGCTGTCTCACCGGACCACCATCGATCCCAGAACGCGCCAATTCGGCCGGCCGGCGTAGAGCAGAGCCCGGATTCGGTAGTTCTCGAAGTTGCGGAACCCGAAGCCAATCCGCTGGATGCGTTTGACCAGGTTGTTGAGGGCCTCGGTCGGCGCGTTGGTCACCTTGGCGAGGTGGTAGTTGCAGATCTTGTCGAACCAGCGCCGCAGGGTTCGCCCGAGCCGCTGCACCTCCGGTGGCATCGCCTGTTTCGAGCAATGCGAGACCAGGTCATCGAGAAGGACGCGAGCCTGGTCCTGATCGCTGGTTCGATAGAAGTCCCGCAGGCGCTCTTTGATCCGGTAGGCGATGGCCACCTCGGCGTTGGGGTCGCCCAGCTCTAAGAGCGAACGAAGACGCTCGGCCCGGTCGGCATTGAGGTGTTCCTCGCCCCTGCGCAGAAGGCGGCGAGCCCGATACAGAGGATCATCCCTTCGACCTCGATGGCCCAGCTGCTGGGTCTGCACTCGGCGGCGCGCTACCTCGGCGAGCAGCGGTGCGAGAGTTGCGGCGTCTTCTGCCGCTTGGTGGGCCCGGGCGGCGAGTGCCCCCACTGCGGCGAACTCGTCGCCGTCGAGGACCTCGGCCTACCGACCACGGCGAGGAGGTGATACCGCAGCGTTATCGCAGGCGGCCCTTGACGCGCCACTTGCAGACCCGTCAGGATCGTCTCAGCCACCTCCCCGCGAGGGTCAACTTGCAAGCAGCCGGGTCTCTACAAAACCCAGAGCGATTCACTGATCGACGCTTCGACGCCAACCGGGGGGTGCTCGCCGATGAGCACCGAGGTGTCGAGCACCGCCCTCATGGGCGGAACGGATCGACGACGTCAGCGTGGAGCCGCGCGAGGTCAACCTCAAGAGTCCGTGGCGCGGGGCCGCGCCAGACCCTGTCCAGTGCCAGCCCGCCCACCCACTGGCGACGTCCGGCGGGGCGAAGCTCAGCCACGGGCCGACCGGCCACGGTCACCGTCAGGGTCTCACCCACCTCGACTCGGCGCAGCACTGCGCCGATCTCGTTACGGAGCTGCTTCTGCGGTATCCGCTCCGTGCTTCGGAGGTAGCACTTCTGCTACCTCCTGGCAGGATGTCCGGAGGGACCCCGCTGGGGATCTCAGGGTGGGGTTGCCACCGCCAATAACCTCCCGCGGACCTGCGCTAAAGCCGGTCCGGTTCTCTCCCGCGAGCCGGCCGGCCGAGACCTCGCGCCTGCTTATACATTCGGTTCAGCGCGCGACACCCGAGCTGCCCCCGAACTCGTCGAGAGAGCGTCGCTGCCCCCAGCTGCTCCCGGGAGTGGTGGTGTGTCTAGCCAGATAGGCTGCCGCCTCAGCTCGCCGCGCCACCTCGAGCTTGGACAGAATCGTCGAGACGTAGTTCTTAACCGTCTTCTCGACCAGTTTCAGCTCCTTGCCGATCTGGCCGTTGGTCTCGCCCTTGGCCACCAGGGTGAGGATGCGCTCTTCCTGGGCCGAGAGGCGAGCCAGCTTCTCGTCCCGCATCGTCTTGCCCTTGCGCAGCCGCTCCAGCACGGCGCGGGTCACCTCGGGATCGAGCAGGCTCTTGCCTGAGCCGACCTCGCGGATAGCCCGGATCAGGTCGCCGCCTCGGATCTGCTTCAGCACGTACCCGGCCGCACCGGCCATGATCGAGGCGAACAGCGCCTCGTCGTCGGCGAACGAGGTCAGTCAGGACCTGCGTTCCCTCCAACCGAGCGCGAATCTCCCGCGTCGCCTCAATCCCGCTGCCGTCGGCTAATAGGAGCAGAACCTCCTCGAGAATAGGGAGGTTGTCCGAGTCGCCAGCGGTCGAGCACTTCTGTCGGCGAGGCCACTGAGCCTTACGTCTAGATGGTGCCGCCGCCGGTCGACGAGGAGGGAAGACGACCTGTGGGATGTCGGGCCGTTGGAGCCCTGCTCTATTAGCGCGTCGCCACTCTCCTCCTACTCGGTGGCTTCGACGGGCATGTGAGGAGGGTGCGATGGTCTTCGTTGGAGTTGACTGGGCCGAGGCCCATCACGATGTCTGTGTAATCGACGCGGCGGGCATGGTGCTCGGCAAGCGGCGCGTCCCGGATGGGATCGAGGGCGTTCGCCAGATCCACGAATTGGTCGGGGCCCATGCCCAGGAGCCCGAGCAGATAGTTGTCGGTATCGAGACCGACCGTGGCCTGCTGGTGGGCGCTCTGGTGGCCGCCGGCTACCGGGTCTACGCCATCAACCCGCTCTCGGCCAGCCGCTACCGGGAGCGCCACGTCACCTCCCGCGCCAAGTCGGACCCCGGCGACGCCAGGATGCTGGCGGAACTGGTCCGGACCGACCGTCACAACCACCGTCAGGTGGCCGGGGACTCCGAGTTGGCGGAGGCGATCAAGGTGCTGGCGCGGGGTCAGCAGGACTTGGTCTGGTCCCGCCAACGCTTTGTAAATCGGCTCCGTAACACCCTCCGCGAGTTCTACCCCGCCGCCCTGGAGGCCTTCAAGGACCTCGACTCCGGGGAGACATTGGCGCTCCTGGAGCGAGCGCCGAACCCCTGGGAAGGGCGTCGGCTCTCCCAGGCCAAGATCGTTTCAGCTCTCCGGGCGGCCGGCCGGCAGCGGAACTTGGAGGCCCGGGCAGCCGAGATCCAGACCGCCCTCCGCTCCGAGCAGCTGGAGGCTCCGGCGCGGGTCGGGAGCGCTTACGCCATGGTGGTCAAGAGCACGGTAGCTGTGCTCAGGAACATGAACCAGGAGCTGGCCCAGCTCGAATCGGAGCTCTCCCGGTCTTTTGAAGGACACCCGGACGCCGAAACCTACCGGAGTCTCCCAGGACTTGGCGTCATCCTCAGCGCCCGGGTGCTGGCCGAGTTCGGTGATGACCCGAACCGGTTCGACCATCCTAAGTCTCGCAAGGCCTACGCCGGCACCGCCCCCATCACCAGGGCCTCGGGCACCCGTCAGGTCGTGCTCGCCCGAGTGGCTCGCAACCGACGCCTGGCCGATGCCTGCTACCTGTGGGCGTTCGCAAGCCTCAACCGCTCAGCGGGTGCCCGGCGTTACTACGACACCCTGCGTGGCCGCGGCCAGACCCACCATCAGGCCCTTCGCGCGATGGCGAACCGTTGGGTCGGCATCCTGCACGGTTGTCTTCGCTATCACTCCGCCTACCGAGAGGAGGTAGCCTGGCCAGCTTCCCTCGAGGTCGCCGCTTGACTTTTTACGGACGTGGGATGTCTAGGCGCACGTCCATCACCACCACGTCCGGTTTGGTCAGCAGGGCCGGGCGATCGACTCTCGAACCGAGCCGGCCTCCGCCACCACGGTGATGTCGTCGTGGGCGTTGATCAGGGCCTTGACGCCGTCACGCACCACTTCGTGGTCGTCCACGAGCAGGACCCGGATCCGGTGTGTCGCCATGCTCCTCATTCTGGCGCTCGCCGAGCCAGTCGTCATGGCCGGTCGGCCCTACCCGGTCAGGCCTGCTGGCCCGTCCCCTTCCATCGGCAGCGTGAGGCGGAGCCTGGAGCCCGACGAGCGCGAACTCGTGACGCGAAGCGTTCCGCCCATCGCGCCCGCGCGCTCCCGCATGTTGCGCAGGCCGTTGCCGGTGCGGACGCTCCCCACCTTGAAGCCGACCCCGTCATCCTGGATCGTCAGTTCGGCTTTGGTGCCCCGGTAGATCATGCGCACCGAGCAGTGCGTAGCTTGAGCGTGGTGGGCGACGTTGGACAGGGCCTCGCGCGTCAACTGCACGATCTCGTGCGATCGGGAGGAGAGGAGCGCGGTGAGCTCCGGGTCGACCTGGACGTCGACGGCGACGTGGGACCAGGCTGCGACCTCCTGCCCCAGAACCCTGAGGGCTTGATCCAGCTGGCGGTCGGCCAGGATGCCCGGGCGGAGTCCGAAGATGTAGTTGCGCAGGTCCCGGATGACGCGATCGAGTTCGGCCGCCGCCCCCTCGATCCGGGCCGCGCTCTCCGCCGACTCGGCCAGTGCCGCCGTGCTTTGCAGCCCCATGCCCACGCCGAACAGGGACTGGATGATGCCGTCGTGCAGTTCCATGGCGATTCGTTCCCGATCGTCCATCAGCTCGAGCCGCCGCAGGTCCGCCTGGGCGCGCGCGTACTCGATCGCCACCGACGCCTGATCGGCGAACGCCTGCACGAAGCGCACCGTGCGCTCGTCGAACTGCCGCCCCCCCTTGAGGTTGGCGACCATCAGGGTGCCGGTGGCCGTGCCCCGCACGTGCAGGGGTACCACGACCGCCGGCCCGTGCCGGCCCAGCCGAACGATGGGCTGGTGGGCGTGCTGCTCGGCGCTCAAATCCTCCAGCACCAGGGGCGCCCCGGTGTGCATCACCCGACCCGAGATGGAATTGTCCGCGGGCATGCTCCGTCCCCGCATCCGCTCCGCGCGCGCCCCCGCGGCTGCTACCACGGTGAGCTGATTGGGCTCGCGCGACGTCGTCACCACGGTGGCTACGTCGGCTGAGGCCAGCGCCCGCGCGTGTTCGGCAATTCCCTCGAGCTGCGATTCGGCGGCGGCGCCGCCGAGGATGCCGTTGGTGATGTCGCGCAGGGCGTCGAGCCAGCGTCCGCGCAGGCTCGCCTCCTCATAGAGGGAGGCGTTGGCGATGGCCACCCCGGCCTGAGCGGCCAGGACCGTGAGCGAGGCCTGATCCTCGGCGCTGAACTCGCTGGCACCTCGTTTGCCCGCCAGGTAGATGTTGCCGAAGACCTTGCCCATGGCCCGGACCGGCGTGCCGAGGAAGGACTCCATCGGGGGGTGGTGGGGAGGGAAGCCGACCGCCGCGGGATGATCCTTGATGTTCGCGATGCGTAGCGCGTGGGGCTCGCGTATCAACAGTCCCAGCACCCCGCGCCCCTGGGGCGGGTCGCCGATCGCTCGGCGCTGTTTGGCCGATATCCCGGAGGTCACGAATTCCTGCAGGCCTCCGTCGTCCCCGAGCACGCCCAGAGCCCCGTATCTGGCTTCGGTGATCTTCACCGAGAGGTCGACTATGCGCTGCAGCACCACCGACAGGGACAGCTCGGCGGTGAGCGCCAGGCCCGCCTCCAGGAGCACATCCTTGCGGTCGCCGCGCTGGCTCATGCTGGCGAATCTACGCTCTCGGCCCGACGTGATGCCGACGGGTTGCGCGCCGGAACACACCAGGCTGCGCGCGCAGCCAATCCGCGGTCAGGCGAGCAGGCCGGCCCGGACCCCGGGCAGAATCCCCGGCGGAGGAATGCTCAGGCCGGCGCACCCAGGACCGGATTCCGGCTTGTCGCAGTTTCCCGAAAGGGACAGGCGGGGTCCTCGCCCAGGGCGTCCCCACCCTCGTTGAAAGCCCGGGCGCGCGACCCCCCGCAGCGCTCCTTCCAGGCGCAGGTGCCGCAGGCCCCGCTGAAAGCGCTCTTGCGAATCGACTTCAGCACCGGGTGCTCGCGATAGATGGAGGCCAGGTTTCGGCTCCTCACGTTGCCCAGGGACAGGGGCAGGAATCCCGACGCCAGAACCTCGCCGTCGTGGGCTACGAATATCAAACCCTGCCCGTCGCGGGTCACGATGGACGGCTGCACCGGCGAGTGCGTCGGCCGGCCCACGCGCTCGGCCAGGCGCCGGCTGAGCCGGTGGTAGAGCGGGCCCAGCGGCAGAGTCTTAGGCGCAACCCCGGCCCGTGCCATCAGGCGTCGCTCAACAGTGATGCGGCGGAAGAACGGAGCCTCCACCGTGCGCACGGTCACCCCGTAGCTGGAGGCCTCGTGCAGGAAGTGGCACACGTCTTGGTTGGCGGCCGGATCGAGGGCTTCGACTGTGACCCCGCGGCCCACGTTGACCAAAAAGAACACCTCCCAGATGTGCGCACCGCTCTCCCGAACGAGTGCGAACACGTCGGCGAGTTCAGAGGCGTTGGCGCGCATGACGGTGGTGTTGACCTGGACTCGGAATCCCGCCCCGACCAGGGAGCGCACCGCGCTCAGGGTTTGCCTGAAGTGGCCTTCGACGCTGCGGATACCGTCGTGCGTGGTCTCCAGGGCACCGTCCAGACTGATCGAGACGGCGCGAACACCCGCCTGCCGCATCTGTGCCATGGCTTCTCGGTCGAGACGGGGGGTCACCGACGGCGACATGGCCACCGTGATGCCCAGGGTGCGGGCGAACCGGACCACCTGGAAGACATCCTTGCGCATTAGGCAGTCGCCCCCGGTCAGGATCAGGATCGGGGACGGGTGCCCGAAGTCGGCCACCTGGCGGACCAGGTCCATGCCCTCCTCGGCCGTCATTTCGCCCGGCGCCGCTTCCTGCAAGGCCGATGCGCGGCAGTGGCGGCAGGCGAGCATGCACGCGCGCGTGGTCTCCCAGAACACCAGCAGCGGCCGCTGGGACAGATCGAGGGCCATCCCGCCGCTACGGCCCTCCCCATCGCTGCGGCTGCGCCCGTGGGGAGGCGGCTGGGGGCCGAACAAGCGGGTCATCTGTGCGCCACCGAGGCCAGATGGCGATTGATGGCGTCCGCCGCCCGATGGGCTGAGGCGATCGCGGTGACCACCAGGTCGGGCCCGTTTGTGCGGTCGCCGGCGGCGAAGACCGCGGGCCGGCGGGTGCCCCCGTCGGGGTCGACCAGCAAGGTTCCCGAGGGCGCCGCCTCCACGTCAGCCGCCAGCGCGAGCGCCGGCGCGACCCGGTATCCGATGGCGACGACCACGGTGTCGGCCTGCAGGTCGGTCCGGCTGCCGGGCACCGGGATCGCCCGGCGCTGACCAGAGTCGTCCGGTTCTCCCGGCCTGGTGACCTGGTAGCTGACCGTCAACCCGCGACCCGCGGGGTCCGGCGAGATCTGGCTCGAGGAGGCGTGGCACAAGAAACGCACTCCCTCTTCTCGGGCTCGGATGCGCTCCTCCGCCCGCCCGCCCATTTCCGACTCAGACCGGCGATAAAGGCAGACGACCTCGCCGGCGCCGGCGCGCAGGGCGCTTCGGGCGCAGTCCATGGCGGTGTCACCCCGCCGAGCACGATCACGGTGTGGCCGACGCGAATCGGCTGCCGCAGCGCGCGAGGCCGATGCTGCCGCGGCGCGTTCAGGCGGACCAGGAAGTCGGTCGCGGTGTAGACGCCGGGAAGATCAATGCCCGGGATCCCGAGCGGGTTGTCGGCTCCGGCTCCGTGCGCCAGAAGTACGGCGTCGAAGTCCCCGCTTCCCGCCGCGATCGCGTTCGCCTCTGGGGCCACGTGGGAGCCGCACTCGAATTTCACGCCGTCGTCGGCGAGGCGCCCGACCACCCGGCGAACGACGTCCTTGTCGAGCTTAAAGCTGGGTATCCCGTAGAGCAGCAAGCCCCCGGGGCGTGGCCAGAGGTCGAAGACGGTGACTTCATGACCTGCAGCGCGCAGTCTGGCGGCAGCGGCCAGTCCCGCCGGTCCCGCCCCCAGCACCGCCACCTGGTGCCCACTCGTCTCGGGCCTGGACGAGGACACGGCATCAGGGCGGGGGGGGAATTCACCGACGAAGCTTTCGAGCTTGCCGATGGCTACCGGGCGCGAGCGCCGCCCCACCATGCAGGCGCCCTCGCAGAGCCGTTCCTGGGGACACAACCTTCCGCACACGTCGGGCATGGGCGAGGTGCGCCTGAAGACCTCCAGGGCGCGCTGCGGCTCGCCGACTTCGAGCGCCTGCAGCGCCGCAGGGATGTCGTTGTGTAGTGGGCAGGCCTTGACGCAGGGGGCGGCGGGACACTGCAGGCACCGGGTGGCCTCGATTTGAGCGGCACCGAGTTCGAATCCCAGGCAGACCTCCTCCCAGTTGCGCACCCGTTCCGACGGCGCTTGCTCGGGGATGGGCTGCGGCGCGATGCCGAGCCGTTGTTTTCGGTCTACCGGGGGTAGGGCCGCCACGTCAGCGCCGGTCCTGGGTCGGCTGCGGGAGCAGGGCGGATGTGGGGAGCCTCGGGACAGCGACCGGTGGCTGTGCAAAAAAGCGCGCCGGGGAGACCGCCTCGGGCACGGCCTCCGAATCGAGTATTGAGCGCGCGATCACATCGCCACTCCAGCCGGCGAGCAGGATGCCGTTTCGGTGGTGGCCCAAAGAGACGAACAGCCGGTCCTTCCCGGGCACCGGGCCGATCGCGGGAAGCAGATCGGCGAGCTGGGGACGCAGGCCAGACCAGGCGCCGGCGAAGGCGGCGTCGGCGAGGGCGGGCATGGTGCGGAGGGCGAAGCTCAAAAGGCCGTCGACGGCCCCCGCCCGCACCTCGCGGTCCTGGCGCATCGGATCTTGGGTGGCCCCGACCAGCACACTGCCGTCGGCACGCGGGGTGAGATACCCCCCGGGGCCGAATATGATCAGCTCGCTCATCCGTCCGGCCGGTCTCAGCCGGATGATCTCGCCCTTGACCGCGACCAGGGGGAGCTCGACCCCGGTGGCGCGAAGAAGTGCCACTTCGGATCCGACCGTGAGCAGGACCGCGTCGCCCGTGAGCTCGGCCCCCGTCCTCAATCTGACCTGGGCGTCCCGCGCCCTCAGGTCGACGGCGACCACCTCCGTTCCCTCCACAATCCGGGCTCCGGCCGCCTCCGCCGCGCGGCGCAGGGCCAGGGTGTAGCGGCCGGCGTCAACGCTCAGCTCGCTGGGATAGTGGACGGCGGCGGTGAACTTGGGGCTCAGGCCCGGAACCAATTCGTGAAGCTGCCTGTGGTCCAGATAGAGGGCTGCGCCGTCCAGCGTCCGCTGCCAGCGGAGACGGGCGGCGAGTGCTGCCGCCTGAGCGTCCCCGGCGGCGAGAACCAGAGATCCGTGGGCGCATGCGTCGGCGGACATCCCGGCCGCCTCTTGGACCTCGGCCAGCCAGGATCCGAAGCCGGCCAGCGCCGCACTGCCGAATTCGGCGAAGGCGTCGCGACTCCGACTCTCGGCCAGCGGGGCGAGCATGCCGGCCGCGGCCCCCGAGGCGCCGGAGCCGATCGAGGAGCGTTCAAGCAGCGTGATTTCGGTCCCGCGTCTGGCCATGGCATAGGCCGCGCCACAACCGACCACCCCGCCTCCGATCACCAGGACGTGCAAGCTTGTCTCCCGCTGCGCGGGGCTGACCTCGCAATCACAAGACGGCCCGATTTCGGGGACTGGTCACGGATCGACCATCTCTCCGGTGAGAATCCCGCCCGGGGCGGCTTCCGGCTCACGCTGATCATAGGGCCGCGGGACGGGTGCGAGTCTCGCACATGCACCTAAGAGCATCGGGGGCACGGGTCGGCCCGAAAAGGGCCGATAGTCCCGGATTCAGGGGGCCCTTGGCCCGGGACGGGGCAGCGGGGGGCGGGGGGCGGGCCGCGGCGCCTCCCGCTGCTCAGCCCGGCTTTCAGTCTCCGGCGGCCGTCTGGGGGCCGCCTTGGAGCGCCTGCCGGCTCACCTCCTCCACGACTCTGCGCACAGCGTTCACGGCGGGACCGGTCCGGTCCGGGTCGAAAGCGTACGCGATCTTGGTCACCGGTACCGGAGGTTCGAGCTCGAGCAGCGCCAGTTGGCCAGCCGCCGCCTCAGGCACGGCGGCCGCGCGCGGGATGATGGCCACTCCGATACCGGCGATGACGAAGGCCTTGAGCTCGGCCACGGTTTCGATCTCGCGCGCGATGTGCGGCACGATGCCGGCGATTCGGCAGGTCTCGTCGAGCCAGTGCCGGCCCGGATTGGTACGGGTCCAGGTGACCCAGGACTCGCCGGCCAGGTCGGCCAGGCGCGCGCTGGCGCGGGAGGCGAGCGGGTGGTGAAGCGCGACCGCCAGTCCCAGGCGGGCCAGGCCGAGTTCGACCACCGCCAATCCGCCCAGCTCGAACGGAAGCATGACCAGGGCCAGATCCAACCGGCCCTCGCGCAGTCGCTCACAGAGCGTTGCCGCTTGGTCTTCGACGACCTGGATCTGGATTCCGGGATAGCGCTCCCGGGACACGCGCAGGAGTCGCGCCAGTAATAGGGGTGTCGCCGTGGGAAGAATGCCGAGCCCCACGCGTCCCTTGGCCAGCCCCCGGTGTGCCTCGCCCTCCTGCCGGGTTCGCTCGACCGCCATCAGAACCATGCGCGCGTGGGGCAGCAGGTCTGACCCGGCGGTGGTGAGCCTGGCTCCGGATTGATGACGCTCGATCAGGGCCACGCCCAGCTCGCGCTCCAGGCGCCGCACGGCGTGGGAGACCGCGGATTGCACCAGGTGCAGGCGCTCGGCCGCCCGGGTGAAGCTACCCGTTTCGACCACCGCCACCAAGGCGGTAAGGTCCCTCAACTCCATGAATCCAAATCATAAGACAATGAATTATCATCGCTCCGCTTCATCGCCACGGGGACTAGGATGGCGGCGATCAGCCGCGTTGAATCCGCTCCGCGGTCGGCGGCTGGCAGGAAAAGAGGATGCACATGGAAGCTGTCAACGTTCGCTCGCAGATCCGGGAATGGATCGGAGAGTTCAACGCCCGGGTGGTCACCCCGCTCGCGCGGGACCTGGATCGCAACGCGAACCCTGAGGATTGTTTCTCGTGGGACATCGTGGAGGCGGGCGACGCCATCGGGCTGCGTACCCTCTGCCTGAGTGACGCCTACGGCGGCGCCGGCTTCGATCACGTGACGACGGCGGTGGTGATCGAGGAACTGGCCCGAGCGGATCTGGGCACCTCGGTGGTCTTCGCCCAGACCATAAAGATCTCCAAGGTGGTCGAATCGGTCGGTACCCAGAGCCAGAAGGACCGCATCCTACCCAAGTACCGCGACGATCCCCGCGCCCTGTACGCGATCGGGATCACCGAGCCCGACAACGCCTCCAACTACATCATCCCGCACCCCGGCGCCGCCTTCCGGACGGTTGCCCGGCGGGCCGAGGGTGGCTGGGTGCTGAACGGCATGAAGCACTTCATCTCCAACGGCAACCGGGCGCGATTCTACCTTCTCATGGCCCAGACCGAGGAGGGCAAGGATCTGTCCGAGGGCAGTACCTGCTTCATGATCGAGGCCGGAAGTCCCGGGTTCACCACCGGCCGGGTCCACGACAAGCTGGGAGAGAGACTGGCCAACAACGCTGAGTTGATCTTCCAGAACTGTTTCGTCCCCGACGCCGACGTTCTGGGGCAGGTGGGAGAGGGCTTCGACATCCTGGTCAAGTTCTTCCCCGCCAGCAACGCCTGGGCGGGGGCCAGCATCCTGGGCGTGGCCGACGCCGCCTACGACCACTCGGTCGAGTGGACTCGAAAGCGGGTCCAGGGGGGACGGCCGCTGATCGAGCACGACACCATCGCCATCACCCTGGCCGAGATGAAGATGGAGCTCGACGTGGCGCGCAGCTACATCCACGCCAGCTGTGCTGCCGCCGACGGCGTGGGTGAGTGGGACCCGACCATGGGCGCCTTTCCCAAGATCGCGGCGTCAAAGGCAGCCTGGAAGGTGGTCACGCAGGCACTCGAGCTGCACGGCGGCTATGGCTTCATGAAGGATCTGTACATGGAGAAGCTGCTCCGCGATGCGGCCGCGTTTCTCCACTCCGACGGCGTCAACCGCAGCCTCTTCCTCAAGGCCGCCAGGTTCATCCGGGCCTAAAGGAAGGAGGCATGAGGAAGGACGCATGAGGAAGGACGCATGAGGATCGTGGAGCAAGGGGCGGGCTGCGGGCGGCACCGCCGGCGGCCCGGGACCGGTGGGGCCAGATGAGCGCGCCTCACGTCGTGGTGCTGCTCAAGGACATCCTCGATCCCGAGCTACCCGGGAGCCGCTTTCGCATCGATCCGGGGAGGTTGGAACCTGCCGAGGGGGTGGGATCGGCGATTCTGGGCCCCTTTGAGCGCAGCGCGCTCGAACTGGCGCTCAAATTGAAGGACGCCGTCGGCGCCCGCGTCACCGCCTTGTCGGTCGGTGACCCCGGCGTCTTAGACGGCCTGCGCAAGGCGCTCGCGGTCAGGGTCGATGCGGCGATCCAGGTGGGCCTGAAGGGGGCCGCCAACCTGCCCCCAGAGGCCACCGCGGAGCTCCTCGTCGCCGCTCTCGGCCGGCTGGTGGACGTGGACCTTGTGGTGGCGGGCAGGCAGGCCGGGGACTGGGACCACGGTCAGGTGGCGTACCTGCTGGCCGAGGCCCTGGGCTGGCCGTGCGTGGGTCTGGTACGCAGGGCGCGATACGAGGGAGACGAGCTGCAAGTCCTGCATGATCACGCCGGCGGGCAGCGCCTGGTCTCAGTCCCGTCCCCCGCGGTCCTCACCGTCACCAACGACGACGCCCTCTTGCTGCGCATGGCCCGAGTCAGCGATTTGATGGCGGCGCAGAGACGGCCGATAGAGCGCTTTGAGGCCAGCGAGCTGGGCTCAGGCTCATCGACCCCTGGTTTTAAGATCGCCGATCTGTGGGTGCCCGCCCGCACATCGGTCTGCGAGTTCATCCCCGGCGAGGGGCCGGAGGAGCAGGCTGTGAACGCGGTCCGAAGGCTCCAGGAGATGAGGCTGCTGTGAGTGGCATTGGCACCGTGCTGGCCGTGGGTTGGGGAGACGGCGCCTCGGACCGTCCGGGAGCTGAAGCCCTGGGCGGGGCGCTGGCGGTGGCCGCCAAGCTCGGATTGACCGCCGTCTATGCGAGTCTGGGCGATCCCCCCGAGCCCGGCGCCGAAGCCGCGGCGGCCAGCGGCGTGCGCGCCCTGGCGGTCCGGGGGGGAGCGGGGGATGCCGAGTCGCTGACGGCCCAGATCGTCGCCCTGGTGGAGGAGTTCGCCGCGGTCGTGGTGCTGATCGCCGCCGACGATCGGGGGCGCCAGCTGGCGCCCCGGGTGGCCGCCCGCGCCGGCGGGGTTGGAGTCAATAACGCCACCGCGCTCGAGGTCATCGAGGGCAGCCTCCACGTCACCCGGCCGGTGTTCGGGGGCAAGGCGATGTGCCGCCTGGTGCCGCTGCGCGTCCCGGCCGTGGTCAGCCTCAGATCGAGGACGTTCGAGCCCGCGCCCGGGGCCCCGGGCGGCTCGGTCGAGGTCCGATCGATGCCCGTGCAATCGCGCGTCAGGCTGATCGAGAACATCCCCCCGGTGCTGGAGGAAGAGCACCTGGAGGATGCCCGGGTGGTGGTCTCGGGGGGACGGGGGATGGGGGATGCGGAGGCCTTTGCCGCCCTCGAGGAACTGGCCGGAGCGCTCGGCGGCGTGCTCGGCGCGTCCCTGGCTGCGGTCGATCAGGGCTGGGTCTCTCCGTCGCGACAGGTCGGCCTGACCGGGAAGGTGGTGAGCCCCGAGCTCTACGTCGCCGTCGGCATCTCGGGTGCGAGCCAGCACCTGGCGGGATTGGCCTCCGGGGTCGTCCTGGCCATCAACAAAGACGCCAAGGCCCCCATCTTCGAGTCCGCGCAGCTGGGTCTGATCGGCGATGCCAAGCTCCTGGTGCCGGCCCTCATCAGTGCCGTGCGGGCCACGCGCGGCGGGTGAGCATGGGCGTTCTTCTCGCCGCCGAGCCGACCCGGCAGATCCAGTGGGGCGTCAATGCGGCGATGGTCGACTTCATGTACGCGAGCATGACGGTCGCCCTTTTGGTCTTCAGCTACGGCGTCTGGCGCCGAATCCGCGTCTGGCGGCTGGGCCGGCCGGCGGCGCGTTTCGATCATCCCCTGGAGCGTGGGCTGGGTGTTTTGAGGGAGATCCTGGGCCACACCCGGCTGGTCCGAGATCGAGCCGCCGGCATCGTCCACTGGCTCGTCTTCTTCGGCATCGCGGTTCTGTTCATGGCCACCGTGGTCGTGTTCATCCAGCACGACCTGGGCATCGGCATCATGCGAGGGGCGTTCTACCTCTACTTCGAGAGCCTGACGGTGGACGTATTCGGCGTCTTCGCCATCGTCGGTGTCGCCGCATTCGTCGTCCGGCGCTACGTCATCCGCGTGGGCCGGTTGGGACCCAGCGAGCCTGCCGACGCCCTGCTCGCGGCCGCCCTCCTGCTCATCCTGTGCACGGGGTACCTCCTCCAGGGGTCGCGCATCGCCGCCACCCACGACCCCTGGGGCCTTTGGTCTCCGGCCGGCTACCTGGTCTCGCTCCTCTTGGGCCGGCTCTGGTCTCCGGCCCAGCTGGAGCTGGTCCACGGCTGGGTCTGGACCTTTCACGTTGCGCTCTGGCACACCGTGCTGGCGGTGATCCCGTTCACCCGCCTTTTCCACCTTGTGATGGCCCCGGTCAACCTCTACTTCCGGGCCCTGGGCGCGCCCGGGGTGCCGGCCGCGATCGACTTCGAATCCGAGGCCGCGATCGGACTTGCGTCCGCGCTGGACCTGAGCTGGAAGCAGCTCATGGACCTTGACGCCTGCGTCGCCTGCGGACGCTGCGAGGCGGTCTGCCCGGCCTTCGCCGAGGGCAAGCCGCTGTCGCCGCGCAGCGTCGTCCTGGACCTGCGCCAGCACGTCCGGGAGAACTCACGCGTCCTGCGCCGCGCCCGGCGTGCGGCCCCGGGCGAGCGCGAATCTTTGACCCAGGGACTCCCGCGGCTCGCCGGCGGCGTGATCAAAGAGGAGGCGATCTGGGCCTGCACCACCTGCCGGGCCTGCGAGGACGCCTGCCCGGTGGGCGTCGAGCACCTGAGCCTGATCCTTCCCCTGCGGCGCGATCTGGCCATGGAGCAGATGCGGGTGCCAGACGGGGTCAGGGAGATGGTGGTGTCCCTGGAGGATCGCCAGCAGCCCTTCCGGGGCGCGAGCGCGGCGCGCGCTGATTGGTACCAGGATCTCGGTGTCAGGCAGCTGTCCGACGTCGCCGACCCGTCCCAGCTCGAGGTCGTCTACTGGGCCGGCTGCGCGGTCCTCAGCAGCCCCCGCGTCGCCTCGGTGGCCCGTGCGGTGGTCAAGCTGCTGCAGGCCGCCGAGGTCGACTTCGCGGTCGTAGGCGCGCAGGAGGTCTGCTGTGGGGATCCCGCCCGCCGGAGCGGAAACGAGTTCCACTATGACCAGCTGGCCCGGCAGAACCGTCCCACCCTGGCTTCGATCGGCGACGCTCGGGTGCTGACCCACTGTCCCCACTGCCTTCAGGCACTGGGCGCCGAGTACCGGCAGATGGGCCTGGTGCTCAAGAGCGTGCACCACACCGAGCTGATCCAAGAGCTGATCGACTCGGGACGTCTGCACCTTACCCGCCCGCTAGCTTCAACGGTCACCTTCCACGATCCGTGCTACCTCTCCCGCTATCGGGGCCAGACCCAGGCGCCGCGCGAGGCTCTGGCCGCGGGCGGTTTGCGCCTGCTGGAGATGGCGCGCAGCGGACGGGACAGCTTCTGCTGCGGGTCGGGCGGCAGCCACGCCTTCTTTCGGGATCCGGTCGGGCGGATCAACCGGAATCGTGCCGAGCAGGCCTTGAAGACCGGGGCCGAGACCGTGTGCACGGCCTGTCCGTTCTGCCTGACCATGATGGAGGAGGGGGTCGAGGTGGCGCGCCCGGGGGGAGGCGTCCCGGTCCGCGACGTCGCCGAACTGGTACTCGAGGCGCTGATCTAGATCCCGGGCGGAGCGGGGATGAATCAGGCCTCTGGGGGGCGCCGCTGTAAGAAATCCCCTGCCTTTGACTGGGACGGTGCTCTGTTTCCAGCTCCCTTTGGTGGCCCGCCAGGAGCGGTGGCGAGCCACCAGCGCCAGTTAGGTGACCGAAGGCAGGCGGTCACATGGGCAACTCCTGGGGCGAGGTCCTGCCCGCACCGGACGGCGCTAGGGGGTCACCAAAGGACACCAGCCCGGTCGATTTCAGTTGTATTCGCGAGGACGAGGGGGGAGTCTGTCGGACACCGGAGGACACGGCACCGACACGGTTCGGGACCGTGAGCCCCCAGAGAGCTCCAGAGCTCGACAACGGCAGCTCCCACACACCGGGGCGCTGCTTCTGTCCGACGCCTGCAGACCGCGCATCCAAACCTGATCCCGGTCCACCTGCCAATCCACGCCAGCTGGCTCAATCAGATCGAGATCTACTTCTCCATCCTCCAGCGCAAGGTCCTCACGCCCCCCGACGCTGACTCCATCGATGGTCTGGCCGCTAGCATTTTGGGCTTCCAGGCCGGCTACGAAGTCCTCGCTCAGCCCTTCGAGTGGAAGTTCACTCGGGCCGATCTGGCAGAACTCCTCACGCGACTCGCGGCCAAGGAGCAGGCTCTGCTACCAAAGGCCGCGTGAATACATCACCGAACTTCTGTGCCAGACCACTTAGTGGAGGCTTCGGCAGGCATTTCTGGCTCAAGGCAGGTTTGACGTACCTGGTGCCTTTCCTGGTCAGCAATTATGGTCTCGTGATCGGCAGCTGCAGAAAGACCAGCTGACACGACCAACAGCGGCGGGACGAACTCGGGCACTCGAGTCCCGGGTCCGCCGCACGGAGGGAGGTGAGTTACGGCTGGCCGATCAGGCCGGCCTTGGCCTGGCGGTGGCCACCTCTAGGTGCGGATCGCGCAGCGG
>Ga0307374_10000184_pt1 | contig 114946 bp, 90 predicted proteins | sample OX3MG_FD_202532 | JGI IMG/M metagenome (GOLD analysis project Ga0307374, IMG submission 202532) | Soil microbial communities from Risofladan, Vaasa, Finland - OX-3 | ecosystem: Environmental > Terrestrial > Soil > Coastal area > Acid sulfate soil | place: Finland: Risofladan, Vaasa | collected...
AGCAACCGCAGAATCAAGTCATCCAGCGCCGGCGGCACATCGGGATTGAGCTCGCTCGGCCGACGCGGCGCCTCCGTGGCCAAGGCCATCAGCACGGCCATCGTGCTCGCGCCGCGAAAGGGAACATCGCCGGTGGTCAACTTGTAAAGCACGGCGCCCAGGCTGTAGAGATCGCTGCGGCCGTCGACCGTTTCGCCCCGCGCCTGTTCGGGCGACATATAAGCCGGCGTGCCCATGATGGCGCCGGTCTGAGTCAGGTGAACGTCCTCGGCCGCGTGGGCCAGGCCGAAATCGACCAGCTTCACCCAGCCGCTCGTACCCTCCAACCAGATGTTGCCCGGCTTGATGTCGCGGTGGATCAAATTGCGGCCGTGGGCCTCGGCCAACGCCTCGGCCGTTTCTCGCCCGATCCGCAGGCACTCGGCCAGCGGCAGCGCCGGCTGGCGGCGCAAGCGCTCGTCGAGCGCTTCGCCTTTGAGCAACTGCATGGCCATGAAGGGCAGGCCGCGGTGCTCGCCGACCTGGTGCACCGTGACGATGTGCGGGTGTTCGATGGCCGCGGCCACGCGGGCCTCGCGCAAGAACCGCTGATGGTGCTCGTCTCGCGCCGCCAGCGAGCTCTTCATCACCTTCAGCGCCACACGGCGCCGCAGCTTGGGGTCTTCGCCTTCCAACACCAGGCCCATGCCGCCGGCACCCAACACCCGCAGCACGCGATAGCCGCCGAAACGCCCCAGCTCGCCTTCCGCCTCGGGCGGATCGAGAAACTTTTCCAGCTCCCAGGCGTCCTGCGTCGGTTCGACGGCGCGGGCCAGCGTTTCCTCAAACGCCTTGGCCGGCAGCGTGGCCTGTTTCACGTGCGCCATCACCGCTTCCACGCGCTCGTCCAAGGGCAGCTCTTCGGCGGTGACCGCGCGCACCGCATCGGCCATCGTGTCGTGTGCCTCCAGTTCCTGCAAAACCGCGCAACAGCGTTCGCAGTCCAGCAAGTGCTGATCGAGCGTCGAGGCTTCGTCCGGGTCGAGCTGACCCAGTAGCAGCCGCTGCAGAACGTTTCGGTCGGGACAAACGGCGACAGACATGGGCTGAGGGACCGGGGTTCGGGGTTCAGGGTTCGGGGTTCAGGGTTCGGGGTTCAGGGTTCAGGGTTTCGAGGTCTTGGTCTTAGCGATTCGAGTACCGATCCCGCGAAGCGTTGCCTCATCCCTCATCCCTCATCCCTCATCCCTCATCCCTCATCCCTCATCTGAATCCTGAACCCTGAACCCTGAACCCTGAACCCTGAACCCCGAACCCTCTTCCGCTAAAGTCCCCCGCACATTCGGGCCGATAAGGTGCTTGTCGATTGTACCGCTTTTGCGGACGAGGCGTTTTCGGTTGATTTTGCGATAAGCCGGGCGGTTCGCGCACAGCACGGCGCTTTGGAGAACTGGCGATGTGGTTGTCATCGAATCCTGGATCCACCAGGCGGCGTCTGCTTGGCAGCTTCGGCCTGGCGGCGGCGCTGGGACTAAGCGGCTGCCAGTCGGACATTGGCGGCCAGACGCTTCCCAGCCCCTACTGGCAGACCGACGATGTGCAGTATTTTCCGCCCGGACCTGAGTTCAAACTCTCCCGCGAGGCGGCGGCCATGAAGGCCTTCAAGCAAGACGCGGCGCGTGCGGGCCAGCCCGTGCAACCGGCCGCGCCGGCCCCGGCCCCGGCCGAGGCCGGACCCGCGCCCGCCGACGCCGGTCCGTAACGTCAAGTCAAGCGGCGGCGGTCGGCCTGGCCAAGCATGCCTTCACCGGCCGCCGCTCACAGGTTTCGTCGGGTGACGATCGCGTTGGCCAGCCAGACGCCATCTGGGCGGCAGGTCTGACGGGCGATTCATCGTTGCCAAGGGGGGACGGCGCCCGTCGCTGCCTGGCGTCCTCGGTTGGCTTGCCAACAGGCCTTCCTGGGACGCCAGGCGAGCGCGGGTCTTTTGGAGGAGGACCTTGCGCGCCAGCATCAAACAAACTGCCTGGCGAGGGACAACGGCTCTACCGGCCAAAGCAACAGGAATTGAACGAGGGCGGCGCCAGCTTGGTCGAGATCGACTTGCTGCGCGCCGGCGAGCACGTGCTCAACGTGCCAAGCAGTCGCATTCCACGCGCGTATCGGACTCCTTACCGCGTGTGCGTGCGGCGCGGTTGGCGTCCGCGGCGGGTCGAGCGTTACCGCGCTCCGCTCGAAAAACGTTTGCCGAAGATTCAGATACCCCTGCTCGAAACGGATCAGGATGTGACGCTTGACCTGCAATCTCTGATTGAACTATGCTATCGCAATGGCCGGTACGATCGGATCGATTACACCGTCGATCCCGGTTCTCCGTTTGATCCCCCAACCGCCGCTTGGGCGAATGAACTGCTGAAGGCGAAGGGGCTGCGGTAGTACCGGAGACCGAGATGATCCACTGCAAGCGATGCGGCGGTGAAGTGGTCCAAAAGCCGGTCGCGCGTCTCATGCTGGTCGGCGTCGCCATGCTCGCGGGCGCCGGCTTGGGCGCCGGGTCGCCGATGCTTTGGGTTCCGGCCGCGGTTCTTGGCCTGACGGGAATCTATCTCCTCATCTGGGCGCTCGCCGGTCGGGGGCGATGGTGCCGGGGTTGCAAGCGATTCGACCGCGTGTAAGCGGTAGCTGAGCTGAACTGCTGTTGCCATCGCCGATTCAGGTGGAAAGATGGGCGACGAGCCGGTCGCCGGCCCAGGCCAGCACGCGGCCGTTTGTCTTAATCTTCCTCTCAAGCGTCGTCATCCTCGCGGTCGATAGCTCCGATACGACCCGTACTTTCGACCCGCGACCGAGGTCCCGCTCATGCGAGTTTCTTTCCGCCAAATCGCCAAAGGCGTTTACGGCGGCCACCTGCCGCGCGATGTCGCCGCGGCGGTGGCGCTGGGAGTTTTGCTGGGCGCCGTCACCGGCGGAAATGTCTCCTGGATTGCCCTGCTGCTGGCGGCCATCCTGTTGAACGTTCACACCCGGCTGTTCTTGGCGGCCTGGCTGGCAAGTCTGTTGCTGGCCTGGTTGGCCCGCGGCAGCCTGGACCGACTCGGCCGCCTGATGCTCGACGGCACGCCGCTGGGACACGCGATTGGACAACTGGGCGACGGCGTTTTCGTTGCTCTGCTGGGCTGGGACCAATACGCGTTCGCCGGCGGAGTCGCGGCGGGCTCCGTGCTGGCGGCGGCCGGCGCGCTGGCGGCCTACCGGTTGACTCGCTACCTCTGGCTGTCGCAACGTCCACACGATCCTGATTTGCCTCCCAGCCCGATCGCATTCGACGTGCCCGCGACGCCAGTGCATACCGGGCAGGCGGCGCTCACCGAGGCGCCTGCCAACGCGGGGCCACTCGTGCGGATCTGGCTCGGACCATCCCAACGCGAGCGATCGTTGCGTCGCACGATGCAGCCCCGGCGGCTGCGGCGCCACGGTGCGCCGATGGCAGTCGCGGCATCGCTCGCTCTCGTGGCGGCATGCTGGTGGCTCGCCGGCTCGATGGCCCGGCAAGAGCTTTTGCGTACGCTGTCGGCTTGCAACGGCGCCGAGGTGTCGGCCGGCGGCCTCGACTTGTCGATGGCCAGCGGCGACTTTACCATCCGCGATCTGCGCGTCGCCGATCCCCAACGGGCCGGTCGCGATCGTCTTTGCGTCGGCCTGGTCCAAGGAAAGTTGTCGCCCGGCCTGCTCCTGCGTGGTCACCTCGACGTGGAGCGGTTGGCGTTGAGCCAGATCCGGACCGATCTTCGTCGGGCAGGACACGCCGCTTCGTCCCCGGCCTGGTCCGGTTTCTCAGAGACGGGTGAGGAATCCGTCCCATCGTCGTCTTCGTGCGATACCGCTCTCGACGCCTCCTTACCTTGCTGGAAAAATGTCTGCCGGCAGCTTCGCGCTTTGCAACGACTGGTCGTGGCCGTCGAAGGGCTGGCTGGGGCCGAAAGTGCCGGGCCGGACAGCGGCACGACGCAGCGTCGGAGCGAGTTGGGCGTCCGTCGGCCGCGGCTACGAGTGCGGCAGGCGCGTGTTGCTGATCTGGCGAACTGTTCGGGCCTGGGCCGCAAATCGCTGTTGCAACTGACGGAGCTGACCAGCAATTCGGCGATCTCATCCTGCCCGGCCGAGTTGAAGGTCGTGGTTCCCCGGTTCGGCGCCGAGTTGCGGCTGATCTTCTCGCAGAAAGGCCCTGGCTCGAAGCATAGGCTCGAATGCTCGGCCTACGATCTCGACCTGCCGTCGCTATTCGGCGAGGGCCACGTGGGCCGCGTGCGCGTGGCCTCCGGGCGAGCTCGACTGTCGGGCGAAGGTTCGCTCGATCGCCGCTCGCTCGATGTCCGCTTGACCGTCGAAGCAGAATCGCTGGCCGCCGAGGTCGTCGGCCGGCGGCGGTTGGCCGGCATCGAACCCGATCTCTGGAACCGCGGCGTCGAGCGGTTGGATGCCTTCAAGACCGATCTCGTGTTGGCGGGCGACTTCGCTTGCCCGACGCTGGGTCTGGAAAGCCAGCTTCTCGTCGAGCAATTCCAACAACATCTACGTGCGGTGGGCGAATATGCACTGGTCGATACGCTCCATCACCAACTTGCTCGAAAGCAGCGCCCCGAGGTCGAGTCGGCGGTAATGCAAGCCAGCGCCGTCGAACCGCAATTGAATCCTACTCGACCGGGCTGGGCGGAGTTCACCCAGGACGCCCAGGCGGCCGGACTTGCCCATCCGGAACCGCCGGCCGCATCCGCGGTCATCGCCTCCGATGAGGCGGTCCAACAACCCGTCAACTATCCCGCGACGGCCCATCCTTTCGACGATTCACCGCCGGGACCAACCGTTCCGCCAACCGCAACGGCACAAGCGGCGGAGGAGGATCCGGGGTTCAGCGATCCAAACTCGGAACCGCCGGTTCCGCCAGGGGCCACGGCGCCGGAGTCCGCGCCAACCGCGCGCCGGCTGCCCGGTCCTGTCAACATGGTTGTCGGGCACGATCCGATGGCCTCGATTCCGGCGTCCTTCGACAGTGTCGGCACGACGGCGCCGGAAACGGGCCGGCCGCCGCGTGCGAGCTTGCTGTCGCGCTGGGCCGCCGGTTTGCGTCAGCGGTTCGCTCCCGCGTCTACAACGCCGGATACGGAAGTCCGCACGGAAGCGCCGCCCGACGACGCACAGACCGGACCACCGGAGCGCGTCATCCCGGCGGCCGCCAGCGAAGCCTGGTACCATCGCCGCTGGCGCTGAGCGTCAATACGTGCGCGGATCGGGCGACCGCTGTTTCCACTCCAGGAACAATTGCCGGCACTCCTCCGGCAGCACTCCTGAAGCCAGCACCAGCCGGCTGCCGCTGAGCCGGACCAGCTCGTGACACGACAGCCGCAGCTCGTTGAAGCCGGCCGACGTGGCATCGTCGATCGTGGCGCCGTACACCACCTTGCCCGCGCGGGCCCAGTGCAAGGCCGCCGTACACATCGGGCACGGCTCGCAAGTCGTCGCGACCAGCGCGTCGGGAAAATGGATTCGGCCCTCCGCGCGGCAGGCCTCACGCAGTGCGGCGATTTCGGCGTGGGCCGTAATGTCGTTCGTGGAAAGAACGACGTTGTGGCTGAGCGCCACCAGGCGGTCGCCGACGGCGATGGCACAGCCGAACGGGCTTTCGCCGCGCTCGATGCCGGCGCGGCACTGGTCGATGGCCAGCCGCATCAAGTCTTCCGGTTCGATCATTCGTCTTGCGGCCCGGCGGAGTCTTCCATGCCCTCGATGTAACGCCGCAACCGCTCCAGCTCATCGGTCATGTGCCGCAGCTTGAGCATGTTCTCCACGCGTTTGAGCAATTCCAGCTTGTTTACGGGCTTGCTCAGGAAGTCGTCGGTGCCGGCGTTCACGGCCCGTTCGATGTCGCCCAGCTCGTTGAGCGCCGTGACCATCAGCACCATGATGCCCCGCGTGGCCGGGTTGCTCTTGAGCTGCTTGCAGACCTCGAAGCCGCTCAGCTTGGGCATCATCACGTCGAGCAAGATCAAGTCGGGCCGGAAGCTCTCGACCTTCTTGAGCGCGTCTTGCCCGTCGACGGCCACCGCGGTCGTGCAATCGATGTCGCTTAGATAGACCTCCAGCAACTCGACGTTCGTCGCGTTGTCGTCGGCGATCAGGATGCGGTTCTGGTCGGCTGGTTTGTCGGGCATGGCAGTTAGTTTGTTCCCTCTCCCTCCGGGAGATTCGTAGGGTGGGACCAGCGAGCTTGCGAGCGCCGGCCCACCATCGTTAGGCGACAGGCGACAGGCGTCAGGCGTCAGGTTGTTTGTCCTGACGCCTGACGCCTGAAACCTGACGGCGCTATCGGTGGGCCGGCGCTCGCAAGCTCGCTGGTCCCACCCTACGCTCTTCTTTTGCCCCGATCACGCCCCCAAGGCCGCGGCGGGCACGGGAAACGATTCGCACAGCTCGCGCACCTCGCCGCGCACGCGCCGCGCCAGGCCGGCGTCGTCGGCCGAGCGCAACACCTCCATGATCCAGCCGCCGATGCGCGTCATCTCGTCGGGTCCCATGCCGCGCGTGGTGAGCGCCGGCGTGCCGATGCGAATGCCGGAGGGATCGAGCGGCTTGCGCTGGTCGTAAGGAATCATGTTCTTGTTGACGGTGATGCCGCAACGGCCGAGCGCCTCTTCGGCCTGCTTGCCGGTCAGGCCGATGGTGGTCACGTCGGCCAGCATCAAGTGGTTGTCGGTGCCGCCGCTGGCGAGTTTCAGTCCGCCGGCCACCAGCCGCTGGGCCAGGGCTTTGGCGTTGTCGATGATGCGCCGCGCGTACTCTTTGAAATCGGGCCGCAGGGCCTCGGCGAAGCAAACCGCCTTGCCCGCGATGACGTGCATCAACGGCCCGCCTTGCAGGCCGGGGAAAACGCTGCGGTCGATGTCTTTGGCATAATCGCCGCGGCACATCGTCATGCCGGCCCGCGGACCGCGCAGCGTCTTGTGTGTGGTGGTCGTGACAAAGTCGGCGACCGGCACGGGGTTATGGTGCAGTCCCGCCGCCACCAGTCCGGCATAGTGGGCCATGTCGACGAACAGCTTGGCCCCGCAATCTTCGGCGATCTCGGCGAAGCGGTCGTGCGGAATCTCGCGCGGATAGGCACTTGCCCCGGCCACGATCATCTTCGGCTTGTGCTCGCGGGCCAGCGAGGCGACCTGGTCGAAGTCGATCAGGTTCGTGTCGCGCGTCACGCCGTAGCTGATGAAGTGGTACAGCTTGCCCGACAGGTTCAGCTTCATGCCGTGCGTCAGATGGCCGCCGTGGGCCAGGTCGAGTCCCAGCACGGTGTCGCCAGGTTCCAAGGCGGTGATGTACACCGCCTGATTGGCTTGGCTGCCGGAATGGGGCTGCACGTTGACGTGTTCGGCGCCGAACAGGGCCTTGGCCCGGTCGCGGGCCAGCTCTTCGACGCGATCGACGCATTCGCAGCCGCCGTAATAGCGCCGGCCGGGATAGCCCTCGGCGTACTTGTTCGTCAGCACGCTGCCCACGGCCTGCATCACGGCCGGGCTGACGTAGTTCTCGCTGGCGATCATTTCCAGGCCGTCCTGCTGGCGGTCGATCTCGCCGGCGATGGCGGCCCAAACGTCCGGGTCTTCTTGCTCGATGAAGTTCATGATCGCCTTACTATAACGGAGGCGTGCGGCCCGTGGCCAGTAGGCCAATCAATCGTAGTCGATGGCCCCATCCCCTGGAACCGGCGCCCCATTCATGGCAAGATGGAGCCTCGTCGCGGTGCGCATTCCCAAAAACATCAATCGTGGCCGATGAGTAAACGTGTTGCCGTAATCTTGGCGGCCGGAAAAGGGACCCGGATGAAGTCCGATCTCCCCAAGGTGCTGATCGAGGTCTGCGGACGCCCGATGATCGACTACGTGCTCGATGCTCTGGCCGAGACCGCTGTCGATCGCGTGCTGGTCGTGGTCGGCTATCGGGCCGATCTCGTGCGGCGGGCCCTGGCGGACCGGCCCCAGGTCGAATTCGTCGAGCAGACGGAGCAGCTCGGCACGGGCCATGCCGTGATGGTCTGCCGCGAGGCCCTCGCCGGACATGAGGGTGCCGCGCTGATCGTGACGGGCGACTCGCCGTTGGCCCAGCCCGACTCGCTGCGGCGGCTGCTTGAAGACTTCGACCGCGACCGGCCGGCCTGCTTGCTGGGCACCGCGCACAAGGAAGACCCGCACGGTCTGGGGCGGATTGTCCGTGACGCGCGGGGCGAGTTTGAGCGGATCGTGGAAGAAAAAGACGCCAGCGACGACGAGCGGCGGATCGGCGAAGTCAATATGAGCTGCTACGTTTTCGCCGGCCCCGACCTGCTTTTTGCACTCGACCATATCCGTCCGGCCAACCGTCAATCAGAATACTATTTGACCGACTGCCCCGGCGTATTGAAGGCGGCGGGCAGAACGGTGCGGGCGTTGCCGGTGCTCAAGCCGATCGAGGCCCTCAGCATCAACACCCGCGAAGAACTGGCGGCCGTCGAAGCGGTCGTGCGCAGCGGCCGGCACCGGGCCGGTTTTTGACTGCTGCTTGGTAATCCGCATGACCTACGTTAGGAACCCATGAACGACTTGAAGATTTTCAGCGGCCGGGCAAACCGCGAGCTGACCACGCGCATTTGCGAATATCTCGGCTTGCCGGTCGGCGCCGTTTCGATCGGCAATTTTCCCGACGGCGAAATTTCGTGCAAAGTCGACGAGGACGTGCGCGGCCGCGACGTGTTTCTGGTGCAGCCCACGTGTCCGCCGGTCAACGAAAACCTGATGGAGCTGCTGATCATGATCGAGAGCTGCATGCGGGCCAGCGCCGAGCGGATCACGGCCGTCGTGCCGTATTACGGCTATGCCCGGCAAGACCGCAAAGACGAGGGCCGCGTGCCGATCACCGCCAAGCTGGTGGCGAACCTGATTACGCGGGCCGGGGCCGACCGCGTGCTGGCGATGGACCTGCACGCCGCTCAAATCCAGGGTTTTTTCGACGTGCCGGTCGACCACCTTTACGCCTCGCCGGTGCTCAACGACCATTTCGCCCGCATGAAGTTTTCTGAGGACGAGTTGGTGGTGGTCAGCCCCGACGAAGGGAGCACCAAGCGGGCGCTGGGCCACGCCAAGCGGCTGGGCACGCGGCTGGCGATCGTCGACAAGCGGCGGTCGAGCGCCGAGAAGACGCGGCAAGAGTACATCATCGGCGCCTCGGTCGAGGGCAAAATCGCGCTGATGTTCGACGACATGATCAGCACCGGCAGCTCGATCTGCGGCGCCGCCAAGAAGGTGCATGAGGCGGGCGCCCGCGAAGTTCACGTGGCCGCCACGCACGGCGTGCTCTGCGGCAAGGCGATCGAGAACATCGAAAAGGCGCCGATCAAGAGCATGGTGATCACCGACACGATCCCCCTTTCGCCCGAAAAAAAGCTCCCCAAAATCCAAGTGCTGACCGTGGCCCATCTCTTGGGCGAGGCGATCAAGCGCATCCACCGGAACGAATCGGTGAGCAAGCTTTTTGTTTGATCGCGGTCGTGCGCCGTCACGTACGGGCACCACAACACTTCTTGAATTTTTTGCCGCTGCCACATGGGCAAGGATCGTTGCGTCCGACCCGTGGCGCCCGAGCGGGCAGCGGCCTGGCCGCCATGGGTTCGCGAAGCGCGGTGACGGACGGTGCCGGCGACGTGGGGAGACCAGCCAACAAGGGAACCCGCCTCTCGGCGGGCGATGGCCTGGGTTTCTCTTGAAAACTGGCCCAATGTCGCAGCTCCTCGATGGTGTCCTCGATCGGCGTTGGCGGGCACTCGTCGAGAGAGCCGCGAATCTGCGCCTCGCCCTCCGCCAGGCTTTGCTCGATGTACGGCAAACTGATGATGCTGGGATCGGCAACGCCGCGCCGGTAGGCTTCGCGAATGTCTTCCATCGCTTCCCGCGGAGCGAAATCCGCCAATTCAGAAATGAGGCCGCCGGCAATCTTGTGATCGTTTTCGTCGATTGCCCGCCGCAGAAGCTGCTGCAATCGCCGGACGGCCTCGTCGCGCTCCATGCGGCCGTCGCGCACCAGGTGTAGGTAGGCGTTGGCGGCGGCCCAGCGGACGTACTCATTCAATGCTCGGTCGCCAATCAGCGCGTCGATCGCTTCCGGCCGCTCGCCCGAGAACAGGACCAGCGCCCGCGGGAGCGCGGAATGTACGGCCTCACCGAACAAGTCGAAAGGCAAGTCACCGGGCAGCGAAAACGCCTCGACCATAACCGGAAGCGCTTCCGCCACCTTGAACTCAAGCAGCAGGAAGAGGGCGAAGAAGTGGGCGTTGCCTTTGGGCGGCTCGCCGGCGCGGGCCAGGGCGACCGCGCTTCGGATGACCTCGATGAGTCCGGGAATCATCAAATCGCGGTGCTTGCGGGCCTGGCGAATCGCCTCCTCCGGCAACCGATGAACGCCCGCGTCGAGCTCAGCCAAGATGTGTAACGACCCCGCCTGCGCGGCCAACGACGCCGCTTCGTCGGCCAGATCGAGCAGGCGTCGCAGATCAGCCTCGCTGAAGCTTTGATCGTCGCCTTCGTGCGGCGGCGAGTACCGAGCAAGCTTCTCCCGAACGCGGGTCAGGCCTGCTGACAACTCCTCAGCGCCTTCGTCGAGATCAGCACGCAGCAGTTCCGAAAACGCCTCGACGACCCGAGTCAAACGTTCGTAGTTCGGCAGCGACGCATCGCGGATCACGGCCTTTAATTGCCCCGCTTGTTCGATGAGATCCGGCATCGTCGTCCCTCCATCTCGTTGTCGAAGTAGGATACACCACTAATGCCCTAATGATACCGGCGTTTGGCAAGATTGCTCGTCCTGCACCCCTTTCCCAGCCTCCCGTAGAACTGGCCTGTGCCCGAATGGCCGATTCTCGCTAGAATCCCGGCCCACCGTAATGGACGTTGCCAACGGTGGGCCGGCGCTCGCAAGCTCGCTGGCCCCACCTTACTGCTTCCCTGTGCCAAAAAGGCCGTGCTGCCCTGTACCCTGAACCCCGGACGCCCCGCAGGCGGCGGCTGTTTGAATGACGACGGTCCAGACGGACATCTCCACAACATCTCCACCGGCCGCCGCCGCGCGCTCGCCTCGCAGGCGCTTTATCCGGCGCGCCTGCTTGCTGGCCCTTGCCGTCGCGGCCGCGTATGCCGGATGGTGGGCCTTCTGGCACCACCACGCGAAGCGCTTCCAGGAGGTCCGCAAGGGCGTTTTCTATCGCGTCGCGCAGCCTTCGGAGCTCGGCTTTCGCTATCTGGTCAACGATGTGGGCGTGAAGACGGTGCTCAGCGTGCAGCTTTACGACTTTCGGCTGCGCCGGGGGCTGGTGAGCTTTGGCCCGACCGATGGCTGCCGCGAGTCGGAATACGTCGAGCAGCTTGGTGCCCGGCCGGTGCAGTGGCCGATGGGCGTCGAAAAAAGCTGGCCGTGGCTCACGCCCTGGCAGTTCGAGCAGTTCTTCCGGCTCATGGACGATCCCGATAATTGGCCCGTGGCCGTTCACTGCCAAGGCGGGCGTCACCGCACGGGCACGCTCTCGGCCCTGTTTCGACTGGAATACGATCGCTGGCCGGCCGATCGGGCCTTGGCCGAAATGTACTCGTTCAAGTTCGGCGGAGCGATCCGGCTGCAAGAACACAACCTCCGCACCTATCTGCCGCGGCCGCACCCCGATGCCGCTGAATGGAACTCACTGGCGAGCTTCTGCTCGGCGCTTGTGGCCGGTCCGTGCGCCGATTACGAGGAACTTGTGCGGCGGTTGCGCGCCCTTCGCGAGGCGTTGAGGAGCAAGGCCGCACAGCATGCCGATGCAGGGTGGGACCAGCGAGCTTGCGAGCGCCGGACCACCGATAGCCACGTGCATGATGGTGGGCCGGCGCTCGCAAGCTCGCTGGTCCCACCCTACGAAGCCGGCAGTCTGCCGGAAGTCGACGAGCAGTTGTCAAACTACATCCAGCACGACGGGCACTTCGCCATTCCGCTAACCCAGCGGTTGATCGACCAGCCCGACGACCCGCTGGTGCCTGTCGTGGCGGCCAAGGCGGCGGCCAGCGTCGAAAGCCTCGATGCGGGCAGAGCGAACTGGTCGATGGCGGCCGCCTTGCTGGCCGATTTCGGCGGCCAAGACCAGCAGCGGCGGCTGCGAGCGGCATTGAGCGATGCGGCGTTTCAGCAAGCGTCGCCCGAACGCTTCGACGCCTTGGTCGACGGCGTGACGAACCGCTACACACCCAACCGCATCGCCTTTCTGGTGCCGCTGCTGGAGAACGAGGCAGGGCACCTTCGCGACGGTGCGCGGCAGTATCGCTATTGCGATACGGCGGTGGCCCGGCTCTCGGCGATCGTCGACGAGAATTTTCCCGACATCGTGCCGGGCTGGGGCATCGACGCCTGGAACAACGGCCGCGTGGCGGCGCGTGCGTGGCTGGCATCGCATCCGGCGGAGACCGAGCTTCGGCCGCTTGTGCCTGCCTCGGGCCAGACCGAGGTCTTGCCCGGCGACCCCGCACCGCGCGAGGATCTCAGCCGGGCAAAACTTTGAGGCTTTTCAGATGTAAGGTGGGACCAGCGAGCTTGCGAGCGCCGGCCCACCGTAAGCGACGTCTTTCACGGTGGGCCGGCGCTCGCAAGCTCGCTTGCCCCACCTTACGCCTACTGGCCAAGACCAAAAACCCAAGACCAAAGACCTTCTACTTACGATACCTCTGCTTGGACTTGCGCGAGGAGGTCTTTCCGCTGCCGTTCGAGCCGGGCGGCGAACTGAGGCGGGCGGCAGATTCACCTCCCGCGGTGCCGCCGCTCTGCGGGGCCGGTTTGGGCAGCAGCTTGCGCTCGGCGATGCCCCAGAGGCTCGAAGCGATGAAGTACAGGCACAGGCCGCTGGCCACCTTGAAGAACATCACGCCCATGAAGATCATCATCCATTGCATCATCTTCTGCTGCATGGCCGCCTGCTCGTCGGTGGGCGGCGGCAAGAACATCTTTTGCTGCACGATGAACAGCGCGATCGTCAGCAGCGGCAAAACGTTCAGATAGGGACCGAGCCAGCCGGCGGCCTCGTCGGTGAGCATGTCGATCGGCAGGTACGGCTTCCAATACCAGAGCATGTCGGGGGCGCCGAGGTTCGAACACCAGCGGACCGACTCGCTGATCAGCGGCGCCTGCCGCAACTCGATGTCGACGGCCAACGAGCGGTACAAACCCAGGAAAATCGGCAACTGCACCAGCGCCGGCAAGCAGCCGCTGAGCGGATGATAGTCGTGCTTGCGAAAGAACTCGCGTTGGGCGCGCATCCGCTCTTCGGGGTTCTTGTATTTGTCGGCCAGCTTTTTCAGTTCCGGCTGCAGCTCCTGCATCTTGGCCGCGTTGAGCGCCTGCTTGCGGCTGAGCGGAAACATGCCGGAGCGGACCAGCACCGTCAACATGATGATGGCCAGGCCATAGTTGCCGACAACCCCATAAAAAAAGTGCAGGATGGCCAGCATCGGCCTGGAGACCCAGCCAAACCAGCCGTAGTAAACCAAGTCGCCCAAGCCATAGGGCCGCACATACTGATCCAAGAGATCCGGGCGCTTCGGTCCGGCGAAGATCTGGAACTCCTGAGCCAGCGGTTTCTCCGGTTCCAGCGTGGCCACGTCGCTGATCAGGCGGCAGGAAACGTCGACCAGCTTCTTCTTGTATTTGTCGGCGGGCACTCGGCCGACCCGCAACGGCAGCAATTCCTTGAATCTCACCGACGCGTCGCCCGGCACCTTCGGAATCAACATCGCGGCGACGTATTGAGCATCGACGCCGGCGTAGACCAGGTCGACTTCCGTGTACGGTTTGGGTAGCTCGTCTTCGGCGAAGCGGACCGCATTGACCTGATCGTACTGAAAGCGTTTGTTGAGAATGCGGCCGATCGCCAGGTCGCGTATGCCCGGTGATCCGGACTGCCCGATTTTCGTGTTGAGCGAGTACCACCAGCCCTCGATGGGCAGCCCGGTGGGGCCGTCGAGCCGGTAGGCCACCTTCTTGCCCTTTTGGCCGAGGTTCTCGACTTCCACGCGCAGATTCAGATGATAGGCCGGCGCGTGCAGGTCGTCTTGCTGCTCCGGCGTCAGTCGAGCGATGCTGTAGGTCTTGACGACCCGCAATTGCTCCTTGTCGAGCAGATACTCGAACGACACCTCGTCGGGCTTCGCGGGGTCGCGCGGAAGCACGGTCCAGTTGGAGGTCCGCAGGCGCAGGCCGGGCAACTCTTCGTCGCCGGCCGCCAACGTCTTGTCGCCGATCTGGTTCAGGGTCAGCAGGAAGGAAAGCGGATCGGACCCTTCGGGCTTGACCACCTCCAAGGGGCGCCGGGCAAGCTTGGCGTTCAACGTTTTCTTTTTGCCCGCGCGATCGACGGTGAGCGTCACCGAATCGCCCGGCTTGTGCCGCTGCAAAAGATCGCCGAATTGCCTGACGGCAATGACGGTATCGTCATCCACCGCCGTGACGACGTCGCCCGGCTTCAGCCCGGCCCTTGCCGCCGGCGTTGCGTCGCCCACCACGCGGACGAGATACCCGGCCTTGTCCGGCGGCCTGGCTCCTTCGAGATGCCCGATGTAGCCGCTGCGGTCTTCCAGGTCGTGAAAGCGGGGACTGTTCAGCTCGATGCGTTGGACGGCCGCGCCACGGCTGGTGATCGTCGCTAGCATGCGATAGGGATCGTCGGGGTCCGCCGAGCCGAGCGTCGCGAACACCAGCTCCGGTTCCTTGCGCGCGGGTTCGGCCGGGGCGGGGCCATCTTTTTCGGCCTGCCGCTCATGCTTTTGCGCTTCGGCCTTTTGCTTGTCCGCTTCGGCCTTTTGCTTGTCCGCTTCGGCCTTTTGCTTGTCCGCTTCGGCCTTTTCCTGTCCGGCTTGGGGCGTCTTTTCGGCCTTCTTGACCGCTTCTTTGGCCGCGACTTGCGCCGGCTTTTTCGGCGGCGCGGGGGGTCGATTCTTCTGCATCCACCACAGCGCGGCGAAATTGCAGACGATCACCAGGGCCGACAGCGCGAAAAATAGGATGTATCGCTTAAGCATCCGCTCTCATTTCTGAATCCAGTCCGTGCGCCAGAGCGAGCCACGACGCTTCCTCGCCCCATGCTGTTCGTCGGACTCGGGCCGTTCTTGTGCCGAATCTTCCACTGCGGACGGCGTTTGGTCAACGGCCCTCGCGGAGCCGGTCGCCCAAAAAATTGTCCAGTTCCGGCGTGGCGTAGATTTTCTCGATCGTCTTTTCGAACGGATACTCGATGCGGCGGAACTTGACCAGATCGTCTTCGAGCACCACGTAGCAGGCGCGCGGGTCGCCGTCGCGCGGCTGCCCCACGGACCCCACGTTGATCATCGTCTTTTCCGTCGTCAGACGATATTGATAGCCCATCTCCTCCGGGCTGAAAAACGAGCAGCTTTGCGTGAACACGCCCGGCACGTGGGTGTGTCCCTGAAAACAGTGCTGTTCGATCAGCGAAAACAGTTTTTCCATTTTTCGTTGATTATAGATGTCTTCAGGAAAGACGTATTCGTTCAAGGGATTGCGGGCCGAGCCGTGGACGAACAGAAAGCCGTTTTCGCGCCGGTTGCGGGGCAGCTCGCCCAGAAAATCCCAGCGGACGGCGTTCTCAGCCGGCTTGCCCGGCCCGATCTCCAGTTGGTCGCGGGTCCAAAAGATGGCCCGTTCCGCGCCGGAGTTGAAGCCTTCGGGGTCGAACAAGGCGCCCTGATCGTGATTGCCCAGGATGCAGACATTCATCGTCATCACCCGGTCGATGCACTCGCAGGGATTCGGCCCGTAGCCGATAATGTCGCCCAGGCAGTAGATTTCAGTAATCCCCTGCGACTCGATATCGGCCAGCACGGCCTCGAGTCCCTCGAGATTGCTGTGGATATCGCTGATCAAGGCACGCTTCACGCCCGTCGACCTTATTGGTTAGAAGAACTGGCGCGCCACGAGCGCGCCCCGGCCGCCAAAAAATCGCCACAAACCCAACGCGCAGTCTAAGTTAGCGACCCACGGCGGTCAAGCCATCGGCCCGCTGGTTCCCGCGGCGTCAGGCATCAGGCATCAGGTTGTTTGTCTGACGCCTGACGCCTGAAACCTGACGCCTTAAATCGTGGGCCGGCGCTCGCAAGCTCGCCGCCCCCACCTTACGATTATATGCCGGCGGCACGCGAGTCTATTCCACGGCAGGACAATTTTGCACATTTTGGCCCTCGAAACCAGCGGAACCAGCGGCAGCGTGGCCGTTTTTGACGACGGCAACGTCTTGGCCGAGGTGCGGCTAGAGCCCGCTCAGCGCAGCGCAAGAGTGCTGGCACCGGCTATCAAGCGGCTCATCGAGCAGGTCGCCTGGAGGCCGGCCGACGTGGATTTGGTGGCCGTTGCCATCGGCCCCGGCTCGTTCACGGGGCTGCGTGTCGGCGTGACGACTGCCAAAACGTTCGCCTACGCCGTCGGCGCGGAGGTCTTGGCCGTCAACACGCTGGAGGTCATCGCGGCCCAGGCCACGACGGCGGGCCACGGCGAGCTGATTGCCGCGGCCATCGACGCCCAGCGCGGCGACGTCTACACGGCGACGTTTCGCCGCCGCGCGCCGTTGGGTCTCGAAATCGTCGTCCCGGTGAGCATTCGCCGCGCTGACGAATGGATCGCCGGCTTGTCGGCTGGCACGCTGGCAACCGGGCCGGCGCTGGAAAAGCTGTTGCCGCGATTGCCGGCTGACGTGGCTGTTGCCGCCGGAGAACTCTGGTTTCCCCAGGCGAACATGGTTGGCCGGCTGGCGGCCGCGAAGCACGCCGCCGGGCAGCGCGACGACCTCTGGCGGCTGGCGCCCCTTTATCTGCGGGCCAGCGCCGCCGAAGAGAAGGCCGCTCGCCAAGGCGGCGATTGACAGATGGCCGTCGAAACGGCGCTGGCTGGGGCAGAGATTGGCCACGCTCTTCCTGGGCCGGTGAAAACTTGGGCTATTGCATGGGTTGACGGCATTTTGCTTAAAGGGTTTTTGTTCCGGCGAAGCGTAAGGCGGGGCAACCTCGCTGGCCCCGCGCTACGCGCCGGCCGCCACCGGCTCTTTCCGCTTGATCATCAGCACCTCGTTGCCGAGATCGTTGTACGTCACCTCGTCCATGAACATCCGCATCAGCACCAGGCCGCGACCGCCTTCACGCGCCAAGGGGGCCGGATCGTCGGAATCGGCCACCGGCATGACGTCGAAGCCGGGGCCTTCGTCGCGGACCAGCAACCGCAATTCTTCGGGCGAAATGTGTACTTTGACGAAAATCTTTCGTTCGCAGTAGGGAGCCTGGCCCCGACGCTGTTCGGCCACCCCCATGCTCAGGCCTTGCAACAGGTTGGCGCGGTCTTCCTGCATCTGCTCGAAGCTCAGCTCCAGGTTGCCGCGATAGAGCGCGTTGAGCAACGCTTCTTCCAGGGCGATGCCGATCCGCACTCGACCGGTAGTGTCGCAAAGCTGCACCTTATCGACCAGCCGTTGCACCACGTCCACCAACGGGTCGATCAGTTCCGCGTCGTTCTCCAAGTTCAGGGCAAACTCGGTCCAGGCCAGACACTGCGCCAGCCGGTCGAGGTTGTGGTCGGCCCGCGACACCGCCAGCACCTGCTCGACCGTGTCGACCAGCTTTTCCGGCAGGACCGATTTGGGCACATAACTCGCCGCGCCCGCTTCCAGGGCTTCGACGGCCAAATCTTCGCTGCCGAAGGCCGTCATCAGCACGACGGGCACGCGCGGATGGTGCATCCGCACCCGGCGGATCAGCCCGAGCCCGTCCAATTCGGGCATCTGCAAGTCGGTGACGACGATGTCCGGCTCGCGCCGCTTGAGGTACTCCAACGCGGCCACGCCGTTTTCGGCGGTCTCGACGCTGAGCGTCGTTCCCTGGCTCAACAGCAGGCTGGCCAAACGGCGATCGACGGGCGAATCGTCGACGACAAGAACAGAAGGCATCCGCGCGCCTCTTTAAAAAAATGGTTTCACGTCAATAGACCGCTGACGTGGCCGGGAGTCAAGTTTTTTGAAGGGTTCAGGCTTCATGTTCCGCAAAATAGAGCCCGGCGTAGACCTTCGGGTCGATCAGCACGTCGCGGCTCGCTTGCTCCTGGAGCCACTTCGCCACGCGATCGAGCCCAATGGCATGCACCTCGATCTGTTCCGATTCAACCCCGCCCCCGGCGGCAACCTGTTTCAGCCCCCTTGCCACCACCATGGCCACCAACTCAGTCGCCAGCCCCGACGTGGGCGGACCCATCGCCATCACGTGGACGCTTTCCGCTTCATAGCCGGTTTCCTCCAGCAGCTCGCGCCGCGCGGCCGTTTCCAGATCGTCAGTCTGCTGACCCTCGATGTCGCCCACCAGTCCGGCCGGCAGCTCGATCACCCGTTTGCCGACGGGGATTCGATACTGCTCCGCCAACAGCAGCCGCCGGTCGTCAGTGACGGCCACGATCACCACCGCACTCGTGGCTTTCGTCCGCTCGGCATATTCCCAATGCCCCTCGCGGACCAGCCGCAGGTGCTTTCCTTCCGCCAGAATCACACGACTGTTCTCAGTGTTCGATGGTTGGCTCATAAACCTCGTTCTACTTTACCTAGCCGTAAAATCCTCACGCGCGGCCGGTCTGCGCGCCGATGTTTTTTGTCGGAAAGGAGTCCGCATGCACCTCTCTGCCACCCAATCCGCGCAGAACCCCGGCTCGACCGACACAAACCAGTTCGCCGGAAACGCCAGCCCCTTCTCCCATCAATCGTACACTGCCGAGGCACCGTGTGTGCCCTGCCATTATTTGCGGGCCGCCGCATCGCCGGCCGGCGGACCGGCGGAGTTTCGACGCCGAATGCGGGCGGTCGGCGACATTCTGGCCGCGTCGCGGGTGGGCGCAATCTACCTGGTGCATGGTTCCTTCGCCGCGCTCGATTCGCTGAGCATCCTATCGTCGCTGGCGCGCCATTACCTTGCCGGTCGGAGAATGATCTCCCGCATTGCGTCGCAGATCGTCGATGCCGACGTCCGCGACGCCGGGAACTATACGCCACGCTACGCGGAGGTGTTCGAAGCGGCGACGGGCGGTCGCACGCCCGTGCGATTGGTCTCCTGGTCGAGCGAAAACCACCACCTTGGGCGGGCAGACGCCGCGGTGCGGCTGCTCGACGAGCTGGCGTCGTTGGAGCTGTCGGGCGGCCAACGCGTCATGTTTTGGGGGCACGGGCATGCCGGCAACGTGTTCGCCATGATGAGTCAGCTTCTGTCGGCTGAACCGGCGGTCGTCGAGCAGTTCTTCGCGGCTGCGTCGGTCTATTACCGCTGGCCGATGGCCGGGCTGGTCGATATCCCCGTCTGGCAGCGAGTGCGGCAACTCCTCACGCGTACACGGCACCGCCTTCAGCAGCGGCCGTGCGACTACGTGACGTTCGGCACGCCGGTGCGCTACGGTTGGCGGCTCCGCGACGACGACCGGCTGCTGCACTTCATTCACCATCGGCCGAGTGGCGGGCGGGCGGGGCACCTGGCCGCGTTTCCGGCCCGGCCGCAGGATTTCGAGCAGGCCGCGGGCGGCGATTACTTACAGCAAGTGGGTATTGCGGGAACCGACGCGCCGCCGTCGCCGCTCGCCTGGCGGTCGTGGTTGGCCAATCGCCGGCTGGGCAGGCTCTTGGCGCCCAGTTACGGCCCGCACGACCTGGCCGACCGGCTGCAAACCGGCGCGCGCGTTCCCGACTGCGGCACGACGCTGTTGGTCGATTATGGCACTTCCTTCGGGCCGTTGTCGGAACACCTGGCGGGCCACGCCGTTTACACGCGGCCCGAATGGCTCTTGTTTCACGCCGAGAAAGTCGTCGAGCACCATTATGGCGGGAGCGACGCCCGGACTCAGGCCGCGTAGTGCTGACACTGCTGACACTTGAACCGTTTGACGTCGGGATACGGCCGACATAGAATCGAGATTCTGTGAACTTTTACGTCACTGTGGTCCGTATTTCTCGCCCTGTGGGAGACAGCGTCAATGAAGAAGGCAGAGATGAAGGTGTACAAAGAGCGGCTCCTGGCGTTGCGCGCGCGTCTGCGCGGCGATGTCAACCAGATGGCCGATGCCGCCCTGCGTAAGAACCGCATGGATGGTGGGAGCGAAATCTCCAGTATGCCGATTCACATGGCGGACCTGGGCAGCGACAATTTCGAGCAAGAGTTCACGCTCAGCCTGTTGGAAAACGAGGGGGGCACTCTCGACCTGATCGAGCTGGCATTGGAGCGGATCGAAGACGGCACCTACGGCGATTGCGACGAGTGCGGATCGAAAATTCCCAAAGCCCGGCTGAACGCGCTGCCCCACGCGCCGCACTGCGTGAAGTGCGCGGGGCAAGTCGAACGCGGGTAACGCCTGCCATGAAGGTGGTTCCTGGTAACCGGTATTGGGCGTTCCTTGCCATCGCGGCCGCCGGCTGCGCCGCCGACCTGGCCTCGAAGGCCTGGGTGTTTGCGTTGCTGGGGGCGCCGGGCGGCCGCACGCTGTGGATCTGGCGCCCTTTTTTTGGGTTGCAAACCAGCCTCAACCAAGGCGCGCTGTTCGGCATGGGGCAGGGCATGGTGTGGCTGTTTGCCCTGCTGTCGCTGGCCGCGGCGGTCGGCATCGTCTATTGGTTGTTCGTGGTGGGGGCCGCGGTCGATTGGCGGCTGACGCTGGCTCTGGGCGCGATCATGGCCGGCATTCTGGGCAATCTGTACGACCGGCTTGGTCTGTGGGCCGTGCCCGGCCGGCCGGACCAGCGGGTCTACGCCGTGCGCGACTGGATCTTGTTCAAGTACCAGAACTGGACGTGGCCGAACTTCAATCTGGCCGACAGCTTTCTCGTCTGCGGCGCGGCGATTTTGATGTGGCACGCCTTCCGCTCGCAGCCCAAGGCCGACGCCGCGGCGCGCAGCGTCGAGGGCGCGTAGCGCTCCGCGCGCATCGACAATTCCTTCAGATCCGCGACGGCGCCGCCGATATTCTAGTGCTTGTTACCAATTCATCCTTGTAAGAGGCGCTGCGGATGTCGACGCATTCCATCGAACCTGGTCAACGGCTGAAAGTGCAATCGGGATTCAAAACGGGCTTTGTTCAAGTGCTGGCGGAAGCGGTCGTGCCGGCGGGCTATTGGGTCTGCCGCGAGGAGGGTTCGGGGCAGCAACGGGTGATCGCACAAACGGCTCTATTCCCCATCGCCGCCGGTCCGCTCGTCGTCGACGCCCCACCCGTGCCGAGCGCAGCCACGCCGGCCGCGGCCTGAGTGCAGCCGCACTTAGGCGTTACCGTTGTAAGACACTTTGCGCCGCCAACGTCCAGCGGCAGCCAGCACCGCAAGGCCGCCCGCCATGAGCGATAACGTCGACGGCTCGGGGACGACGGAAGGGCCGGATAGGGTGTACTGCGAGAGCGTCGGGGTTGACGAGTCGATGTTCGCAAACAGTACCGAATCGAAGCCAGACGGGTCCGTAGTGGCGACGGGCACGAAGGTGTTGGCGTCGAGGATGGAAAAGCTGAATGTGTCCGGAACGCCCCCGGTATTGAATTCAGTGGCAGCAGATCGTTCGCTTCATCGTTGCACCTTTGGCGATTGGGTGATGGAGGTAAGGTATTGCCGTAACTGAAACCTGGAGGCGATTGGCTGGGGCGTCGGGTCGCTGAGCCGGGCTCTTAGCTCGTGTGCTGCGTGAAGTATTCGTCGGAGCCGGTGAACCCGGCGATAATGTCTTCATTTCTCTTGCCGTCGGCGAACTGCCCCAGCCAGTAATTCCAGGCCGCTGGGGTCGGCGGCGCGGCCCAGGTAATGGAAATAGTCGTCGTTCACCAGCAGCGAATCGTTTTCTTGACTGGCCGTGATCTCTTGCGCTACCCGAAGGCGCGATTGCCCGTTGGCTAACTGCCGGCTCCAATAACCTTCGCCGCCGGCGTCGGGCGTGCGGCCCAGAACCCGCTTGTAAACGGCGTCGATCCAGTCGAGGTTGGTGCCGCCGGCCTTCGCGAAGAATTCGTCGGTGGCCACGATTTCGGCCTCCACACCCTGATCGGTGAGACCGGCGTCCATTTGAGCGGCCAACGATTGAACCTCGGAGTCTTGGGCCGGCCGGCCGAGCAGCTTCAAGAAGTCGGGCCGGATCACGAAATTGGCGTAGTATTCGTCGCTGTGCGCGATCGCCTCGGCCACGCTGCCGGCGTTGCGTAACGCCAAGCGGCGGGGATAACAAGGGCGCGTGGGCGGCGCGAGCCCGCGCCGCTGAGAATCCGGCCGTGCTCAACGCACCGGTGGAGGCCCGGCCGCGGTGGCGACGATGGCCCGGCCGGCCCGTCTTGCGCATGCTACACGCGGCCTGCCTTGCGGCGCCGTCGAGCAGCGCCGGCCAGCGCCACGAGCCCGAGCGCCGTCAACGTGAAGGTCGATGGCTCGGGCGTGACCGTCACCGGGGTGGGATTGAAGCTACCTGCGGAGATCGAAATTGAGTCCGCGTTGATGTCGGTGAAGAAAGTGCTCGGATTGCTAACGCTGTTGTAAGGTACGAGGCTGACGCTGAAGGTGTCGCCCAGAGGCGGCGCGGAGTTCGTCAGGGTGGTGACGGGCAGCATCGCCAGAAGTTCCGGCGTGGTACTCAACGGCACGAAGAAGTTCGTATTATTCGCTTCGTCGCCGCCAGCAAATGTGGTGGTCGTGCTCGCAGTGCCCAATGGGTTGGCAAAAGCTTTGTCGCCGCTCGCGCCGAAGAAGACGTAATTCAAATTATTGAAGGTGGGGTCGACCGACGGGGCCGGAGAATTGACGAATTGCACCGCCGTCGATCCGTTCGTGGTGATTTGAAACTCGAAGCTTGTCGCGGCCAGGTCCACTGTGCCGCTGTCGGTATTGATATAGACGGGAAGATAATCCACCGGACCGCCCGGCGTTACCAGCGAGCTGCCGACGGTGACGATGATCGCGGCTTGCGCGTGGGCCGCGCAGGCGAGAAAGACGGCGCACAAACAAAACCACGATCGTAAACGCATCTCACACCTCTCAGTTGTCAGCGCCCCGCGCGTTATCGGTTATCGAGCTGTTACAGCCGCTCACATTGTCATTCGCGGCGACGCAACAGTCAAGCAAATGACTCAATCATCAATGTGCAGGCCGGCCGCCAGCGTGCGGCCCACCGACTTGGCGGCCAAGAGCCGGTCGTTGGGCGTCACCGCGCCGGCGCCGTTGATGTCGTCGTTCAATAGCGGACCCGTCTCGCCCACCGCGGAGCTGATGGCCGCCACGTCGGCCGCGGTGACCTCGCCGATTGGATTGCCGCTGACCGTCGAGCCCGTCGTCGTGGCGCCGCCGGTCGGGTTGCCGATCACGTCGCCAAAGAGGCGATAAAAGTCCTCCTCGATGTCATGCTGGCCGGTGCCGTCGGGGTTGATGAGCAGCTTGTAATAGCCGTCGTCGAGAATCAGCTTCGGCCAATAGGCCAAAAGGGCCGGCAGGTTTTCATCACCGCCAATCCCTCCCGCACCGAAGTCGATGGCCATCACGTGGTCGACCAGCGCGATCTTGTTCGTCAGGTCGATGTCGCCCAGGAACGTCTTGCCGTCCAGGCCGAAGTGTTCCAGCGTCACGTGGGCCGCGTCGAGCGTCAGATTGGAAACCGGCTCATTGAACGTCAGGTCGAGATAGCGAATGTACGAGCGTTCCTCCAGTCCCTTTTCGACGACGAACGAGGTGACGGCGGGCGACACGCTTCCGCTCGTGACCGTGGCCGTGGGCGATACGGCCACGGCCGGCGAGGTGTCGTGCGTGATCGTGACGCTGGCCGTGTAGGTGCCCGGCTCGGCGTAAGTGTTTGTGCCGCTGACGGTGAACACGCCGTTTGCCACGCTGATCGTGCCGGCCGAGTTTTGGCCGTCGCCCCAGTTGATCGTGGCGGTGTAATCGGTCGTCGCTTCCGCACCGGCCGGATCGGTGAAGGTGGCCACATTGACCGTGGCCGGCGCGCCGGCCGTCGCCGAAATGGCCACCGCCGCGGCGCGGACGCTCGGATCGCTGACGGTGGCCGTGCCGGCGATGGTGGCCGACGTATTGGCATTGCTGATCGTGACGCTCGAGGTGAACGTCCCTTCCTCGGCGTAGGTGTGGCCGCCGGAGACGGTGAACCCGGCGGCCTGGCTGCCCGAAATCGTGCCGGCCGACGACTGGCCGTCGCCCCAGGCGATGCTGGCGGTGAAGTCGCCGGCCGCGACCAGGAGATCGGCGTCGGTGAAGGTGACCACGGTCACGAGGCCGGTGGCGGCCCCTTCGGCGGCCGTGAAAGCCTGGCCGGCGGCGGTCACGGGCACGACTTCATAAGCGCCGATATCGACGGTGCCGCCCTCAATCCGTGGCAAGCCGCGCTGGTCGGTGGTCAGTGCGTTGCCGTTGGCGTCGACGGCCAGGGCGTTGGAGCCGGCGTTGATGGCCGGGCTGCCGGCCAGCAGGGCCACCGTCTCGGTGGGGCCGCCGTTGTTGGCCAGCGGGCCGATCTCGGGGTTCACGTTCAGCACGTTGTTGGCGCCGGCGATCGTGGCGCCCGCGGTCGTGCCGATCAGGCTGTAGTTGGCCGTGAAGGCGTCGCCGGCGAGGTCGTTGGCGACAGCGGCGCCGCCGCCTTGGAAGTTGCCGGCCACGACGGTGTTGTTCACGTTGAACTCCACCTGGTCCGCGCTGCCATAGCCGAGACTTTCGAAGTAGGCGCCTCCACCGCCGGCCGAGGCTGTGTTGGCGGTATTGGCGGTGTTGGCGGTGACCGTGCAATTGATGAGCGTGAACGTGTACGGCGCGCTGAACACGCCTCCGCCGTCGTTGCCGGCCGTGTTGCCGTAAAGGGTCGAGTTGATCGCCGTCACGAAGCCGCCCGACTCGGGATCGTAGGTGGTCCCGTTGGCGATGCCGCCGCCGTCCTCCGTGGCGGTGTTGCCGTTGATAGTGCAGCCATCCACGATGAGCGTGCAGAGAAACTCGGCTTCGATGGCGCCGCCATAACGGGAGGAGTTCGCTGTAAAGGTGCTGTTGTTAACCGTGACGACGCCACCGGAGTCGTCGAGGGCGCCGCCGCGGCCAGAGGCCTGATTGCCGGTCAGGACGCAGTCGTCCAAAGTCGTGTTCGACTCCACGTCCGTGTAGATGGCGCCGCCGTAACCCGCGACGTTGTCGGAAAAGGCGCAGTCGACCAAAGTCAGCGACCTGCCGCCGGAGTCATTCGCAATGGCGCCGCCGTGACTCGCGGTGTTGCCCGACAAGGTGCAGCCGGTCACCGTCGCCACGGCGGCGTTGTAGATGCCGCCGCCGTCGTAGCCGTCTGGGGCGGAGTTGTCGTCGATGGTCGAGCCCGACACGTTCAGCGTGCCCGCGTCGTTCGAGATGCCGCCGCCGTAGGGGCCCGAAGCATTGCCCGTGATCGTGCAGCCTGTGATCGTCAGCACGCCCGTGTTGTTCTCGATGGCGCCGCCCGTGTAGGTTGCCGAGTTGCCCGAGAACGTGCAGCCGGTGACCGTGAGCGTGCCGCCGGTGTTCTCAAGGGCGCCACCCGCGTAGGCGCCCGTGTTGCCGGAGAGCGTGCAATCGGTCAGCGCCAGGCTGCCGTTGCTGCTGATGCCGCCGCCGGTGATCGTCAGGCCCGACAGCGAGACCGTGCTGCTTTGGACGCCGCTGGGAGAGTTGGATCTGACGTCGAACACGCGGCCCTGGTTGTCGCCGGCCACGGTCACCCCCGCGGCCGGCGCGGTGATCGTCACATCGTCGGTGGCTTGCAGGGCGCCGCCGGTCAGGGTGATGGTCTGGTGCGTGGCGAACACAGTCGGATCGAAGGTGATGGTGTTGTCGAAGCCGGCCGTGTTCACGTCGATCAGCTCGAGCGCCTCGCGCAAAGAGAGGTGGCCGAAGCTGTAGTTGCCGTCGTTCTCGTCGGAGGTGGTGGAGACCACCAGGTGCAGGTCTTGATACTCGAAGGCGCCGATGTCGACGCTTGTGCCGGCGACGCGCGCGAAGGGGGCGCCCCGCTGATCGTACATCAGGGGGTTGCCGGCGGGGTCCACCGCCAGGGCGGTGGAACCGGCGTCGATGGCCGGGCTGCCGGGCAGCAAGGCGAACGTCTCCGTGGGTCCGCCGCCGTTGAGACTCGGATAAGGCGCCAGCTTGGGATTTTGGTTGAGCACGTTGTCGGCCCCGCCGATCGTGGCGCCGGCCGTGTTGCCGATCAGGCTGTAATTGGCCGTCGCGGCGCCGCCGACGTCGGTGGCGTTGCCGGCCACGAGCGTGTTCGCCAAGCTCACCGTGCCGCCGGTGTTGTCGATGCCGGCGCCGCAACCCGTCACAGTGACGTTGGTCAGCGTGACCGAACCGCCGCTGACGGTGACGCCGTCGAGGGCCTCGGAGATCGTGCAGTTGGCGAGCGTCACATTGCCGCCGGAGACGGACAGGGCGCTGCCGGCAAGAGTCCCGCTGAAACCGGTGGAAGCGGCGGTGTCGAGGAACGAGTTGAGCAGTGTGGCTGTCGCGGCCGGCCCGTTGTCGATGCCGTCTTGCGTGGTCGAGTTTGTCAGCGTCAAGCTGCCGAGGTTCGTGACGCTGGAGGCCAGGACCATATCGGTGATGGTCGCCGTGCCGGCGTTGTAGATGCCTTCCTGCTCGAAGTATACTCTGCAGTTGGTCAGCGCGACGACGCCGCCGCTGGCATTGTAGAGGCCGCCGCCGTTGCCGTTGCCGTCGCTCTGTTCGTAGGAGAGATCGCAGCCCGTCAGTGTCACCGTGCCGCCGTTCTCGTTGGCGATGCCGCCGCCGTTTCCGCCGATGAAATTGGAATCGAAGGTCGTGTTGGCCGCCGTCACGACGCCGCCGACGTTGTCGAGGCTGCCGCCGTCGCCGCCGCTGACGTTGGCGTCGGTGCCGGGAAATACGTTGCCGTAATTGGTGGAGACGCTGCCGAGATTGGAGCCGCTGATCGTCAGCGCGCCCGTGTTGTAAACTCCTCCACCTCCTCCATTGGCCACGTTGTTGATGACGGTGCATTGGTCGAGCGTCAAGGCGCCGCTGTTGTCGATGCCGCCGCCATTGCCGGCGGCGTTGCCGTTTTCGATGGCCAGGCCGGAGAGCGTGGCCGTTGCCGCCGCGTCGATCACGAAGACCTGGCTGGTGTTGTTGCCGCTGACCGTGAGTCCGGAGCCTGAGTAGACGATGTTGATGCTTTGACTCAGCACGAGCGGACCGTCGGCCAGCGTGATGACTCCCGTCAGTCCGGCGGCGAACTCGATCTCGTCGCCGCTGACGGCCGCGGCGATCTCGCCGCGCAGCGAGCCGTCGCCGGCGGTGAAGCCGCTGGAGTCGTTGAGATTGGTGACCATCAGGGTGATCGGTGCGGTGACGGTTACCGTCGGCGAGACGGCCACCGTCGGCGCGGTATCGTCCGCGATCGTCACCGTTGCCGTGAAGCTGCCCACGTCGGCGTAGGTGTTCGTTCCGCTGACGGTAAAGACGCCATTGCCGTCCGGGCCGCTGATCGTGCCGGCCGAGGTGTGGCCGTCGCCCCAGACGATCGTGGCGCTGTAATCGGCCGTCGCTTCCGCTCCGGCCGGATCGGTGAAGGTGGCCACGTTGACGCTGGCCGCGAAGCCCGCGACGGCCGCGGTCGGCGACGGCGTGGCGTTCACCGCCGGGTCGCTGACCGTCGCCGCGCCCGCGGCCGTGGCCGAGGTGTTCGCATCGCTGATCGTGACGCTCGCGGTGTACGTGCCATCTTCCGCGTAGGTGTGGCCGCCGGAGACGGTGAACCCGGCGGCCTGGCTGCCCGAAATCGTGCCGGCCGACGATTGGCCGTCGCCCCAGGCGATGCTGGCGATGAAGTCGCCGGCCACGACCATGGGATCGGCGTCGCTGAACGTGGCCACCGTCACGAGGCCGGTGGCGGCGGCTTCGGTGGCCGTGAAGGTCTGGCCGGCGGCGATCACGGGCACGACTTCATAAGCGCCGATATCGACCGTGCCGCCCAAAATCCGCGTCATGCCGCGCTGGTCGGTGGTCAGGGCGTTGCCGTTGGCGTCGACGGCCAAGGCGTTGGAGCCGGCGTTGACGGCCGGGCTGCCAATCAGCAGGGCCGCGGTCTGGGTGGGACCGCCGTTATCGGCCAACGGGCCGAGGTCGGGGTTCACGTTCAACAGGTTGTTGGCCCCGGCAATCGTGGCGCCGGCGGTGGTGCCGATCAGGCTGTCGTTCGCGGCGATCGTGTCGCCGGCGAGGTCGTTGGCGGTGCTGGTGGCGCCGCTGGTTTGCAGGTTGCCGGCCACGATGGTGTTGTTCAAGGTCAGCGAGCCGTAAGTCAGGCTGTTGAAATAGAGTCCGCCGCCGGCGCCGGCCTGGTTGGCCGTGAGCGTGCAATTGGTCACCATCGCCACGCCCACGTAAGAGGAAGGCGAAAGTTCAGAGCTGCCCTGGCTGTAGATGCCGCCGCCCTGAGAGGTGGCCGAGTTGCCGTACAGGGTCGAGTTGGTCACGGTCAGCGTGCCGCCGAACAAATACGCGGGTGACGAGTTGGCGATGCCGCCCCCGACAGCCGAAGCGGTGTTGTCGGCGATCGTCGAGCCCGTCACCGTCAACGTGGCGCCGAAGTAGTTGAACAGAGCGCCGCCCTCCGCGGCGGAGTTCCCCGACAGCGTGGAGTCGCTGACCGCGACGACGCCGCCGATTTCAACGTCAACCGCGCCCCCCTCGGAGGATGCCCGATTGCTCGTCAGCGTGCTGTGGTCGACGGTCGCGTGGCCCACGCTGTCGATCGCCCCGCCGACCGCGGCGGAGTTGCCGGTCAATGTCACCTGGGTCAGCGTCAGGTTGCCCATGTTATCGATCGCGCCCCCGGTGCCCCCGTGGTTGTCGGAGAGGGTGCCGCCGGTCAGAGTGGCCGAGGCGTGGTTGTAGACCCCGCCACCGTAACTGGCGGCAGTGTTGCCGTCGAAAGTGCAGGCCGACACCGTGGTGGTTCCTTCGAAGGCGATGCCGCCGCCCAGGTTTGCCGAGTTGCCGGAGAAGGTGCTGCCGCTCAGCGACAGTGTGGCGTAGTTGACGATGCCCCCGCCTTCGCCGCCGGCGGAGTTATTGTCGAAGGTGGAGCCCGACACCGTTCCGCCATACGTCGAGATGGCGCCGCCCACGTTGACGGCGGAGTTGCCGGTGAAGGTGCTGTCGGCCACGCTCAGCGGACTGCCCGCGTTCTCGATCGCGCCGCCGCCTGCGCCGGCGCCGGAGGCGGAGTTGCCGGTGAAGCTGCCGCCGCTCACGGTCAGCGAGGCGGATTCGGAGTTTTCGATCGCCCCGCCGCCCAGGGCCGAGTTGCCGCTGAAGCTGCTATCGCTCACGGTCAGCGTGCCGCCAGCGCCATTGAAGCTGGCGTTGAGAATGGCCCCGCCCACGTTGCCGTTGGTGTTGTCCGTCAGAGTGCAGCCGCTGACGATCAACGTGGCGTAGTTCACGATTCCGCCGCCCGAAATCGTCAGGCCGTCGAGCGTGACGGTGCTGGGCCGGCCGTTGGACGGAGTGCCGATTTGCAAATCGCGGCCTTGGCTGCTGTCGATGGTCACTCCCGCGGCGGGCGCGGTGATCGTCGCCTCGGCGGTCAGCAGTGGCGTGCCCTGCGTCAGGTCGATCGTTTGCGGCGTGGCAAACACGGTCGTGTCGAAGGTGATCGTGTTGTTGAAGCCGCCGACGTTCTGGTCGACGAGCTGGATGGCCTCGCGCAGCGAGAGGTGGCCGGAACTGTAATTGCCGTCGTTTTCGTCGGCGATGGTGGAGACGACCGCGTGGACGTTGTAGTGCTCGAAGGCGCCGATATCGACCTGGCCGCCGCTCACACGGGCGTAGGGCGCGCCGCGCTGGTCGGTGGTCAACGGGTTGCCATTGGGGTCGACGGCCAGTGGGACCGAACCGGCGCCGATGGCGGGGCTGGCCGCGGCGAAGGCGAAGGTCTGCGTGGGTCCGCCGTTGTTGGCCAGCGGCCCAAGGTCGGGATTCACGTTCAGCACGTTGTTGGCCCCGCCGATGGTGGCACCCGCGGTGTCGCCGATCAGGCTGTAATTGGCCGTCACCTGACCGATGACGTCGGACGAGTTCTGGCCCACGATCGTGTTGGCCAGGGCCACCGTGCCGCCGCTGTTGTCAATGCCCGTGCCGCCCTTGGCCACCGTGCTGTCGGTCAGCGTGGCCGAGCCGCCCGAAAGGTAGACGCCCGTGCCGGCCGCGGCGACGGTGCTGTTGGTCAGAATTGCCGAACCGGCCGAGATATTGATGCCCGTGCCACCCGCGTTGACCGTGCTGTCGGTCAGCTTCAACGAACCGGCGGAGAGCTCGATGCCCGTCCCGTCGATCACCATGTTGAAGGCGTTGAGCGTGGCGATCGTGGTGTTGACGGCGCCGAGCGAACCGCCGGCGACTTGGAGGCCGTCGTCGACCACCGAATTCAGCAGAGTGGTGGCGCCGGCGCTATCGATTCCGGCGCCTTGGCCGCCGCCGTTGACGTTGACGGCGAAGGTGCCGCCGCTCACCGTCAGCGTCGAAGTCGCGTCGTTGTAGATGCCACCGCCGTTGCCGCTGGCGGAGTTCTGCTCGATTTGGGAGTTGGAGATGGTCGCGGCGCCGCCGTTTTCGTTGGCCAGCGCGCCGCCGTTACCGGACGCGACCGCGCTTTCGAGCGACGAGTTGGCGAGCGACAGCGTGCCGCCGTCGTTCAAGATGGCGCCGCCGTCGCCGCCCGTCGTGCCGTTGACGAGGGTCAGACCCGTGAGTGTGGCCGCGGCGCCGGCGTCGATCTGAAAGACGCGGCTGCTGTTGTTGGCGTCGATGGTCAGGCCCGCGGTCGGCGCGGTGATGGCGACGTTTGCCGCGCTCAGCTCCATTTGGCCGCCGGTGAGCGTGATGGTCTGGGCCGTGGCGAACACGGTCGGGTCGAACGTGATGCCGTTGACCGTCGAGTTGGCGTCGGCCAGCTCGACCGCCTCGCGCAGCGACAGGTGGCCGAAGCTGTAGTTGCCGTCGTTCTCGTCGCTGGTGGTCGAAACCACCACCGTGTGGTTGAACTCATAGGCGCCGATATCGACGTTGGGGCCGACGACGCGCGCGTAGCCGGGGCCGCGCTGGTCGGTGGCCAGGGCGTTGCCGGCGCCATCCACGGCCAGGGCGTTGTTGCCGGTGTCGATGGCCGGGCTGCCGACCAAGAGGGCCAGGGTCTGCGTGGGACCGCCGTTGTCGGCCAGCGGCCCGAGGTCGGGATTCACGCTCAGCAGGTTGTTGGCCCCGCTGATCGTGGCCCCCGCCGTGTTGCCGATCAGGCTGTGATTGGCGGTCACCGGCCCAACGATGTCCGTGCCGTTGCCGAACACGATCGTGTTGGCGAGCGTCAACGAGAGTCCGTGCTTGGCGGAGATGCCCACGTCGGAACTTGTGCCCGCGGCATCGTTGTTGTCGGCGACGGTGGAGTTGGTCAAGGCCACCGTGCCCAGGTTGTTCCAGATCGCGCCTGAGCCCTCCGCCAGGTTGTCGGCGACGGTCGAATTGAGCAGCGTCAGCGTGCCTGAATCGTTGTAGAGGGCGCTGACCGCGCCTTGGTTGTTCGAGAGCGTGCAATCGGTCAAGGTCAGCGTGCCCGCGTTGTAAATGCCGCCGGCGTTGTAGAGATCGGTGCTCGGAGAAAAGCCGCCGCTCACGGTCAACCCGGCCATCGAGACCGTCGCGCCCGCGTCGACCTCGAAGACGGTGCTCTGGCCCTTGCCGCTGACCGTCACGCCGCCTCCGGCACCGACGATGCTCAGGTCTTGGTTCAGCACCAGCGGGCCGTCGGTCAGATCGATCGTGCCCGTCAGCCCCGCGGCGAATTGGACCGTGTCGCCGCTGGCGGCGGCGGCGATTTCGCCGCGCAGCGAGCCGTCGCCGGCCGTGAAGCTGCTGGAGTCGTTGAGATTGGTGACCGCGAGCGTGGTGAGCAACTGCCGCTGTTCCAGTGGCTCGATTGACATGGACTTGCGGCGTTCGAGCCCCCGCGGGCCGGAAGCGAGGGTTCCGGGCGAGAACAAAAACGGCGAGCGGCGCGCTGTCTTGCGGCGGGCCTTCGGCTTGGAGGAGCGGTCGGGGAGGGAGAGCAGGTTGGGCAGCCAGCGAAGTGCGCACATGTCGTGAGGCGTCCTGTTGCAGGGGCGGGTGGGAGCGTCGCGGCCGCATTCCAAGTCAAACCGCGCGCGAACAGCAAAAAACGACAGCGGCCGCGGCGTCGCGCCGCGGCATATCGCCTGTTACCCTAGAGATCGTAGGGAGTGTGACACGAATTTTTTTTCAGGCGCCATCCCTCATCCCTCATCCTACGAAGGCAGCAGCTCGCCCAACTCCTCGCGCAAGCGATGCAGCACGCGCGATTTGGCCTTGCGGACCGCCGCTGGCGTAACGCCCAGGTCGGCGGCGATCAAGGCGGGCGATTGGCCCTCGACCGCCGCCCGCCAAAACGCCTCCCAGGTGCGTTGCTCGAACTCGCCTTGCACCAGCTCGAGCGCACGATGGTAAACCCCGCTCAGCTCTTCGGCGGTGTCGTCGGGCCATTCTTGCTCGGCCACCTGCTGCAACTGCAAGTGGGCCTCGGTGCCGCCCTGGGCCTGGGGGTCCTTGCCGCGGCGGCGAAAATGGTCGAGCAGCTTGTTGCGCGTGACGCCGCGCAGCCAGCCGCGAAAGGTGTCGCCCGGCCGGTCGCGGCGAAAACCCTCCAGGCCCGTGGCCACCGCCTGAAACACCTCTTGCTGGATGTCGTCGGCGTCCTGGCCCGTCACGCCGCGATGACCGCACCAGCGAGCGACCAGCGGGCCGTAGAGGTGTACCAGGCGTCGCCAGGCCTCCTCGTCGCCGTCGCGCACCCGCCCCAACAACGTCAAAGAGGTCTGTTTGTCCGGCGGATTCATGGAGTGCTTTCGGCCTTGCCAGGGCGAGTCTACTTCACGCGGTTGAGAATGACACCCGAGCCGCCGCTTCTGTAGGGAACGCCCTCCGTGGCGTTCCGCGGCTTCGCCCGAGGAGAGTCCATTGGTAAGCCGCGGAACGCCACGGAGGGCGTTCCCTACAGAGACTTCGGGACCAAGGATCTTACTTCCGGGCGCGTGAAGTATAACGCACAAGATGTCACAGCCGCCGCGATTAGGTTAGTATGTTGTGAGTTTGTCGAAACGCAACCCCCGATCGCTTTTAGGTTCTGTTTTCTCCGTCAGCCACCCAACCCCCCTCCCATCGTCTGAGAGCGACCCGCCCCGTGCTTCGTAATTGTCCTCCCGAACCCGACCTGCTGGCTTTCCATTTGGGAACGCTGGCCGACCACGAAGTCGATCGCGTGGCTGAGCACCTGGAGACGTGTTCGGCCTGTGAAGCGGTCGTCCGACTGCTCGAAACCGAGGTCGACCCGTTGTTGGCCGCGCTGCGCCGACCGCACTCCGCGCCTTCAGACACTTTCGGTCTTGCCAGCGGGCGACGGCCTGAGCGGCCCGAAGCGGACGAGGCCGCGCCGGTCGGGCACGAATTGCCCGGCTATGAAATCCTGGGCGTGCTGGGCCGCGGTGGCATGGGCGTGGTATATCTGGCCCGGCAAATCGGCGTCAACCGGCTGGTGGCCCTCAAACGATTGCGCACGACCAATCCGAAAGAAGCGGCACGCGCCCGCGTCGAGGCCGAGGCGCTCGGCCGCCTGCAGCATCCTTATATCGTGCAGATCCACGAAGTGGTCGAGCACGAGGGGCGCGTCTACCTGGCGTTGGAGTACGTCGAGGGCGGCTCGCTGCAAGCCAGGCTGACCGGCAAGCCGCAGACGAGCGAGGCCGCCGCAAAGCTGATCGAGCTGGTGGCGCGGGGCGTCCACCACGCTCACCTCAACGGCATCGTCCACCGCGACCTGAAGCCGGCCAACATCTTGTTGGCGCGCGGCGCGCAGGAGTCGGAACTGTGCGCGACAAACCACGGCGCGCGAACGACGTCCTACGGTTTGCCCAAGATCGCCGACTTCGGCATCGCCAAATGGCTCGCCGACGACTCCGGCCACACCGAGCATGGCGACGTGCTGGGCACCGCCACCTACATGGCCCCCGAGCAGGCCGCCGGCAACTTGGACCAGATCGGGCCGGCCACCGACATCTACAGCGTCGGGGTCGTGCTCTACGAACTGCTTACGGGCCGCGTACCGCTGCAAGGGATCACCACGCTGGAAACGCTGGCCCTGGTGCGCGGCGAGGAACCCGTTTCGCCGCGCCGGCTGCAACCGCAGATTCCGCGCGATCTGGAAACGATTTGTCTCAAGTGCTTGGAGAAGGAACCGTCAGCCCGCTACTCCAGCGCGGCCGCGCTGGCCGACGATCTGGACCGCTTTTCGAACCACGTGCCGATTCATGCGCGGCCGATCACCTTCTGGGAACGTGGGTGGAAATGGGCCAAGCGACGGCCCGCCGTGGCGGCGTTGTCGCTGGCTTTGGTGCTGGTGGCGGTCGCCGCAGTGGCGGCGGTTACCCGGCAATGGCGGCTGGCCGAGGAGCAGGCGGCGAATGAGGTGGTTCTTCGCGGCACGGCCGAGCGGAACGAACGTAAAATCGAGCGCCTGTCCGCCAATATGATGCTCGATCGGGCCGCCGCGCTGTGCGAGGCGGGCGACATTCGTCGCGGCTTGCTGTGGATGGTCGAGGCGCTCGATGCCAGTTTGCACGCCGGCGACAGCGACCTGGCGCGCGTGGCCCGCCTGGACTTGGCGGGCTGGATGCCCTTTGTGGTGAGCGATCGCGCTCAGTGTTCGCCCGTCGCCGTCACCGCGGCGATGTTTGATCCGCGCGGCAACGTGCTGCTTACCGGCGGCCCCGATGGCCAGGCACGGCGATGGGACGCCCTCACCGGCCAACCCCTCGGTCGATCGCTGGAACACGCGGGGCCGATCCGGGCATGCTCCTACAGCGGCGATGGGAAAACCATCCTGATCGGCTGCGACAACGGGTCCGGGGGCGGAGAGGCGCGCGTTTGGCACGCTGCCACGGAGAAGCCGCTTTGTCGCGCATTGATGCATGCGCGGCCGGTGATTCAAGTTGCGTTTTGCGGCCATGACCAAACGTTTATAACGGTCACCGCCGACGAAACCCGGCTTTGGAGCAGCGATGGCCGGCCCATCGGCCAAGCGATGACGCACGATCCGCTGTACGTCGACGCTGCCGGCCGTCCGCGGCCGATGACGGCGTCCGTCAGTCCGGATGGTGCGTTGATTGCCACGGGAGGCAGCGATCTGATGGTGCGTCTTTGGAACGCCGCGACGGCCGAGCCGGTCGGCCGACCGTTGGAGGCCACGCACGCCGTCGTCGCGCTGGCCTTCAGTCCCGACAGTAAAGTCGTGCTCGCCGGCGCCGCCGACGGAGGCGTGCGGATGTGGGACGCCGGCACCGGCGAGCGCCGCGGCGAAAGCCTGAAAATGCGCGGTATTGTCAACGCCGTCGCCTTCAGTCCCGACGGCCAGATTGCCGCGGCGGCGGGCGCGGTGGGCGAACCGCACCTGCAACCGTCCGGCGAGGTGCAGCTTTGCCAGGTGGAAACCGGCCAGAACCTGGGAGCTGCCCTGGCCCACCCCCGTCCCGTGCGAGCGCTGGCCTTCAGCCCGGGCGGCCGGCTGTTGCTCACCGGTTGCGACGACGGACAGGCGCGCTTCTTTCTGACCGCCACGGCGTCGCTGCTGGGCCAACCACTGCACCACGAGGGCCCCGTCACCGCCGTGGGCTTTAGCGCCGACGGCGGCACGGCGGTAACGGCAATCGCCACGGGCGACAGCCCTGCCTGCGCCCGTCTGTGGCAGACCCCGCGCGAGCAACCGTTGGGCAGACCCTTGGTCTTGCCCGGTGAGCTCGACAACATCGCGTTCGCTCCCGACGGCGCCCTGCTTGCCGGCACTCGCGACGGCTCGTCAAGGCGATGGGAGTTGAACGGCGACGTAGCGCGCAGGGTGCCGGAGCGGCGCGCGGGGCCCCTTGCCGCCCCCGCCCCTGGCGGGCGCGGCCGGGCAAACGATTCAGACGCCGGCCCCAATTCCGTTGATTCGCCCGATGGCGGCTACATTCTGGAGGCGGATACCGACCAGCACGCGCGGCTCCACGATGCGGCCACAGGGAAGGCCTTTGGGCCGCCGATCGGCGGCAAGGATGTCTGCTGCATCGCCTTCAGCACCGACGACACGCGGCTGGCTGCCGGCAGTTCTGACGGCCGAATCGCTCTCTGGAACAGGTGGCCGCCGCTCAACGGAGATCCGGAGCGCGTGCGTTTGACCATTGAACTGCTGACGGGAATGGAGTTGATCGCGCACGAGTCGGCTCGCAAGCTATCGCAGACCGAACTGGAAGATCGCCGTCGCCGCCTGGACGAGTTAGGCGGTCCATGTGTCTTTTAGCGGCGCGAAACTTTTCCACTTCCGCGGGGTTGGATGGGGCGGGCTTCTCGGACATGATTGGCTTTTACCAGCCCGCTGGCTGAGCACGGGAGACGGAACATGCTTCGACGCACATGGGCTGTGGCGGTGATGGCCGCGGGGCTGACACAGGCTCGGATGGCGAACGCCGCCGAGCCGGGACCGGGACCGGTGCCGCCCTGGGCGCAGGCGCGCGATCCCGACGAGGTGCTGGTGTTCAAGTGGCCCCAGGGCGATCTCAAATTGCACATCTACCGTCCGCAGGACTGGAAAGCCGAAGATCGTCGGCCCGCGATCGTCTTTTGGTTCGGCGGCAAGGCACAGGATGCCGGAGTTCGCTGCGAGCTATGGACCGCCGAGGAGGGATGTTACTGAATCCCGAGCCAATAAGGCGCAAATCGATTGAGCCCTGATGCACGTAAACGACCGGCGGATCAATCGCCGTCAACGCGAGCGGATCGGACGGCTCGCGGAGCACCGTGAAATCGTAGTTGTGCCCGGGCACGGGCGCCGGCAGCGGCCCCGTCTTCGCGTCGTCAACAGTGATGCAGACTCGCGCCGTCTGACGTCCCAGCGGCGCGTCTTTGGGCAGGTTGAACATGATATAGCTGCGGTCTCCGGCAACCGCGGTCGGCGCAAACGCGGCCGAGTTGCCCACCGTAATCTTGAAGTCAGCGGCCGAGGCGGGGAAGTTCGTGCGGAAGATGCAGACCTGCGCGCCGCGCAGGGCCTCGGCCGGCTCCAACTTTGCCACGGTCGGAATCGTCTCCGCCGCGGGAGGCGATGTCTCTTGCGCCGTCAGCGCGACAACAAACGGCGGGCCAAAAAACAGCAGCCAGCCAAAGACGATGCCGCACCGCCGAGGGTTGAATCGGCAGCCACGGTCTGCGGGCGTCAAGCGTATCGATGTCGCGCGAAACATGGTTGACTGAACGCCGAGGGTGATTCACGGTACAAGACCAACCGCTTGTCCAGCCTAATCGCAGCGCCGGACGATTGCCACCCGCCTTAGCCGGCGGCGGATCCGCCAGCACCCGCACCGGCACCGGCCGGCGCGCCGGCCGGGCCGTTGAGCAAGGCCATATTTAGAACGTGAAGCAGGTTTTGTCCATTGGGGGTGCCCCAACCCGATGCCGCGTCGTAGCCGGGACCGGCGCTGTAACCGCCGACCTGCGAGGTGTTATTGTCGCCCGACTCGACGTCAGTGCAGCCGAGAGCGCCGACGGCCTGTGCGCCAAGCTTCTGATACAGGACCGGCGTTACATAACCGAGCCGCTTGCCAGGGCCGCGCTGGCCGTTGATGCGGGTGATGAGTGCCGCCACAAGGGGCGAGGCGGCGCTCGTCCCGCCGTTGGGCTGCGCGTGGCCGTCGACGACCAGCAAGTAGGGCGAAGCCGTCCAGTCAGCATTGGCCGATAAATCGGGGATGCAGCGGCCGAGGATTGCGCCTGGATTGACCGAAATGATGTTATCCAACCCCGCCTGCCAAGCCGGTCGCGGAAAGACAGCGCTGACGCCCCCGCCCGTGCTCCCGCCGTTATCGTTTCGCAAGCCATCTCCTTCTTTCCAGGCCACGTCGGGTGCCGATCCGTCATCGGCCAGGACCGTCGTGCCACCCACCGATAGTACATACGGGCTCGATCCCGGAAAATCGACGTGGGCATGTCCGTCCAGGTCGGCGTCGCTCGATCCGTCATCACCGGCGGCGAGGCAAACCGTGATCCCCAAGTGAGCCGCTTCCAAGAAACTTTCATTCACCTGCGTCATCGCCTGCTCAGTCCAGATGTCGGTGTCTTCCGGCGCGCCCCAACTGATCGACAGTACCCCAGGGTCGTTATGGCTATCCTGGATTGCGGCATCGAGGGCTGTGATCCATCCGATTTCCGTCCACTGGGCAAAATAGACGGCGATGTTCGCCTCGGGGCACACGCCGGCCACTACCTCGATATCGAGCATCACTTCGCCTTCGGCGCCATCCTTTGCCGACGTGGACGTTCCGTCTGTGCTAATGGCGGTCACCGTCGGGGGTGAGATGCCCGCCAGACTGCAGAACTTCTTCAGGTCGTCGGGAAAGTACCCGCCGCCGAATTCCAACAGTCCGACCGTTTGTCCGCTGCCGTCGCCCGAGGGATAGTTGTAGTGAGCGGCGAGCTGTAGTCCGTCGAGATGCGTTCTCAGCGAGGTGTTGTTAGAATTCTCGGCCAGGCCCGGAACCGCGCATTGCAGAGATTGCCAGATCCGCAACGACGCCTCCAACTCGAAACGTCTCGGCAGGCGCGATAAGAGCAACCAGGCCAGCGCTTTGCGAGTCTTCCGCGGCAGCCGCTGGAAGGCGTCGGCCATCGGGTGCCGCGCCAGCCTTCGCAAGAGCTCTAAAAACACGTAGCTGCCCCAGAGAAATTGCCAGATGGTGAGCCAGAACAGGCCGACGACCGCGAGCCACGTTAGCCACACAACGGTGTTGAACTGCGCCGATTCGTAGGCCGCCAGGGAGTGTGCCCAAGCGACGACCAGGAATAAGAAGGGGAAGATGATCAAAGTATGCCACGCCAAGACCCGCGACACGGAGGCAAAACCATGCCCGAGCACCGCTCGCCACGTGAAATCCTCGGCGTCGTTGCGGGACGGCCAGCCTCGGCCGCTTTCCAGGCAACCCACCAAGGGGCGGATAATCTGTGTCAAGCCGGCATAGTTGAGATCGCGAGGCTGTTGCGGCGCGCGCTCAAACGGATTCAACAATGGAAAGCGATCCGCAAAACTGCGACGCTGCAGATGGCCCCGGAACCACCAGGCGATCGCGATCGCCACAAAAAAGCAGGGAAGCGTGGGCGTCACGCGGTCGCCGAAGCGCGCCGATCGCTCCAAAAAAATCGCGGCGTCGGAAAGCGGCTTCGATGGATTGGAGACCAGATACAGCACGACCGCCTCAACGGCCGCCGCCGCGATGAACGACCACGATACGGTACGCATGACCACTGCGGGCACTCGGGCACAGTCTTGGCGGATTCGTGGCCGCCGCATGGCGAGGACGGTGCCAACGGCAACGGCTGCGAAAACCGCGCCCAGCGCGGCGTGCTCGGTTGCCAATACAGCCAAGATCACGGCCTGACGCCTCCAGTTATCAGTCCCGAAGCAGAATGACACTCTACCGCGGAGCCAAAGCGAAAGATGAACGAGCGTGGGCGAAGCAAGAGCAATCTCGGCCGCCAACAACGAGAGAAAATAGGGCACCGGCCACCAGTAGTGCCGAAACGCGTCGTCGCCGCCAGCCGTCGCTACGATGTGGCCGGCCAGATAGCGCAGGGAGCTTACCACGCAAAAGCCGCTGAATCCCGTCGCGATGAGGCCCAGCATGCCGCGCAAGCCATCTTCAATATCTGGGTCGCCGTAGGTCGCAGACGAATCGCGATAGGAGTGATGCGGCTTTTTCTCGCTCACAGCTCGTAGAACGTAGTGTCGGTCGTTTTCGCTGGCGTCTTGCGCGTTCCCTGGCGTGTCCCGGATAGTTTTGTCGTCGCCGTTCTTGGGCAGTTGCTGCTGTTCCAATGGTTGCCATTTCTCTCGCGGAACGACGGCGATGGGCCAAAATTCGCCGTTGCTGACGGCAGTCAACCATACTGGCGGCGCGACGTGATATCCGTCGCCGATGTCCTCGAATGGCGTGCGGTATTCGAGTGGCTCAAACGCAACTCGACTCGCCGGGCCGTTTGCCGCCCGAGGCTGGTCGTCGGAGCAGCGCGACGACTCGCTGCCGCCGGGTACAGGCAAGTCGCTTTGCGCCAAAAGCGCCAACGTGGCATTGTAAACGCCCTCAGAGGCTACGTTGGTGAAGGAGATTCTGCGCGATGCGCTGCGCGGATCGAGCGCAGTCCACTTCTGATTCTTGCTGATGAGAGGATAGGTCGTTGCGATTAGCGAACCTTCCAAGGCAGGCCCGACGTCGGGATGAGTAAAAATGGAATCCGCTCGAAACAGCACGAGTTGAACTTCGGGACAGTAGAACCGCACCTGCTCGGCCAGGAATAGCTGGTCGCGAACATCGGTGGCGATCAGACCAATGCAGCGAATCCCTCTGCGGGTCATCGACAGGAGAATGTGCGCGATGGATCGCTCCACGGAGGAAATCGTGGTTGGCGAAAAGGATGGCACGTGTTGCGGCGTCCCCCTTGTGTCTCCGAGTGAAAGATCGAGGTTCGATTTGGGTGCATTATCGACGTCGCGCCGCTTGCCGGTGAGCAGCCGCGAGTCTTTGTCGTACGCGCTTCGCATGGAGCTGATGTGCATCGGAAAAGGCACCTGAAGTACGTCGCCTTGGGGCGACGTTAAGGTTTGACTCGCCTTTTTCCCGGCGCCCTGCCGGGGCTTCGCTACCGGCAACAATAACTGTTCGCCAAAACTCGTGTCCGCCTCCGTGAGGAACGCAACCTGATGCGGTTCGATGCCGTGTTGCCACAAATGGTCCAGCAGCACTTCGCGGATGACCGAATCGGGAATAACCGTGGCATGAAACGTTACGCTGAGGCCGGGCCGATTGGCCGACAGTTCGCGGAATTCGAGGACCGATTTATTGGATATCGCGGATGCAGAGCCAGATACACACGAAATTGCGACGGGCGCTTCGGCGCTATCTCCTCCAGACCATTCCTTGAACCACTCGCCGATCGCCAGGCGAATCGACGAGGCAGCCCCAGAAAAGAACGGCGCCACGAGATGAAGCCGCAAGCTCGTCTTCGACAGTGGATCCGGCGGCGCGGACGGTTCGGGCCCAGCGGAGACCGGCGCTCGTGGAGTTGCCTGCCAAAAAGACAAAAAGTCGAGCGATCTTCTGAGTGCAACCTTATCGACGCCTGTGGTCGGGGTTTCACCAACGACGAAGACCGCTAAGACGTCGCTCGCATTTCCGGAGCAGCGAAAAAGAATCAGCCCGGGCGCATGGTCGGCTGTCTTGGTTAAGACGCCGGGGCTCACCCCAGGTCCATCGCGTGCGGGTGCCCACGGTAGCCAGTAGCGATCGAATACGTAACCTCGACGTTCGGCAGCACGCTGGAGTCCGTCGAGGGTGATGTCGCTAAAATAACCCAAGTTGGAATCAATCGGGTCGGGCACCGATAGGATCAAGAATCGAACGCGAATTCCGTGCTCGTCGGCTGCCGCACGAAGCGAACCGACTTCCGCAAGCGTCGGCGGACTGGGGCTAGGCGGGCTGATGCCAGCCGCGCGGCTCACCGCCGCCGCTAACGCATCGAAGAAGCCAGGAGAGCTGGGGTTGAATTCGGCGCTGTAAAACTCCTCGATCAAACGTTCCGGATCTTTGCCGCGAATCGATGCTAGGGCAGTGTGGGCGTCGATGCCCCCGGTGGTTTGCTCCCGCACGGGGGCGGCGCCGCAACCGTTTGCGGTAGTAAGCGGACGAGTATCCGGTCCAAGGCGCATAGCAAAGGCAGCAACCAGTCCTAACAGAAATGCTTGACCGATGGTTCGATTCATAGACAAAAACCGGTGGGTTCGCCGACACGGCTAGAACTCGATACGCGACGATCCCTCCTGGACGGTTGACAGTGCAGACGGCGGTAATTTGGCAGAGGTGGACTCGACGTTCAATCGACTTTCTCTCGATCTTCTCGCGAAGTCGCGGGTTTATTCCATTAGTCGGGCCCTGCCTCAGGGGCTAAATCTGGCCTGGAAATCGAGCCTGAAGGGCTTGCACAAAATGTCCGGCGAGTTGCTTGAAGCCGTCGGGATAAGGATGTAACTCGTTCGCCCAGTCGCCGGGCTTAAGCGTGCCTTGTGTGTTGACGAGAATGAAGTTGTTGGCGGCGTTGCCCGCCAAGCCGAGAAGCATCGTGTTGAAGGTGGCTAGTGCTTGCCGAACAATCGACGTGCCTTGCGCGAGGTTCCAGCCACAATAGTCGAGCGACGGTTTGAGCCAAGGGCCGGCACAAGCCGGGTGCGAGCCGTTGGGAATCGCAAAGTCGTAGCTGTGAGCGAAGGGCCTGAATGATCCGCTCCTGCTTCGGCAGCGACATTTCTTCGGTGGTGGCGTCGCCAACGTGCGAGACGTGGAGGATCACCGGGCTTGTGTTGCCCATCAGCGCGAGCTGGGCGACGATGTCGGTGCTGTGGACCGAGACGTCGTTGCCGGCCAGGGGGTAGTCGAATCACGAGTCGCCGTGGGCCAGCATGACCAACGGCTCGGCGGGCACGGGCGCGCCGGCCAGCGCTGCCGCGGCGATCACTTGCGTGCTCGATTTCAGACGTGCGATGGTCCGCTGATGCGCGGCCGTCCGCTCGGCGATTTCATCGTCGATCGCGTCTCGCAACTGCTGCCGTAGTGCAATGCTTTCACGCATGACTTCCCCGCTTCATCGCCCGGTCATTTCACGAGCGATGGCGGTACTTTGGCACAGGCTGACTCGATCTTCAATCGACGTTCTCTCGATCTTCACTCGATTTTCTACGATCGAACTGGCGGGCCTAAAACGCCATCATTTCCCAGAGATACTTGTCGATGTACGTCGCGGAAATTTGGCCGTAGCCGATTTCGGGGGAGAAATAGCCGGGAGAAGGCGCCTGGGTGGCCCAAACGCTGCCCCAACTGTTGCGGAGGATGAACCAGCCGCCCACGGGTTCGGATGGGTCGGGTTCAAACCGAGTCACGCAAATTGCATGGCCGCCCGCCACCACCGACGTCGGTAGAGGGTCGATCACTCGGCCGTAGAGTGCGCCGATCGCCGTATTCCAGTTCGTGGCCAATGGGTTCAGCGCGTCGCGGAAAACGGGTACGGAAATGGCGACCGGGCGCTGCCCGCTCTGCAGAGCGCTCAGCACGGCGGCAGCACCGCCCGACGACTGATACAGCCCCGGGGTGAGAAGCCGACCGCCCGCGTCGGCCTGCGCAGCCGCGGAAGGATCGGCCGCGGACTGTTGGCCTATATTGCCCGGAATTGGAGTGCCGTTGTAATTCCAAAGCGCTTCGGGGCAGATACCGACGGTCGCCAAAGCGGCGCGTGCATATTAGAGGGGTCAAGGGACATTGGCGTGCTCCGCAGTTGGCTAATTTAACGGACTGTCTTCTTGCTTGAACTGCCGAAACGAATTAGAATTTGCTTTGAAATGCCTCACCTGACCCTAAGACCTCTGTCTTTAAGACCTCTGGCGACCGCCACGACGCGGCCGGGCGATTTTGGCATTCGGCTGACCGGTGACGGGCTGCTTGCGCCCCGGAATATCCTGATTGAGCTAGAAAAGCTGGGTATCCGCGACGGCGTCCAGTTGGTGTCGTTCGCGAACGCATTTCCGTCGTCATTGGCGTCGGTGTTCGGATGGTCGGTTGATGAGGTCATCGGCGCTCGTGAAGCGCTGTTGAATGACTTGCGGGGATTGCTGCCTGACGAAGTTTTGAATCCGCCTCCCGCTCCTCTACGTGCCTTCGGTGCGATGCCGCCGGTTGCGGCCGACGAATCAGAGCCGAGTTGAGTATCTCGGGGATCGATCTTCAATCGACGTTTTATCGATCTTCTTGGCGCTCGCGGCGACCATTGCGGCGGGCCGGCCGTTTGGGTTTGCCGTTGTGCGACGGGTGACGAGTCGCCTTTTTCTGCCGCCACTCCCAGCGGACCGCACCGCCATCAGCGTGAAAGTCGATGTGCGTCTGCCGCTGGTTAAGCTTGTAAACCGCGTCGGCCAGGTGCGACGGCTCGTTGCCGTCGGGCAGACCATTCAGCGGCTTCGCCACGCGGTCTTCGGGTTTCGGGGTCCATCACGCGGGCTGGCGTTCGCCGTGGGTCGGAACTAGACTTGATCTCCGTTGTGGCAACTGGGTTCGTAACGATGGGACGCCGATGATGACGCGCACTTTATTGACGCTGGCCTGTTTCAGCCTGGCAATCGACACCGTATCCGCCGCGGACTGGCAGCCGGCCAAAGGGCCGCTCAAGACCCGCTGGGCCGACGACGTGTCGCCCGACAGGCCCCTGCCCGAATATCCGCGGCCCCAGTTGGTGCGGACCGATTGGCAGAACCTCAATGGTCTGTGGCAGTACGCCGTCCAGCCGAAAGCCGCCGAAAAGCCCGCACAGTACGAGGGGCAAATCCTCGTGCCTTTTCCCGTCGAGTCGGCGCTGTCGGGCGTGATGAAACGCGTGGGGCAGGACCAGCGGCTCTGGTATCGACGCACGTTCTCGCGCGACGATTCTTGGGCGGGCCGCCGCTTGCTGCTGCACTTCGGCGCGGTCGATTGGGAAACCAAAGTCTGGGTCAACGGCCGACCGGTCGGCGAGCATCGCGGCGGATACGATCCCTTCACCTTCGACATCACCGATGCCCTCCGCGAGCGCGGCGAGCAGGAAATCGTCGTCTCCGTGTGGGATCCGACCGACGCCGGACCGCAGCCCCGCGGCAAACAGGTCAACAAGCCCGGCGGCATTTACTATACGCCCACCAGCGGCATCTGGCAGACGGTCTGGTTGGAACCCGTGCCCAAGGGCCACATCGAGTCGCTGAAGATCGTGCCCGACGTCGATCGGCACGCCGTGCGGGTCACCGTGCGATGTGCCGGCCAAACGGGCGACGACCGCGTGACCGTGAGCGTAGCGGGAGCCAGTGCGGGAGAAAAGACTGCGCCGGTCAAGGCCGTTTCGGCGAACGGCCGGCCCGGCGAAGAGCTATTAGTCGAGTTGGCCGACGCGCGTCTCTGGTCGCCCCGCGAACCGTGGTTGTATGACCTTTCGGTGACGCTCGGATCGGGCGACCAACCCGGCGACCGCGTGACGAGCTATTTCGGCATGCGCAAAGTTTCGCTGGGGCCGGACGAGAACGGCGTGACTCGCATCCAGTTGAACGACCATCCGCTGTTCATGTTTGGCCCGCTCGACCAGGGCTTTTGGCCCGACGGGCTTTACACGGCTCCGACCGACGAGGCTCTGCGTTACGACGTGGAGCTGACGCGTGAGATCGGCTGTAACATGTGCCGCAAGCACGTCAAGGTCGAGCCTGCCCGCTGGTATTATTGGTGCGACAAGCTGGGACTGCTGGTTTGGCAAGACATGCCCAGCGGCGACAAGTCGGTGGGGCCGGGCAAAGGCGAGATCGAGCGGTCGGCGGAGTCGGCGGCGATTTACGAGCACGAGCTGCGGGCCATGATCGACAATCTGCACAACGCGCCCAGCGTGGTGATGTGGGTGGTGTTCAATGAGGGCTGGGGCCAGTTCGATACGGTCCGCGTCACCGAATGGACGAAGCAACACGACCCGTCGCGGCTGGTGAATTGCGCCAGCGGCTGGAACGACTTTCCGGTCGGCGACGTACACGACATCCACAACTACCCGGCCCCCAACTCGCCCGAACCCGAACCGAAGCGAGCGGCCGTGCTGGGCGAATACGGCGGGCTAGGGCTGCCGCTGAAAGGCCACACCTGGCTGGGAGAGAAGAACTGGGGATATCGCAACTACGGCGACCGCACCGCGCTGGCCGATGCCTATTTCGGGCTGCTGTTTGGTTTGCGGCAGTTGACTTCGTCGCCGGGACTTTCGGCCGCCGTCTACACGCAAACCACCGACGTCGAGACCGAGGTGAACGGGCTGTTGACGTACGATCGCGAGTTCTTGAAGATTCCGGCCGAGCGGTTGGCCGCCGCGCATCGACGGCTCTACCTGCCGCCGCCGCGGCTGCTGGCGGTGGTTCCGACCTCGGAAGAAACCGCCACCGACTGGCGGTATACCACCACCAGGCCCGCCGACGGTTGGCGGCAAAAGAAGTTCGACGATTCATCGTGGCCGCTGGCGCCGGCCGGCTTCGGCACCAAGAGCACGCCGGGGTCGGTGGTGCGTACCGAGTGGAACACGCCCGATATTTGGCTGCGGCGGACGTTCGACGTGCCGGACAGCGCCGTCGGCGAAGGGCTGTTCAGCGATCCGCACTTGATGGTCCACCACGACGAAGACGCCGAGATTTACATCAACGGCGTGCTGGCGGCGACACTGCCCGGCTTCACGGTCGGGTATGGCGCCTTCCCCATGCGGCAAGAGGCCCGCGCCGCCATGCGGGCCGGCTCGAACGTGCTGGCCGTGCATTGCAAGCAAACCGGCGGCGGCCAGTACATTGACGTCGGGCTGGTGGACGTGATGGAAACGCCGGGCGAAGAAGGGATTCGCGCCGGAAAGTAAGTAAACTTCATGCGGCCGAGAATGAGACATTTGCCGCGCGAATAAAAGCGGTGGCTGGGGCAGAGCTTGGCCAGATAGCGGCTGGCGTCCTTCAATCGCGTGACGGTCAAGCGATGCCCCGGTAGTGCCACCACCGGGCATCCGCTGGCCGGTGGCGCGTATTGGTCGTTGCCGGGTCGTTCCCGGCCAGCTTCTGCCGCAGCCATCGCCAAGGCGTCATTCTCGGCCGCGCGACGAAGAATACGGTCCGCGCAAAAAAAACGCCCGGAGCATTTCCGGGCGCCTGGCGCCGATCGCAACTCGACGTGGGTTTACTTCTTCGTGACTTCGAAGCCCTTCGCGAAAGCCTTGTCGCCGAAGACCTTCTCGAGTTTTTCATCGCCGCTCGCCTTTTCAACCGCGCCCTTGCAGTTGTTGCAGCAGAAGCAGACCGCGACGCCGTCGACCTTGATGGCGGTCGCCGTGTTCAGGTCCTTGCCGCTGAGCGGGCACTTCACTTCCTTGGCCTGGCCGGTGGCCACAAGCTGCATGTTCGCCTTGGTGGCAAACTTGGCCGTGTCCTTGGCGAACGCCTTGGGGCAGTTGTTGCAGCAGAAATAAACGGCGGCGCCCTTATAGGCGACGCCGGTGTCCTCCTTGCACTCCTTGCCCGACACCGGGCACTTGGCCTTCTCCAAGCTCACCTTCTCCGCCGCGTAGAGCGAGGCGGTCAAAAGGGCCGCAATGGCCAAAGCAGTCACAGCACGCATCTTCATCGAAATTCTCCTTTGCCGCGGATTCGCGAAACAAGTAAGCACAATACCGCATCGGTATATGTCCTACAGATTATCGAGTCGGCAAGGCTTTGTCATCCCATAATTTTCGGTTTATGCAACGATGCCTTAAAACGGCCATCCGCCCGGAAATCTCGTGACATAACATACTGTCGCCACACGACTTACGCATGTTAATCGAGGTCGAAAAAAGCCTCTGTATCGCGGATCGCTCAAAAAAAATTATGAGATTTCGGGCCGCGGCTGGTCCGATGGCGGCGAAAGACCGCCCGTCTTCGCCTCTTTATCCGCAATAGGCAGTTGCTCCCACCGCGGCAAACTGGTCTGACCAGCGTCCATCAAGGCGTCCGCCGCCGGAGCTGGGGCGGCTCCCTCAAACATCCGTCGCGCCAAGGCCCGATAGCGGCTTCGCTGTCCGGTGGCCACCCAGAACAAGAATGCGTTGCAGCCGAGAGATGCGAACAGTCCAACTTGCATCAGCGACGGCTTGAGCGGGGGGGCGACCGGCAGGCCCGGTTTGTGGTCCGAGGGAGAATCCTCTTTCTTCGCCTGCGCATGAACCTCGGTGTCGGTCGGGGTCTTGCTGTTCGAAGCCGGCTTTTGCGGCTCAGTGCGTTCGACATGGGGCGCCGCCGTGGCCGCCTCGCGATGTTCCGCCTCGTTCGGCGACGAATCGTCAGCGCCGCTGGATTTGCTGTGATAGCCCGCTACGCGGCTGTTGAGCGGCTCGGCATCTGCCGCGATGCGTCGGGGTTCATGGCCGGCGACACGCGGGTCTTCCAATGTGAGAGCCGGTCGAAGCACGGGACCGGGCAACTGCGAGAGATCAATGTCGTTGGTCTCCGCCCCGGCATCGTCGTCGGCTGGGGATTCGCTCACCGGTCCGCCCGCCGGCACAACGGCCGATTCGGGCGGCGGCTCGCCGTGGTGCGGAAGCCGGGCCGTGCCGACCGTGATGCGATAACTGCGGACCTGGCGCACCGAGCCGGGCAGATCGCTGAAGATATCGTGCCCCGATTTCAAAGCGTCGAGCATTTGGGGTTCGATCTGAATGATGTATTCAATGCCGCCGCCGGCCACCGGTTGCCAACCATAATCGACGCCCAGGGCCGCGGCCGACAGACAGACCAGAATGCCGGTCATGGTTCAAATCTCCAGCGTTTGCGGATCAATATGACAATCCCCAATATAGCGACTGGGTAAACCCAAAAACGCGCCTGATCGGCCCGTTTGCGTCAGGCAACGGAATTCTTGCCGGCCCAGGTGCAATGCCGTTATCGGGCTGCTAGCATAATAGGGGTGAAAAAACGCCACACTAGGACGCAAACGAAAAGCGGTGCGGTACGATGAGCATCACCGGCCAGTTGAGGGGGCGCCGTCTTTCTTACGCTACGAGCGTCTCCCTGACCGGGTTCTTGCTGCTCGGCCTCTGCGTGACGCATTTCGCGCAGCGCGATCATGCCGCGCCCGCCGGTATCGCCGCCCCGGCCCAGGCGGCCGCGACGGAACCGAACGCCGGCGCCTCTGTGGCGGTTGTCGAGGTGGCGGAATCGTCGGCGTCCGAGGCCCGCCAATCGTCTTCGCAGCCCGAATTCGACGCCAATACGGTGGTCCATGAATCGCCCGAAAGCGGCCTCGCGCACGACGGCGCGGACCGCAGCGCTGTCGCCGCGGCCGGCGAAAGCGTAACTCCCGTGTCGCCGGTCGGAAAAACCGTTGGCCAAGCGTCACCGTGGCGACTTGCGGCGGCGCCTCTGCCGGCGACCGCCACGGGCCGACCGCGGACGCGCGACGACAACGGCGTGGTGTTTGCCGGCCAGTCCGACCAAATCGCCAAGGTCAAGTCGCAGATGGCCGCCCTGCTGGCGCAGATGGCATGGACCGCCAACCAGGTACTGGTGCGTGAATCGCCCGGCGGCGAGCGAATCGCTTATGTGCTCAACAGCCCGCCCGGCGACACGAACACGTTCGTGCTTTCGCGGCAGCCGCAGCTTGGCATCGGGCCGGAGATGATTACCTATACCAGCCGGCTCGGCCAGAAGAAGACGCTGGCTTTGGTCTCGCAAAAGGAAATCCTGGCCACGATGCTGCAAGCCGGCCGGGCCTTTCTGTTCAGCGGCCCCAATTGCCTGGTCGAGGCGCTCAAGGAGCAAATTGCTCTGCGGCAGAACGTCGTGTATTGGGGACTGCGGGCCGACTGGGTGTTCCCCGAAGACAAACTATATCGTTACAACACGGGCGACTATTGGCAGGTAATGCAGGGCGACGACTGGACGCTCAAGCCCGGCATCAAGGCGGCACCGGCGATCGGTGACGCCTTTGTGGGCAAGTTTTTTTATCAGATCGGCTGCACCAGTGCCTGCCGCTTTATCTTCACGCACGGCATTTTCGATTTCTACCAGGCCGTCCGCCCGAATCCCGCCGTGCTGGCGAGGCTGAGCCAATTGCTTGACCCTGAGCGGCCGTTCGTCGGAATTGCCCCCACGGTCGACCGCAATCGCGTGGTGGTGAAAGAAGGGCGGCTGATGGAGCGGCATACCGACGTTCCCTGGAACCACTGGGTGCCCGGCGACTGGGGCTGGATCAAGAACCCCGACGACAAGTCGGCCGAGGAGCTGGGGAGCGAAGGCTGCAACATCATCTATGCGGGCGGCGGCTTCTTCGTGAACTACTATCCTGAGCGGCCTCCCAAAACGCTCGACCAGGCCATCAAGCGGGTCTACGGCTGGCGTTTTGGTCTGGAGGAGTCGGAGTTGGATTTATCTGCCGACTTGATGCAGCAGCTTCGCCAGGACCCGCGGTCCGGCGGCATGCTTCGCGACGTGCGCGACTACCCGAAGCGATTCGGCGTCGTGGGGCCGGCGCCGCCGGGGGCGTAGCCATAAATGCTGTCGGGGCAGCGACACTTTTGTGCTATACTGGCCCGCCGTAGGGCACGCTTTCAGCCTGACATGTGTTGCCACGGAGTTCATCATGGCTTTCGTCATTCGCGCCGGCATCATTTGGCTGCTCCTACTGTTCACGGCGTCATCGGCCCACGCGCAAACGGTCGCCCGTTGCGGACAAGGCTTCTTGGAAGAGATCGATGGCTACCGCGTGCTGCACGTCAAAGGCCCGGCCTACGAGATGGGCTATCAGCATGGCGCGCTGCTGAAGGACCATATTCAGGGCAATATCGACTATCTCTTCAATGTCAAAGCCAAGCAGAAGCCGCTGGCGTTTTTGGGCGTCGAACTCGACCCCAAGCAGTTGATCTCGATGATCGTCGCGATTCAGCGGCGCTATATGCCCGAACGGTTTCTCGAAGAGCTGCGGGGCGTGGCCGACGGCGCCGAGTGCCCGTTGGAAGACGTGCTGGTGGCGAACTTCATTCCGGAACTGTTCCATTGCAGCGGCTTCGCGGTGATGAACGGCGCGACGAAGGACGGCACGCTTTATCACGGCCGCGTGCTCGACTACTCCATCGATTGGCAGCTTCAGGAGCACGCCGTGCTGGTCGTGGCCCAGCCCGAAGGCCGCGTGCCGTTCGTGAACGTGACGTATGCCGGCTTCATCGGCTCGGTGACGGGCATGAACGCCGAGCACGTTTCGGTCGGCGAGATGGGCGGCGGGGGACGCGGGCATTGGGGCGGCACGCCGATGGCCTTCCTGGTGCGCCGCGTGCTCGAAGAGGCCAAGACGCTCGACGAAGCGGTGGCCGTCTTTCGCGACAGCCAGCGGACGTGCGAGTATTACTATGTGGTGGCCGACGGCGACGACAATTCGGCGGTCGGCCTGGCGGCGAGTTGGAACACTTTCGAGGTGGTGCGGCCGGGCGAAGCCCATCCGCGGCTGCCGGAGCCGACGCCCGACACGGTGCTCCTTTCGGCGGGCGACCGCTACAAGGAGCTTGCCCGGCGGGTGCGCGAGCAAGCGGGCAGGCTCGACGCCCCAAGCGCGCTACGCCTGATGGATTGCCCGGTGGCCATGAAGTCGAACCTGCACAACGTGCTGTTCGAGCCGCGTTCGACGAAGCTCTGGGTGGCCAACGCATCGCCCGACGGCCAACCGGCGGCCACGCAGCGGTACTATGCCTTTCAGCTCAGCGAGCTGCTCCAGCGAGAGCCGGATCCTGCCGCGCGCCGGATCGCGGAGAGAGATGAGCGATGAGGGCAATCCGATTCAAGCGCCGCTGGTCGCCGTCGGCGAAAAGTTTGGGTGTCTTGCTTTCGCCTCGCCGGCCAGGCGTTCGAGCTGCCGCGTGCCGCTCGCCTGGTACAGCAAAACCGTACTCACGATGCCGGCTTCGTCACCACCTCCAGAATCTTCTGCTCGCGTGCCTCGAGCAGTCCGCCCTGCCAACTCAGGACCCATCGGCAAAAGAACGCTACCGCTACGCATTCGGCCACCGCCAGCGGCAGGAAGAGCGGCGCTGCGTGCGTCCAGCCAAGCTGTTCGTAGAGGGTTTCGATTCCCAGCGGTAAAAAGGTCGGCAACTGAGTCAGCGGAAAGAAGATCATGACCGCCATGAATTGCACCAGGACCGTTAACGCTTTGGGACTGGCGGGCTTCAGCGAGCCGGCGGCAAGGTAAATCGGCGTGAAAATCGAAAGCATGTTCATCAAGACGCAGAACAACAGATACATCGAGAGGAACTGCGGCGGCATCGCCGCCAGATGATCCAACCGCAACGGGCAAACCGCCTCCAACGCCGCCACCATAAAAGCCGTCATCCCGGCCGCCAGCGGGAAAAAAGCCAGGTTCTTGCCCAGCAGGATGTCGCGGCGAGAGGCCGCGCAGAGCACAAACACCCGAAAGCCCTCGCGATCGAAACCGAACTGGTTGGCCATAAGCTGCATCATGCCGAACAGCACCACGATCATGGCCCCAATCGCCATCAGCGGCCGAAGCTCCGCCGGCAACGCATTCGGCTGCCTTAGCACCACGCCCCCCAGCACCACGCTCATGATGATGGGCGTCAACAACATCATTTTCGCTTCGGGCGACCGCAACAGCGAGCGAAAGCCGGCCAGCGCGATGGCCGACACCGGCTCTGACACGCCCGGCAAGCGCAGCTCCAAAAGCTGCGGGCCCGTCGTCCGTGCGACCGCCGGCGCGGGGGCGGGCGATGCGGCCACGGGCACCGGCTTGCCCTTCCGCGCGGTGAACTGGCCTTGGTAAAGCCGTAGCGTTGTGCGGTAAGACCGCCACAGGCTGCCGGCGCCGATCGCCGTCAAACCTATCAGCGCCAGCAGCGGCACCCACAGGTTCCCTTCGGCCGCCTGCATGACACCCAGCGGCAGCCAGCCAATCGGCAGCACCCAATTCGATAGCGCGACTGCCCGCTGCCATTGTTGGGCGGTGGCGGCCATCGCCTCTTGGTTTTCGCGCTGATGTTTCTCCATGATCTCCTGCTGACGGCGGAGATACTCCTGGGCCTCGCCTGGTTTCTTTTCGAATTCACGCTGCAACGATTCCAGTTCCCGGACATGTGCGAGGGAGCGGTCTGCCTGCTTCTGCCAGGGCGCAAACAGGTTCAGCACGTTGGGCAACTGGGCGATCAGCACGAACACGGCGGTGGCGCCCACAATCACGGTGCGGCGACGGCGCGGGTTGGTCATCAGCGAAGCCAGCCATCCCTGAAACTGATAGCTCAGCGCCGTGACCATCAACAGCAACGCCGCGGCCAACGGCCACGCCACCAGCAGCAACAGGCCCTGCGAAAAAACCAGGCCCAAGGCGAACCCGAAGAGGATGGGCACGAACAGGATTGTGGTCAGCGAGACCAGCGAACTGAGATAGTTGATGATAAACGCGCCCTCCAGCGAGACCGGCAAGTGCAAGAACTTAGAGAGCGCCAGCGACTCCGTGCGCTGCAACTCGGTGAGCAGTCCAATTGCCCAGACGAAAACGAAGCCCAGTGCCAGCACGTCCCAGGCGTAAAGCAGGTTGATCGGCGCAACCTCGGCAAACGCATACCTGCCGAGCAGGCAGGAGCCGACGAACAAAGGCAGCGACGCGATGAGGGCGAACGCGACGAAGATGGCCGTGATCAAGAAGTTGATCCGGCCGCCGCGGCGCCAGCCATTGGCCAACAACCGCCAACGGAGCCAAACGAAGGCCCGCAGATGCTGCCAGTTCACGAGACGGCCCCCTGCAGCCAATCGAGCTTATGCGCCGCCTCGGGGTGCGCTCCCGCCTGTTCCAGAAAGCGGTCTTCCAGCGAACCGCCGCGGCGGATTGCGTCCAGCGAGTTCTGCTCGACCAGCCGGCCCTTGACGATGATGCCCAGGTGCGTGCAGAGGCGCTCGACGATCTCCAGCACGTGCGAAGTGAGAAAGACCGTCGACCCGCGGGCCACAAAGCCGGCCAGCAGATCGCGAATGACGCGCGACGTGACGGCATCGACGCCTTCGAACGGTTCGTCGAGAAAGAGCAGATCGGGATTGGGCAGCAGTGCGGCGGCCATCGCCAGCTTTTTCTTCATGCCGTGCGAGTATTCGAGCGTGAGCTTCTTGCGTTCGTCGGCGAGTCCCAACAACCCCAGCAGCTCGTCCGAGCGGCTGTGGATGGTATCGCGCGGCATGAGGTGGATGCGGCCCACGAAGGTCAGATACTCGCGGGCGGTGAGGTTGTCGAACAGCGCCAGGTCTTCGGGGATGACACCCACGCGGCGCTTGGCCTCGAGCGACTGGCGGCGGTCGAGCATGTTGCGGTCGAGCACGCTGATCTGCCCGGCGGAGGGCGCGAGCAGTCCCGTGAGCATTTTGATGGTGGTCGACTTGCCGGCCCCGTTGGGTCCCAGGAAGCCGTAAAACGTGCCGCGTTCGACCGCCAGGTCGATTCGATCGACGGCGCAGAAGTCGTTGAAGAACCTGCTGAGCTGGTGTGTCTCAATTGCCAGGCAGTTGGACATGGGCGGCTCCGGCGTTCGCGTTGGGAAACCGACACTACGTTAACATAGCGCGGGGCCCGACGCCACCGCGGCGCAAAGATCGGGCCGCTTGCCGGTCCGCACGGCGGATCATATTATTCTTGCTGCGGTTCGCCTGACACGATCCTCACCCTATGAGCGTCCTACGAAAAGTATTCGGTCCCTCAATCGACGAACTCTTGCGGCGGCTTCCGAGGCACAATTCCTGTGGACGTGTTGCACATGGAAATTCCGGGCCTGATCCTGGACATCGAGCGGCTGATTCCGCTTTACAACCTCTTCGGCGAAGTCCTGGACCAATTGTGCCACATTGGCACGGCGCACGAACATAATCCAAGAATCACTTTGTGACGCGATTGGAAACTGCCGGCCCTAGCTCCAGACGCTCCCCTACTTCAGACGCTTTCGGTTAAGGAACATGCCGGCCGGTCGTCGCCCGAAATGGCGAAGCTCGCCACCTTTTGATTATAGTGATCGAACAGCCGTGCTACGGTTCGCCCTCTTCCGGCATGTCTTGCCGCTTCGCTCGCGGCCCCGCGCGATCGGCGAAGTCCACCGCCGCGAACGCCAAGGCGCACAGCACACATGTGGCGACGCCGGTGGCGAACAGCATGCCGACGCCGGCCAGGCGTTCGAGTTGCCGCGTGCTGAAGAGCGGCGTCTCGACCAGAAACACGACCACGGCCGCAATGGCCGCCAGCGCGCATATCGCCGCACCCAATATGAAAATGCCGAACAGGCCGCTTTTCATGAAATCGTGCATGCTTTGTCTCGCTCACTGATCGACGCGACGATACTCGCCGTAGTTGAGCAAGGCAAGGCCACTGAGGAACTGGTCGAAGGGGTTGAGCGGTCCGGGCGGCCCCACGCCGATGCCGATCGAGTTGATCGTCAGCCGCCGCGTCTGGTTCAGTGCGGTGAGCACGGCGACGATCTGCGCGGGGTTGTCGATCTTGCCGCCGGCCGGCTGACCGTCTGTAAGAAAATAGATCGACTCGGTGTCGAAGGCAAAAGCGGCTTCCAGCGCGTTATAGGAGGCCGTCTGCGGACCAAGGCCGCGCGACAGCACCCAGGCGATCGCGGCGGCCTTGTTTTCGGGCGTCGAAGGCATCAGTTGGGCCGACCAGGGAAGCACCACGATGTCGAAGGAGAGCACGTTGAAATGCGTTCCTTCGGGCAGGCTGAGGATGGCGCTCGAAAGCTCGCGCTTGGCGGCCTCGATCCGCCCGCCCGCCATGCTGGCCGAGGTGTCGATCACAAACAGCAGCCGCGCCGCGTAGATCGGCAGCCCGTAATAGGTCGATTTCGACGGCATAGCCTGGGCCATGCTGTAAGTTTGCCCGGCGTCCTTGGGCGTCCCGCGTTGCTGGGCCTGCCACCACGTCATCCAGGCGCGGGGATCGACTCCGAACTTCCGGCCGCTGACGGAGGTCAGGTGCCGCACGATGTCGACGCGCACCTCGCCGGTGGCGGTCGCCAGGAGGTTGACGAGGGCTTCGGTCGACTTGAGCACCGTAATGCGGGTCAGCGATTGCACCACCGCGCGGCGGACGGCGAACAGGTTGTTGTACGCACGCCGCTTGGCAATCTTCACCAGCGTGGCCACGCTGGTTTCGTCGTTCAGCAGGCCGAGCTGGTCGATCAACGTGAGCGCGATGGCCGCACCGGCATGGGCGCGCTCGATGGTCTGGTCGAACAACTCCAGGGCGCGACGCTCGACGTCGGCGTCGCTCGACGCCATCACGGCCGCCAACGCGCCGCAAAGCGTTTCGCGCGGCTCCGAGCGTTTGACTTCTTTGGCCACGGTGTCGAGCAGATAATCGGCGACGGGACCTGGGCCGTTCAGTTCCAACAGGGTCTTATACGTTGTTTCCCGCACGTCGTCATAGGCGCTGGTGAGGCCGTGCTGGACGAGGAACCGGGCGGTTTCGGCGGCCGGAAAGGCCGCCAACTCACGGACGGCCGCCACGCGGATGTTCGGCTTGCGGCTTTTCATTTTTTGCAGCACGGCGCGCTGCATTTCGCGTGAAGGCCCGGCGGGGGCCGCTTGTTTGTCGCCGTCCGAAGTGGGCGTGGTTTGGCTGGCCGAAGGTGGATTCGCGGCCGGTTCTGCCAGTGCCGTGCTTGCCGTAACGGCTGCGAAGAAGCCGGCGATGTGCAGCAATCTCATGGGGGCCTCTCAAGCTGGATGACACCGGTCGATTATAGTCGAAGCTGCCCGCGGGATCTTGCATCTGGTCCTGGAAAACGCTTCAATGACGGCGCTCGCCCAACAACATTAAGGAACCCCGCCATGAAATGCTGCCGGTTTGCATCGTGGATCTTGGCGTTGTCGGCCGCCGCGGCCGTGCTGGTCTTTCTGGCCGCGCCCCCAAGGCCGGGATCGGGTCACGAAGAAGACGAAAAAGAAACCGAGCCGGGTCCGGCGATCGAGTTGCCCGAACGGCCTATCGAGCTGATCATCGAGCTCGGCCGCAAGGACGAAGAGCAGGTTTTTTGGGAAGGTGAGTTGAAGCTTTCGGAAGGAAAGATTCTCAACGTCGAGTTGATGCAGGCCGCCGCCAATTCCACGCTCGACGGGGCGAAGTTCAAGGTCCGCGCGGCCCGGCGGCCCGGAGCCAAACCGGCCCAGCCGGGCAGGCAGAACCGCGGCGCGCAACGTCGTGCCCGGCAACAAAACCGCGCGGCCCGGCAGCAAGCCCGGCAGGCCAAGCCGCCGGCCGAGACTCCGGCCAAGGGCGATCAGCCGAAGCAGACCGCCGCGAAACCCGCCGCGCAGTTTCACCTGGTGCCCGTGCGAATGCGGGTGACGCTCGACGCGCCGCTCTCCGCCCGGCTGGAAATGGCCACCGATCGCGGCTCGTTCGATTTTTCGCTGGAAGAAGCGACGTCGGGCGAGGAGCAGGAATATCTCGACGGTCAGGCCTCGGTGAGCGGCGAATTGGCGGCCATCCGCCTGACGGGCGCGAAGACCGAAGACGATTTCCCCGTCATGGCCAAGGCGCCCGACGGCACGGTCTGGCTGGCGTATGTCGAGTATACGCCGGGTCCGCCGGTGGTCTTCGAGCGCGTGGCGGCGGGCAATTTCGATCTGCTCGAACCGCACGGCCACGGCGACCACATCCGGCTGATGCAGTATGACGGCCGCTCGTGGCACGCGCCGCTCGACGTGACCGAGGGCCAGCTCGACGTCTGGCGGCCAAGCATCGCCATCGACAAGCAGGGTATGGTGCGGCTGGCCTGGGCACAACCGGTCGACGGCGACTGGGAGATTTTCTCGCGCCGCTTCACTCCTCCGCGGCCCGGCATGCCCCGCGGCCGCTGGTCGGCCATCGAGCGCGTCACCAAGGTTGCGGGCACCGACTACAGTGTGCAGCTTGTCTGCGATGCGGGTGGGCAAGTCTGGGCCGCTTGGCAGGCCTGGCGCGACGGCAACTACGATATCCTGCTCGCCAAGGCCGGCGCCGAAGGCGGATGGAGCAAGCCCAAGACGATCTCGGACAGCAAGGCAGACGATTGGTCGCCCGCCGCCGCCGCCGATTCGCAAGGCCGCGTGTATGTGGCCTGGGACACCTACGACCGCGACAACTACGACGTGAAATTGTACGTCGAAGGCGACAAGCCGCGGACGATGACGGTGGCCGATTCCGCGCGTTTCGAGGCCCGGCCGGCGCTGGTCTGCGACGCCGCCGACCGGCTCTGGGTGGCCTATGAAGAAGGCGACGAGCAGTGGGGCAAGGATTACGCTTCGGCCGACGGCTTTCGCAAAGTCGGCTTCGAGCGGAACCCAGGCTTCGCGTTGTACGTCAACCGCACGTTGCGGGTGAAGTGCGTGAGCGACGGCCAGTGGAAGCAGCCCAGCGCGTCGCTGGAAGAGGCTTTTGGCGACGTGCTGACGCGCGGCAAGAGCGTGCCGCGGCTGGCGACCGACGCCGCCGGCGGGCTGTGGCTCGCGTTGCGGCACCATCCGCTCAACGATGGAGCCGGTGAGGTCTGGCACAGCTACGCACTGCGCTACGACGGCAAAGAGTGGAGCGAACCGGTCCATCTCAACAATTCGTCGAACTTAATGGATAATCGCCCGGCGCTGGTGCCGCTGGAGCAAGGGCTGCTGGCCGTCTACTCCAGCGACCGGCGCTATAACACACAGAACCGTGGCGAGGACGACCTGTACCTCACGCTGCTTGACGTGGACGGCCCAGCGGGCGAGCCGCAGCTTGTCGACGCCGAGGAGTCGCCCAAGGCCGAGGTCGAACCGGTGCATCCCCATGAGAACGAGGACGTCGCTCGTCTCCGCGAGTTCCGCCTGACGGTGGGCGACAAGAAGCTGCGGCCGCTGCGCGGCGAGTTTCATCGGCACACCGAGTTCACGGCCCACCGCGACCAGGACGGCCTGCTGGAAGACGCCTGGCGTTACGCGCTCGACGCCGGCCGGCTCGACTGGATGGGCGACGGCGACCACGACAACGGCAACGGCCACGAATATATGTGGTGGCTGATCCAGAAGACGACGGACGTGCATACCCATCCGCCGCACTTCGTGGCGGCCATGACCTACGAACGGAGCGTGGTGTATCCCAACGGCCACCGCAACGTGATGATGCCGCGGCGCGGCATCCGGCCGTTGCCGCGCGGCAAGCTGCCGGGCACGGCCGAAGAGGGCACTCCCGACACGAAGATGCTCTACGCTTATCTCAAGCACTTCGGTGCTATCTGTTCGTCGCACACCAGCGGCACGTCGATGGGCACCGACTGGCGCGACAACGACCCGGAAGTGGAGCCGGTGGTCGAGATTTACCAGGGACACCGCCACAACTACGAACACTTCGGGGCGCCGCGTTCGGCGACGGCCCAAACGCAGATCGGCGGCTATGAACCGGCCGGCTTCATCTGGAACGCTTTGGAGCGCGGCTATCGCCTCGGTTTCCAAAGCTCCAGCGATCACGTGAGCACGCACATGAGCTACGGCGTCGTGTTGGCCGAAGAGGCCTCGCGGCAGGGAATCATCGACGCCTTCAAAAAGCGGCACAGCTACGCCGCCACCGACAACATCATTCTCATCGTCCGCAGCGGCGACCAACTGATGGGCGACGAATTCGAGACTTCCGAGCGGCCGACGCTGGCGATCGAGGCCCACGGCACGGCGCCCATCGCCCGGCTGCACATCATTCGCGACAACAAGTATCTCGACACGCTGGAGCCGGGCCAGCGCGACGTCGAGCGCACCTTCACCGATATGGACGCTCAGCCGGGCAAGACGAGCTATTACTATGTCCGCGTCGAGCAAGACGACGGCAACCTCGCCTGGGCCTCGCCGATGTGGATCACGTACAAGCCGTGAGGTTCCCAGGTCTCGTCATGGATCAATACCCAGTGGATCGTCGGCGATCGGCACGGCCTGGTTCAACGCCGCACGGGCCAGGCGGGCGATGAATACCGTGGCGGCGAAAGTGGCCAGCAGGCCGAACGCGAGAAAAACGCTTTGGACCATGCTACCCTGATAACGGCCGCCGGCCAATTCGGCCAGGCTCTCCAGCGTCGAGCCGAGCCAGACGTAAAGCACCGTGCCCGGCAGCATGCCGATCCACGACGCCAGCAGAAAATCGCGGAAGCGGATGCCCGTCACGGCGAACACGTAGTTGGTGAGCGCGTAGGGAAAAACCGGCGACAGGCGGAGCAGGATCACGATCTTGAAGCCGTGGCGGCCGATCGCTTCGTCGAGCGCCCGAAAGCGGCGATTGGCGGAGACCCGTTTTTCCATCCAGCCGCGGGCCACCGTGCGGCCGATCCAGAACGCCGCCGCCGCTCCCGCCACACTGGCCAGCGAGACGACGGGCACCCCGAGCGGTACGCCGAACAGAAATCCCGCCCCCACCGTGAGGACCGCCCCCGGCACGAAAAGCACGGTCGCGACAACGTACACCGCGACGAGCGCGAGCGGGCCCCAGACGCCCATCGCCCGCACGGCTTGCAGAATCGCTTCCAACGCTTCACGAACAGGAAGCACGACCAACGCCGTCGCCACGGCCGCGGCCAGCACCAGGAACACGAGAATGCGCGCAGTCGGGCCGGGCTTCATGTCGAGCGTTCGTTACTTATCGACCCACTCGACGGGCTGCGGCTGGATGGTGTCGGCCGGCCGCGCTCCCGCGTCTTGGCGGCCGCTGCCCGCCAGCCGGCTGATGGCTTGGACCGTAATGTCATGGTCGCACGTCATTTGGCAGCTCAACCGCACGCCGGTAAGGCCGCGGGCGGCAAGCACGTTCTTTTCCGCCGCGGTCATTTTTTCCGGCTCTCCGGCAACGAAGTGGACGCGGCAGGTGGTGCATCGGGCGTTTCCGCCGCAGGCATGGAGCTGGTCGATGCCGGCCTCGTCTTCCAACGCCAGCACCAGCCGCTTGCCCGCGGGCACTTCGAATTCTCCCACGCCTTCCACGGTCAGCTTGGGCATCGCGGTTTCTCCTCTCCAAGTGGTGTCAAAAATCCGGGTCTTGCCAATCACTGAGATCGAGGCCCGTTCGATCGGCAAGCCGGGAGTGGGCCACGTTCTCTCCCCGCGGGTGCGGGCCGGAATGGTTGGCGTGCGGCCCCGGCGCGCGCCCGATCCAATCCGCCTGATAAATCTCTCCGAGGTATTTTCCGGTGGTCGAGTAGGCCGTGGTGCCGGCTAAAAAACCGACGTACTGGCCGAGGTGGTCATACAGCGCGTCGTTGGAATACCAACCGGCGAACATGCCCGATCGCAACTTCCAGACCGGCGTCATCCGAGCCTCGCGGACTGATAGAACCCTTTGTTGATCGACGCCTGAATGGTATCGGTCGCGGGTCAAGTTGTCCAGGAAAACCTGGCAATCGTGGCGACGGCAGCTTACAATAACGGTCGTTCGTGCGGAACGGAGCGAGGCATTGGATGTTCCCACACGTCGTGGGAGTCACTACCGAGAGGCCACGCCCATGTCGATCTCCGTTGTTTGTCAGTGCGGAAAGAAGTTTCAGGCCAAGGACGAGCACGCGGGTGCGAAAACGAAGTGCCCGGTGTGCGGGCAGCCGTTGACCATTCCCAGGCCCGGCGGCGGCAAGCCGTCACCTGCAAGTTCCACCGCACGCGCCCCCGATGCGCCTCAAAGGCCGCTGGCGAGCACCCCCGCGCCCGTCGCCGCGCCCCCCGCCTATGAAGGCAAGCGGATTGCCGATTGGCTCGACCTCTTGCAAGTCGATGATCCGGCGGCCCGCAAGCACGCGACCGAGGTGCTGGCCACGATCGGCCCTGAAGCGGGCACCGAACTGCCGGTCTTCATCGAGCGTCTCGAAGCCGAGCACGTGTTGATGCGGCACTGGGCGGTGAGCTGCCTGGAAAGAATCGGACCGGCGGCGCGGCCGGCGATCGACGCGTTGGTGAAGCGATTGGACGACGAAGAGCCACTGATTCGAGAACGCAGCGCCGCGGCCCTGGAGCGAATCGAGCCGGCGTGCGCGGCCTTCGCGGCCCGCCTGCGCCGGGGGTTGAGCGACAAAAACTCCGCGAAGCGCGTCTCGGCGGTGGCCACGTTTCGCCGCGAGATGAAAACGCTGGGCATTTCTCGCTGCCGCTTTTGGGCATGTAGCTGCGGCAGCGTGTTTGAAAAAGACGATCTCGAGGAACGGCTCAGGCTGCTGGCCGACGGCGAGGAGATTGAATGGGAAGGTACGCGCGGTTGCAAGAAGTGCGGCCAGAGCCATGCCCTGCGTGACGTTTACGCGGGCAAGCATGATGTGCCGCGAAAATTCTGGCCGCAGTTGATCAAGCGCTTTGGCGACCGCGTGCAGGTGCCCGACGATCTGTTGGCCGACGCTTCGCAAGAACCGCAGAGCTATGAAATCAGCGACAGCCAGATGATGGATGTGTTGGCATTAGGCCTGTCGGCCATGCCGTCAACGATGCCCGTGATTCCGGCGTCGCTGGACCTGTCCGACGACGCGGGCTATGCCCTGGCCGAGCCTGCGCCGGCACACGCCACGCCGCCCCACCTGGAAACCGACGACGCGGACCAGGAGATGGTGCCCGGCGCCATCGTCCGCAAGTCGGGCAACTACAAGTGTACGGCCTGCCATAAGATGCGCATGTCGCAGAGCAAGAGTGCTCTGAAACTTGGCCCGGCGGTACAGACCAAAACGGTGATGAAACACTTCAAAGCCGGACGTGCCTTTTCCGAGTGCCCGCATTGCGGCGATCTGACGGAGTGGCAGTTTGTGGAGTAAACGCCGTGCCGCTGGCCGAAGTAGTCCGCTTCACGCGGGCCAGGTCTACCCGCTCAGCAGCAACCACTTGGCGATGGCAAAGTAGGCGACGATGCCCGTGACGTCGACCAGGCTGGCCAGTACGGGGTTCGACATCAAGGCGGGATCGAAGCCGGTGCGCTTGAGCAAGAGCGGTAACAACGCGCCGACCAAATTGCCCCACAGGACAACCACGGCTACGGCGGCCGCCACCACGATCGAGAGCTTCACCGGGTCGAGACCGTCCAACTTCGTGCGGTCGGTCAAATAGGCGCGCAGAAATCCGACCAATGCCAGGGCCAGCCCCAACGACGCGCCCATCAAGATTTCATGCCACAGCACGCGGAACCAGTCGCTCGGCCTGACTTCGTCCAGCGCCAGCGCACGTGTGATCAACGTCGTCGATTGCGAACCGCAGTTGCCGCCCGCTGAAATAATCAATGGCAGGAAAAACACGAGCGCCGGCAATCCCTTAAGCACCGGTTCGTAAATTTCCAAAGCGCTCGCGGTCAAGAAGCCGGCCACGAACAAGATTGCCAGCCACATCACCCGCTTGCCCCACAGCGTGGCAAACGGCGTGCGGAGGTAGCTGTCGCCCAAGGGTTCCACGCCGCCCAGGCGGTAGACGTCTTCAGTCGCCTCGTCGACGATCACGTCGATCACGTCGTCGTGGGTCACGATGCCGACCAGCCGGCCGTGGGCATCGACGATGGGCAGGGCAATCAAGTCGTATTCCCTTAGTTTCTGTGCCGCCAGCTCGCGGTCTTCGTCGACGGTGGCCGACACGACCTCGGTCTGCATGATCTGCGAGACGGGCCGTTGCGGCGGCGCCAGAATCAGGTCCTTCAGCGAGACGAAGCCGATCAAGCGCCGCTCGTCGTCGAGCACGTAAGAGTAGTAAATCGTCTCGCGATCGGGGGCCACGTGACGCAGCCGGTCGATGGCCTGGGCCGCGGTCATTTCGGCCGGCAAGGTGGCGTAGTCGCTGGTCATCACCGCGCCGGTCGTCCCTTCTTGGTAGGAGGCCAGCGTGCGGATGTCTTCGCGTTCGGCATGGGCCAACAGCGGCATGATCTGCTCGACCCGCTCCGTCGGCAGCCGGCTCACCAGGTCGGCCCGTTCGTCGTGCGACATGTAGGTGAGCAAGGCCGCCAGCGTGCCCCGCTGCATCAAGCCCGTCACGCCGTCCTGCAAATCCGGCTCAAGGTAGGAGAACACGGCCGCCCGCTCGCGGCCGTCGAGCAGATGGAGCACGAACACGACTTCGTCGGGCTTGAGATCGTCGAGCAATTCGGCCGAATCGGCCGGATGATGGCCCACGAAGAACTCGCGCAGCCCGACCTCGTTTCGCTCGATGATGAGCTCGCGAAGATCGGGCGCCAGCAGGGGATTCCGCATGGTATGGAAAAAAGGGAGTGGAACGGACCCGCGAGAATTCTAGCGTGCAACGGCCTTACGATACATGGCCATTCAGCACCTTTTCGGCTTCTTCGACGATGGCCGCCAAGCGATCGACCAGGCTGGTGGCGTCGAAGCCGGGCCGCTTTGATCGCGACAACGCGGCGCGCAGCGACGCGAGCCGTTCGTCGTAAGAGCGGGCGGTGGGCCTTTGGGGGACCGGCTCCATCCGCATGCGCATCCATTGGCTGCCGGCGATCTGCAGGGCCGCCGCCAGCGGCGCTCCCAGCAGAATGCCCGGCAGGCCGGCGATTTCCGCCATGCCAAAAATGACCACCGCCGTAATCAACGCGTTATAGCGTCGCCGGTCGAAAAACCTAGGTTCCACGAACCATTGCAAGGCCAGCAACACGAGCAAGGTGTAGAGCAAGGCCAGCACCGTCACACCCCACGCCGTATGCGGACCGAGAACGATCGCCGGCAGCGACAACAGCAACACCGCCGTCGCCGCCAGCAGCACGCCGATCCACGGGATCAGCCACGCCGCGGCGCCCACCAGCGCCAGCAACAGCGGATAACGCTCGCCCAGCGCCCGGTAGCCGATCCACAACAACACACCGGCCGCCAGGCTTTGCACCGCTTCGCTGCGCAGATAGGCCCCCACATCGTCCTCGACCGATCGCCACAACTGGCGGGCGGACGTGCGCCGCTCGAGCGGCAAAAGCGACAGCCAGAGTCGCTCGAAGTGTACCTGATCGATCGACCAATAAACGCTGAGGAACAGTACGATTACGAAGTCGACCGAGACGGCAATCAAGTCGAAGGTGGCGCCGACGACGGTGTGCAGCAAGGCCGCCCCCGGTTCGCCGGCCAGGGCGGCGAAAAAGTCGTCGGGCGCCGGCAGCCGCGCGGCGATCGCCCGCTGCACCCGGCCGCCGTCGCGCCACTCGTCGAAGGCGGTTTGATAGGCGCTGACGAAATCGTCGCCCAGGCGCTGAATCTCGTTGAGAACCGGGCCATAGCCGAGCACCAGCAGAAGTGCCAGTGATCCGAACACCAACAGGTAGGCGCAGCCGATGGCCGGAGGACGCGCCAACCGGAGGCGCACCAGCCAGGCGGTCGTCGGACGCAGCGACGCCGCGATGGCCAGCGACGCGGCGAACAGCAACGCCGCTCCGCGCAACAGCCAGACGAGGTAAATGCCGGTCAGCACTGCCAGAACGACGACCGTATTAAGTGCCAGACGCGCCATGACGATGCTAGGGTTGCTTGAGCGACGGCCCTTCGAACGCGGTTTTGACCGAGGCGGCCAGCAAGGCGCGATCGAGATCGACGGCCAGCGACTCGACCGATTCTTCAACGCGGTCGCTGCGAGGAGTGGCCGCGCTTTCTTTCTGCCGGATCTGCTGTTGAACGTCGCGCAGCAGTTCGCGGATCTGATAGCGCAGCAGGCTGAGAACGTCGCGGCCCGCGGGCTCGGGTACGTCGCTGGCCTCGGTCCGAAAGACCCAGCGGTCGAGCAGAAGCTGAATGACGGCCGCCATGGGGATCGCCAGCACCGCGCCGGGCAAGCCGAGCAACGCGCTGAAGCCCGCGATCGCCAGCAGCGTCACGATGGCGTTGACCCCCACCGAGCGGTCCATAATCCGCGGCACCAAGACATTGCTTTCGATCTGCTGCAACACCACCACCGCGCCCAACACCCACAGCGCCGTCGAGGTGCTGACCGAGAGGGCCACCAGCAAGGCGGGAACCGCCCACAAGATCGGCCCGAACACCGGCACGGCTTCCAGCACGCCGGCCACCAAGGCCAGCGACAGGGCGTACGGCACCCCGAGCAGCCAATACGTCGCCAGCACCATCGAGGCCATGATCAGGCAAAGAAAGCCTTGGCCGCGGAGGTAGGCGCCGATCTTGGCTTCGATCTCGTCGATCAGTTGCCGCGCTCTTTCGCGGCGTGACGTCGGAACGAGCAACAGGAACGAGCGGATGGTGCGGTCGCCGTAGACCGACCAGTAAAACGCCAAGAGCGCAACGGCCACGACAAGGTAGACGCCCCTCACGACCAGCGCCGCATAGTCTAAAGCCTGCCCCACCGCGCTGATTGTCTCTTCGGCCGACGGCGGGGCTCCTTCATCGATGCGAAGCCTCAGCGGAAGCTGCTCGGCGAACCGCGCCACGAATTCGTTGGGAACATGCATCAAGTAGTCGCGGAGCTGTTGATAATCGTGCGGTAATTGGTCCAGCAGCGATCCAGCCTGTTGCCAAACGAAGGGCAGTCCGAGCAGGGCGACGGCCGCCAGCGAGCCACCCACGGCCAGGTAGACCGCCACCGACGCCACGCCCCGCGACATGCCCCTTCGTCGCAGCAACTCGACGAGCGGGTTGAGCGCCATGGCCAGCACGATGCCCACCAGCAGTAGGAACAGAACCGTGCTGAAATAATAGAGCAACAAGAAGATGCTTACGACGCCCGCCACCACCAAAGTGCCGGCGGCAACTTGTCGCGGAGGCCATAGACATGGATCAGCGTCGGGCATGGTGGTGGCGGGTGAGTCGTGGCTTGACGCGTAGGCCGGACTTTCCAGCCTGACCTACGAAAAGTACGGCATGCACTTTGCAGAAATTGCGCCGGATGCTTGAATTCTGGAGGTCGCAATCATGATCTGTGCCGCACGCCAGGCCGCTCTGTGGACCACGAGCGAAGCCATGTTGGAGTCGCGAGAAATCCACGCGGTCCTGTCGCTCTCTCCGGACGCCTTTGGGCTCGTGGGCATGTTTTACACCAGCGGCGAAAGCCGGCGGGCCGCGGTCCAGCAGGCCATCGCCGCGTCGCTCGAAAAACTGGGCATGGGCGTCTGCCGCGTCGAGTTGCTCGATGCGGAAGAAGCGGAGCAACCGGGAAAGCACCGCGACGTCGGCCTGCTGGCCGACCGCATGCACGCCACGCTCGATATTCTGGCCACCCGCTCCGACACCCGTCGCCTGCCGTTGGCGATCTTGGCCAGCGAGGCCGCGGTGCCGGCGGCCATCGCCGTGGCCAACAGCCGGCCGCGTCAGGTGAATACGGTGGTGGCCTGTTACGGCCGGCCCGACCAGGCACCCGTTGATCTCGCGACGGCCACCGTGCCCACGCTGTTGGTCGTGCCCAGCAAGGATGCCGCCTTGGTCGCGCGCAACGAGCGCGTCTTCGAGCAGCTCAATTGCGCCAGCCAACTGGCGGTGATCGTCGGCGCCAGCCGCCAGTTCAGTGAGCCGGGCACGCTCGTGGCCTGCGACTATGTGGTGCAGCAGTGGTGCGAGCGTCAACTGCGATCGGCCGCGCGGTCTCCCAAGTCGCGCTGTTGAGCGCGGCAACGTCTCTCGATGATTTTGTCAAGCCTGAAAAACCGGCCGCGTCGATGAGTGAGAAAAGTCTCTTTGTGCTCTCGGCCACCAAGCTTATAATGGGGCCTTCGTTTGCCGCCGCCGAGCGGCGCACCAGAACTGAGTTAACCCGGGGGAAACGGCGCCGTGCTTTCTGTTCGACCGAAGATCGCCGAGTTGGTGTTCCAGCTTTATGGCCGCTCACTGCATCCGGAGTTGTTCGAGATTCATGCTTCGCGCACCGTGCGGCGCGGTGATTATGAGGCGACCGTCAACATCACCAGCGCGGGCCATGTCGTCTGCTGGCGGTATCACGGCCTGATCCTCACCGAGGTTGCCACGGCGGCCAACCACCCGCTGCCGCAGAAACGGCGGTTGCTCAGTCATCGTTTGAAAGGCGAACGCAGCGACCGCGTGGAATGCCGCGGCGGCGCGACCTACCAGGTCAACTTCCAGTTGGAACCGGTCGAGCCGGAGGTGTTCTGGACGTTTCAGCAGGAGTTGTGCCACGATGGCGAGCGGCAGGGAATGTTGTTCCGCTTCAACTCCAGCGGCCGCATGGCCTTGGGCGCGCTGAGCTATGTCCACGTCGAAACGCGCAATCGCAGCCTGTCGGTGCAGGCGTTTCACACCTTCCCCGACGATTACGCCGTCGTCAAGAGCCAGTCGCTGTTCGAGATTCCCAAGTAGCGGGTCATTGCCGGGCCAGTGACTGCAACGTCGCGGCCTGGCCCCGATAACGTTCGGCACGGTGCAAATATCGTTTCTGCCGGGGCTTGCTGCCCGACTGCTTCGCCAGGCTTTCATACTTTTCGGCCAGCGCCAGCTTGACTTCTACGAGCGTCTTCTTCTTCACGGTCGTCATTGTTTCTCTCCTTGGTTGTCTCGGAATGGTTTTATAGTGGACGTTGCGGCGATTCGCCAGAGCTCAATTCGCAGGGCCCGAGAGGCACAGCGCCGCGAAACTGCTGGCGTTCAGGCAAAAATGAAGCGTCACCGACGGCATCAGGCGGTGCGTCTGCTGATAGAGATAGCCGAGTGCCAGCGCGAAAAAGAACAGCGGCACCGCGTCGGCGCCGTGTCCCAGATGCAGGAGGGCGAACACCAGCGAACTGACGATAATGGCACCGCGCCGCGGTTGCACTTGCGGAGCAGCCTCGCTATCGGCGGCGACGACGGGGTCGGGCGCTTGAAGCACGCGGACCGATTCGAGCCACCCTTGCAGCAACGCGCGAAACAAAAGCTCCTCCGCCAGCGGCGCGACGGCCACGGCCGACAGACCAGACAAAACGTACAGCAGCCAACTCGGATGCCGCTCGAGCACTTCGATAATCGGATGTCGTTGGGTAACGAAAGCCGACAGTAGCGCCTGCAAGCCATAAATCGGCGCCGCAATCGCCGCGAAGGCGAGCAACCCAGCGCGAAGGTCGTCACGCACCGTCTCTCGGCGCCAGCCCAGATCGGACCAGGAGGCATCCGTGTGCGAAAGAATCCAGAGCAGGACGAAACCGATCGTCGCAAGGTTGCCTGCGGTATTCGACGCCAGGTCCAAAGCAAATTTGTCGGGGTCCGTCGAGTCAGGCGGAAGCGCCGCCAGCCGCGTGGCGTCGTCGGTCCAGCCGGCCGCGGACGCGATGACCGAACAGACCGTCCACAGCGCGCTTCTAGCGAAAACATAAAATACGATTACCATCAATAGGTCGAGGCCCCGCCACGGCACCGCCCGGCGCGGCGTCAAAGGCAGCATCGCCCGGCCCTGCCGCAGGCGATGGGCGATCAAGGTCCACGCCGCGACGCTCATGGCGAGCATCGCCAAAAAAACGAGGGCGGTGGGCCAATTCATATCTACCTGGCGTCGGTCACCTGCGGCGACCGTCCCACGCAATAGAGAACGCGATCGCTGCGCAGAAAGATCTGCCCGGCGCAGGCCGCGGGCGAAGCACGAAACACCTCGTCGCCGGCCGCCGCGATTTTGTTCCGCGCAACCTCCTCGAACTGCCGGCCGGGCTTGATGACCACCACCGTGCCGTCCTCGCTCAGGAAATACGCCAGGCCGGCCGCCGCGATCGGCGACGCCGAACAGTTCCCCGCGACCCGCTCTTGCCAAACGACCGCGCCGGTCGGCGCGTCATAGCACACGGCAATGCCGTCCATGCCGACCACCATCAGATAGTCGTCGATCAGAATCGGCGAAGGTAGGTCGCGCCGCGACTTGCGAGGCGTGTGCCAGGCCATCCGGGTCTGCGTCACGTCGCCTTGGCCGCCCGGCTTCACCGCGTAAATATCGCCGGGCAGGCCGTTGACCAGGAACACCAGTCCCTTGCCGGGCGTGGCGGTCGGCTCGCCGCGACCGTTGAAACCCGCGCAAAACCAGAGTTCTTTCCCGCTGGCCGGAGCGTAGGCCGTCACGCCCGTGTGACCGTTCAAGATCAACTCTTGCCGTCCGTCCACGTCGAGCAGAATGGGCGTGCTCCAGCCGCGATGATCGGGCCGCGGCACGCGCCAAACCGTCTTGCCGGTGCGCTTGTCATAGGCGGCCAGAAAGGCGTTGCTGTCGGCGTCGCCGTTTTGCACCACCAAGTCGCCGACCAGCACCGGCGAGGCCCCCACGCCCCAGGGATTGTCGAACTGGCCCAGGTCATTCGACCAAAGGTGTTTGCCCGCGACCGAGTAAGCGTGCAGGCCGGCGCGGCCGAAAAACGCCACCACCACTTCGCCGTCGGTGACGCAGGTGGGCGAGGCAAAGGTGTTCATTTTGTGCAGCCCCTCCGGCTGCCCGTCAAACTGCACGCTCTGCTTCCAGAGCAGCTTGCCGCCGCGGCGGTCGAGGCAAAGCACGTTGCGGCGGCGGCCGCCATCTTCGGCGCTGGTCAGAAAGAGCTTGTCTTGCCAGATTACGGGCGACGATTCGCCCACGCCCGGCAGAGGCGCCTTCCAGTCGATATCTCCGTTGCCCCACTTGACGGGCAACTTCGTCTCAGTCGAGTGACCATCTCCCCGCGGTCCGCGCCACCGCGGCCAGGGGGTTTGGGCGTGCGACACGGCGGCGCTCAGCCAGCACGCCAAGGCCATGACGACAATACGGCAGGTGGTTCTCATATTTTCAGTCTCCAATATCATGTAGGGTGGGACCAGCGAGCTTGCGAGCGCCGGCCCACCGTGATCAGGGATCAGGGATCAGGGATCAGGGATCAGGGATCAGGGTTCAGGGTTCGCGTTCCGGAGAAATTGCAAATTGCCAATTGGAAGCAAGGCGTGGACCAGAAGACAAAACAGCCAAGACCCAAGAGCCAAGAGCCAAGAGCCAAGACCTCAATCCAAAATCCAAAATCCAAAATCCAAAATCCAAAATCCAAAATCGTCACGCGATCGGCACAGGCACCGGCTCGGCGTGCCAGATGTCGCGGCAGTATTCGGCGATTGCCCGGTCCGACGAAAACTTGCCCATGCGGGCCACGTTCACGAGCGACATCCGGTTCCAACGGGCCTTGTCGTGATAGACGCCGGCCACTTCATCCTGGCATTCAATGTACGAAGCAAAATCGGCCAGCACCAGATAGGGGTCGTGGTCGAGCAACGATTCCACCAGCGGGCGAAAGACCTCTCGATCGCCCTTGGAGAACTCGCCCGAAGCGATCAGGTCGATCGCCGCACGCAGCTCCGGGTCGCACTCATACAAGTCGCGCGGCCGATAGCCTTTCGACTTGCGGCCGGCCACCTCCTCGGCGGTCATCCCGAACAAGAAGAAATTCTCGGCGCCCACTTCCTCGCGGATTTCGACGTTGGCGCCGTCCAGCGTGCCGATGGTCAGCGCTCCGTTGAAGGCGAACTTCATGTTGCCGGTGCCCGACGCCTCGGTGCCCGCCGTGGAAATCTGCTCCGACAAATCCGCCCCCGGATAGACCGTGTGCGCCGTCTTGACGCTGAAGTTCGGGAAGAACACGATCTTCAAACGGTCGCGAACGTCGCGGTCGCGGTTCACGACCTCGGCCACGGAGTTGATCAAGCGGATCATCAACTTGGCCATGACGTAGCCCGGCGCGGCTTTGCCTCCGAAAACAATCGTGCGCGGCAGCACGTCCATGCGCGGATTGGTCTTCATGCGATGATAGAGCGTGACGGCGTGCAGCACGTTGAGGTGCTGCCGCTTGTACTCGTGAATGCGTTTGACCTGCACGTCGAAGAGCGTGGCCGGATCGGTCCGGATGCCGGTGGCCGCTTCCATGGCCCGCGCCAGCCGCGTCTTGTTGGCCTGCTTGATGGCCTGCCATTCGTGCAGAAAGGCGGAATCCGCCGCGAATTTTTCCAGCTCCAGCAGCCGGCTGCTCTCGCGCACCCAGCGGTCGCCGATGGTGTCGGTGATCAGCCGCGACAGGCCCGGATTGGCCAGCAACAAGAACCGCCGCAAAGTGACGCCGTTGGTCTTGTTCGAAAACTTTTCGGGCCACAGATCGTAGAAGTCTTTGAGCACGGTCTGCTCCAAAAGCCGCGTGTGCAGCGCCGCCACGCCGTTCACGGCCCGGCTGCCGACGCAGGCCAGGTTCGCCATCCGCACGTGCCGCTCGCGCCCCTCTTCGATGATCGAAAGCCGCTCCAGCTTGGCGCCGTCGCCCGGATACTGGGCCTGCACCTTGTCGAGAAACCGCCGGTTGATCTCGTAGATGATTTCCAGGTGCCGCGGCAACACGCGGGCAAACAGCGCCAGCGGCCATTTCTCCAACGCTTCGGGCAACAAAGTGTGATTGGTGTAGGCAAACACGCGGCTGGTGATCTGCCAGGCCCGTTCCCACTCCAGATGGTGCTCGTCGACCAGCAGCCGCATCAGCTCGGCCACGCCGATCGTGGGGTGCGTGTCGTTAAGCTGGATGACGTACTTCTGTTGGAAGTTGTCGAGCGTCTGTTCGCGCTGCAGGTAAATGCGGATCATGTCTCGCAGCGAGCACGAGACGAAGAAGTATTGTTGTTCCAGCCGCAATTGCTTGCCGGCGGCCGGCTCGTCGTTGGGGTAAAGCACCTTGGTGATGTTCTCCGACACGATCTTCTTGTCGACCGCGCGGTAATAATCGCCCACGTTGAAGGCCTGAAAATCAAACGACTCATGGGCCTCGGCCTTCCACAGCCGCAGCAGGTTGACCGTGCCCACGCCGTAGCCTTGCATCAGGGTGTCGCAGGGCGTGCCCATGACGACGCGGTCGGGCACCCAGCGCACGCAGTAACGGCCCGCTTGGTCGGCGTACGGTTCGGTGTGTCCGCCCAGCTTGACCTCGAAGGCGACCTCCGGGCGAGTGATCTCCCAGGGATAGCCCAGCCGCAGCCAGCGGTCGCTTTTTTCGACCTGCTGGCCGTCGTGAATCTCCTGCTTGAAGATGCCGAACTCATAGCGAATGCCGTAGCCGATGGAAGGTATCTGCAGCGTGGCCAGCGACTCCATGTAGCAGGCGGCCAATCGGCCCAGGCCGCCGTTGCCCAGGCCGGGCTCCTCTTCCTGGTCGAGCAGCTCGTCGAGGTTCTGGCCCAGGTCGGCGACGGCCTGCCGCGCCGCCTCGTAGATGCCGAGATTGATCAGGTTCTTGCCCAGTTGCGGCCCGATGAGAAACTCGGCCGAGAGATACGCGACCGTGCGGCTTTCCTTCTCGAAGTACGTCGACGCGGTCTTGACCCACCGCCGCAAGATGCAGTCGCGCACCGTGTAGGCCAGGGCGAGGTAATAGTCATGCTTGGAGGCGATTTCAGGAAACTTCCCCAGCATGCGGAACAAGTTTTCGTCGATATGCGAGCGCAGCTCGCGGGCAGTATCGTTCATTAGTTCAGGACCCTGTTGGGCATTAGGCGTTGGGCATTGGGCGTTAGGCGTTAGGCGTTAGGCGTTAGGACAGCGTCCTCACACCGCGCCTAAAGCCTAACGCCTATCGCCTAACGCCTCTGTGACCGCGATTGTACCGATTCGGCATGCACATTTCACTCGCTGATGATCTTGTTGCCGAGGTGGAGAGTCGCTACCGAAGCCATGTCGGGCCGGCTGCGGCTGCGGTGCGAAGGGAGCACCTTGAGCTACTTTGTCAGCGACGAGAGCGAGAGCGACTTCCGGGAGCTGCGGAGCGAGGGTTTCGTGAGCGACGACGTCAAGTGGATCCGGGCGGCGGCGATCACCGGCGGCTCAAAGAGCCCGCTCACGGACGTTTTGGAACTGATCAATCTATTGGGCCTTCCCATCGAGTTTGCTCAACAGCTCGATCCTTACGTGCGAGGCAAATATGCCGAGTTGTGGCAGCAAGCGAAGAAGCGGTATGTAACGCTTTGGCGAAACAAATGGCTGACCGCCGACGCTCATACGCTAGAAGACATGATCGGGGCGCTTCGCGCGGCGGCTGCCGTGCTCGAATCCATGCTCGACGACGGCGTCACTCTTGATGCCGAAGCGGGCGGTGTGGGCGACGATGATGCGCATCTGGTGACCACCGATCCTGAAGTGGCCAAGAAGTACGACATGCTCGAAGAGTCCGAGTTCTGGGGCAAGGAAGAAGACGACGACGACGAACAGACTGGGATCAACTGAACGGACAGGATGGCGAAATACATTCCCCGGAGCGGAAAGCAGGCCCGTCCGAAGACCGCCGTGAAAGGCAAACGCTACCGCTGCGCCAAGTGCCGCAAGCGCAGCCCGAAGCCCGTCAAAACGCCCGCTCCCTGGTATTGCCCGACTTGCCTCGCAGAAATTGCCGCTGCGGCTGCAAACGAATCATGAGGGGATCGAAATCGTCAGTCGGTGCCACCGGCTGCCGCGAAGAGGTTGATGATCGCCTCGGCCAGCGTCAGGTCGTTCCATTTGTCCGGATCTGAATTCGGATACGACTCTCGCATCATCTTTCTCATCAAATCGGCCCGCGCTCGTTCCTCTTCGGCCGTTGGTTTGCGGCCCCACGCCTCTTGTATCGCAAGACTGGCCTCGTGCTCCAACAGCTTCATCTGATGGTGTTGCCGAGCGAATCCCAGCGGCGTCAGTCCGTTGCGGTCTCGCAACGTCAGATCCGTCCCGGCATCAATCAGCAGGCGAATGGCCTCAATATCGTCGATGGCCTGGAACCAGAGTTGACGGTCGATGGCGTACACCAACGCCGTATGTCCGTCCTGGTCGACATCGTTGGGGCGGGCGCCGCCGGCCAGCAGCAAACGAACGATCGCAGGCGAACTTGCTCCCAGCATCAGCGGGGTCGAGCCTTCCGGTAGTCGCGCATGGATATCCGCCCCCGCCCGAATCCACTCCTCCACGCTGTCCGCCATTTCGCCGTCGCAGGCCAAGTGCAGCCCGGTGGCGCAACCTCGGGTTCGCCTCGCCTCGAGATTCGCGCCGGCTCGGGCCAGCAGGCGAAATCGCTCACGATCGAGCGGCGGAAACGCGGCCTTCATCAGCGCCGTCTGACCGTTCTCGTCCGCGACGTTCGGATTCCCACCGCGGCTCAAGATATCCGCGACCTCTTCCAGCGGCAGATTCTTGAGCAGTCGCTCGGAAATCTTTCCGGAACGCTCGGCGAGCTCCTTCTCTTCCGGTGATTCCAGGTTCCTCATGCTCAAACGGCGGAGCATTTCATTGACGCGTTTCTGCTGCTCCTCAAACGACAGTCGATCCCGGTCATCCGACTCTTCCGACTCCGGAGCCCCGCCGGATTCCGAATCGATCTGCCAACTGCCGGTGCCTTTGTGATAGTCGTCAATATCTGCCTGAAATACGCTGCACGCTCCTTCCAAGCGGTCTCGGTCCAGATACCCCACGGGCATGAGGGCAGCCATCGACCGGCTCAGTGCCGGCTGGAAAGTCTGGTAGTTCAGCAGACCGCCCGAGTCGCGGACCTGGATCGGAAGCAGGCAGACATGCTGGCCGGTCGTCAACACGTCGATGGTCCGGCCCTCGGAAAACTTCAGCCGGACAAGGACCTGCGGATGATCGTTGGTCCAGATCGATGCAAAATGGCTGCGGATTACCGGCTCCGGGGCGTCGAACAGCCTTGGATCGAGAGATTCGATGGCGGGTTGACAAAGCTGTTCAAAAAGCTGCGCGACACACTCGGCAGGTAGTGCGTCGCAGTTCCCGGCGATCTCCTCCTGGCGGACAAAGCGGTCTCCCTGGCGGGTGATTGTCAGTTTGGCGAGGCTATGAGGGTCGGCGAATCCCTGCCACCTGGAGAAGACGTCGATTTGTTCCAGATTGGCTACGCTTAGTTCGCCGACCATGCTTTCGATGCCTCGCCGATCGTTGATGCGCCCCTACTTTATCGTGTAAATCTTCCGCCGGAAACCGCTACTTCGACTTCACTCCGCTGAGCGGGTGATTGGTGACGATGGTCCGGCCAATTCCCTGCTACCGGCAGTTTGCCGATTGGCAAAGCGGCGCGGCGCGAATCATACTACCGACACGGGGCGCCGTCGCGGCGCCCGGAACCGCTTGTCTTCAGGAGAGACGCTTTGAAACGCACTTCCTTGATTTCCGTTGCCGCAGCCCGCCTGGCGATCGGCTTCTCGCTCTCGGCGGTCATCGGCTTGATCTCGCCCTCGGACCGGCAGTTCGCCACGGCGGCGCGGGCCGCCGAGGACGACAAAGCACCGGCTCCGCCACCAGCGGATGACGGCAAACTTCGGATTCTATGCTTCGGCGCTCACCCGGACGACTGCGAGCTCCGCGTGGCCGGCACCGCCGCGCTTTGGGCGGCGCAGGGACACCACGTGAAGTTCGTCTCCGTCACCAACGGCGACATCGGTCATTGGCGCGAGGCGGGCGGACCGTTGGCCCAGCGCCGCAAGAGCGAGGTCGCCCGTGCCGACGCGATGCTGCATGTCACCAGCCAGGTGCTCGACATCCACGACGGCGAGTTGCTGCCCACGATCGAGAACCGCCGCACGATTACCCGCCTGATTCGCCGGTGGAACGCCGACGTCGTGACGAGCCACCGGCCCAACGACTATCATCCCGACCATCGCTACACGGGCGTCCTCGTGCAGGACGCCGCGTACATGGTCACCGTGCCTTATTTCTGCCCCGATACGCCGCACCTGCGGAAGAACCCGGTGTTTCTGTTCTATCCCGACCGTTTCCAGAAGCCGAATCCATTTCAGGCCGACGTGGCTGTCTCGATTGATTCGGTGATGGAGACGAAACTGCAAGCGTTGGCCGTCATGGAGTCGCAGTTTTACGAAGGCGGCGCAAACGGCTCGGCCGAGTTGACGCCCGACGATCCGGCGCGGCAGGCCGAACGTCGCCGGCAAGTTCGCGAGGGGTTTGCCGCCCGAAGCCGGGAGGTGGCCGACCGTTTTCGCGCCGTGCTGAGCGACGGGTACGGCGCCGAGGCGGCGGCCAAGATCGAGTTTGCCGAAGCGTTCGAAATCTGCGAGTACGGCCGGCAGCCGAGCAAAGCCGAGCTGCGGCAATTGTTTCCGTTTTCAACCGCGCCATAACCATCAAGCCATCAAGCTTGGGGTCTTCCGGTCGAGTTGGCACGCCTGCTAAACTGACGAATGGAGGTGACTTCTATGCTGGCAAGCGGCAGAGGCCCGTACAGTTCTCGACGATTGGCTGGTGCGTCGGCAGCGTCTGGCTGCGTCGGAGAGCATTCCCGAGCCGCACCGGCGGATGCAGTTGCAGGTGCTGGAATATCTCATTCGGCGTTACGCCGACTCGCCGGAAGCCGCCCGTCCGGCCCGCTGCGCTTCGACGGCCGCGTTCTACAGCAACGACCGCCTGATCGTCATCCACCATCATTTGGGGCGAGGGAAAATTGCCGGGGTCCGAAACCAGGCTGAAGCCAACCGGCGGGTGGGCGATATTCTCGGCCATCTGCGCCGCGTTCATGAACAAGACGCCGAAGCCGTCGCGGCGCTGCTTTCCGACCTGCTTTCGCTGCCCCGATCCGCCGACGAGCACTCCTACGAGCGTCGCGCGCTGCTCGACGCCATGCGGACGATCGCGCATCGGGATTGAAAGCAGAGCGCTAGTGTCGGTCGTCTTGTCCGGCCTTCTTGACCGAACCGCGGCCGGCTGGCAGGACCGACTTCGAGATATTTTGGAAATGAACGCCGCGCGCTAGGTTGTTTCCCACATTGAATCAGGGTAGAATCTCTTTAATCCTGATAGACAGCTTCCACGTTCGACCATGGTTCGCTTCCTTCGCGACGGCATCTGCTGGCTGCTTTCGGCCGTGTTGTTATTGACCAACGGCTGGCCGGTGGCGATCCAACATGCGCACGACCTCGGCGAGAATCCGTACCATCACTCCCACCGCGGCGAGGTCGTCGCCGATGCGGTTGACCGCACGCCGTCGATTGGTGACCCCAGCGCGGCCGTGTCGGGCGTGACCGAGCACGTCCACATGCTCTGGCTCGGCTGGGAAGTTACCATTTTGCCGACAAAAGGTTGTCGACCAGATTCGTCTCCCTCGGCCGTGGCGGCGGGAATGCTCGCCGAAGTCGTCGAGAAGTGTTCGACCGAAACCGACGTCGTGGGCGTGTTCGCGGCAAACACGCCGTTCGTTTCCAGCGTCACTTTACCGCCGCCACTCGATGCGGCGTCGATTCACGCCGACGCGCTGCCGCGCGTGGCGGCCTTGCCGCTGTGCGACACTGCGCGCCATCTGCGCTCGGGCGTGCAGTTGATCTGAGTTCTCCGGAAACGTCTTCGTTCCGGCCAGCGCGCGTGCGTTTGAACCCGCGCCGGTGCTTCGTCGTCCGCTTGCCGGTAGAACTTGCCCACGGATCGTGCCTTCAGCCAAGAGATGCTCCGCCGTATCCCAAACGCCGTCACTCCCTTTCAGGGCTACGCCATGCTTGCCGTTCGCCACGCGAGGCGGTCGGCGTCGCCCACGCGCTTTCGCCAACGGCCTGTAGGGTGGGACCAGCGAGCTTGCGAGCGCCGGCCCACCACGGGTTCGCGCGGATGGTGGGCCGGCGCTCGCAAGCTCGCTGGTCCCACCCTACATTTCGGGGCCTTGTGCCTCGCGCTGTTGACGTTGTCGCTCGGTTGCGGTTGCAAGGAGTCGTCGTCGCCGGCTCAGACGCAGCCCGCATCGAACGTGGCATCGGACGCGGGCGACGAAGGCCCTCCGCTCACCGAGGCTGATGTGCCGATGCCGGTCAACTATGCCGTGGCGGTCGAGCGGATTTGCGGCTATCGCGACGCCATCCGCCTGGCAATTGCCTCCGGACAACTTCGCGACGCTCATCGTCCGCTCGATGAGACCAACATTGCCATCGACCGGCTTCCCAGCGTCGCTCGTGCCGGAGGCGTGCCGCGCCGGTACTGGGAACAAATCGTCACGTCGAGCGAAGACCTGCGCGAAGCGCTCGATGAAATCCATACCGAGATCGACGCTCACCGCAAGCCCGATTATGCGCTACATGCCAAGCCGATCGACGAGGCGCTGGCCCGCTTACAAGCGGTCGCGACTGAAATAGAAACGCCTGCCAACAAGACTGCCAACGAGACCGACCGATGAACGCAATCCTACCGTTCCAACTCTTCCGCCGGCTGTGCCTGCCCCTGGGCATCGCGGCCGCTCTTTTCAACCAGGCCGCCGCCCACGACGAACACGAAGCATTGCCCAGCAAAGGGTTCGCCGTCTACAAGAATATGTTGCTGCTCACGCCGCAGGCCGAAAAAGCCATCGGTCTGAAGAAGGCCAAGGTCGAGCTCGTCACCTGGCGCGAGGAGATCGTCGTCAATTGCACCGTCGATGTCCCCTGCACGCGGCACGCCTACGCCGCTTCGCTCGTGTCGGGCAGGGTTGAAGAGCTGCTCGTGCGGCCGGGCGACGAGGTGCGGCAAGGCCAGGTGCTGGCGCGGGTCAAGAGTCTGGAGCTGGAAACGCTCGAATCGCAACTCTTGCAGGCCTCCGCCGAACACGATCTGGCCGCGCGGGTGCTCGACCAGCGGGAAACGCTGGCCGCCGGCGGCGCCCTGCCCGAACGGGACCTCTTCATCGCCCGCGCCAACCGTCGCGAAAAGTCCGCCGAGTTGGCCCTGCTGATGGCCAAGCTTCGCGCCGTCGGCTTGTCGAAGGAGGCGCTGACCGAGGTCATTTTGACCAAAGAGCCGGTCCGCGTGCTGCCGATCGTCAGTCCGATTGACGGCGCGGTGTCGGTGGCCGACCCCCGCGTCGGGCAAACCGTGGAACCGCACGACCACGTTTTCCACCTGGTCGACCGGTCGGCCTTGGCCCTCATCGGCGAAGTGCTCGAAAGCGACATCTGGCGCGTGCGCGAAGGGCAGCCGGTGCGGGTCGTGCTGGCCAGTTTTCCCGATTCACCGCTGACCAACAAGGTGGAGCACGTCGGTCTGAAGCTCAACGCTCAGGAACGCACGATGCACGCGCGCGTCGAAATGGCCAACCCCGACGGCCGCATTCGTCCCGGCATGTTCGGCCGCATGCACATCGAGGTGGCGGAAAAGCCGGAGACGGTCGTCTGCCCCGCCGATGCAGTGATTCGCCACGGCAAGGCGAGCTATGTGTTGCGCGAGCAGGGCCGCAATCACGGGAAGTATCTGCTCACGCGCGTCACGGTCGGCAATCGCGACGACGGGCGAACGGAAATCGTGGACGGGCTTTTTCCGGGCCAGCGCGTGATCAGCGTCGGCACCGTCGAGCTTGCGGCCCTGCTTAACGACGCCTTCACGGTGGCCGATGCCCAGGCGGAGTCGGCGCCCAGTTCACCGCGGGCGACGACGACCACGGCAAGCATCACGCCAACAGGCGCCAAGGGAGAGATCATCGTCGTGCCCGGACGCATCGAGGCGGCCACGAGTCGCAAGCAGTACGCCGCCGCAACGGTCGAAGGCCGCCTGGCAAGCATTCTCGTCGAACGCGGCACGCGCGTGCGCCGCGGCGATGTACTTGCCGAGATCGATAGCTTGCAATTGCGCAATCGCCAGCTCGACATGCTGTCGGCCCTGGTGCGGCTGGAGGTCACTCGGCAGATGCTCGGTCGCTTGAAATCCTTGACCGGCGACCGGTTGGTCGACCGCACGCGCGTCTGGCAGCTCGAATCGGACCAGCGGTCGCTGGAAAACAAGGTGGCTACGCTCGCAAGTCAACTCGACCTGATGGGGCTCGAGCCGGGCGAGATCGAACGTCTGCGGAAAATCGACGTCGGCCAGGCCGATGTTTACGAGAAGATTACGACGTTGTTGCCCGTGCGTGCGCCGGCGGACGGTTGGGTGGTCGAGTTCGAGCTGGGGCTGGGCGAAGTGGTGCTGCCGCTGGAGCGGCTCTTCGAGTTGCAGGATCTCTCTCGAGTCTGGGTGCAAGCTTACGTGCCCGAGGGCGATGCCGGCCGCGTCGGCGTCGGCCAAGAGGTGACGGTCACGGTGGCAGGCGATCCGACGTTTCGCGCGCGTGGCACGGTGACGCGCACGAGTCCGGAGGTATCGGCCACGGACCGCGTGCTGGCCGTTTGGGCCGAGTTGGATAACTCGCAGTTGCGCTTGCGCGAAGGAATGTTGGCGACCGTGGCCATCGAAGTCGACGACAAGAGCCAGTGGCCGGTGGCGAAGGAGTAGTGGTTAGTGGTTAGTGGTTAGATGAGAGATGAGAGCTGAGGGCGGCAACTCGTAAGGTGGGACCAGCGAGCTTGCGAGCGCCGGCCCACCGTGGACGACGTCCCTATTTAATCAACCACCCGCTTCAATGCCAAACTGAGGTGCCGTAGCGTTCTCGGATATGTCGAAAACAGGCTTCCTCGTTGGGCGACCAATGGAGAGTTTGGCATTGAAGCGGGTGATTGTATTTAATCCTCGCCCCTTAACGTAGGCGACGTCGCTTACGGTGGGCCGGCGCTCGCAAGTTCGCTGGTCCCACCCTACGGCCACGTGCTGGTCGCCGCCACCCAATCCAAAATCGAAAATCCAAAATCCAAAATTAGGCCATGTTCAACGCCCTCATTTCCTTCTCGCTCAAAAACCGCTCCGGCGTCGTCGTGGTGGCGGTCGTGCTGTTGTTGTTCGGCGGCTATCAGGCGGCCCAACTGCCGGTCGACGTGTTTCCCGATCTCAACCGGCCCACGGTCACCATCATGACCGAGGCGCACGGGCTGGCGCCGGAAGAAGTCGAGACGCTCGTCACGTTTCCGATCGAATCGGTGATGAACGGCGCCACCAACGTGCAGCGCGTCCGCTCGGCGTCGGCGGTCGGATTGTCGATTGTGTGGGTGGAGTTCGACTGGGGCACCGACATTTTTACCGACCGGCAGATCGTGCTGGAAAAGCTGCAGCTTGCCCGCGGCCGCTTGCCCGATTCGGTCACGCCGCTGATGACGCCGATCGCGTCGATCATGGGCGAGATCATGATCGTCGGCGTGCAGTCCACCGGCAAGACCACGCCCATCGAGCTGCGCACGCTGGCCGATTGGACGATCCGCCCGCGGATTCTGGCCGTTCACGGCGTGGCCCAGGTGGCGGTGATGGGCGGCGAACTGAAGCAATACCAGGTGCTCACCTTGCCCACGCGGCTGGCCGAATATGGCGTCACGCTCGACGAGCTGACACGGGCGGTTCAACAGTCGAATGCCGTGTCGGGCGGCGGTTTCTTGCTCTCGCACGAGCGTGAGACGTTGATCCGCATCGTCGGCCGGGCCACCAGCTTGGACGACCTGGAAGACACGGTGGTCGTCGACCGCGACCCGGTGCCCGTCACCGTCCGGCAGGTGGCCGATGTGCGATTGGGCGGCCCGGTGGCGCGCGGCGACGGCAGCGTCGAGGCCCATCCGTCGGTCGTGCTTACGATCCAGAAGCAGCCCAAGGCCGACACGCTCGTGCTCGACCGGCAAATCGAAGAAACCGTCGAAGAGATGCGCAAGACGCTGCCGGCCGATGTGGTGATCGACACGCGCGTCTTCCGCCAGGCCAGCTTCATCGAGGCCGCCATTCGCAACGTGGTGGAAGCCATCCGCGACGGGGCCATCTGGGTCGTCGTCGTTCTGTTTCTCTTTCTGTGGAACCTCCGCACGAGCGTCATCACGCTGGTCGCGATTCCTCTGTCGATCGTCATCACCGCGCTGATCTTTCGGGCCTTCGGCGTGACGATCAACACCATGACGCTGGGCGGCCTGGCGGTCGCCATCGGCGAGTTGGTCGACGATTCGATCGTCGATATCGAGAACATCTATCGCCGCCTGAAGGAGAACCGCCAATTGCCGCAGCCCGATCATCCGCTGCGCGTGATCTTTCACGCCTCGGCCGAGGTCCGCAACAGCATCGTCTTCGCCACGCTGATCGTGGTGCTGGTGGTGCTGCCGCTGTTCTGGTTGTCGGGCCTGGAGGGGCGGCTGTTCGCGCCGCTGGGTCTGTCGTATCTGGTCACGCTGCTGGCGTCGCTGGTCGTCTCTTTGACGGTCACGCCCGCCCTGGCGGCCTACCTGCTGCCCAATGCGTCGTTTCTGGACCACGCCCACGATCCGTTGGTGGTCCGATGGCTGAAATGGATCGACAGGCGGCTGTTGCACCTGACGCTGCGGCACGCTTACGTGGTGCTGTCGGCGGTCGCGGTGCTCGTGGCAGTCAGCGTGGCGGCGATCTATTGGATGGGGGGCGAGTTCATGCCCGACTTCAATGAAGGCACGTTGACCATCGAATCGAGCGCTCCGCCGTCGGTCAGCCTGGAGGAATCGAACCGCGTCGGCACGCTGATCGAGAAGATGCTGATGGACGTGCCGGAGGTGACCAACGTCTCGCGGCGCACCGGCCGGGCGGAGCTCGACGAACACGCCGAACCGGTCGGCCATTCGGAGTTCGACGTAGGGCTGCTGGCGCCCGAAATACCCAAGCCCGGCTTTGGGTACGCCGTGGTGCGGGCCGTGCCCGGTCTGCACCGCTTCGGGGTCGATCGCCAGGGCCGCTCGCGCGAAGAGATTCTGGCCGACATCCGCGACCGGATCACGGAAATGCCCGGCGTCGCGGTGAACATTGGCCAACCCATCTCGCACCGGCTGGAGCACATGACCTCCGGCATTCGCGCGGCGATTGCGGTCAAAGTGTTCGGCGCCGATCTCGATATCCTCCGCGAAAAAGCACGGGCGGCCGAGCAGTTGATGGCCGCCGTGCCCGGCGTCACCGACCTCTACATCGAGCAGCAGGTCGAGATTCCGCAAGTGCGTGTCACCGTGAAACGCGACGAAGCGCGGCGCTATGGCCTGACGCCGGCGCAAGTGGCCCGTGCCCTGGAGACCGCCTTTCAAGGACGGACGGTTTCGCAGATTCTCGAAGGGCAGCGGCTGTTCGACCTGGTGGTCTGGTTCGATCCGGCCGCCCGGCACGACATCGAGTTGATCCGCTCTACTCCGCTGAGCATCCCTTCCGGCGGGCGCGTGGCGTTGGGCACGGTGGCCGAGGTAGCCGAAACGACCGGCCCCAACACGATTCATCGCGAGAACATCGTGCGGCGGATCGTGGTGCAGTGCAACGTGGCCGGCCGCGACCTGACGGGCGTAGTCAACGACATCCGTCGCGCGGTGAGCGAGAATGTAGCGCCGACGCTGCCGACCGGTTACTTCATCGAATACGGCGGCGAGTTCGAGAACCAGCGCGACGCACAGACCCGCCTCATGGTGCTGAGCTTGTTTTCCGCGTTTGGCATTTATTGCCTGTTGGTCAAGTGCCTCGGTTCGTGGCGTGGCGCGGTACAAGTGATGGCCAACATTCCGCTGGCGGCGATCGGCTCGGTGGCCGCGCTGCTGTTGACCAACTGGCCTTCGGCAGACGCCTTGGCCGCCGTGCCTTGGTGGGACTGGCCGCGCGTCTGGATCTCGGCGACGACCTTGTCGCTGGCGCACTGGGTCGGCTTCATTACGCTGGTGGGCATTGTTTGCCGCAACGGCATCATGATGATCTCGCACTACATTCACTTGATGCGCTACGAAGGCGAGCAATTCAGCGAGCAGATGATCATCCGCGGCAGCTTGGAGCGGCTGGCCCCCGTGCTGATGACCGCGGCCACGGCCATCATCGGCCTGGTGCCGCTGGCCTTGGGCGCCGGGCAAACCGGCAAGGAGATTCTGCACCCCTTGGCCGTGGTGGTGATCGGCGGGCTGATCAGCTCCACGCTGCTCGACCAGATCGTCACGCCGGCGCTGTTCTACAAATTCGGCCGGAAGGTCTACGAGCACAGGGTCGAGGAGGAGGTGGTGTTCTAGGCTGCGCGAGGCGCTGTTGTTGCAAATTGACACGCGCTTCTAGTGGTCATCTTTGGCCCGCCCGTCGCCGGGCATGGTGCTAGGCCGCGGGGGAGTCGAAATTGACCGAGGGGCTTGTCGAGCCGAGTTGCAACAGCGTACATTTTTTCATGGAGGCGCCGTTTCCTGACGTGTTACAGCGCCGAAGCGTGACGTAGGGCGCGTCTTTTCGCTTGTGTCCCTCAATTCTTCCCCAACCGCCGGTACTTCTCCTGGTATTTTTCCCAGAGACGCTGCTGGCGGTTGTTGAGGTCGATGCGGCGGCCGGCGATGAAAGCCAGGCTGACCTGCGAAGGCGTTTCCAAGGGATCGCCGTCGCTCACGAACAACGTGGCGTCTTTGCCCGCCTCCAACGAACCAAGGCGGTCGGCGACTCCGAGAATCTGGGCGGGATAGAGCGTGACGGCCTTCAAGGCTTCGTGGGGCGGAAGGCCATAAGCCGCGGCCGTGCCGGCGTGATAGGGAAGATTGCGGACCATCGAGGCCCGATCGGCGCTGGCGAGGCAGAACTTCACGCCCAACTCGTGCAGCCGGGCAGGCACGGTGTAAGGGGCATCGAACCCGTCGTCGTGGCGGCGAGGCAGGCGGTGCGTGCCGGCAACGATCACCGGCACATCGAGCTGTTTGAGCAGGTCGGCGCAGTGCGGCGCATCATAACCGCCCAAGAGGATCACCTTCACGCGCTCCCGCGCGGCGAAGGCCAGGGCCGACTGGATCTGCTGGATCTCGTCGGCGTCGATGATCAACGGCACCTTGCCCTCCAGCACCGGAACGAGCGCTTCCCACCGCGCATTGAAGTCGGGCGCGGCCCCTTTGCCGTTGGCGCAGGCGCGGCACGCAGTGGCATAGTTTCGCGCTTCGTCAAACGCCTGACGGATCTCTTCCAATGCCTTGTCGCGGGCCACGAGCTGCTCTTGGGCCTTCATCTCTTGCCACCAGGTGTGGATCGGCGCCATCTGCGGCCAGCGCATGTGGACGCCCACCACCGGCTTGATGGTCATCTCTTCCCAGGTCCAGCCGTCGAGGCCGATCAGGGCCGACGCGCCTGAAATCAAGCCTCCGCCGGGCACCGACAACACGCTCAGCACGCCGGACGTGCGTGCCACCGGAATCAGCTCGCTGTCGGCATTGACCGCAACCTGCGCCTTGGCGTTGGAATTGATGCGGCCAGTCTCGGTATGGTCGTTCGTTGCCCGGACCATGGGAATCTCCATCAGCCCCAGGTGCGTATAACCATCGATCATGCCGGGGTAGACGTGTTTGCCTTGCACGTCGATCTTCTCGGTGTTGCCGGGCAAGACCACCTCGCGGCCGACCGCCACGATCTTGCCGGCGTCGAAGAGCAGCACGCCGCCTTCGATGGCCGGGCCGGATACCGGATGGACGGTGCCGCCGACCAAGGCGATGGGGTGATCTTGCGGCAGACCGGGAACTTCGGGCGAGGCAAAAGCTATTTGTGCGGCCAAGGCAAGGCACAGGCCGGCTATGCATTGGGCGTAAGGTGGGACCAGCGAGTCTTGGCTCGTGCTGGCCCACCGTAATCGACTCAATCGCTGCATGAATTCCTCGCTGCTATCGGTGGGCCGGCGCTCGCAAGCTCGCTGGTCCCACCTTACAAAGAAAAACTACTCCTCACTCTCATCGTGATCGCGGCCGTGCTCGCAGAACACGTCCTCGCGCGGGTACAGCTCGCGGCGGTCGTCGTCGAGGCCCTCCGGCTCTTCGTTCGATGCCAACACGCGTTGAATCAGCGCGGCACGCATGCGGTCGCCCTCGGCGCGGCGGGCCGCGTCGTCGGCGCGGTCGAAATAGCGGCGGCCGTCGATCCAGGTCTGCTCGCAACGGGCGTAGCTCGAAAGCGGCGCACCGCTCCACACCGCCAGGTCGGCGTCTTTGCCGATCTCCAGCGAACCGACCCACTTGTCGATGCCAAGCTGCCGGGCCGGGTTCAGCGTGACGAACTTGAGCGCTTCCGGCGGCGGCACGTTGCCATAACGCACGGCTTTCGCGGCTTCGAGGTTCAATCGCCGGGCAAGCTCTGGATCGTCGGAGTTGAACGACACGACCACGCCTGCCTGGTGCATCAACGCGCCGTTGTAAGCGATGGCGTCGTAAACCTCGAACTTGAAGGCCCACCAATCGGAAAAGCTCGATGCCCCCGCGCCGTGGCGCGCGATGACGTCGGCCAGCTTGTAGCCCTCCAGAATGTGCTGCAGCGTTCCGACCTTGACGCCGAACTCTTCGCAGGCCCGCAGGAAGGCCAGAACCTCGTCCTGCCGATAGCTGTGGCAGTGGACCAACCGCTTTCCTTCGAGCACCTCGGCCAGGGCTTCCAGCTCCAGATCGACGCGGGGCGGCAGGCCGGCGGGTTGTTCTTTCCACTGCTGCTGGCGGCGGCGATAGTCGCGGGCCGCGCGGAAGGCGTCGCGCACAAGCTGCTCCACTCCCATACGGGTCTGCGGATAGCGGGTCTTGAACTGATCGCCCCAGTTGCTCTGCTTGACGTTTTCGCCCAAGGCGAACTTGATGCCCGGCGGCGCGTCGGCGAACTTCATGTCATCTGCCAGCGCACCCCAGCGGAGCTTGATGACCTGGTTCTGCCCTCCGATCGTGTTGGCCGAGCCGTGCAGGATGTTGGAGGTGGTCACGCCGCCGGCCAACTGGCGATAGATCTGAATATCGTTCTGGTCGATGAAATCGCCGATGCGGGCCTCGGCGGTGATGGTCTGGGCCTGCTCGTTGATGCCGCCGTCGGTGGCCACGTGCGAGTGGCAATCGATGATGCCCGGCGTGAGGTGCTTGCCGGCCAGGTCAATAATCACAGCGCCGTCGGGCACGGTCACGTCGAGACCGACCGCGGCGATTCGTCCCTCGGCGACGACGAGCGTGGCGTCGTTGAGAACGCCGGCCGGTCCGCTGGTCCAGATCGTGGCGTGTTGAAAGGCGACGGCCTTGGGCTGTTCGGGCTGCCCGGCTACGCCAAAGGCGCCCAGCGGATAGTTCACAGCGAAGAGTGCGGATTTGGCCGCCTCGGCACCCTCCGGCTTCGATGCACCATCGTCCGTGGGCGCCGCTTTTTCATCGGCAGGCGGGCGATAGACGGCGGTGCGCTTGGCGCGAATCGTCGATGTCGAGCCGTCCGGCCAGACGACAAAGCCCAGCCATGATGGCTCAGCCGCTGACGAATCGCTCGACGAGACGGTGGCGCTAAGCTGTACGATACCTTGCCAGCCGAGCGGCCCGGCCTGGAAGTGGCCGCTGAAGTGCGACGCCTCCAGCACGGCCCGTGTGAGCGAAGCCTCGCGGTCGCCGCGCTTGATCTTGCCGGTCAGCTTGGCGGGCTCGCCGTCGAGTTCGACCGTGAGTGTTTCGGTGCCGCCGTCGGGCTTCGACAATTGCAATTGCCACGTTCCTCGCATTTCTAGGAGCGGTGTGGCGTCGATCTCGTAACGGCGACCGTCGATCCACGTCTCGCAAATTTTGCTTTCGACGTCGAAGATGTCGCCGTTGCAGATCAGAAAACTGGCCTGCTTACCGGCTTCGAGTGTGCCCAGCCGCTTGTCTACGCCGAACAGCTCGGCGGGCGTTACCGTCAGCGCTTGCAAGGCCGAGTCGCGCGCCAGCCCGTGTTCGACTGCTTTGCGGACGCCCGACAAGAACGAGCCGGGATCGCTTAGCCCGTGCGACGTGAAAGCGATTTTCACGCCCGCCGAGTCGAGCCGGCCGGGGTTCTCCGGGGCAATGTCCCAGTGCATCAACCGATCCAGCGGCACCGACATGGCGGCTTCGGGCGTCGTCACGCGGGGCGGCTTAGGAAAGTTGACGGGCAGCACCACCGGCAGACCGGTCTGTTTGATGGCATCGAGCCGGCGATATTCGCGGCCCGACCCCCGCACAATCGCCTGCAAGCCGAACTCATCGGCGACCTGCATTGCCCGCAGAAAGTACAGCTCGTCGGCGGCCTGAAACATGACGGGGGCTTTGCCGACCACGAACGGCTGCAAGGCGGAGAGCGCATCGTTGCGCTCGGGCCGGGCCATGCCGCTCTGGCTATCGAAGCACTTCCAGGCATCGGCGTACCAGCGTGCGTCATAGAATGCCTGGCGGACCAATGCCATGGCGCCCATCGGCGACATGGGATAGTTGTCGAGCGCCCGTTGGGCCGGCGTGAGCATCAGGTGCAGGGCCACCTGGCTTTTCAGGATCGTGCGGCCGCCGGGTTCATCGCCCAGCGACACCAGGGCACTGGTGCCCTTGACGACTCCAACCGAAGGCGCCACCAGCCGGGCAGTGATTCCCTGTCCGCGCAGCTTCTTGTTCGCCTCGGCATCGAGCGTATAGCGGGCGTCGGCGCTCGTCTGCGGTACGACGTGCTTGTTCCAATAGGCCGCGCCGTGCTGCTCCGATGGGCCCAGCCGCGAGGCTTCGGCCGACAGCTCGGAGTAGGCGTCGATGAAGCCGGGATAGATCGTCTTGCCATCGAGCTTCCAGACCCTGGCATCGGCGGGCGGCTCAAGATCGGCGCCGACGGCGATCACGACGCCATCGCGGACGACGAGCGTTCCGCGATCGAGCACTTTGCCCGGCGCGGTCACGATGCGTGCGCCGGTGAAGGCATGGGCGGCGGTCGCACCCTCGCGCAGCCCGGCCGGCGGCGCCGTGGAGGGCACGGCCGCGAACATGCTCGTTACCGTTGCCGGGATCAGCAAAGCGACAACACCAAATGCCAGCAAGGCTTGTTTCTTCATAAAAGTCGAACCAACCGGTGTGAATGGATCTAACCTCGAAAATACTTGATGGCCGGGTAGAGTTCCAGTCACACGGTCGGGCAAACCTGCGAAATGCGTTTTGACCGCAGAACGCGGCCGCCGTTAAGCATAGGCAGCCATCGTGCCGATGGCAGAACGAGGAAGCGCTCTCCAAGGGGGCCATCCGATGCCTGCCGGCACAATGAACGATGTTCTATCGTTGCTCGACGCCCATTATGAGGCGTTCTTCAGCGCCAAACCACATGCGGACAAGACGGGTCACCCCGTTCCTTGCGACACTCGTGCGTGGTCGCAGATTTTGATCAGCCTGCTGACCGGCATCAACGGGCGTCGACGGGAGAAAGGCGCCGATTTTGTCGACGGATCGGACGTCAAGGCTGCTTGTTGTTGGGGTGCAATCGACACGCCGCGCTTTAACGGCGCGATCCCTGCCGGGCGGCTGAGCACCACGTCGCGGAAAGCCGAAAACCTGACCGCGTTCGACAGCATGCCGTTCCTCTTCTTCGTTCTTTGGGACGACGATACCGACGCTCATCCGCGCTGTCGTATCTGGTGCGTGCGCCCCCGCCAGGACCGAGTTTTCCGGAAGATGTGCGCCAAATGGTACAGGCAACGAGCAACGGGCGAGATCAAAAGCACCAACTTTCAGTTGCATCCACCGCGATTCCGCGACGATGACATCTTTCGCAACAAATGCGGAAATCTCGCGTACCCGCTTCTGTTCACCGCGATCCGCAAAGAAAACGGGTTCGAGTGCCTGCGTTATGACCCGGCCGCGCTTGAGCAGGGCAAATGCACGTTGGCTCCAGACTGAAATCGGCATCTCTGCCTACCATTCAAATCCGGGATCCCCCTGCTGAATCTTTTCATAGGCACGGGCTTCGCGCAGTCGTCTGGCATAATGTAACTCCCGCCACGAAATGTAGTCGGCGAGTTGTTCCGTCATCTCGACCTTGTTGACGTTTACCGACAACACGCGGTCTTTGGGAACTCGTTGCCGGCTGGACGATGTGCCCTTCGCCATAGCCTGCACGGTTTGCGATACGCTGGGGTGATGCAAGGCCAAAGAGATTCGCCAGGCATCATCGGGCTTTTTCGGCCTCAGCACCACGAATTCCGCGCTGCATGACCACGATCCAGGCAACTGCGGCACGACGGCCACGCGCCAGATTCTCGGGTTCATGCACGATACCAGAATATCGCCTGGCCGGCATGCCAGTCCTCGTGAAAGTGGCTGATTCTTGCTGGCTGCGACGATGTCGATGAGCCCCGTCCCGTCGACGTCTAACACCGACACGTGAAACCGCTCTGGGGTTCGATTGCCATCGTCAGTCTGGAAGACGCGGACCATATCGACAACATCGCCGAGAACGGGTCCCGTGCTTGACGAGCCATTCGTAGCCGCGTGCATAAGCCTTGCGGCCACGAACGACTCGTGTTCCTGCCAGCAGGCAACCGTACGGCCAAGCACTGGCCGCGGCGAGCCGAACTCGTCAGCAATTCGCGTAAGATCGTTGCCTTGTGGGTCGTCCGCCCGCTTCTTGCCGCGCTTCAAGAAGCCGACGTGATGAGCGACCGCGACATAGAGCCGTTTCTTCTTCGATTCTTCCAACTTTTGCGCCACGAGAAACGAGGTCTTCGCCACAGTGCCGCCCAGCGAGAAAGTCGCCGTCGGCAGCGAGACGATGGCCGCCAAGTGAATCCACGTGTTGCGGAATCGCTCGTAAACCATCAGCGCTTTCTTGAAGTCGTCGGACTGCACGACTCCATCGGGAAGCACAATGGCCAGAGAACCGCCGGGAGCGAGGAGATCAAGATTGCGAAAGAAGAACAACTCAGAGGGATCGGCACTATCGCTGGAGCCTCGCATGCCGATCGCCGTGAGGATCTCGCAGGGGATCGACTCGGAAAGCTCCTTGTTCCAGCGATACTTGCCTGCGCCAAAAGGTGGATTGGTTGCCAACAGCAGAAACTGGCTCCGCAATGAGCCAACCTGCGGGGCGATCAACGAATCGCCGACGCGCTCGAACGACGGCTGCATGCCGTCGAACAGAAAGTTCAGCTTGCCCAGATCGACCGCCATGAGCGACTGGTCGAAAAGCCGCGCCGCGTTCTCCAGTCGGTTCCGGGAAACTCCGGCAGCCTCCAACCGGCGAGCAATCGCATACACGAACCGGCCTGTGCCGCCGCAGATGTCGCCGAAAAGCAACCGCTCCTCGCCGCCTAGCCGGTCGAGTGCCTTATCGCCGGCGACCTTGAGGAGCATATCGACCATCGGAAATACGACTTCCTCCGGCGTGAGGAACGTTCCCAGCCCCTCGCCGCCCTCGAACTTGCCTCGCAACAGCGTGTTGAACACAAGGCCCAAGCTGTCGGACTTGTTTGTCAGCCGGCATACGTCGTGTACAGCCTCCAGCACCCGTGGAACATGTTCCTCACATTCTGCGACGACTGCGGAAAAGTCGAAGTCGTCGGTGGGAAACAGCCCGTTCATCGAAGACCGAAGGTCGCCGTATCTGTGACAAAGATCGGCCGGCGATGAAGTCCGGCCAACCAGTTTGGCGACGCAAAGGCACCTGGAAATGAAAAACAGCGTCTTGGAGACGGGTTTCAGCGACGTGCGCGCGTAAACGTAGTCGGCCACGTCCAAAAGGATGCGTTCGGCTTCGACGAGCAGTCGCTGCTCGTCCGTGCCGTTATCATTATCGAACAACGTGGGTTCGAAAGTGCGAAGCCGCGCTTTGTTTCGCGTAGCGGTGGTTGTCATCGTGTCGCTCCTTCCCTGGGTCATTCGCCCATCATAAGGCGACGAACGTTCAGGAGCAATCGGGGCGCAACGTGGGCGGGGCCGGCCGCAGGATTTGAGCGGCCGCTAAAGTTGACGATTTCGGCTCAATCGGCCCAGGCGTTATGGCCGACAAAGCAGAAGAGGTGCTTTCGGCCTTTGAGCCAGATTCCTTAAAGTTCTCAGCCTCATGCTACGACTCGCAAGCATTCTGACCGTGGCTATGCTGCTCGCTTGCGGCCCGCTCGCCGCTGGCCGCAAGGCCCAAGCTCAACAATTGATTGGGCTCAGCGATGAAATCATCCTCCTTTCCAAGGGCCAGACCAAGAAGCGGCAGGCGAAGCAACAGTCGGCCGCGGGCGCGGCGCCGGGCGCCGGCGAAAATCCGTTTCTGCATGAGCCGGGCGGACGCGGCCGGGGACTGGAACAGCATGCCGATCCCTCGCGATCGACGGTCCATTTTCGCGGCGGATCGGGCAGTGCCTTGTCGTCCATCTCCGCGCCCCCTCCGCAGATCATTCGGTCGTCGGCCCCGCTGGGCGCCACGCGTCCGCAGATGAAGGCCGAGGCGTTGCCGCCCTTGTATGGCCCGCTCGAATTGCCGCCCGGCGACGTCGAAGGCCCGCCTGACGGTCTGACGCTCGATCAGGCCATCGAGCGGCTGGTGCGTTTCAACCCCGACCTGCGGGCCAAGTCGTACGAGATTCCGCAAGCCAGGGCCGATGTGATCACCGCGGGCCTGCGCGGGAATCCGTTCTACTTCTTGTCGGGGGGCGGCTATCCCTACGCGCCCTATTCCCAAACGAGGCCGGGAGGAACGAACTACGGAGTCACTGTGGTCCAACCGGTCGATCTGAACCATAAGCGACGCGCACGCGCCGACGCCGCACGGGCCGCCGTCAACGTGCTCGAAGCCCAGTATCAGAACGCCGTGCGGTTGGCGATCGACGACCTCTATAACACGTTCCTCGATGTGGTCGTGGCGCGCGAAACCATTCGCTACGCCGAGGCCAGCCTGGCCGGCTCAGCGAAGCTGCTCGAGACCGCCGAGGTCCAGTTGCAGGCCGGCGCCATCACCGAGCCGGACTATCTGAACATCGCCATCCAGCACGACGCCGCGGCCATCGGGCTGGACCGGGCACAAACGCAATATCAGCAGGCCAGGCATGCGTTGGGCATGATGTTGGCGTTCCCGCCCGAAATGGCGGACCAACTTGAGGTGCGCGGGCTCATTCGCGACACAGCCCCTCCGCCGCCGAATCGCGACGAACTCGTGCGGACCGCCCTCAACCTTCGGCCCGACGTGGCGGCCTTCCGCTTGGGGATCGCCCGAGCGCAAGCCGACCTGCGCGTGAACCGCAAAGAGGTGATCGAGGACGTGTTTGTCATCTACTCGCCCTACCAAACGCAGAGCAACCAGGCGATCGGCGGCCAGACCGCAAACAGCTTCTCCTTCGGCCTGCTGGGAACGATTCCGCTCTTTAACCGAAACCAAGGGGACATCCGCCGGGCACAATACAACGTGACTCAAACACGCGTCGGGCTGGCCGCGGCCGAGCGGCAGGCGATTGCCGAAGTCGATCGGGCACTGCTGGAGTATCAGGCCAGCCGCAAGTCGGCCGAGCGGCTGGAGAAGGTGATCTTGCCGCACTCGGAGCGGGCACGCCAAGGCGTGATCGAGCTTTTCAGACATAAAGAAAAGAGCGGCATCGACGTGCTCGAAGCTCAGCGGCAACATAACGAGTTTGTCCGCCAATATCGCGACGCCGTCATCGCTCATCGCCGCGCCATGCTGCGGCTCAACACCGTGGTCGGCCAGCGGGTTTTGCCGTAGCGTCGGCTGCAAAACGGACGTCGTGAGAAGGAATCAGGCGTCAGGCATCAGGCACGGTCCTCCTTCTTTCGCGCCTGATGCCTGACACCTGACGCCTGACGCCTGGTATCGGTGGGCCGGCGCTCGCAAGCTTGCTGGTCCCACCCTACGCGCGCTGCATTGCCCGTTTTGACTGTCATAACCGAAAAAGGAGAGTCCATGAGCTATCGTCCGCAGAGCGAGCCGGAACCGGGCCGCGAAGAAGTCGACCGATTCAGCGGACCGGTGTTGTTGGAGTTTGGGGCCGCGTGGTGCCCTCACTGCCAGGCCGTGCAGCGCGAATTGGCCGCCGCGCTGGAATCGCTGCCGGCCGTCAGACACATCAAAATCGAGGACGGCAAAGGCAAGCCGCTGGGCCGTTCATTCCGCGTCAAGCTCTGGCCGACGTTGGTCTTCATGCGTGACGGGCAGGTGCTGAGACAAGTCTCGCGGCCAAGTTCCGACGAACTCCGCGAAGGGATGTCGCTATTCAAGGAATAGCGATCTGTAGGGAACGCCCTCAGTGGTGTTCCGTGGTTCGGTCGTTGTCGAATCCGTCGGTTGACTGCGGAACACCACGGAGGGCGTTCCCTACAGATGCCAGGCTTCCATAAGCCGCCGTTGTGGCGGTCGTCCAAGGGGTTTATACTCACGCCCCCACTCCGCCGGCGGCACGCGCATGGAAACCTCGTTGCACCGAGAGCTGAAGCGGCTTTATGCCGACCCGGCCAATCTGCGCATGGAGGTGCGGCACGGCCATTATCGCATCGATGCGGTGCGCGACGGCGAGCTGGTGGAGATTCAACACGGCTCGCTGTCGGCCATTCGCAACAAAGTGGCCGCGCTTTTGAGCGACCATCGCGTGCGGGTGGTCAAGCCGATCGTGGCCGCCAAGCTGTTGGTCAAGCGGTGCCGCAAGAACGGCCGCGTCACCGAGCGCCGGTTGAGTCCCAAACGCCAGACGTTGCTGGCGTTGTTCGACGAGTTGGTCTACTTCACCAAAGTGTTTCCGCATCCGCGGCTCACGCTGGAGGCCGTGCTGGTCGAGACCGAAGAATGGCGCTATCCGGGTCACGGACGGCGGCGACGCTGGCGGGCCGGCGATTTCGTGGTCGAAGACCAAAAGCTCGCAGCCGTGCTCGACTCCTGCCGCTTGCAGACGCCCGCCGACCTGCGTAGGTTGCTCGACTGCGAGTTGCCCGAAACATGGCAGACCGTCGATCTGGCGGCGGCACTCGATGTGCCACGGCACGTTGCTCAGCGGATCGCCTATTGTCTGCGCGAGACGGGCGCGGCGCAGGCGATCGGCAAGTCGCGAAATGCCGTCGTGTATCGCTGGCCGGATTTCACCAGCGCTGGCAAGGCAGCCTGAGTAGCCCGCTTGCTCCGCAAGCGGAAGGGCGTGGCACTGGCGTTGGATCGCCCATACGGTGGAGGATCCAAGCGATTGGAGGGTTCCGCTCACGGAGTGAGCGGGCTACGTTCTTCAATCACGCCCAAAGGTTGCCCGACGACGATCGGTTCGTCGTCGCGCACCAACTTTTGCGTCAGCACGCCGCTGGCGGGCGCCGAGAGATCGACCGTCACTTCGCCGGCCAGCACTTCCAGCAGGCGGTCGCCTTCCGTCACCTCGCTGCCGCGCCGCACCAGCCATACGCTGGCCACGAGCTGCCGATCGGGAAGGCCCAGGTCGGGCAACGCCAGCACGTGCCGCGCCGCAGACATCTCAGCTCGCCTCCGCCATGTCACGCGCATGGTAGCTCGATCGCACGAAGGGTCCGCTGGCCACCTGCCAAAAACCGAGCTGCCGGGCCATCCGCCCCAGCTCGTCGAACTCGTCGGGCGGCAGATACCGCTCGACCGGCAGGTGCTTGCGCGACGGCTGCAAGTATTGGCCGAGCGTCAGCAGATCGCAGCCGGCGTCGCGCAAGTCGGCCAGCGCGTCGAGAATCTCCTCCCGGCTTTCGCCCAGGCCCAGCATCAGGCCGCTCTTGGTCTTGATCCGCGGGGCAAGCCGCTTCACCCGCCGCAGCAGTTCGAGCGTCCAGCGATAGTCGCTCTTGGGTCCGCGCACCCGACGATAGAGCCGCGGCACGGTTTCCGTATTATGGTTAAACACTTCGGGCAGGCTCGCCACCACGCGCTCGACCGCGCCCGGCTTACCGAGAAAATCAGGCGTCAGCACTTCAACCGCCGCGCCGGTCCGCTGGCGAACCGCCAGCACACAGCGATAAAAGTGTTCCGCGCCGCCGTCGGCCAGATCGTCGCGCGTGACCGAGGTGATGACCACGTGCTTCAGCCCCAGGCGGAAAGCCGCTTCGGCCAGCCGCTCCGGCTCGTCGATTTCCAGCGGTTGCGTCGGGCCGCGCTCGACGGCACAAAAACCGCAGGGCCGCGTACAGACGTTGCCCAGCACCATGAAGGTGGCCGTCTTCTGCGAATAGCACTCCATGCGGTTGGGGCAACGGGCATTGTCGCAAACGGTTTCCAGCCGCAGCTCGTCGAGCAACCGGGCCGTGAAATGGTCGGCGTTGCCCAACGGCACATTTCGCTTCAGCCAACGCGGCAGCCGCATGGCCGGCGCGTCGGCGGGCTCATCCAACACGGGCAGGGTAAACATGGCTTGCTCCGTGACGCGGCCGAAACAGCGGATGTCCCGAATAGACGTGATAGCGGTCGCAGCCAAACGCTTCCGAAAGCCGCCGCACCACGGCCTCGCGCATGCCCGCCATGCGGACGGGCCGGCGGCGGTCGGCGGCCAGCGAAGTCATCGGGCTGAGGTCGATCGGATCGCTCTGGACCCAACGGAAGGGATAGAGTGCGGGCGAGACGTTGATGTAGGCGCCGTAGTAGCTGACCCAATTCTTGACCGCCGCGGCCACGGCTACCACTTGCCCGGTGTGCGCCCACAAACCAAACCGGCCCGGCCTGACATCGGCCTGGCAGCTCACGTCGGCCAGGGCGGCCGCCAGTCCTTGTTGCAGCCGCTGGAGGAAGCCGCCCACGCTCAGCGACCATTTCTCCAGCGGCACGATGGGATAGACGGCGAGCTGGCCGGGGGCGTGGACCAGGCAGCCGCCGCCGCGGTTCGTCCATCGCACGTCGATCTGCCGGCTGACCAGCTCGTGATGGCTCAAATGAATGTGCGACCGCGAACCTTGGCGGCCGACGGTGACGACGAGCGGATGCTCGCAAACCAAGAGGGCGATGTTGCCGCAGTTGCTGCCCGACGCCTCATACACCAGCCGCTGCTGAAGCGACAGGCAGGCGTCGAACTCGACCCGCCCGAGTAGATGCGCTTCGACGGTGGGTCGCAGCACGGTTTGTCGGGCGTCGGGTGACATAGAAACGTCTGTGTGCAAAAGGCTGAAATCGGCACTCTTCGGACCGCGTCGTTGCCGAACGGATTAGGCAGGTCCGGCCGAGCGTAAAAGACTGCATGGTCGTGGTCTCACCGCCATCGTGGTCGATTCTTGAGTTTAGCAGGCCCGCGCGAACGGGCCAAGATCGGCAGGCGGCTCTCGGTAACGCTGGGCCTGTGCTTGCAAACGCGTGTTCCGGCCCAGTGCTTTGTCAGTCGTCGATTGATGGTGGCTGGGGCAGAGCTTGGCCTGCTACCACCGCGACCATCAGAATACGCCCTGCGGCCAAGCGATGCCCCGGTGTGACGCGCCGGGGCATCGCTTGGCCGCCGAGCGTGTCCTCAAACCGGATCGGATCTGGCCAAGCTCTGCCCCAGCCACCGACCAGTCGTTTGCGATCCATCGATCAGTCGATCGGTGACAAAGCACTAGGTATCGCGCCGGAACAGCCGCGGATCGATTGCCGGGGGAGCTGGGTCTTGCTCGTGGCGCGGAGTTGGCTCGACCTCGTGATCGTCGCTCGCTTCCACGGCCCAATCGTAAGTGTTGGCCAGGGCCAAGCGGACCGTGCTGGTGATCGTCCTCCGGCTGACCGGCTTCGTGAGGAACGAAAACGCGTCGGCCTCGAACGCCTGCCGCACCAGGCCCTCGTCGGGATGGGCCGAAAGAAGAATGCATGGCAGCCGCGACTTCATCTGCTTGACGATCCGCAACGTTTCCAGCCCGGTCAACCGCGGCATGTGCATGTCGAGCAAAAGCAGGTGAATGTCGCTATGGCGCACGATGTCGAGCGCTTCGGCTCCATTCTCGGCCAGTAGCGTGTGGAATCCTTCCGGCTCGAAAACGCCGCGCAACGTCTCGCGGAAACCGCGGTCGTCGTCGGTAATCAAGATGGAAGCACGCATGGACTGCCTCGCGCCAAACGGGAACGTCATCTCAAGGCTTTCGTCAGGAAGGAGTGGCAGGCGGTAAGAAGATGGAGCAAGTGCGATACCAAATCCTAAGTCGACACGGCAGGCGAGCGTGCTACCATGCGTAACTCTCATGTCCTGCGGTTCTTATATCATGGCTCGAAATGCCGGCAAAGACAACTTGGGGCGAATGGGGCGAGTCCGGCGGGGGCGGAAATAGGAAGCCGCTGCCAATCCGGCAGGCTTGTAACCGCGGCCGACAACCTTATACTGGCCGAAAAGAACCTCACGCGCGAACGCCATCGGCCTTTTCGGGGCCAGTCAAAGGACGACCGAGTTGGAAACCTCACATCAAACCATCCCGCCGGCACCCCAGGCCACGGGCTTTTACGGCCGCCACGAATTCCTGCTCCGCCGGCTGCACTCGCTCAGCGGCATTGTGCCCGTCGGGGCCTATATGTGCATCCACCTGCTCACCAATGCCACGGTGCTGGGCGGGCCGCAGACGTTTCAGGAGAAGGTCGACACGATTCATAGCCTGGGACCGGCCCTGCCCTTCGTCGAGTGGACCTTCATTTTCATTCCGATCATCTTCCATGCCGCCTTGGGCATCGTGCGGGCGGTGAATTGCGAGCCGAACAGCGGCACCTACCGCTACGGCAGCAACGTCCGCTATACGCTGCAGCGCGTGACCGCCTGGATCGCCCTGCTGTTCATCGGCTGGCACGTGTTTCACATGCACGGCTGGTTCCACAACAGCTTCTGGACCGAAAAAGTGGCCCACAATCTGGGCGGCGGCCAGTTCGACCCCGAACACGCCACCTCCACCGCCGCGGCCGCCTTGCAGTCGCTGCTGGTCAAGATTCTCTACACCGTCGGCGTGCTCTCGACCGTCTACCACCTGGCCAACGGCCTGTGGACGTCGGGCATCACCTGGGGACTGTGGACCACGCCCGCGGCCCAGCGGCGGGCCGACTATGTGTGCGGCGCCTTTGGCCTGCTGGTGGCCTTCATCGGCATGAGCGCCCTGTTCGGCATGAGCCGGGCCGACATCGGCGAGGCCCAGGCGATCGAACAGGCCCGCATCGAGCAGCGCGAAGAAATGGCCAAGCGCGTCGAGCAAATCAAGGCGCAGGAAGCGAGCGAGAAGACCGGCGGCGAAACGGCGCAGTTGCCCGCCGACGCGGCGAAGGAATAGGGAGGATGGCCTTCCCAGGCCGTCCCGTAAGAATCCCGTAACAAAGAAGACAAGCACACTGGACGGCCTGGGAAGGCCATCCTCCGGAGAGACGAGAACGGCGATGTCGAAACAGCGAGTATTGATTGTGGGCGGCGGTCTGGCCGGCCTGGCGGCGACGATGAAGCTGGCCGAGTTGGGCGTCGAGGTCGATTTGATGAGCCTCGCGCCCGTCAAGCGCTCGCACAGCGTTTGCGCTCAGGGCGGCATCAACACGGTCAACAACACCACGCGCCAGCAGGGCGACAGCGAATGGCTGCACTTCGACGACACGGTTTACGGCGGCGATTTTTTGCAGCACCAGCCGCCGGTGAAAGAGATGACCGAATGGGGGCCGCGGATCATCGACTTGATGGACCGGCTGGGCGTGCCATTCAACCGCACGGCAGAGGGTTTTCGCGACCATCGCCGCTTCGGCGGCACGCTCTTCAAGCGGACGGCCTTCGCCGGCGCCACCACCGGCCAACAGTTGCTCTACGCGCTCGACGAGCAGGTGCGGCGATGGGAAGGGGAAGGCCGCGTCGTCAAGTATGAGTTCTGGGATTTCCTGGCACCGGTGCTCGACGGCAACGGCATCTGCCGCGGCGCCGTGGCTCAGGACCTGGTGACGATGGAGATTCGCTCCTTTCCGGCCGATGCCGTGCTGGTGGCTTCCGGCGGCTGCGGCCTGATCTACGGCCGCTCGACGATGTCGATGGCCTGCACGGGCAGCGCCGCCGCCCGTTGCTTTCGCGCGGGCGCCAAGTACGGCAACGCCGAGTTCATTCAGGTACACCCGACGGCGGTTCCGGGCGCCGATAAGCTCCGCTTGATGAGCGAGAGCGCTCGTGGCGAGGGGGGCCGTGTCTGGGTGCCGCGGCGGCCGCAAGACCCGCGCGATCCGCGGCATGTGCCCGAAGCCGAGCGATACTACTTTCTCGAAGAGCGTTATCCGAAATACGGCAATCTCGTACCGCGCGACATCGCCACCCGCGAAATCTTCAACGTCTGCACGCAGGAAGGGTTGAGCGTCGAACCGGACCGGATGTGCGTCTATCTCGATCTCACCCACCTGCCGCGGGCCGTGCTCGACCAGAAGCTGGCAGGCATCCTGGAAATCTACGAAAAGTTCCAGGGCGTCGATCCGCGCGACGTGCCGATGAAGATTTTCCCCGCCGTGCATTACTCGATGGGCGGACTGTGGGTCGATTACGAGCGGACTGCGTCGGGCGGGCTGAAAGCCGGCTCGCCGCGGAACCAGGTGACGAACATCCCCGGCCTATATGCCCTGGGCGAATGCGACTATCAGTATCACGGGGCCAACCGGCTGGGGGCCAATTCGCTGTTGAGCTGCATCTTCAGCGGACTGATGATCGCTCCCGGCGTGCAGAACCTGCTCAAGTCGCTGTCGGGCAAGTCGGCTGCCGAGCAGCCTGCGGGCCTCTTCGAGACTGCCCGCAACGATCACCAGCGAGACCACGACCGGCTGCTCAAGCACACGGGTGGCGGCGAAAACCCGTATCTGCTGCACCAGGAACTCGGCCAGGTCATGACCAAGGCCGCCACCGTGGTGCGGCACAACGATGCCTTGCGAGAGGCTTATGGGCAAGTAAGCGAGTTGGCCGAACGGGTCGAGCGCTGCTCGCTCTCGGACACCGGCAACTGGACCAACCAGAACGTCGTGTTCGCCAAGGCCCTGCGCGACATGTTCCCGCTGGCGAAGACGATCTTGAAAGGCGCTTTGCAGCGCGACGAATGCCGCGGCGCCCATTTCAAGCCGGACTTCGCCTTGCCCGGCCTGAGCGCCGCGTCGCCCGCGGAACTCCGTCGCGAGGCGGAGCAGTGGTGCGACCGGTTCGAGGCCAACACCAAGAGGTGGCTCAAATCGACGATCGCCGTGTTGAAAGACGGCGAACCGGAGTTGAGTTACGAAGACGTCGATACGTCGCTGATTCCACCGCGGCCGCGGCTGTATGGTCTGGTGGGCGCCGAGATCATCGAAGAGGTCTGGAAGCAGCGGCAAGCCAGCCGTCCGCCGCAGCCCTCCACCGACGGTAACGGCGCGACAGTCAAGCCCGCCGTTGCCGTAGCAACGTAGCGTGGGACCAGCGAGCTTGCGAGCGCCGGCCCACCGAGGGGCGGGTGGTCGAGCGATAGACGATTCCCCTGCGGATCCGGAGCTATGAAGACACGAATCATGTACATGGAGAATAAGTCCGCACAGGGCCTCAATGCCGTAGGCCGCATAGGACGGGTTCGTTTCTCCAAGACCTACAAAACGATTTACTACAGGGACCATGTTTTTCATCGGCTGGGCGGGCAGGGCTTCAAAGCCAACTACTACGATGAAGTAACCGGCGATGAGTGGTGGATTTCCGGCCCGCACACAGACGGTGACGATCGCCTGTATGGCGGTCAACGTGGCGTCGAAATCGACGAGGACGTTGCCGAAGAATACTGGCGGGAAATTCGCGGCATGGAACCATCAAAGAATTTGTGACGATGTCTAAGCTAAGCGACTAACTCGCATACGGTTTGCCGAGAGACCGCCGGCTCCCGATCCCCCCTACAATCCAAAATCGAAAATCCAAAATCCAAAATCAAACCTGATGGACCAGTCCACCACCACGCACAGCGCCCCCTCAAGTCACGCGGCTCACGAGCACAACGGCCACGCCGCCGCCCGCCCCACCACGTTCACCGTCCGCGTGCTGCGGCAAGACGCACCGGGCGAGCCGAGCTACTGGGAACGGCACACGGTGCTGCGCGAGAACGACATGAACGTCATCAGCGTGCTGCAGCGCGTCGCCGCGCAGGCCCGCACGTCCGACGGCAAGCCGGTGCCGCCCGTGGCCTGGGACTGCAACTGCCTCGAGGAAGTCTGCGGGGCGTGTACGATGCTGGTGAACGGTCGCGTGCGGCAAGCTTGCACCGCGCTGGTCGACCGGCTGTTGGAAGAAGAGCCCGGCGAGATTGAATTGCGGCCGGTGACCAAGTTCCCGGTCGTCCGCGACCTGGTGGTCGACCGTTCGCGGCTGTTTCGCGCGCTCGAAAAGGTCAAGGCGTGGATCCCGGTGGATGGCTATCACGAAATGGGGCCGGGTCCGCGGCAGTCGCCGGACATGCAGCAGCAGGCCTATCCGCTCAGTCAGTGCATGAGCTGCGGCTGCTGTTTGGAAGCCTGCCCGCAGTATCTCAAGGTGGAGGTGGAGCAGGCCGCCGGCCACGCCGGTGAACCCGCCGAGACCGACGAACAGTTTGCCGAGCGGCAGCGGGTGGAATACGACCGTCACTTCATCGGCGCGCACGCCATCAGCCAGGTGGTGCTGTTCAACACGCATCCGACCGGGGCGCTGAACGCGGGCGAGCGGCTGGACGCCTTGATGGCCGAAGGGGGCCTGCAAGTTTGCGGCAACGCCCAGAATTGCGTGGCGGTTTGTCCCAAGGAGATTCCGCTCACCACTTCCATCGCCCGCGCCGGCCGCGCCACCACGCTGCACTCCCTCAAACGCTGGTTCGATCGTTGAGTTCAGCCGAAATTGGAAAATACCGTAATGTTGCGCGCGCCATGCATGACACGAGCGATTCGCACGCCATGAACATCCGGAAGATAAAAAATGACGTAGCTTCCGACCGAGAAGCTGCGCAGGTCGGGACGAAGATCGTCACGCTTTTCGCCAAGCTCGGGGAAATCCGCCGACAGGCGAAACCGCTCGTAGAACGCACTGACCAGCCGCCGCGCTGCAGCGCGCTTGTCGCGCGCGACATATTCACGGATTTCGGCGAGATCCGTCCGCGCCAGATGGGACAGGGCGAACCGCCTCATGCGCCGTTCTTCTTCGCTCGCAGCCGTCGCGCCTCCGTTTCAATGTCGTCCAAAAACCGCTCCAACGATTCGTCGTCATGCTCGGTAAACTCACCGGTGGAGAACTGTGCTATGCCCGCGTCAAGCTTTGCCAGCAGCCGCTCGCGCTGCTCCAATAGACCGAATGCCGTCCGCACGACTTCACCGGCACTTGGGTAAACTCCACTTTCGACCCGCTGTTGAACAAACGATTCGAACTCTTCGGACAACTGCAAACCCATAAGCACATCTCCCAACAAATCCTCGCTAACCCGTTTGCCGTCTATTTTAACCGCGTAAACGTGACGATGGAAAGTCTCCGACACCCTCTTTTTGTCATGCCACGACCATTCTTCGCCATATCGCTCCGGGCATCCGCCGCGTTCATGCTTCTCTTCGCAGCCTCCGGACGGGCGGCTGACGACGCGGGTTACTCGCTCCAAGACCCCGAGTTGAAGCTGGTGTCGATCGACTCGTCGGCCGATGAATCGTTCTTTTCGGTGCGGGGCGATTCGATGGGCCGGCTGTTTGTCGGCGGCCGGCGCTCGTTGTTCGTGTACGAACCCGACGAGCGAGGAGGCTATCGGCCGCGGCGGCGGTTGTATCAGTTTCCCGATCATACCTGGATCAACGACATCGCCATCCGCGGCGACGACCTCTACCTGCTCACGGTCAGCGCGCTCTACATCTTGCCCGGCGGCGTCACCCAGCGCGACGGGCTGAACGTGCGGCGGCTCGTGTGGGGCGTTCCCCTGGGCCACGTACACCAGTGTTTTCACGCGCTGGCTTGGGGACCGGAGGGCGACCTGTACCTGTCGATGGGCGATCCGGTGGTCGGCTACGGCGACTTCAGCCGGCCCGACCATTGGTGCCATTGGACGTTCTTCAGCCAGCCCGACGACACGCCCACGCCGTACACGGGCGTCGGCGGCGTGTTTCGCTGCCGGCCGGATGGCAGCGGCTTTCAAGTGGTCGCCCGTGGCATGCGGAACGCGTGCGGTCTGGCCTTCGACCGGCACTGGAACCTGTTTTCCAACGACAACGACCACGAGAGCATTCCCGATTTATACGTGCCCGGCCGGCTGCTGTACGCGACGCCGCACGCCGAGTTTTTCTGGCCGCGGGGCTGGATGGTGGAAAAGACGCCCGAGCGCCGCGACCTGCTCGATACGCTGTTCGCCGGCATGGGCCGGGCAGTTCCGGTCGGCCAGGCGTATTATCACGACGACTTCCTGCCGGCCCGTTACCGCGACAACCTGCTCGTGGCCCGCTGGTGTACGCGCAGCGTGACGCGCTATCCGCTCCAGCGGCGGGGCGCCGGCTTCAAGGCCGACGAGCACGTGCTCTTGGCGTGCCAGAACGACGCCCGGCCGGTGGGCGTGTGCGTGGGCCGCGGCGGCCGCATCTTCGCCACGGTGGCCCATATGGCCCACAACGAAGGTTCGCCGGCCTACAAGAGCGACCTCGTGATGATCACCCGCCGCGACGATCCCGCATCGCATCCGTTTGCCGCGATCGATCTTGCGCGGGCCAAGCAGCGGCAACTTTGGGCGGAACTGTCGAACGCATCGTGGTCGAGGCGCAGCGCGGCCCACGTCGAACTGCTGCGGCGCGGCGAGGCGCTGCTCGGCGAGGCGGCCGAACGGCTGCGCCGCGTTTCTCCCGATGATCCCAGCCGGTCCCATTTGATCTGGCTTACTGCGGCCGGCGCTGGCGGCAAGCCCGATGAGTTGATCGCATTTACGCGGGACAAAGGCACCGACATCCGCCTGCAAGCCATTCGGGCGCTGGCCGAGTTTGCCCCTCAAACCACGCCGCGAGAGGTTTTCATCGCCGCCCTGCACGATTCCGACCTGCAAGTGCAACACGCAGCTTTGCTGGCTTTCTTTCGAACGGTTGGCCCTTTGCCCGATGAGGTGCTTGCCGACCCGGCGCGCAGCGGCGATAGCTACTTGCGGCAGACCGCGGCGCTGCTTCTGGCGGAACGAGCGACCTGCGACGACCTGGCGCGTCTCTGCGCCGCCCGCCGCGACGCGGCCAGCCGGTTGGCGGGCGTGTTGGCCGCCGGTTTTCGGCTGACCGTGCCGCCGGCCACGCAGCCGATTGCCGGCGATTTGCCGCTGGCAAAACTCCCTTCTCCGGAGCAACACCTCATCCAGTTCGCCGACGCCAAGATCGATCTCCGCGAGCGCGGACGCATCGGCAACTTCACCATGGCCGAGCACTGGCGGGCAGGCCAACACTCGACCGAGCAAGAGCAACTCTTTTCGCTGTTGGTCGAGCGGCTGGCCGATGCCGACGAGCCGGTCCGCTTGCAGGCCGCCCACTTCTTGCGGTTGCTGAACGACGCCCGGAGCGAACCGGCCGTCGCCCGGGTCGTCGAAGAAAGCGAAGAGCGCCGCCTGGCAGTCGCGCCGTTGAAGGGCGTCGGCCGTGTCTGGCTGGCCGGGCCTTTTGCCGATCACGGGCGGGGTTTTCAAACGGGGCATCCACCCGAAGCGGCGGCCATCGACCTGTCGGCCCTTTATCCGCAAGGCGACGCCAAGATCGCCTGGAAAGAGGTCGAGAACTCCACGCACATCGATCTGGCGCGCAAGTTCGGACCCTGCGACGATGCGTCGTTCTATGCCTATTTCCGCCTGGAGACCGTGCGGCGCGAGCGCGTGCGGCTGATGGTCGGTTCCGACGACGGCGTCAAGGTCTGGCACAACGGCCGCGAGGTCTGGTCGCAGGATGTGGTGCGCGCGGCGCTGCCGTTGCAAGATGTCGTGCCGCTCGTACTTGAGCCGGGCGGCAACGATGTGCTGGTCCGCGTACAAAATGTATCGGGCGACTGCGGCATGTATCTGCACTATCGGGCGTTGGGAAGCGTGGCGCTGCGGTTGCCCGAAAAGCTGGGAGCCGATTCTCTGGCCGAGCGGCTGAAGAGCGCGGCCGGCCAGAGCGGCAACGAGCTAAGCGGCGAGTTTCTCAAGGTCGATTGGACGAAGACCGTGGCCGAGGCCGACGCGGGCCAGGGCCGGCGGCTGTTCGAGAAGCTGGGCTGCGTCAAGTGTCACGCCGTCAGCGCCGATGCCTCCGGCACGGGCGGCCCCAGCCTGGCCGACGCGGCCAAGCGATTCACGCTGGCCTATCTGGTTGAATCCGTGTTGTTGCCCAGCAAGCAAATGTCGCCGCTTTTCCGTCGGACTTCGATCGAAACCGACGCCGGGCAGGTTGTCACCGGCCTGGTGGTGAGTGAGACGGCCGACGGCCTGGAGTTGCTCCAGCAAGACGGCACGCGCCGGACTCTCGTGAAGAGCGAGGTCGCCCGGCGCGATCTCCAGGAGCTTTCGCCGATGCCCGTCGGCATCGTGAAAACGCCCGCGGAGCTAAGCGAGCTGCTGGCCTACCTGCTCCGCGGAGAGCAATGAGCTGATACAATATCGCGGCGTGATGTTGATGGCCAACGTCAGCGAAGCATCGCGCGAGAGTGGCGGAATTGGCAGACGCGCTGGACTTAGGATCCAGTGGGGAAACCCATCCGGGTTCGAGTCCCGGCTCTCGCACTGCAACGAGTTATACTTCACGCGGCCGAGAATGAGACGTGGGTGGCGGCTGGGGCAGAGTCTGGCCGCGTGGAGGCTGGCACCTCGTTGATCTTGGCGGCCGGGCGATGCCCCGGTTGGACGCACCGGGGCATCGCTTGGCCGCCCACGCCATTGAAAGTCGGCAGCCGCTATCGGGCCAAGCTCTGCCCCAGCCACCGCTTTTCCTGGCGGGCATTGAACGTTTCCAGCAGCGTGTGGCGGGGCAATCCGTGTGCCAATCGCCGGTCTGTAACGGTTGTGCCGCAAATTACTGATGTAGCGTTGGTGCCGAAGACGATAGGCCCTAAGACGCCGCCGAAAAAAAGGCCGCGCGTGCGCTTGTTCTGCTGTCTGGGCTGGGAAAGGACTTACCCTCATGACGCCGGAATCGCTGTTCCGTCGGTTTTGCCAACGTCTGCGCAAAAAAACGCGCCAACGGCCCCGCTTCACCAAAGCGGGCGTCCTGGGCCGCACCATCGAAAACCTGGAAGACCGCAGTCTTCTCTCGGCCACCTATCTACCCATCAACCCCACGGGCGCCGCCGACCCCTCGAACATGGCCGCGCTCGGCGGACAGGTGCTCTTCGCCGCCAACGACGGTTCCACCGGCGTCGAACTCTGGAAGAGCGACGGTACGGTGTCGGGCACCACGCTCGTCAAAGACATCAATCCGGGCAGCACCGTCATCAACAGCGTGACAACTCCCAACAGCTCCGATCCCACCGATCTGGTGACGGTCGGCGGCTACGTCTACTTCGCCGCCAACGACGGCAGCGACGGCACCCAGCTTTGGAGAAGCGACGGCACCGCCTCGGGCACCACCATGGTGACCGGTCTCAACGCGTCGGGCGGAGGCATCGCTCCGGCCGACCTCACCAACCTCAACGGCAAGCTGTTCTTCGCGGCCAACGACGGCAGCGACGGCACGCAGGTCTGGACCACCGACGGCACCGCGGCCGGCACGGTCATGATCAGCAACCTGCGGCCCTCCAGCGGCGCGGCCGACCCCTCGCAGCTTACGGCCGTCGGCAGCTCGCTCTTTTTTACGGCGAACGCCGGCGCGTCGGGCACTCAGCTTTATGTGACCAGCGGCTCGTTGGCAGGCACGCACCTCGTCTACGGCGTCACCAACGGCACGATCGGCGCTTCACCCTCCGATCTCACCGACGTCAACGGCACACTCTACTACGCGGGCTACGACAGCGTGTACGGCAACCAGTTGTGGAAGAGCGACGGCACGGCCGGCGGCACCGAAATGGTGACCGAAATCGGGTCCGGAAGCTCGTTTCCGACCAGCTTGACCGACGTCGCCGGCACGCTGTATTTCGCGGCCAACGACGGCACGCACGGCGTGCAGCTTTGGAAAAGTGACGGCACCGCCGCCGGCACCACGATGGTCGCCGACATCAATACCAGCGCAGCCGGAGCGAGCTCCTATCCGGCCGAGTTGACCGACGTCGATGGCGTGCTCTACTTCCGGGCCAACGACGGCGTCAACGGCACGCAGCTTTGGAAAAGCGACGGAACCGCGGCCGGAACGACGATGGTGGCAGCCGTCAACGCCGGCAGCGTCGGCTCGACGCCCGACAATCTGACGGCCGCCAACGGTTACCTCTTTTTCACCGCCAATGACGGCGTACACGGCTTCGAACTTTGGCAAAGCGACGGCACGGCGGCCGGCACCACGCTGTTGGCCGACATCAATCCGGGCGCGCCCAGCTCGAACCCCAGCAATCTGACGTCGGCCGGCAACACCCTGTTTGCCGCGGCCAACGACGGCACGCACGGCGTTTCACTGTATGCCGCGGCCATTCCCACCCCGCGGCCCGTGCTGGCCGAGGCAACATACTATTACAGTCCCGGCGGGATGATCACCGCCGCGGCGCCCGGCGTGTTGAGCGGGGCCACACCGACCTCCGGCACGCTCACCGCCGTGCTGGTCAGCCCGCCCTCGCACGGATCGCTGACCCTCCACAGCGACGGCTCGTTCACCTACACGCCCGACGCGGGATTCCGGGGAAAAGACACGTTCACCGTGAGCGCGACGAACGGTTCGAGCAGTTCGGCACAGAACGCCGTCGTGACCGTCGAAAGCTCCGATTACCGCTGGGTGGCTAATCTTTACACCGTGGTGCTCGGCAGGGCGGCGGGCGCCGCCACCGACGCCGAGATCACGTACTGGGTCGACCAGCTCGCCGCCGGAACCACTCGCGCCGAGATCAGCGAAGTCTTCACGCACTCGAACGAGTATGACACGCACCTCGTCAACGGATACTTCGAGCAACTGCTGGGACGCGCCGCCGATCCATCGGCCCTGAGCTATTTCGTGGCCGAACTGGAGGCGGGCGTCTCGTCCGACACCGTGGTGGCACAAATCGTCAGCTCCAGCGAGTTCACGACGATGGCCGGTTCGACCAACGGCTTCGTCAGCAATCTGTATAATGCACTGTTGGGACGCCTGCCCACAGGGGCGGAGTTCAGGTATTGGGTCGGGCAGTTGAATGCTGGCGTCACGCCGCAGGAAGTGGCCAGCATCTTTGTGGCCTCGACGGAATACCGGGAGATTGCGATCAACAATCTGTATGAGCAATATCTGCAGCGGGCCGCCGACGCCGACGGCATGGCCTTCTGGCTGGCGGAGTTCCAGAATGGACAGACGTCGCAGGCATTGGCAGCGACGCTGGCCGCCAGCGAGGAGTTTTACGCCACGTAGCCCGCTTGCTCCGCAAGCGGAACGGCGTTTTCACGTGGCTGGGTTTTCCATAAGTTCGGTCCAAAGGTAGTGGAGAACCGTTCCGCTTGCGGAGCAAGCGGGCTACCTGGGCGGAGCCGAGGAAGACGCGGTGAATGACGCACTGACACCCCTGGGCAAGATGACGGCCTTCTACATCCCGGCGCACAAGCTCGATGCGCCGGCCAGGGAGCACGGCGCCACGCCACGCGACACGATCCACCGGTTCCTGATTGAGCACTTCCGTGCATATACGCACGCTCCTTCGCTGGTGAAAGGCTTCTGGCTCGACGATCAGGGGCGCATGCAGCACGACGTGCTGGAACGTTTCGAGGTTTCATTTGGCGCCGAGCACGAATTCGAACGGCTGGTGGGCTTTCTGCGTCAAATCTGCGCGAGTCTGGGCGAGGAAGCGATTTACCTGACGCGGGGAGAAGAGAGCTTTCTGGTACACCGCAGGTGACGGATTCGCTGGCACGCGATATGCTATGGAGAGCATTCGTCGGCTTAGTGAGCGTCGATGAGAGAAAAAGGGGCCGAGGGAAGAACCATGAGCAACCGTATTGAATTTGTGGGTGGACCGTATGACGGCCACCGTCAAAGTGTGCCGTCGCCGGAGGCCCTGGCCGAAACGGTGGCCTTGCCCGTGAATCGCAACATCTTTCGCATGCTGTCGGGCCTGCCCGCCATGGCCGGTGCCCGCACAACCAGCATTGCCATCTACGAGCTGGAGAAGGCGGACGACTGCGTGCGTTATTTTTTTCTCGGGGCCACTTCGGCCGCGGAGCCGTTTGCCCAGACCTGAGTTGCGACCGGATCGCATCGCGTGGACCGCAGGCGTAGGGTGGGACCAGCGAACTTGCGAGCGCCGGCCCACCGTCGGCGCGACGTCGTTCACGGTGGGCCGGCGCTCGCAAGCTCGCTGGTCGCACCCTACAATGATCTCATGAGCCATCAATGTCATCGGCTTCGCCTCCCGCGGTTGCCTGTCAGTCCGATTCGTTTTGCGTTGGCCGCTCTCGTCGGCGTTTTGATGGCCGTTGGTCCGCATACGATCACGGCGGCCGACGGTCCGACTGAGCCGGAGCCAGCTCTGGCGGAGCGGTCCGACGAACCCGACGTGGGCGAACCGGGCCGCATCAAGTTGAAGCGTCCGGGCGAGCGCGAGTTCATCGTCGATCTGGCCGATCTTATTTCATCGCCCGACGAGCAACACATCCGCGAGATTGCGACCAAGCTGCTCGACGACAAGGCGACGCCGGTCATCGTCGTCACGATCGAGTCGATGGCCAAGTACGGCGGCGACGGCATGCGCATCGAGACCTTCGCCCATCTGTTGTTCGATCAGTGGACGATCGGGCATGCCAAGCTCGACGGTCAGCTCTGGAACACCGGCATCTTGCTGCTGGTGTCGGCTGACGACCGCAAGGCCCGCATTGAGTTGGGCGCGGGCTGGAAGCACGAGCAAGACGCCTTGGCCCAGCAGATCATGGAAGAGCAAATCATTCCGCGTTTTCGCCAGGGCGACTTTTCCGGTGGCATCCTGGCCGGCATCGAAGCGCTCGACAAAATGGCGCGCGGCCTGGAGTTGCCGAAGCCACCCACGCCTTGGTGGCAGCCCGTGTTGGTCGTAGCGGCCATCGCGTTGATGATCTTCACGGTGGTCTCCCTCATTCGCCGCGGCGCCGGCGGTTGGGCCTGGCTCTTGTGGGGAGCGATCTTCTCGATCGTGGGCTACCTGCTTTACTCGTTCCTGAGAAGCTCCATGAACTCGGGCGGAGGCGATTTCTCAGGCGGTTCGTTCGGTGGAGGTTATTCGGGCGGCGGTGGCGCCACGGGGTCGTGGTAACGAGGAGAAACAATAACAATGCAGAGCGTTGCCAAGAAGCTCGCGGCCCACGACTACCAGCGGATCAACGAAGCGGTCGCGGCTGCCGAGGCGAAAACCTCGGCCGAGATTGTGCCGGTCGTGGCGGCCGTATCGGGTCGCTACGATCGGCCGGAAGACATCGTCGGCCTGTGGGCGGCTGCCGGTTCGTTGGCAGCCACGTGGGCGCTGTTGCCCGAACACGCCGGCGCGGGCGACTGGGGATCGTTGCCGCCTTGGGCGTATTTGTTGGTGCTGGTCTTCAGCATGGTGGTGGGCTTTGTCGTGGGCGCGGTCGTCGGTGCTCACGTCGATTGGTTGCGGCACTTGTTCACGCCCGCGCAGCAGATGCGCGACGAGGTGTTCGCCCGCTCGCGACAAGTGTTCTTCGACGGCCGTGTACACCACACGGCCGGCCGGACCGGACTGTTGATTTACGTTTCGCTTTTCGAGCGGATGGCCGCCATCGTCGCCGATGAAGCGGTGGTTGCCAAGCTCGGTCAGCCGGCCTTGGATGAGCTGCGCGACCATCTCACCGCATCGCTGCGCGGGCAGCCATTGGCCGACGCGATTTGCAACACCGTCGCGGCCGCCGGCCGGCGGTTGGCGGCCGTGCTGCCACGCGCCGAAGGCGACGTCAACGAACTGCCCGACGCGCTGGTGGTGCTCGATCGGCGGCTGTAGGGTTTCATGGATTGCCGAGTCCCACGAGCTCGCACGTCAAGATCCGCCGTGTTCCGGCGAATCTACTTTCAAAGGCACAACTGCAAAGGATAACCGTCATGCCGGACTGGGAGTGGATCGTTCATCGCACCACGGAGCTGACGCACGACCATTGGTTGAAAGTGGTGGCATCGGGTGCGGCGCTGGCGTTCAGCAGCTTGTGGGCCTTTTTCTGGACCTGGCGGAGCTGGCGCAGTCGCCAAGACATGGACGTGATTCATGTTTCGCAGAACACGATCGTCGTGCGCCGAACCGGCGCCGACGACACCGAGGAGTTCTGGTTGATCCTCGACGTCCACTTCGAAGATCCTCTGGAGCAAGTCATCTCGCATCCGATGCCGCGACGACTGATCCGGAGAGCCGCCAAGAAGACGACCGAGAACCAACCGTTCCTGGTCTTTCCGAGCGAAGACCGCTGGTACGTCCTGAATCTGGTGCGGCTGGCGATTGCCGAGCCGTTCAAGGTTGGCACGGCCGCCAAGATGGTGCCCGACGCCAGGGTTGCGGAGGTGGAGTGCGTTTTCGCACTCACCTTTGAGCGATACAAAGGGATACGGCAGCGGAAGATCCGCGTGATGCTCGTTCCCCGTGCGGTGCTCGACAACCCGACTGTCTTCGAACGGCCGATGCGGCTGGAAGCGGAATCGCACCGCGATCGGATTACCACCTTGAAAGCGATGCAGCGCGACTGGCTGCGAGGCGAAGAATCGCAGTTCTGCATGAACGTGCGGCTCAACGTGCCGCTGTAGCCGCCCAGGCGAGCGGGAGGCGCGAGTCTCCCGGTAAGGGGAGGTCTTTCTTCCCAGAGGTCGCTATGTAGTGACCGTTGCTCTTCGAGCATGTGGATTCAGAACCAACCGAACGACAATCATCGTCGAGGCAACCGGCGACTTTGATCTTTCGGTAAGAGAGACGCTAACCGCCATGCCGCAATCTAGCCTCATTCCCCGCCAACGATAGACGTTTTTGGCACCGCACCCACAACCGCCCCGCCGACGCTAAAATGTAGGCATGGCCATTAAATCGAGGTGGTATCGCTGGCCCCGCAACGCGCTCTGTTGCATTATGCTTGTCGAAAGCGTGTGGCTGGCCGTGCAGTGGTGGCTGACGAGACGCGAGGAATTGATCTATATGTTCTTCGTCATCGCCGTGCTCGCGGTCGAGCTTTCCATAGAGTGGCACCGCGACAAACAGGCCAAGTAGCTCACCCCGCCCCGGCGGCTGCCGTGGTATGATGGCGGCATGGAAGAGAAACCGTCTGTCAAAGTCGAGCGGCCACGCAAACGCTGGGAGCCGCTGATAAGCTTGAAAGACCTGGCGATGATCGGCGGAGCGATGCTGCTCCTCGGAGCCATTGCCATCGCATGCGTGTTCCTTGCAGTTAACAATTTCAGGGAATAGCCCCTGCCTAATTCCCGCGCACGCCGCTAGGCCCCCGAAACCCGGTTTTCATTTGACAGACTGGCAAATGGAATCACTACCTGCCGCCGTTGCCCGGTTGCCGCGCGCTGGCCGCGGCAGTATAATTCGCGGTTTCGTCGCACGCGATTCTGCCCGCCGGTCCGATGGCGGGAGCGAACATAAACTAAGGAGATTCTCGTGGCAATTCGTGTCGCAATCAATGGTTTCGGCCGCATCGGCCGGCTGGTGTTCCGTAACTTGATGGCCCGGCCCGGCGAGTTCGAAGTCATGGCCATCAACGATCTTACCGATACGGCCGCCCTGGCGAACCTGCTGAAGTACGACAGCATCCATCGCCGCTATCCCGGCACCGTCTCGCACGAAGAAGGGACGCTGATCGTGAGCGGCAAAAAGATCAAGGCGCTCGCCGAACGCGATCCGACCAAGCTCCCCTGGGGCGAGCTGAAGATCGATGTCGCCGTGGAAAGCACCGGCATTTTCACCGGCCGTGCGGGCGGCGGCAAGCCCGGCTACGACACCCACCTGCAGGCCGGTGCCAAACGGGTCGTGCTGAGCGCCCCGGCCAAAGACGGCGCCGACATCACCTGCGTGCTCGGCGTCAACGACGACAAGCTCTCGCCCGCTCACAAATGCATCTCCAACGCAAGCTGCACGACCAACTGCTTGGCGCCGGTGGCCAAGGTGCTGAACGACACCTTCGGCATCGACAAGGGCCTGATGACCACCACGCACGCCTACACCAACGACCAGAACGTACAGGATCTGCCGCACAAAGATCCTTATCGTGCCCGTGCCGCCGCGCTCAACATCATTCCCACCTCGACCGGCGCCGCCAAGGCCGTCGGTCTGGTCATTCCTGAGTTGCAAGGCAAGCTGACGGGCATCTCCATGCGCGTGCCCGTGCCGACCGGCAGCGTGGTCGACCTGACCGCCCTGATGAAACGCGACGTCACGGCCGAAGAGGTCAACCAGGCCATCAAGAGAGCTGCCGAAGGGAAGATGAAAGGAATTCTGTGCTACACGGAAGACCCGATCGTCTCCAGCGACATCATCGGCGACTCGCACAGCTCGATCTTTGCGGCCGACTGGACGCAGGTCATCGGCGGCAACCTGCTGAAGGTCATAAGCTGGTACGACAACGAGTGGGGCTATAGTTGCCGAACCGTCGATCTGATCGAGCGCGTCGGCAAGTTGGGCCAGTAGAGTTTCGGCAAAGCGGTAGGGTGGGGCCAGCGAGCTTTCGAGCGCCGGCCCACCATTAGCAACGTGGTGGGCCGGCGCTCGCAAGCTCGCGGGTCCCACA
>Ga0307374_10000186_pt1 | contig 114400 bp, 103 predicted proteins | sample OX3MG_FD_202532 | JGI IMG/M metagenome (GOLD analysis project Ga0307374, IMG submission 202532) | Soil microbial communities from Risofladan, Vaasa, Finland - OX-3 | ecosystem: Environmental > Terrestrial > Soil > Coastal area > Acid sulfate soil | place: Finland: Risofladan, Vaasa...
TGGCCGCTCCAGCTGCCGGCGCAGACGACCACGTAGTCGGCCTCGGCCACCTGGCCGCCGGCCAGGGTCAGGCGGGAAGTCTTCGCCTGGGATGCGATCGCGGCCACCTCGGAGCTCGTCTGGATCGACACTCGGAGGCGGACGCAGGCGGTCACCAGGGCATCCACGAACCGATGGCTGTGGACGTGCCCATCATTGGAATAGAGCAGTCCAGCTAGGACCGAGGGGCCGATCCCGGGAACCAGCTCCGCTAGCTGGGGTGGCGCCAGCAGCTCGGAGACCTCAGAGCCCTGGTCGAGTTGCCGTGCCCGCTGCCGCTCCAGTCGGCTGATGCCCTCCTCGGAGCTGGTCACCCGCACCAGCCCGCACCGCTCCAGCTCGCAGTCGACCCCGGTGGTGGCCCGAAGTTCTTGGGCCCAGCTGGGCCAGAGCGCCCGGCCCCGCCGGCACAGCTCCAGGAAGGATCCGCCCTCGGACACCTCGGCCCCGACCGCCAGCATCCCCGCCGCGGCGGCCGAGGCGCCCTCACCGCAGCGCTTGCCGCGCTCCAGGATGGTGACGGCCGCCCCGGCACGGGCCAGGCTGACCGCCACCGAAAGCCCGATCACGCCCCCGCCCACCACCAGGCACCGCGGCTGATTGCTAGCGGTCACCTGGGCGAGGATAGGGGAGTCGGCCAAGCTACCGCGAGCAGTCAACTGCGCAGGGGCCGGCCCCAGGTCCGGGGGGTGCCCACCAGCCGTCCCACCTCCACGCCGCCGACCCCGACGAAGCTGGCCAGCCGTTCCAGGGCCTGGCGGATCCCGGCTCCGGCCGCGGCGGAGTCAGGAGCTCCGGGCTCGGCAAAGACCGAGACTGCGATCAGCCGGTCCCGGTTCCGGTCCCGGCGCGCATCCACCCGGCCGATCAGCCGCTCTCCTTGGAGGATGGGCAGCACGTAGTAGCCAAAGCGCCGGCCGGCCTGGGGCATGTAGATCTCCATGCTGAAGTCGAAATCGAAGAGCAGCTGGGTCCGGCGACGCTCAATGATCAGGTTGTCGAAGGGCGAGAGCAGGGTGGTCCAGGGAGATTCGGATGCCGGCGACAGCCGCTCGGCTCGGGCCAGGTCCTGGCTATGCAGGAACCACCTCCCAGGAAGCAGACCCTGGGTCCCGGCGATCTCCACCTGGAGCACCTGGCCGCGCCGCAGGAGGCGTTCCAGCACCCCCTCCAGCCGGCCCTGGCGGCCGGCTCCGATGTGGTCGCGGATGTGATTGGCGGTTCCCAAGCCCAGGGCCCGCAGCGACTGCTCCGCAACTTGCGCGGTGAGGCGGGCTTTAGAGGCGGGGACGGGGATCTTCGGCAGCCAGCGCTCGGTAAGCTCCCAGCAGCGGCCGCGGCTGTCCCTCCCGGCGACCATGACGCGCCCGGCCCGCCACAGGTGGAAGAGCAGACGCTCGACATCACCTCCCTCGGACCAGCCGCCGCTCCGCGACCTCACCTTGACCTCGCTGTCTAAGGCGCTGGCGGGCAGAGGTCCTTGGGTCCGCAACTGGGTCAGGATCCTGCGGGTCAGTGGCCGGTTCTCCTGGAGCCAGTCCCGAAGCCGGCGTTCCCGGAGGGTGTCGCCGGTCGCGTAGTTGCGCATGAACCAGCGGTGAACCGCGAAGTCGGCCGTGGGTACGATTGAAGCGGCGTGGGCCCAGTACTCGAAGAGTGATCGGTCCTGCCAGAGGGCCCGGTCGACCAGCGAGCGGTCGAAGTTGCCAAGGCGGCTCCAGAGCACCAAAAGGTGGCTGGGGGCCACCACCGCCAGCGGATCTCGCTGAAGGTAGCCGAGGTCCTGCACCAGGTGGGTGATCGCGTCCATGCCAACCGGGCTGGGAGCCGTCCCCAAACGCTGGCCGCTCAGCGCCAGCCGCCGCGCCTGGTCAAGAGTCAGGCGCAGCTTGGGGTTGGATCGGACGCCGGTGACCAAGGCCCGTCGATTCTCCCAGAGCGCTTCCCCGCCCATTCCCGGTCCGAAGCCGGCTAGGGCGGCCTGCCTCAGCCCAGGCAGGCCGCCCTAGCCAACGACCACCAGCCGGCCTCATCTAGGCGGGTCAGCTCGGTCTCGGCGGCCTCCCTGGCCACCTGCTGCTCCAGCCCCACCCGAACCGACAGGCGCCGCAGCGCCGGTCGGAGTTCATGGCTCAGCTCCTGGGAGGAACCCTCAATCCAAGCCGCCAGAACTGTCAGATCGTGGAACCGGCCGAGCAGGCTCTGGACCTGGCGCAGCTCCTGGAGAACGGACTGGTGGCCCCGGCCCAGCACTGGAGCGAAAAGCTCGAGCCGGTAGCGCAGCTTGCGGATCTGGATCCGACGCCGGTGCAGATCCACCTCCGCCGAGCCCTGCCGGCCGGCTCGCCTGAAGAGTCGGGGAAGTTGCTCTTGGGCCAGGATCGGCGCCAGGGCGGAGCCTGGGTGGCCGGGGGTGAGAACCACCGGTGACGCCAGCAGCTGGAACCTCTCAAGGGCGCCCTCGGTGAGGCCAACTCGGCGGTGCTGGTCGATCTGTGCTGAAGTGCTGTCAGCCAGAGTCCGGCGGGCCTCCATCTCCAGCCCTCGCAGTCCCGGGCGGAGCCGGCTCGACCGATCCAGCACCACGGCGCCGCCCGGCCCACCGAGGATGCGAGGATCGTCGCTGCGGTCGGCCCACACCGCGACCGGGCCCAGGACCTCGTCGAGCAGGCCGAGGCGCACCTCGGCGTCGCGCAGGGCTCCTAGTTCCCGCTCACCCCGCCGCAGCCGGCGCCGCCGCTTGGCCTCGGCAGCCAAGCACTTGGCAAAACCACTCCAGGCGGCCCGCAGCCGTCGCAGCGCCACCCGGACGTCGTGGACCGCCTCAGCGTCGCTGGCCAGGGGGAGCCTGGCTAGCGCCCAACGGACGTTCTCGACCCGCTCCTCGACGCAGCCGGCGGCCAGATCGCAACAGACCGGCCCCTCAGCCATGGACGGGGACGAGTTCCGCGGGCGCTTCACCGGGGGCACCCTGGTCGGAAGCGGGCAGCGGTCGCCACCAGTCCTCACCCCTGGCAACCAGGGCGGCGATCATGCCGTCGCGGAGCCCGCGCTCGGAACTCCTGATCGAGCTCAGCCGGAGCAGGTCCATCATCTGGGCCAGGATAAGGGCGCCGCCGCGGCAGAGCCGGACCCGCTCCAGGTCGACCCCGAAGCGCTCGGCCAGATCGGCCAGAGGATGGCTCCGGAAGGACTCGATCACTCGCTCTACGTCCCGCAGCCGCAGCGCCGCTCCCCGCCGCTTGCCGAGCAACCGGGGCAGGTTGGTGATGGTGCCGCCGGTGCCCAGGGCCACTGGTTGGTCGGGCAGGGGGAGCAGATCGGGGAGGAGCTGGCCTACCCGTCCGTGCATCTCCCGCCACTCCTCCTCGGTTGGGGGATCGGACTGCGCCAACTGCGCGACCGAGCCGGAGCCGAGCGGCAGGGAGTTGTCCCAGCAAGCTCCGCCAGCGGGACCGTAAGCGATCTGGGCCGAGGCCCCGCCGATGTCCAAGACCACGGTCCCGCGACCGGGCGAGATGGTCATGGTGGCACCGTCGAAGGCCAGCTGGGCCTCGACCGGAGGGGGCAGGATCCGGACCGGGCCGGCCCCGGCCCCCTCCGCCAGCTGCGCGGCCACCTCGGGTCCGTTGTTGGCGGAACGCAGAGCCTGGGTGGCCCCCATCGCCACCGCCATGACTCCCGCCCGGCGGGCCTCCTCGACCTGGTGGCGCAGAGTTCGGCTGGCCAATGCCAGCCGCTCGCTCCCAATGGCACCGGTGGCGATCACGTCCTGACCCAGCTGGACGAACTCTCGGCGTCGCAGCAGCGGGATTGGCAGCCGGTTGGGAGGGCAGCTGGCCACCAGCAGATGAACGGTGTTGCTGCCAACATCGATCGCGGCGAATCGAGGGGCTCTGGTCACTGGGTACCCTCCTGGTAGCTCAACCGGGAGGCTGGTGAAGTCGCACCCCGATAGTCTGCGCCGTTGGGCTCACCGCAACCGTGCCTATACTTCCGAGATCGCGGTGCGCAGTCTCTATCTCGTTCGTCACGGAATCGCCCGAGAGCGGGATGGCTGGGAACGGCCGGATCTGCTCCGCCCTCTCAACGAGGCGGGCTGGCGTCAGGCGGTGGTTCTAGCCGAGCTCCTGGCCGATGCGGGTATCGAAGCCCACTACAGCAGCGCGTCCATCCGCTGCCGGGACACGCTGCTGCCGCTGGCTCACAGCAGCGGCCTCCAGGTGGAGAACGACGTCCGGCTGCTGGAGGGCGCTCTTGCCGAGGAACCCGCGGCAGTCGCCGCCGAACTGAGGGGCCTGGTCCGGTCCTATTTCGGCCGGGGAGCGCGCCGGATCGCTGCCTGCAGTCACGGGGACGTGCTACCCAAGCTCCTAGAGGCGGCCGGAGCGGAACCCGGCGCTCGCTGCCCCAAGGGCGGGGTCTGGCGATTAGACCTCGCCGACGACAAGGACCGGGTCACCCAGGCGGTCTACCTGGGCCGTCCCGACCCCGCCGGTGGCTGGGACCAGCGGTGAGCAGGCTCGACCTCTGCCCGGCCGACTCCAGCGACCTTCCGCCCGGAGCCGACCAGCTGCTCCATCTTCTGACCAGCCTGGGCTCCGATGCGGTGCTCCTGCTCGACCCGGCCCGCACCGTGCTTTGGGCCAGTCTCAACGCGCCCCGCTTGCTGGCCGCGCCCAGCACCGAGGCGGCCTCCGGGACCCAGCCTCCCCTCTCCCCGGGTACTCCCCTGGTTCGGGTGCTCGACGACTCCCGGGCCTCCGATCTGGTGGGTCAGGTGCTGGACACCGGCGAGATCGCCCGGGGCGAGTTGCGCCAGAACGACTGGCGCCGGGTGTTGAGGGCGGTAGGAGCCCCGGCCGACCTTCCCGGCGGGGGGCGGCGGGTGGTCCTGATCCTCACCGACATCACTCCGGAGCGGCGCCTCACCCGAGCCCACCAGGACCTGATTTCCAACCTCTCCCACGACCTGCGCACCCCCCTGGCGAGCCTGCGGCTGATGGCGGAGACCCTGACCGGAGAGGCCCGCGACGACCGGGAGGCGACCCTGCTCTTCGCCAGCCAGATCGCCGCCGAGGCCGAGCGCCTTCACACCCTGGTGGCGGGCATCCTCGACCTGGGCCGGTTGGAGGCCGGGGTGGAGCGGGCCCAGATCCAGCAGGTGGACCTGTGGGAGGTGGCCGGGAGGGCGGTCGAGGAGCTGCTCCCCCAGGCCAAGAAGCGCCAGCTGGAGCTGACCCTCCGCGGCGAGCCGACCATGGCCATGGCGGACCCGGCCCGGCTCCAGGGCGCCCTCAGCAACGTCCTCGACAACGCTCTCAAGTTCACCCAGTCCCCGGGCTCGGTGACCGTCTCAGTGGGGAGCGCGGACCAGAGCCCGGCGGTGTCGGTGCAGGACACTGGGTCGGGCATCCCAGCCAGCCAGCTGCCCAGGATCTTCGACCGCTTCTACACCGGCGACAGCGCTCGAACCCGCCGTGGCAGCGGCCTGGGGCTGACCATCGCCAAGCAGGCGGTCGAGCTGCAGGGGGGAGACATCGAGGTGCTCAGTTCCCCCGGCCAGGGAACCTTGGTCCGAATCGTGCTCCGCCGCCCCTGACCTGGGTTGGGGCGATCCGGTCCGACTACTATCGAGGCATGACTTCTTCCCCGTCCTTGGAGATCGACGCCGATCTCGCCGCCCTCCGCGACGGGGTGCGGGCGCTGGGCCGGATGGTGGCCGAGGGGGTCTCCCGGGCCATGTCGGGACTGGAGACCCGCGACGGGGACCGGCTCCGGGCGGTGGTCGCCGGCGACGCCGAGCTCAACGAGCGCCACCGCCAAGAGCGGGAGCGGGGCCTGGCCGTCCTGTCCGTCCGTCACCTCGAGGGGCACGAACTCAACGAGGTCTTCGGCCTGATCCTGATGGCCTCGGAGTTGGAGCGCATGGGCGACCACGCCAAGAGCTGTGCTCGCTACGCCCTGCCGCTGATCGAGCTCAGCTCGCGGCCCCGACTGGAGACCATCCTGCGCCTGGGGGGCTACGTCGAGGAGCAGGTCCGCGACATCCTGGAGGCGGTCACGGCCAACGATTTCCGCCGGGCTCAGGACATCGCCGCTCGGGATGACCGCATCGACCGCATCTATCACCGGGTCTTCGACGACATGGTCGAGACCATGCGCGAGCAGCCGGAGTGGGTCTATCCGGCAACCAACCTGATCTTCATCGCCCACAACCTGGAGCGGATAGCCGACCGGGTGACCAACATCGCCGAGGACGTGGTCTTCCTGGCCACCGGCCAGCTGGTCGAGCTGGGATAGGTGGCCGAGAGCCCGCTGAGCACCGGCAAGGGCCGCAAGGTCCTGCTGGTGGAGGACGACGAGTCGGTGCGGATGACCCTGCGCTACAACCTGGCCGCCAGCGGGTACGTGGTGCTCGAGGCGGGCAGCGGGAGCCAGGGCCTGGAGAGCGCGCGGACCAGGGCGCCGGACCTGGTGGTGCTCGACCTGATGCTTCCCGAGCTGACTGGCGAGGAGGTCTGCCGCATCCTGCGCCAGGAGTCCGATGTGCCCATCCTGATGCTGACCGCCCGCATCTCGGAGCCGGACAAGGTCAAGGGGCTGGCGCTGGGCGCAGACGACTACATGACCAAGCCGTTCGGGGTGAAGGAGTTCCTAGCCCGGGTCGAGGCCCTGCTGAGGCGGGCTGAGCGGCCGCCCCGCCCCCCCACCGAGCCCGACCAGCTCAAGCTGGGCGACTTCGTCCTGAACGCCTCCTCGCGCCGGGTCGTCTTTGGCGACCACGAGGTGAAGATGAGCCCGCGTGAGTTCACCCTGCTCTTCTTCCTACTTGGCCATCCCGACAAGGTTCACAGCCGCGACGCCCTGCTGAGGGCGGTCTGGGGACCGGACTTCCACGGCGACAGCAAGACGGTGGCGGTGCACATTCGCTGGCTGAGAGAGAAGTTCGAGGCCTTCGCCACCATGCCCTTCCGGATCAACACCGTCTTCGGAGTCGGTTACCGTGTCGACCTGGGGCCGGGAGTGCAACTCGAGAGGTGACCCAGGCTCCCCCGCCGGTTAGCGGGCCAGCGATTTCGGTCTCCGGGCTCCGCAAGTCCTACGGACAGCTGGTCGCGGTCGAAGGCCTAGACCTCCGGATTGAAGCCGGAGAGCTGGTCGCCATCCTGGGTCCCAACGGAGCCGGCAAGACCACCACCGTGGAGGTCTTGGAGGGCTACCGGCGACCGGATCGGGGGCGGGTATCGGTGCTGGGGCTGGACCCGTTCCGGGATGGCCGCCGGCTCCGTCCACTGGTGGGGCTGATGCTCCAGGAGGGAGGGATCTACCCCACCCTCAAGGTGCAAGAGTCGCTGACCCTGTTCGCCAGCTTCTTCAGGGACCCGGTCGATCCCCGGTTGCTGCTGGAGCGGACCGGGCTCGGTGATCGCTCCGGCACCCGCTTCCGCCAGCTCTCCGGAGGCGAGCAGCAGCGGCTCTCCCTGGCGCTGGCGCTGGTGGGTCGGCCCAGAGTGCTGTTCCTGGACGAGCCCACCGCGGGCATGGACCCCCGGGGCCGCCTGCTGACCTGGGAGATCGTCGAGGAGGCCCGGCGAGCCGGCACCACGGTGGTGCTCACCACCCACTCCATGGAAGAGGCGGAACGGCTGGCCGACCGAGTGGCCATCCTCAACCGGGGTCGCTTGGTGGCCTTCGACTCGCCCGCCCGGCTGCGGACCCAGAACCAGTCCGATGTGGTCCACCTGGAGCTGGAGTTCGAGCTGCCGGTCCCGCTGCTGGAGCGGCTCAGGGCACTGGCGCCGGTGCAGAGTCTCACCGATTTGGGGGGCGGGAAATACCAGCTGCGCTCGACTGCGCCCCGGGAATTGGCCGCCGCCGCCACTCAGCTGCTGCAAGTTGAGGGACCCCGGATCAACCTACTGCGGCTGGGCCGCTCCTCGCTGGAGGAGATCTTCCTCGAGCTCACCGACACGGCCGAATGAGCGGTAGCTCCCTGTTCCCGGAGGGCCGGGCGGCGCCCAGGGCAGCCCCGTGGCTGGTCGCCTTCTGGGCTCAGTTCAAAGTTGAGCTGCTGCTCACCCTGCGCCAGGGTGAGAACCTGCTGGTGATCCTGGTCCTGCCGGTCCTGCTGCTGGTGCTCTTCACCAGCGCCCGGATCTTCCCGGCCGGCTCTGGGCGCCCCGTCGACTTCCTGGTCCCGGGAATCCTGACCGTGGCGGTGATGTCCACCGGGATGGTGACCCTGGGGATCTCCACCGCCTACCAGCGCTACTACCGGGTGCTCAAGCGGCTGGGGGGCTCGCCCCTGCCTCGGAGCGCCCTGGCTGCCGCCAAGGCGGCCTCGATGCTGGCGGTGGAGCTAGTCCAGGTGCTGCTGCTGGGTGCGATCGCAACCTTCGGCCTGGGATGGTCCAGCCACGGCTCGCTGGTGCTGGCGGCGCTGATCCTGCTCCTCGGCGCACTGGCCTTCGCCGGCATCGGACTCACCCTGGCCGGGGCGGTCCGGGCCGAGCTCACCCTGGGCGGCGCCAACGGGCTCTACCTCCTCTTCCTGATCCTGGGCGGGGTGGTCCTGCCGGTCAGCCACCTCCCCGGGTTGATCCAGCCAGTGGCTCATATCCTGCCCGCCACCGCCCTCAGCTCGTCCCTGCGGGCGGTGCTGGAGGGTAGCCCACCCGGGCCTGCCAACCTGGGCCTGCTACTGGGCTGGACCGCGCTGGCGGTTCTGGCGGCGGCGCTCTGGTTCCGCTGGGAATAGCCCAGTGCAGCGTGGGCTTGCTTGGAGCCGGGGGAGTGAGCGACGCCCGGTGGTACGGTTGAGAGTGAGTTCAGGAGGTGCCAAGAAGATGAGTTTTTTCGGAGCCAGGACGACAGCGCCCAACCCTGACAGGGTGCTGCCCGGACGCAGCCAGGAGTCAGCGGTGGACGGCGCCCACACGGTTCTAGGCAACCCCCTCAAGCCGCCTTTCCCCGAAGGACTGGAGCAGGCGATCTTCGGACTAGGGTGCTTCTGGGGCGCGGAACGTGACTTCTGGCAGCTGGAAGGGGTGCACACCACCGCGGCCGGGTACAGCGGCGGCCTGACCCCCAACCCCACCTACCAGGAGGTCTGCTCCGGGCGGACCGGGCACGCCGAGGTGGTGCTGGTCGTCTTCAACCCGGCCCGGATCTCCTACCAGCAGCTGCTGCGGACCTTCTGGGAGAGCCACGACCCCACCCAGGGAATGCGCCAAGGAGCCGACGTCGGCTCCCAGTACCGCTCCGCCATCTACTACCTAGGCGAGGAGCAGCGGAAACTCGCCTTGGCGTCCGAGGACTGGTACCAGCAGGCGCTTCGCCAGGCCGGCCGTGGAGAGATCACTACTGAGATACTGGAGGCCGGTCCCTTCTACTACGCCGAGCAGTATCACCAGCAGTATCTAGACAAAAATCCAGGCGGTTACTGCGGGGTGGGAGGCACTGGCGTGAGCGGCCCGGTCGGGGTGCTTTCGGCCTCCTGATCTGAGCCCGGCGATCAGTCGGAGAGCTCGGCCCGGGCGGCCTGCGCCGGCACCGGCTTGGCGGGCGCCCGGACCGGGCGAAGCAGGAAAGAGGCCGTCGCCAGCGCCGCCAGAAGGCAGACGGCGAAGACCCTGAAGCCGGCGTCGGTTGAACTCACCAGGGCGTTCCCGGAACCAGCTGAGAGAACGCCGCCGCTGCCCAGGAAGACCCGCACCGCGACCGCCGGAGGCAGGCTGGTTTCGGCTGCGATCAGCGCCAGGGTGAAGGAGAGGGCGATCCCGGTGTTGCGCAGGGTGAAGAACATCCCGGAAGCGACGCCGGCTCGGGAAGCCGGCGCCGACGACATCACCGACTTCACCAGCGACGGCCAGGCCAGCCCGTTCCCGAGTGAGATCAGCAGCAGCGGCAGCACGATTGCCAAGATCGATAGGTGAGGACCCAGCCGGCTCAGCCAAACCGCCCCCACCGTGAGACAGGCAAGTCCGGCCATGATCGGCCGGCCCGGACCGAAACGGTCGGCCAGGGAGCCCCCTACCGGGGCTAGTAGGAACTGCGGCGCTGCCATCGGAACTAGAGCCAATCCGGCGTCCAGCGGGCTCAGCCGCAGTGCACCCTGCAGGTAAAAGGTGAGCAGGAAGGTCATGGCCATGATTCCGATCGAGTAGGCGGTGACCACCACCATTCCGGTCCGGAAGTGGAGGTTTCGGAACAAAGAGAGGTCGAAGAGCGGCTGGGCCACCCGACGCTCCCAGGCCACGAAGAAGATCAGGAGGAGGCCCGCCGCCGCCAGTAAGGCCAGGATCCTGACCGACCCCCAGCCCCAGGCCAGCCCTTGGGTCAGCGCCAGCAGCAAGGAAACCAGTCCAAGGCTAAAGCTGATCGCCCCCGCCCAGTCGGCGCCCACGTGCTGGTGATGAGGCCGGGCGCTGGGCAGAAAGCGGGCGCCTGCGACCACCCCAGCCACCCCGAAAGGCACCGTCACGTAGAAGATCCAGCGCCAGCCCAGCGTGCCCACCAGCGCCCCGCCGACCACCGGGCCGACGATCATCCCGGAGACCCAGGCGGTGGAGTTGATGCCCAACGCCCGGCCCAGTTGACGCGGCGGAAACGCCCCGACCAACAACGGGGTGGCGGTGGCAAAGCCCAGTGCTGCGCCAGCGCCCTGCACCAGTCGCCACAACACCAGAACCGTGCCGGACGAAGCCAGCCCGCAGCAGATCGTGCCCACTGTGAACAGCAGGATTCCGCCCATAAAGATGCGTTTTCTGCCGATCACGTCAGACCAGCGTCCAGCCGGCAAGAGCAGCACTGTGCTGGCGATGATGTAGGCGTTGATGGTCCACAGTCCGGTGGTGACGGTGGTGTGTAAGCCGCTGATGATGTGAGGCAGGCCGACCACCACGATGGTGGCGTCGACGTTGGAAATAAAAGCCACCAGGGTGACCACGGTCAGGATCCGCCACTTGCGCGCATCGCCATCACTGATAAGAGCCGAGCCAGCTGGGTTGTCGTCCGTCAACGTCGGGCTCCCCTTCCGCGATTTGACCAGCGCCGGTGGGCCAGGGACCGGCCCCGACGCCAGGCTGACTGTAGTCGGTCGGGAGACGGGGCCGGGACCGTACTCAAGCCGGGTCCCTTGAGACCGGGGATAGACTGGGGTTCGGGGACAACCCAAGATTGATGGAGGCAGATGTGGAGCAGCGTAAGTTGGGCAGCCAGGGCCTGGTGGTCTCGGCCCTCGGGCTGGGATGCATGGGGATGTCCGAGTTCTACGGTCCCAGGAACGATGAGGAGTCTATCGCGACCATCCGGCTCGCTCTCGATTTAGGGATCACCTTTCTGGACACGGCCGACATGTACGGGCCGTTTCACAACGAGCGCCTGGTAGGCGAGGCCATTTCCGGTCGACACGATCAGGTGATCCTGGCCACCAAGTTCGGTAATGAGCGCCGCGAGGACGGCTCCTGGGTTGGCATCAACGGGCGTCCCGAATATGTCGGGGAGGCCTGCGACGCCTCGCTGACCCGGTTGCAGGTCGACTACATCGACCTCTACTACCAGCACCGGGTCGACACTTCCGTCCCGATCGAGGAGACGGTCGGAGCCATGTCCCAGTTGGTGGACCAGGGCAAGGTTCGCTACCTGGGTCTCTCCGAGGCGGCGGCGAGCACCGTCCGGCGGGCTCACGCGGTCCATCCCATCACTGCCCTCCAGACCGAGTACTCCCTGTTCAGCCGCGACCCCGAGGCGGAGATCCTGCCCGCCGTCCGGGAGCTGGGCATCGGCTTCGTGGCCTACAGCCCGCTGGGCCGAGGCATGCTGACCGGCCGGCTGCCCGCCCCCGAAGAGCTCGCCGCAGGCGACTTTCGCACCGACCGCTACCCCCGCTTCATGGGGGAGAACCGGGTCCACAACCTGGAACTGGTGGCCCGAGTCAAGGAGATCGCCGAGGGCGAGAACGCCACGCCCGGTCAGGTGGCGCTAGCGTGGGTGCTCCACCAGGGCAAGGACATCGTGCCCATACCCGGCACCAAGCGCCGCCGCTTCCTAGAGGAGAACGCGGCCGCCGCCGAGCTGGAGTTGGACGCGGAGACCCTCGGCCAGCTGGACGAGATCCTCCCCCTGGGTGCGGTCAAGGGCGATCGCTACTCGGACATGAGCCGGGTCAACCTCTAAGACGCCTCCCGTCTGGACCAGACACATAGTCGGCGCCAAGCTGCCGCCTCGGCGCGACGCCCATCCCCGGAGGCGCTGAACCGCTACCTGCTAGCCGGGCCGGCGAGCCGCTCCCCGCCGCCTCAGAGCCGGTTCCGAGAGAGGAAGTCGAGCACTGCCCGGCGATAGGCCCCGGGCGCCTCCAGGCTGAGGAAGTGCCCGCAGTCCGGGATCAGCTCCAGTTGCGAGTGCGGGATGGCGGAGTGGATGGGCCTCGCCTGTGCCGGCCCGCAAATGAAGTCCAGTTCGCCGGCCACTACCAGCGTGGGGCAGCCCACCCGCGCAAGTAGGGGACGCAGGTCGATCTGCTGATAGAGACCTCCCTCCCAGGCCTTCATGGCTTCTAGGTTGACTTTCAGGTTGGAGCGCGCCAGCTCGAGCCCGGCCCTCACCGACTCCCGCTCAGGATGAGCCGTGTAGATGGAGAGCAGCGTGCTCATCAGGGCCTCGACCTGGGCCGGGTCGGTGCTGGCCAGAACGGCCTCCGCGAAGCCGTCGAAGGCCGCCCGGGCCGCCGGGTACCACTCGGCCCCTTCATGGCGGCGCACCGCCGCCTCCATCTCCGCGGCCGCTCCCCCGCCAGCGGCCAGGTCCGCCGCCGTCCCGACCCCGAAGGGCGCTACCGCTACGCACGCCGAGACCGCCTCCGGATAGGTGGCGGCGTAGGCGAGGCTGGTGGTGGCTCCGAAGGAGTGGCCGAGAACGATCACGCGGTCCAGCCCCAGCGCCTGGCGCACTTCCTCGTAGAAGAAGGCATGGCCGCCGGGCGAGTATCCGTCCTGGGTGGCGGGTGCCGTCGAGTCGCCAGAGCCGTGAGGATCGATTAGGTAGACGCACAACTCGTCCGCGAGCAGGTCCGCATCCGGCCGCATGTAGCTGCCGGAAAACCCCGGGCCGCCCGGGAACATCAGGGTGGGCCGTCCCGAACCCACAACCTCATAGCTGGCCTGACGTCCCCCTGGCAGGGCGATCCGTTGGCTCAAACTCTCGCCCTCCTACTCTTCCGAGAACTCAACACCGTCGGCTAGGGTTGGCCGACCAGCATATGGCACCCGGGCCCGAACCAGGGCCGGTCGGAGGGCAGGGCTCGCCTCCCTTGGGGTGCCAGCCAGGTAACAATTCCCGCTACCCTGACCCGCGCCTGAGCCCTGGTCCCGGGTAGCTGCCGGTGCCTGAGGCTCCAGGCAACCTGGTGATCGGAATCCCTCAAGGTCGGCCCCTGCGAGCCGCCTGCCGGTCCCAGCCGGAGGCCTGTTTCGGTGCACTAGAAAGTCGGTTGCAGCTGGGGTACTCGCCCCTGGGGGCCGCAGGCCCCCGGAACCCGCAGGAGCTGAGTTGGGAGGCCCGGCGGTGGCCACAAGGCGGTGCACGTGGCGACGGGAGGCCACAAGATGGGGTATACAATGCGTTTGGTACCCCAACATTTCGGGGTGCACTCGGACATCCGAATTGGAGCACCGTTGCGCTGCCCTTACTGCAATCACGACGACCTCCGGGTGGTGGACTCCCGCGACTCGGAAACCGGCGAGGCGATCCGGCGGCGGCGGGCCTGCAACAGCTGCGGAAAGCGCTTTACCACCTATGAGCGGATCGAGTCGATCCCCTTCTACATCGTCAAGAAGGACGGCCGGCGCGAGGACTTCGATCGGGCCAAGCTGTTCCAGGGACTGATGAACGCTTGCAAGAAGCGGGACATTTCGCCTAGCCGGATCTCCCAGATGGTCGAGGAGATCGAGGCCGAGCTGCGGGGACGGGGCCAGTCCGAGCTCCCCAGCGTCGAGGTCGGCGAGCTTGTCATGGAACACCTGCGCAAGCTCGACGATGTGGCCTACGTCCGCTTTGCCTCCGTCTACAGGTCGTTCCGGGATGTGTCTGAGGTGCGCAACGAAATCGACCATCTGCTCTCGGGAGTCGCCAAAAACGTCCCAGTCAAGCGCCCTAAGCGCTGAGGCTCCCCTGACCGAGCCGGAGCTTCAGTCCCGGCTGAGCGCGGTCCGAGCACAGATCCGGAACGCCGAGCAGCGGACCGGAAGAGCGGAGGGCAGCGTGGAACTGTTGCCGGTCAGCAAGGGCCACCCGCCGGAGCGGGCCCTGCTGGCGGTGGCCGCGGGCCTGCGGACCCTGGGCGAGAACTACCTGCAGGAGTGCGCCGCCAAGGACAGTTGGCTGCGAGCCGCGGGGGCAGAGCTTGTGAGTTGGCACCTGCTAGGGCACCTGCAGCGCAACAAGGCCAAGCACGCGGCCCAGCTGTTTGCCTGCATCGAGGGTGTGGACAGCCTGGAGGTGGCCCGCCGGCTGTCAGAGGCGCGCAGCGGCCAGCCGGCCCTGGCGGTGCTCTGTGAGGTCGAGCTGACCGGCCTGCCCAGCCGGTCCGGCTTCGAGCCGGGCCGGCTGGAGCGGGAATTCCCCCAGCTTCAGGAGCTCCCGGGGATCAGAGTGGAGGGGCTAATGACCGTGGCGGAGCCAGGGCGGGGCCGCCAGGCCTTCTTCCGCTGCCGGGAGCTGGCCGAGCGGCTGGCCCGAGCCGGAGGCCAGGCCCTTCCGACCCTGAGCATGGGGATGAGCGGCGACTTCCAGGAGGCGATCGAGGAGGGGAGCACCCGGGTACGGCTGGGCAGCCTGCTGTTCGGGGAGCGGCCCACCCGGCCCGGTTGAACCCGGGTCGGCTCAGCGCACCACCACGGTGACCACCTGGTAGCCGCTGGCCCCGTTGGGGTAACTCTGGTTGGCACCGGGCCGCTGGTAGTTGCCCTGCTTGTCCCGAGCCCGCAGGGTCAGGGTGTAGAGCCCAGGCCCAGGACTCCAGGGGAAGCTCCAGAGCGTCCAGGTGTAGGGGGACGCTGGCGCCACCAGCTCGGCCTTGGTCCAATGGCGTGCGCCGTCCAGGCTGAGCTCCACCGCCGACACCCCCTTGGTGCCGGCGAAGGCGACCCCGGTCAGGAGATAGCGCCGGCCGGCACTAAGGGAGCTGTTGCCGGCGGGGAAGTCGAAGCGCGAGAAGATGCGTGGGTAGGCGCCCGCGTTCCACCCCTGCTGCTCCCAGTATCCGAAGTAGGGCTGGGCCGAGGGGGCGATCCGGGTCAGCCACTTGGGGTTCTTCATCCCGTAGTGGTCGACCACCAGAATCCGGGCCGGGAAACCGTGTGCGCTGGTCAGGGGGCGACCGTTGAGCCGATCGGCGAGAAGGGTGGTCGGGGCCATGGCCTGGGCCAGAGGCAGGCTCTCAGTGTAGCCGTCGGCGCAAGTGAAGACGATCTGCTCGGTCCGGGCGGGCACCCCCGCCCGCTGAAGCAGGCGGCTTAGCTGCACTCCCCTCCACACGCCGGTGCTGATCAAGGTGCCGCCAACGGGGTTGGAGATGCACTCCAGGGTCTGGGTCTGGCTCAAATGGGGTTGGGCCAGCAGTTCCTGGTAGCCCAGCGAGTAGGGCGCGGCGCCGCCCACGCTCAGCTGCCAGGTTGAGGCGTCGATCGACGGGGGCCCGAACAGGTCCTTGGAGACGACGTAGAAGTCCGCGGTTGGGGTGATCCCCTCGGGGAGCCGGCCGCCGACCCCCCCGCCGCTGCCGCCCAAGCGCAATCGGGTCACCGGAGGAGAGCTGGCTCGAAGCAAGTTCAACCCCAGGTACCCGAGCACAGCGGCGCCCAGGACCGCACCGGCGGCGGCCAGGAAGCTGCGCCGGGAGCTGCCGCCCTCCGAGTGTAGCTGGGCCGGATCGGCCCAGCTACCGCCGCGCTGAGGCAGGCCGAGGAGCAGTTCCACCAGCCCGGTTAGCAGCAGCCAGTCGAGAAGGGCGGCCCAGGTCGCTGAAACCGCCAACGACCCCTCCCCCAACATCACCAGAGGCAGGCTCAGGACCCAGAGGCAGAGCCCGGGGACCAGCCAGCGGACTAGCAACCGGCTCCGGCGAGATGCCGGGGCCGCGGGATACGGCGCCACCACCAGCCAAGTCCAGCTGGCGATCAGCCGCCCCAGCACCGCCCCGATCACAATAATCAGGACCGAGGTGCTCAGAAGGAGCAGTGGCCGCCCCTTCTCTTGGAGAGTGTCAATCAGGGTCCCGAAGAAGCTCCCGGGGAGGAGCAGGGCCAGTCCGTTGCCGAGTATCTCGCCGAGGGAGGGCAGGCCGGTGGTGATCCGGACCAGCAGGCTGGCCGCCAGAGTCAGGCCGGCGGCGCAGGCCCCCAGGAGGGCACCGCTGGGCGGCCGCCGGCTGGACGTCATTGACTCAGCGCCCCGCCGGGACTCCCGAACCGTTCGACCGGGTAGCCGCGGCGACCACGGTCACGGCTTCAGCTGACTGTCCAGGAACTCCAAGGTGCGCTGCCAGGAAAGCCGGTCGGCCTGGGCGTTGTAGACCTCGGGACGATCCTCGTTGGCGAAGGCATGGTGGCCTCCAGGGTAGGTGTGGAATGTGTGTGGGATCTGGGCGCTCGCAAGTCGCTCGGTCAGCTCGCGGATCGCCTCGGGCGAAGCGTACTCGTCGTGGTCTCCGAAGTGCCCGAGCACGGCTCCCTCGATCCGACTGAGATCAGTGTCGGCCCCCGGTATTCCGTAGTAGCAGACCACCGCCCGAACCTTGTCGTGGTTGGCGGCGAGGGTGATCGCCAGGGCTCCGCCCATGCAGTAGCCGACTGTGCCGACGTAGTCGCCCTTGGCCGCCCCGGAACTGAGGAGGTAGTCGACGGCGCCGCCCAGTTCCTGGGCGGCCCTCGATTCGTCCAGCGCCATCATCTCCTTGGCCGCCTGGTCCGGCTCCTGGAGTCCGATCACTCGGCCGTGGTAAAGGTCCGGTACCAGGGCGGTGAACCCCGCCTCGGCCAGCCGGTCGGCAGTGCGCTTGATCTGGTCGATCAGGCCCCACCACTCCTGGATCACCACCAGCCCGGGACCGGGACCGCCGGCCGGGGTGCTGAGGTAGCCGGTGGCCGTGCTGCCGTTACTTGGGAACTCGACCATTCGACCCGGCATCTGCAATCCCTCCCTGCTTCTAATCGGCTGGACGGCCCGATTTGAGCGGCCCGACCAGCTCAACAATAGCCAGCCTTGCCGTCCTGGCAAGAGCTGGTAATCAGTGTCGGGCCGGGCGCAGATCCCGGAGCATCAGGCGGGGCCTTCGACGACCCCGCCAGCTGTCGACCTCCAGCTCGAAGAGGGCGTCCACCCTCCGGCCCTGGGGGAGATGGGCGCGCAGGTGGGGTCGGTTAAAGCTGATCGCCTCGGCCCGGCCGCTGGGGTCGGAGAGGACCACCTTGAGATGTCCGCCGCTCTTGCCCAGGCTTTCGGTCCGCACCACAGTGCAGTCGCTGGCGCAAAGGAGCACCCCGGGGTTGCCGGTGCCACAGGGCTGGAGGACGAGCAGCTCCTCGGCCAGCTCCAACCCGCACTCCCCAAGCGTCACCTCTGTGTCGACCCGGAACAGCCGGCTGGGAGCACGGTCACCAAGCTGGTCCTGGACGGCCGCGGCCAGGCCCGCCTCCAGACTCGCCGCGGCCGCCTCATCGGGCGCCAGGCTGAAGCCGCCGGCGCCGCGGTGACCCCCGTACCGGAGCAGATGGACCGAGCACTGGCGGAGCGCCTCAACCACGTTCAGGCCTGGCACCCCTCGTGCCGAACCGCGCCACTCGTCGCCGGTCTGGCTGTAGACGAAGGCGGGCCGACCGTACTCGTCGGCCAGTCGGCCCGCCACCAGGCCAACCACCCCTGAGGTCACCACCGTTGAGCCCAGGACGATCACGGGGAGCTCATCGGGCATCGCCTCCACGGCTGCTCGCGCCACCCTCATCGCGGCCGCCACGGACTCCCTCCGGGCCAGGTTGAGCGACTCCAGCTTGTCGACCGCCTCCTGGGCCTCCAGGGGGTCTTCCACGAGGCAGCAGCGCAGCGCCAGCCAGGCGTCCTCCATCCGGCCGGCTGCGTTGATGCGGGGGCCCAGGCCGAAGCCGAGGTTGCCGCTGGTCGGTACACCGTCGACGCCGGCGCCCCGGGCCAGCAGAGCCAGCCCGGGCGGGGCGCTCTCCGGCCAGGCGGCAAGGCCCTGGCGCACCAGCCAGCGGTTCTCGCCCTCCAGCGGCATCATGTCGGCCACCGTGCCCAAGGCCACCAGCGGCAGCTGGGCACGGCCGGTGCCGGGCGGGACCAGGCCCGCCAGCTCCAGAGCCCGGACCAGCTTGTAGGCCACCCCCACCCCGGCCAGACCCTTGAAGGGATAGAGGTCGTCGGGGCGCTGGGGGTTGACCAGAGCGTCGGCGGGCGCCAGCTCCACCCCCAGCCCGTCGGGCTCGGCCAGAGGCAGATGGTGGTCGGTGATAATCAACTTCAGGTCCGAGGGCCGCCCGCGCACAACCTCGACCGCGGTGGTGCCGCAGTCGACGGTGATCACTAGTGACGCGCCCTGGCGGCGCAGCTCCACCAGGGCGTCCTGGTTGAGCCCATAGCCCTCGGTCTCGCGCTGGGGGATGTAAGCCAGCGGCAGGTGGCCGGCCGCCCGGAGTGCGCGCACCAGCAGAGCGCAGGCGGTGACGCCGTCGGCGTCGTAGTCACCGTAGATCGCTATCAACTGGTCCCGCTCCAGGGCGGCCCGGATCAGTTCTACGGCGAGGGCCATGTCGGTCAGCAGCAGCGGGTCGTGCTCCACTCCGTCGGTGTGGGCCGCGGCCCGGGCCAGGTCGGGCGTGGTGCCGCGGGCCCGGGTAACCCGGGCAAAGGCGGAGTCAGTCGCCCCGTCGACCGCTTCGGGCAGCACCCACTCCCTTGGCGCGCGTTTCAATTCAGTCCTGGCAACTGCGCGCCAACCGCCGGGTTGGGGGCCTCACGGACCCTCGATTCTAGTCGCCGGACCCGGACCGGCCTGGCAGAGCACACTTAAGGCGTGAGCCGGGAACAGACACGGCGCCCTGGGCGACAGGCCCCTGTCACCGAGGCCAAGGCCCGGGACCAGGACGAGCGCCGCCGGCGCAGCCTCAAAGTCTCCACCCTCTGCCTGCACGCCATGGCTTGGGTGCTGCTCACCTTCTACGCCACTGACTACCTACCAGCTCTGGCGATTCGCTTCAGCGTCGGGCTGCGAGTCTCCCGCCTGGACCAGTACGTGGTCGGCTACATCGTCCTCAGCCTGATCTGCCTGGCTCTGGCGATGGGCTTTGGCGTCCTCTACCAGCCCCGGATAAGTGCCTCCCGCTATAGCTGGCGCTGGTTGGTATTCCCGGTAGCGGTGGCGCTCTGGTTGATCCCAGCCCAGGGTGCCAACGAGCTGCTGACCCGGGCGGTGGAGGCGCTCTGTCTGGCGGGAGGGATCGCCCTGGGTGAGGGCGTCAGCCGACCGCTGCGACGTCGTTGGCGCCGACCAGCTCCAGGTCGCGTGGCCGCTGGCTGACCGGACGGTACATGGTGTCGCGTTCCTGGGGGTGGCGGCCCACGCTGCGGATGGCTGCCTCGATCTCTTGGGGTTCGAGGTTCTGGCCGTGGTCGGCGCCGCTCATCCTGGTGATCGACTCTTCCATCAGGGTCCCTCCGAAATCGTTGGCTCCCCAGCGCAGCGACTCTGCAACTCCGGCGGCGCCGAGCTTCACCCAGCTGGTCTGGATATTGGGGATGTCACTGCCGAAGAAGAGCCTACAAAAGGCAGTGAAACGCAGGGAATCCTGAAGGGTGAGCGGCTGCTGGATTCCGAAGTACTTACCCAGCGTGTTGTTCTCCACCTGGAACGGCAGCAGCACGAACTCGGTGATCCCGCCGGTCTCCCGTTGCAGGTTGCGAATCACCTCCAAGTGACGAAGCCGGTGCCAGGGAGTCTCGATGTGCCCGTACATGATGGTGGACGTGGTCCGGATCCCCAGTCGGTGGGCGGTCTTCACCACGTCCACCCACTCCTCGGTGGTGAGCTTCTCCGGGCACAGTATGCGCCGCACCTCCTCGATCAGGATCTCGGCGGCGGTACCGGGCAGCGTGCCCAGGCCGGCATCCTTCAACTGGCGCAGGACATCCTCCACGGAACGGCCTGATTCCTGGGATATGTAGCGGATTTCCTCAGGAGACAGGGCATGGAGATGGAGGGAGGGCCAGCGCCCCTTGATCTCTCGGAACAGTTGATCGTAGTAGGCGAGGTTCAGCTCGGGGATGAGACCGGACTGCATGCAGATCTCAGTGGCGCCACGCTCGACCGCGTTCGCGATCTTTGCGAAAACGGTGTCGTGGTCGTGAAAGTAGGCACCCTTGACGTTCAGAGAACCGCGCCGGAAGCCACAGAACTTGCAGGTGCCGACGCAGACGTTGCTGATGTTCACGTTGCGGTTGATGACGTAGGTGACCGTGTCCCCGATCAGTTCCTGCCGGAGCCGGTCAGCCGCCGGTTGCAGGTCGGCCAGCGACTCCTGGTACACCGGCAGCCGCTCCTGGAGTTGATAGCCCAGCGTTTTGGCCTTGGCCGCCAGCTCAGATTCCGCAGGCCATCCGTAGGCGGGGCTGACCGAATCGCCGTCCATCGAGATCCCTCCCAGGTCCCGGGCCCCGGCCCCGACCAGCTCCGGCCAGGTCTCGAAGTTGAGGTTGGGGGGGACCTGGATCGCAACGTCCAATGGCAGGATCTCTCGCGCCAGCGCCACCGCCTCCCGGATGGTGTCGGGGTCGGGGGCCGGGAAGTCGGCCATCGGGGTCCCCGGCTTGGGGACGAAGTTCTGGACGATGACCTCCTGGATGTGGTGGTGGCGCAGATGGGATCCGTTTATCAACTCCAGGGCACGTCGGCGGTCAAGCTCGCTCTCTCCGATTCCCACCAGGATTCCGGTGGTGAAGGGGATCCCCAGCTCGCCGGCGGCGTCGATGTGGGCCAGCCGCTCCTGGTGGCGTTTGCCCCCGCCCATGGCGTGGGCCTGGATGGCGTCGGTGCCGGTCTCCAGCATCAGCCCCATGGACACGTTCCATGGCTGCAGCCGGGCCAGGCTGGAACGGGTCAGCAGGCCCACGTTGGTGTGGGGCAGCATTCCCCGGCGCATGGCCCGGCGGCAGATCTCCTCCACCAGGTCTACGAAAGCGTCCTCATCGGCGAGCCCCAGGTCGGGAAGCCGCCAGGGCTGTTCTCCGGCCATGACCAGGATCTCCCGGCAGCGCAGCCGGCTGGCCTGGTCCAGGTGGTGGTCAACCTCGGCCAGGCTGATCAGCCCACCCAGGTCCTGGCGGTACTCGCAGTAGCCGCACCGTCTGAAGCATCGGTAGGTGACGTCGACCGTGTAGCTACGGCTGAAGGTCAGGTAGTCGGCCTGGTACTCGGGGCGGTGCCGGGTAGCGATGCCCGGCTGGGCGGGCACGATCGCCTCATAAGCCATAGCGGGATTATGAGACTCGGCCGGTAGAGCCGGTTTCAGACCCGGATCGGGATCAGCACGTTGGGGAAGCTGACGCCGTACTTGTCGACGTAGAGATCCAGGGCCTGCAGCAGCTTTTGCTGGAAGGCGATCCGCTCCACCAGGTCGGACTGGCCCAGGTTGCTGGTCTCGCCCGAGAGGTGGCGCTGGATCCAAGGGGGAATGGTCGAGACCAAGGTGGTGGACCCTCCGGTCAAGATCACCGTCTCCGGGAGGTTGTCCCCCACCCGCAGTCCCACCCGCAGCAGGATCCCGGTCCGGGTGGCCAGGGCCCAAACCCGCTCCCAGTGGCCCGGCTCCTGGCGCAGGTGGTCGGGACGGGTGTAGCGAACGGCCGGGTCGTTGATGATGCTCATGTCGGAATCGCCCCAGCGGACCAAGCGCTCGAGCACCGGACCGTCGAGGTCGCGCGAGACCCACATCACCAACGAGGCGCAGCGGTTGTCCAGGTCAGGCGGCAGCACCTGGGTGCCCTGGGACATGGCCATGGACAGGACCTCCACGATACTGGCGTGACGCAGGCAGTAAGCGCGGCCGGTGACCACCCTCAGATGCTCGCGGCAGGCCACCCAGGCGCAGTCCACCGCTCGGCGGTCACGGTAGAGGCAGCGAAATGCCTCTTGGTGCTCGCATCCGGCGTGGTCGCAGCCTCCGCCCTCGGGCTCGCCGTAGCGATCGGGCAGTTCCGGCATTGCGACCGGCTTGCGGTTTGCCATGTTTTGAGCCTCTCCTGGACCAAGCGATTGGCATTTCAGCGCCCGTGCCGGATAAGGCGTCCGCCCTCAATCGCAGTCGCGCTGGCAGTTTGGCTCGAACATAGCAGAGGAGGGCGGAAACGGCAATGAAAGTGCTTCATCGCTGAGTGGTTGTGACAGGTCTGTCAGCGATCGTTCCCGGCTAGGTGAGGAGACGGTAGCCAGGCACGGTCATGAACTCCACGAACCGCTCGTCCAGGGCGACATCCGTAAATAGGGTGGCAGCCTGGCGGTAGTCGTCACCGAGCTCCTCAAGCACGGCCGCCTCAGTCGCAAGCACCCGCTCGCGGGTGATCCGGCCGTGGTGCACCCACTGCCAGATCTGCGACCTGGAGATCTCGGCAGTGGCCGCGTCCTCCATGAGGTTGTTGATGGTCACGGCCCCCACCCCCTTCAGCCAGGAAGCCAGGTACTGGACGCCAACCGAAACGTTCAGCGCGACCCCAGCGTCGGTGATAGCCCCGGGCGTCGACGCCACGTCGAGCAGTTGTTCCGCCGTCACCGACACCTCCTCGCGGGTACGGTCTACCTGGTTGGGCCGGCGGCCCAGCACCCCATCGAAGACCTCCCGGGCCACCTCGACCAGGTCCGGGTGGGCAACCCAGGTGCCGTCGAATCCATCCCCGGCCTCGCGCAGCTTGTCTTCCCGGACCCTCTGCAACGCCACTTGGTTGAGCTGGGGGTCGCGGCGGCTGGGGACAAATGCAGCCATCCCCCCTAAGGCATGGGCCCGCCGGCGGTGACAGGTCTTGACCAGCAACTCAGTGTAGGCGCGCATGAAGGGCACGGTCATCACCACCTCGGCGCGGTCGGGAAGTATGAAATCGGGGTTGTCGCGGAACTTCTTGATGATCGAGAACATGTAGTCCCAGCGCCCGGCATTGAGTCCGGTGGAGCGCTCGCGCAGCTCGTAGAGGATCTCCTCCATCTCAAAAGCGGCCAGTACAGTCTCGATCAGCACGGTGGTGCGGATGGCGCCTCGGGGAATTCGCAACTCGTCCTCGGCCAGCCGGCAGGCGTCGTTCCAGAGCCGAGCCTCAAGGTGGCTCTCCAGCTTGGGCAGGTAGAGGTAGGGACCCGAGCCTCGGCCCAGCAGTGCCGCACCGCAATGAAAGGCGAAGAGGCCGAAGTCGAAGAGACTGGCCGAGACTGGCTTGCCGTCGACCAGGAAGTGCTTCTCGGGAAGATGCCATCCCCGGGGACGGACCACCAGGGTGGCCGTCTGGTCGTTGAGTCGGTAGTGCTTTCCGCCCGAGTCCAGCGAGATGGTCCGCTCCACGGCGTCGATGAGGTTGCTCTGGCCCTCCAGGCAGTTGGCCCAGGTGGGAGAGTTGGCGTCCTCGAAGTCGGCCATGAAGACACTGGCTCCCGAGTTGAGCGCGTTGATCATCATCTTCCGCTCCACCGGACCGGTGATCTCGACCCGCCGGTCGTTGAGGTCGGGCGGCGGCGGTTCCACCGTCCAGGACCGATCCTGGCGGATGGAAGCGGTCTCAGCTAGGAACTGGGGCAGCTGACCGGCATCGAGCTGCTCCTGGCGTTCGGTGCGGAGGGCCAGGAGCTGGGCCCTGGTCGGGCCCAGTTCGCGCTCCAGGCGAGCCACGAACGCCATCGCGGCTGGCGTGAGCACCCGCTCGGCCACCTTGCCGCCCTCGCCGAGGATTTCGATCCCGGATGGGGAGCCGTCGAGTCCGCTCATCAGACCGGGTTCGACTCGAACTGAGCCTCCTCGGTCGAGCCCTGCAGCGCCAGGGTCGCGCTCTCCCCGCCGGTGACGGTCTCCAGGACCGCGTCGAAGTAACCGGCTCCAACCTCGGTCTGATGCCGGGTGGAGGTGTAGCCCTGCTGTTCAAGCTCGAATTCCCGCTGCTGCAGCCGCACGTAGGCGCTCATCCCCTCCTGGGCGTAGCCGCGGGCCAGTTCGAACATCGAGCTGTTGGCGACGTGGAACCCGGCCAGGGTCACGAACTGGAACTTGTAGCCAAGCTGGCCCAGCCGCTTCTGGAAGGCGGCGACCTCGGCGTCACTGAGGTGCAGTTTCCAGTTGAACGAGGGCGAGCAGTTGTAGGCCAGCAACTTGCCCGGGAACTTGTCGTGGATGGCCTCCGCGAACCGGGCCGCCTCCTCGATGTGCGGTGTCGATGTCTCGAACCAGAGCGCGTCCACCATGGGGGCGAAAGCCAGTCCCCGGGCGATCACCGGCTCGATCCCGGGCCGCACCCGGAAGTAGCCTTCCGAGGTACGGTCCCCGGTCAGGAACTCCTGGTCGCGGGGGTCGATGTCGCTGGTCAGCAAGGTGGCGCTGAGGGCATCGGTCCTGGCCACCAGCAGGGTCGGGACTCCGAGCACGTCGCTGGCCAACCGGGCCGCCATTAGGGTTCGCTCGAACTGGCTGGTGGGGACCAAAACCTTGCCGCCCAGATGACCGCACTTCTTCTCCGAGGCCAGTTGGTCCTCGAAGTGGACCCCCGAGACCCCAGCCTCAATCATCGCTTTCATCAACTCGTAGGCGTGAAGCGGGCCGCCGAAGCCGGCCTCGGCGTCAGCCACGATCGGCACCACCCACTCACCGCCGCGGTGTCCTTCGGCCCAGGCGATCTGGTCGGCCCGAAGCATGGCGTTGTTGAGCCGGCGGGCCAGGGCCGGGGCGCTGTTGGCCGGATAGAGGCTCTGGTCGGGGTAGGTCTCGCCGGCGAGGTTGGCGTCGGCCGCGACCTGCCACCCGGAGAGATAAATCGCCTTCAGACCTGCCTTGACCATCTGCACCGCCTGCTGGCCGGTGAGCGCACCCAGGGCAGCCACGTAGTCACTGCTGGTGAGCATTTCGAAGAGCCGCTCCGCCCCCCGGCGCGCCAGGGTCTGCTCCACATGGATCGAGCCCCGCAGCCGGACCACCTCCTCAGCTGAGTAGCTCCTGACGACGTCCTTCCACCGGCTGCCTTGCCATCCGCGCTTCAACTGCTCGGCCTGGCCGTCGCCGGGAAGAGGCCCGCTACCGTTCGGATGAGTAGGTGTGGACGTCATGGCGTCGATCCTCCTATTTGGACGCGGGCTCGATTCCGCAACTGAGAAACCGCATCTCAGCGGGAGCGCTCAGCGCCCGGCCTGCTTGGGACGGCTGGCGCCACGCCGGCGCGCCGAGGGCGAGATCGGCCCCAGCTACTCAGCGACACGCGCCCCAGCTCCCATCTCAAGAGCCTAGGGTCGATCCCATACCCTGTCAAGGAGCAGCTTCGCGGGTGCAGTTATCAGGTTGAAGGTTCGCACCGGCCGCGCCCAGCCGACGAAAGGTGCCGGTGCGCGATCGAGTCGGCTCATCTAACGATGTCCGGGCGGTACCGCAGGTCAGCTGACACGACCCCCCAGGACCGGTCTCAGCTCGGACGCCGCCCTAGCTCAGCTGCCCTAAGAAGCTAAGCCCGAAGCTTGGCGCGGTTATGGCTGCCGTCCCCATCACCGTCGCAACGGTGCAGCCCCAGCGCGAGAGTCCCGCCCTTGCGGGCGAGGCACGCAACGCCTCCTACGACAGCGCCATGCTGAGAATCACCCAGCCGACCTTGCGCAGGTGCGCCCCCCCTTGGGCCGGCATTGTCCAGCTCGACCGGCGCTGGACGAACCCGCCGGCACCCTAACTGGCGGGCGGGGTGCGCCGGGGAGAGCGACGTCGCGGGGAGGGTGCCGCCAGACTCTGGCCGCAGGCCGAGCAGAACTGGGCATCCTCAGGATTGACGCGACCGCAGGCGGCGCAGACCTGGGGCCAGGGCGGCGCCGGGTCTGGGACGGCCGGAGGGATCGTGACCGCCCCGGTCGGCGGCGTCTCTGCCGGGCGGGTCGGGGCTGGGGGGCCGAGCTCATCCCAGATCCCCCAATGGACCAACCCGATCAAGGCGATCACCACGGCCAGCGCCAGAGCGATCCAGGCGAAGGTCCCGCCGTAGAGAAGAGAGCCAAAGTCCGGCGACATCCAGGTCAGCATCGCTGCGATCTGGATCACGGTGAAGACCAGGACGCCAAAGGCCAGCCCGGCGCTGATCAGGCTGCTGTAGGCGCGGGAGATCCTCAGATCCAGCCTGGCCACCCGAGTCCCCTCCCACAGCACCAGGAGTCCGGCCAACACTCCGGCGACGGTCCCGGCTCCGCCCCAGCCGTTGACCTGGGGCGAGCAGATCACCGACATGATGTGGTGGAGGACGGGCGGAAACACCTGTCGGCCCGAGAACGGCGTTATCACCCGGGTGGAGCACGGGCCGCTCCAGGGAAGGAAGAGGTCGACGAAGAAGAGGAACGACGCCAAAACCAGGAGCGATCCCTGCTCGGCGAGACGGGACAGCTTGGGACTCTTGCTCGAAACGGTCATGACGCGCTTCTCCCTAACTCCCCCGAAGCCGCACCATACACCTAAACCGGCCGAGCTTTGCTCAATGGCGGAAGTGTCGACGGCCCGTGACAACCAGGGCGACCCCGGCGGAATCGGCGGCCGCGACCACCTCGGGGTCTCGCTTGGAGCCGCCCGGCTGGATGACCGCGGTGACCCCGGCCCGGGCGGCCACCTCGACGCCATCGGGCATCGGAAAGAAGGCGTCCGAAGCCATGCAGCTGCCTCGGGCACGCTCCCCGGCCCGGTGGACCGCCAGCTCGACCGACTCCACCCGGGACATCTGTCCGGCGCCGATTCCCACCGCCCGGTCCTGACGGCAGAGCACGATCGCGTTGGACTTGACCGCTCTCACGATTCGCCAGGCCAGCCGCAGCTGCGCCCACTCCGGCTGGCTCGGCGTCCGCTGGGAGACAACCTGGAATGCCGCCTCGTCGTCAACGGCGGGGTCCTTGAGCTGGACCAGCAGCCCACCGTCCAGGCTGCGCACCTCCAGCTCCGGACCCAGCTGAGGCGGCCCGGGGGGCACCTCCAGGATGCGCAGACGTGTTCGGCCTGCCAGCTTGGCCCGCCCCCCAGGGGTGACCTCCGGTGCCACCACCACCTCTAGGAAGTGGCTGGCCAGGGCGGCGGCGGCCTCCTCGTCCAGGGCGCAATTGAGGGCCACGATTCCGCCGTAGGCGGATCGGGGGTCACAGTCATAGGCTCTCTGGAAGGCCTCGGCGGCGCTGGAGGCCAGGGCGACTCCACAGGGGTTGGTGTGCTTGACCACCACCGCCGCGGACGGCTCCAGGCCACCCACCAACCGCCAGGCCGCGTCGGCGTCGAGCCAGTTGGTATAGGAGAGCTCGACCCCCTGCAGCTGGCGGGCGGCCGCCAGTCCACCGGGTCGTGCCCCGGTGAGGTAGAGCGCTCCCGGCTGATGGGGGTTCTCGCCGTAGCGCAGGGCCTGGCGTAGCGCTCCTCCCAGGGCCAGGCGGGCAGGCCAGACGCCCTGGCCGGTGGCGCCCTCCCCGGCCAGGTACTCGGCGACCAGGCCGTCATAGGCCGAGACCAGCTGGAATACCTGGGCGGCCAGCCGGCGGCGGGTCTCCAGGCTCAAGCCACCCGTCTCCAGCTCAGCCAGAACCGCCGGGTACTGCTCGGGCGAGGAGACGGCGGCCACGTGGGCGTAGTTCTTGGCCGCTGCCCTCAGCAGGGTCGGGCCTCCGATGTCGATGGCGTCCAGCACTGCGCCTGGCGCGGATCCGGCCGAGACCATCTCCGCAAAGGGGTAGAGATTGACTACCACCAGATCTATCGGCTGGAACCCCAGTCGGTCCAGGGTGGCCAGGTCGTCGGGGCGGTCGCGCCTGGCCAGGATGCCGGCGTGGATGGCCGGATGGAGGGTCTTGACCCTTCCCTCGAGCATCTCCTCCACCCCGGTCAGGTCCGCTACCGGAATGACCGGGAGTCCGGCCTGTTGGAGCGACCGTTCGGTCCCGCCCGTGGCCACCAGCTGGTAGCCGAGCCGGTGCAGGCCGCTGGCGAACTCAGCCAGCCCGGACTTGTCATCAACTCCCAGCAGCGCCCTCTTCAAGGTGCTGGCTCGACCGCTCGCACCCGCCGGCCCTCGACCAGCAGCGAGCCCTGGGCCAGCAGGCGGATCGCCTCAGGCAGAATTCGCCACTCCTGCTCGTGGATGCGCTGGAGGAGGGACTCGGCGGTGTCGGCGTCCTCGACCGCGACCGCCGCCTGGAGCACGATCGGACCCCCGTCCAGGTGGCCCTCTTCGACCAGGTGAACGGTGCACCCGGTGAGCTTGACCCCGTGGTCCAGGGCCGCCTGGACCGCGCTCATGGTGCCTGAGAAGGCGGGCAGGAGGCTGTTGTGAAGGTTGAGGATCCGGCCCGGGAAGGCACCCAGCAGGGGCGGAGTGAGGATGCGGTTGTAGCCGGCCAGGGCCAGGATCGACGCTCCTTGGTCAAGTAGCCAGCGCGCCAGCTCCCGGTCCCGGGCCTCCAGGTCGGCGCCGAAGCTGGAAACCGGGAAGGACCGCACCGCTACGCCCGCCCCGCGGCCGATCTCCAGACCGCCGCAGTCGGATCGGTTGCTAGCCACCGCCACCACCCGGGCGGGATAGTCGGTCGCCTTGGCCGCCTCCAGGATCGCTCTGAGGTTGGTGCCCTCTCCCGAAACCAGCACTCCGACCCCGGCCCTGTCGCCGACGGGTCCGACAATCGAGCTCAGCGGAGCAGCACCCGATCCGGCCCGCGCCGGGACACCACCGCCCCGATCTCGAAGAATCCGTATTGGGAGAGGGTGGCGGCGGCTCTGTTAGTGGTCGCGGGAACAACGCAGATCATGCCCACCCCCATGTTGAAGGAGCGCCAGAGCTCGTCGTCGGGGACCGAGCCCAGCTCCTGGAGGGCGCTGAACAGGTCCGGCACCCGCCAGCGGCTTCTTTCCACCACCGCGGACAGCTGGTCGGGAAGCACCCGGGGAAGGTTCTCGATGATCCCGCCTCCGGTGATGTGAGCCAGGGCGTGCACGTCGCCGACCCCCCGCAGCGATTGGACCGGCTCCAGATACGAGGCGTGGACCGCGAGCAGCAGCTCCCCGATCGGGTCGGTGGTTCCCGGCAGGACGGTGTCGTACTCAAGCTCCCGCTGGGCCAGCAGGTGGCGGACCAGCGAGTACCCGTTGGTGTGGAGGCCGGTGGAGGGCAGCGCCAGCAGAATGTCCCCTTCCCGAACCCGGGCCGGGCCCAGCAGGGCTGCGGCCGACGTCATTCCCACCAGGAAGCCGGCCAGGTCGTAATCCCCGATCCCGTAGACGCCGGGCATCTCGGCGGTCTCCCCGCCGACCAGGGCGCAGCCGGCTGCCAGACAGGCCTGGGCCATGCCCTCGGCCAGTTGCTCCAGCACCGCGGCCTCGATCCGACCGCTGGCGAAGTAGTCGAGGAAGAAAAGGGGGTGGGCGCCAGTAGTCAAGACATCGTTCACGCAGTGATTGACTATGTCCTGGCCGATTCCCCGGTGCCGGCCCAGGGCCACCGCCACCTTCGACTTGGTCCCCACAGAGTCTGTGGAGCTGACCAGCACCGCGTCCGAGGGCAGGTCACTGCCCAACTTCCAGACCGCCGCGAAGGGGCCGATCCCCTCCAGTACCGAGTCAGTGTGGGTGGTGGCCGCCAACTGGGCGACTCTGGCCAGGGCGCTCTGGGCCCGGCCCCGGTCCACCCCCGCGTCGGCGTACTTGCTCAGCTCGTATTCCCCACTCTCCCCCGACGGCTGTCAGCCTTCGAGGGCAAGCTTGTCCATCTCCAGCTGCTGGGGTACCTGGACCGGGTAGGCGCCGTCAAGGCAGGCAAAGCAGAAACCCGACCCGGTGGCCCCGGCCCGGAGCGCCTGGCGCAGGCCGGCCAGGCTGAGATACGCCAACGAGTCGGCGCCGATCAGTTCGCGCACCTCCTCCAAGGTCCGACCGGCGGCGATCAGCTCACTTCGGCTGGCGATGTCAATCCCCATGAAGCAGGGGAAACGGATGGGCGGCGAAGCGACCCGCATGTGGACCTCTCGGGCGCCGGCTCGGCGCAGCGCCTCCACGATCTGCCGGGAGGTGGAGCCGCGGACGATGGAATCATCGACCAGGATGACCCGCTTGCCGTCCAGCACGTGGCGCATGGGGTTGAACTTGAGCCGGATCCCGGCGTCGCGCATCCCCTGTTCGGGCTGCAGGAAGGTGCGGGTGATGTAGCGCGACTTCATCATGCCCTCGGCGAAGGGAAGCTGGCTGCGCTCGGCGTAGCCGATCGCGGCCGGGGTCCCGGAGTCGGGCAGGGGGATCACCAGGTCGGCGTCAACCGGCGCCTCCTCGGCCAGCCGTACCCCCATGGCCCGCCGCGCCTCATAGAGGCTGCGGTCCTGCAGCACCGAGTCAGGGCGGGCGAAGTAGATGAACTCGAAGGAGCACATCGCGGGCTGGCGGTGGACGCCGAAGCTGGCCGAGCGAATCCCCTCTCGGTCGATGGTCACGATCTCTCCGGGACGGATCTCGCGAACCAATCTGGCGCCGACCACATCCAGCGCACAGGTCTCGCTGGCGATGATGTAGCCATCTCCGCCGGGCGCGTCGAGGTCGCCCAGCCTGCCGATGCAGAGCGGCCGGATGCCCAGCTCGTCGCGGGCCGCCACCAGGCTGTCCCGGGTGATGAACCCCAGCGAGTAGGCACCCTGGGCTCTGGGCAGGGCACGCTGGAGTACCACCTCGAGGCGCTCTCCCGGGGTCCGGGCCAGCAGGGTGGCGAGCACCTCGCTGTCACTGGACGTCTCGAACTGCTGGCCCTCCTCGACCAGCCCGGCGTGGAGGGCCTGGGTGTTGGTCAGGTTGCCGTTGTGGGCCAGGGCCACCGGTCCCAGCTGTCCGTGGTCGAAGGTGAACGGCTGGGCGTTGCTGAGCCGCGAGGACCCGGTGGTGGAGTAGCGGGTGTGCCCGATCCCCACCGACCCTGCCAGCGGGGCCAGCACCTCCTTGGAAAAGACCTGGCCGACCAGCCCCATTTCGCGGTGCAGGTGGAACTGGCTTCCGTCCGAGGTGCAGATCCCCGCCGACTCCTGGCCGCGGTGCTGCAGAGCGCAGAGCCCCAAGTAACAGAGTTCGGCCACGTCTTGGCCGGGGGCGAATACACCAAAGATGCCGCAAGCCTCGTGGAGCTTGTCGGGCTCGGTGACATCGTCACCGGCTGCGACGAGGGGCTGGACAGCGGGCGCTGCCTTGGCGGTCACCGCCACCAGGATACCCCGATTGCGATCCGCGACCCTCCCACCGGCAGGCGCCGCGACCAACTCAAGAGCGGCCAGCCTGAGTCGGTTCCATCCGGCCGGGGATGGCGGCTGCCCAGGCCTGCATGGCGGCTTCCAGGTCGATCTCGGCCAGCCCCTCGACCGCGATCACCGGACCACCCACGGCGCCCAGGACGGCGAAGGGTGTGGCGGACTGCTCAAAGACGGCCTCGACGGCAGCGCGGCAATTGGGATCAAAGCTGACCAGATAGCGGCCCTGAGTCTCGCCGAAGAGGAGACCGGGAACGAAGGAGGGCGGCGCCCCGCCGGGGACCTCCAGAGGCGTTCTGATCCGGCACCCCAGCCCTCCCAGCAGCGCCGACTCGGCCAGGGTCACCGCTAGGCCCCCGAGGGCGCAGTCGTGGGCGGAGCAGAGCAGGCCTTGGCCGATCGCCGACCGGACCGCGGCCGCCGATCGCGCCTCGGCGGCCAGGTCCAACTCCGGGGCGGGCCCCTCCAGGGTGCCATGAGCCAACCGCTGGTACTCGGACCCACCCAATTCCACGCCGTGAGGCCCGGCCGCCGCCGGGCCCACCAGGCCGATCAGGTCTCGCTCCCGGCGAAAGCCGGCTCCCACCCGGCGATCCAGGTCGGCCACCAGACCCACCACGCCCAGGGTGGGAGTCGGAGGGATGCTCTCGCCGTCGAACTGGTTATAGAGGCTGACGTTGCCGCTCACCACCGGGATGCCCAGGGTGCGGGCGGCCTCGGCCAGCCCGGCCACCGACTCCTCAAGCTGCCACATGATCTCAGGGCGGTCCGGGTCCCCGAAGTTGAGGCAGTTGGTCAGCGCCAGCGGTTGGGCGCCCACGCAAGCCAGGTTGCGCATCCCTTCGGCGACCGCGATGGCGGTGGCCCGGCGGGGTGCCAGGGGTGCCGAACGGTGGGCGCTGTCCACCGTCATGGCGAGTCCGTCGGGCCGGTCCCGGAGGCGCAGTAGGGCGGCGTCAGCTCCGGGGCCGAATACGGTGTCGTCTCCCACCTGGTGGTCGTACTGTCGCCAGATCCAGCGAGCGTCGCCACAGTTGGGGGAGGAGAGCAACCGCAGCCAGGCGTCGGAGGCCGGCCAGGGAGGGATGGCGGCCAGCGGGTCGAGGTCGAGGCGGGAGAGGCGGGCGGGAGGGCTAGCCTCGGGATGCCGCTCCGGGAAGCCCGAAATGAGCAGCCCGAGCGGCAGCGAACCGACCTCCTGGCCGGCCTCGGTGGTCCGGAAGAGCGGCTCCTCGATAACCCTACCAACCACGTCGCTATGAAGTCCCCAGCGCCGGAAGGCCGCTCGAAAGCGCTCCTCAGCCCCGCCCCGCACCACCAGCACCATCCGCTCCTGGGACTCGCTGAGCATGACCTCGTAAGGCGTCATGCCCTGCTCGCGGCGGCTGACCCGGTCTGCCGCGATCTCGATGCCCACCCCGCCGCGGTGGGCCATCTCGGCGCAACTGCTGGTGAGCCCGGCCGCCCCGCAGTCCTGCAGCCCGATCAGGTCGGGGTCCCCGGTGAGCTCCAGGCAGGCCTCGAGCAGGCACTTCTCCAGGAATGGGTTGCCCACCTGGACCGCCGGTCGGCGGTCCTCGGCGCCCTGGTCCAGCTGAACCGACGCGAAAGTGGCCCCGTGGATGCCATCCCGACCGGTGTCCGCCCCGACCAGGAGCACGGGGTTGCCTGGTCCGCTGGCCACGGCCCGGACCAGCTGATCGTGCCGGGCCAGACCCACGCACATGGCGTTGACCAGGCAGTTGTGCTGGTAGGCGTCGTCGAAGTAGGTCTCGCCGCCCACGGTGGGTACCCCAATGCAGTTGCCGTACCAACCGATCCCCTCCACCACCCTGGCGAAACGCTGGCGCTGGCGGGTATCCTCCAGGTCGCCGAAGCGGATCGCGTCGAGAATCGCCACCGGCCGGGCGCCCATGGCGAAGACATCCCGGAGGATGCCACCCACCCCGGTGGCCGCGCCCTGCACCGGCTCCACTGCACTGGGATGGTTGTGGGACTCGATCTTGAAGCAGCAGAGCAGTCCCTCCCCTATGTCGACCACCCCCGCGTTCTCTCCTGGGCCCTGGACCACCTGGGGGCCTTCGGCCGGCAGCTGCCGGAGCAGCCGGCGCGAGGTCTTGTAAGAGCAGTGCTCGGACCAAAGGGCGCCCAGCATCCCCAGCTCCAGCCGGTTGGGCACCCGCCCCAGCTGGTCCACCGCGGCCCGGTACTCGTCCTGGGTGAGCGCGAGCTCAAGCAGCTCGGGGGCGGTCGGATCGGAGCCGTTGGTGACCTGGGTCATCCGGCCCTAGCGGCCAGTCTGCGGATCACCGAGTTGAAGAGTTGGAGGCCGTCCGTCGATCCCAGAAGCTCCTCGCAGGCCCGCTCCGGGTGGGGCATCATCCCCAGCACGTTGCCCCCCTCGTTGAGGATGCCGGCGATGTTCTGGAGCGAGCCGTTGGGGTTGGCGTCGGGGCTGAGCCGGCCGTCCTTCTCGCTGTAGCGAAGCGCCACCCGCCCCTGGTCGTTGAGCTGGGCCAGGGTCGGGGCGTCTGCGAAGAAGCGGCCCTCTCCGTGCGAGATCGGAACCCGAAGCGTCTGCCCGGGGGTGCAGTCGGCGAGGAAAGGAGTGGCGGTCGTCTCCACCCGCAACCAGGTCGGCTGGCAGCGGAACTGCAAGCTAGAGTTGCGCAGCAAGGCTCCTGGGAGCAGCCCTGCCTCGCAAAGGATCTGAAAGCCATTGCAGATGCCCCAAACCAGGCCCCCACTGCGGGCGTGCTCCCTGACCGCCTCCATCACCGGCGCGAACCTGGCGATGGCGCCGGTGCGCAGGTAGTCCCCATAGGCAAAGCCTCCCGGCAGGACTACCACGTCGGACCCCTTGAGGTCGCGGTCGGCGTGCCAGAGCGGCACCGGCTCGGCCCCGGCCAGCTGGACCGCGTGAGCGCAGTCGCGGTCGCTCCAAGTGCCCGGGAAGACGACGATGCCGAACCGCACCGTCACGGCTCCGACCGCGCCGGTCGGAGCTCGAAGCGATAGTCCTCGATCACCCCATTGCAGAGCAGCCGCCGGCACATCTCATCGACCCGCCGCCGGGCGGTCTCCGGGTCCGCCTCCTCCAGGTCCAGGCTGATGAATTTGCCCACCCGAGTGGCGCCCACCTCGGGATAGCCGAGAGAGTGGAGGGCTTCGGTGACCACCAGCCCCTGGGGGTCATTGACCACCGGCTTGAGGCTGACCACAACCTCGGCTACAAAGCGCAGTCGGTGATCCGTCTGCAGACCTCCAGGTAACGCTGGCGGGTCTCCCGCACCAGCCCCTCGGGAAGGGGCGGCGGGGGGGGGTTGCGGTCCCAGTCGGTGGAGAGCAGGTAGTCCCGCACGGGCTGCTTGTCGAATCCAAGGGGCGCCGTCGCAAGGGCACCCTCTTGCTCCCAGAGCCGGGAAGAGTCGGGGGTCAGCACCTCGTCGATCAGGGTCAGCTCGCCGTTGACCAGGCCGAACTCGAATTTGCTGTCGACCAGGATGATTCCGGCCGCCTGGCAGCGGACCTGGGCCAGCCGGAAGATGCGCAGGCTGGTCTCCTCCAGCCGGCGCGCCAGCACCTGGCCCACCGACTCGGCCAGCTGGGCTCGGGTGATGTTTTCGTCGTGGCCCTGATCACGCTTGGAGGCCGGCGTGAAGCGCAGCTCGGGGAGCTCGTCGCCGAAGGACAGCCCTCGGGGCAGCGGCTCCCCGGCCAGCCGGCCACTGGTCCGATACTCCTCCCAGCCGCTGCCCGCCAGCCGCCCCCGCACCACGCACTCGACGTCGATCCGCTCCGCCTTGGCAACGAACATGGCTCGGTCGGCCAGCCGCTCGAAGGTGCCGGGCGGCAGCGCTCCGGGATCGTCGGGGCGGAGATGGTTAGGGACCAGGTCGGCGGTCTTGCCGAACCAGTATCTGGACATCGCGGTAAGCACCCGACCCCGGTCCGGGATCAGACTGGGTAGCACGCAGTCGAAGGCCGAGATCCGGTCGGTCGAGACCATCAGCAGCCGGTCGCCCAGATCGAAGGTATCGCGCACTTTGCCCCTGCGGTAGAGGGCCACCCCGGGCAGCTCCACCTCCCTCAAGCCGTCGGGCAGCGGGGGCCCTGTCATCAGCTCTGGTTCGCCGAGCCGGGACGACCAGCTGGAGTCGGCTGGAGCAGCCCCAGCCGCCGGAAGCTCTCGTCGATGTGGGCCAGGTATGGCTGGAGTTCGAAGCAGGCCGCCACCTGCTCGGGCCCTAGCCACTCCGCCACCTCCGGACTCTGCTCCATTTGGGCACGGAAGTCACCCGACGGCCTGTCCGTTAGCTGGGCAATCGACTGGACCAGCCGGTAGGCCTGCTCCCTCGCCATCCCCTGGCGGATCAGAGCCAGCAGCACCTGCTGGCTCTGGGAGAGCTGGCCGCGGCGCTCCAAATTGGATCGCATGGCGGTTTCGTCCACTTCAAGGCCCTCCAGCACCTGGGCCAGGGTCCGCAGGACGTGGGCGGTCACCATGGTGGCGTCGGGCAGGACCACCCTCTCGACCGACGAGTGCGAGATGTCGCGCTCGTGCCAGAGGGCCACGTCTTCAAGTCCCGCCACGGCCCAGCCACGAAGCAGCCGGCTGAGGCCGGAGACCTGCTCCAGCCGGACCGGGTTGCGCTTGTGAGGCATGGCCGAGGACCCCTTCTGATGTGCGGTGAAGGGTTCGCGCACCTCGGCGACCTCGGTTCGCTGCAAATGGCGCAACGTGGTGGCCAACCGTTCGCAGACCGCGCCCAGCACCGCCAGGGCGCAGAGGTAGGAGGCATGGCGATCGCGCGCCACCACCTGAGTGGTGATCGCCGCCGGCTCCAGGTCCAGTTCCGCCAGAGCCCGGACCTCGACCTGAGGAGTGACAGTGGAGTGGGTGCCCACGGTCCCGGAGAGCTTGCCTACCTGGACCTCGGCCGCGGCCACTCGGAGCCGCTCCCGAGCCCGCCGCAGCTCGTCGAAATGATTGGCCATTACGAAGCCAAAGGTGAGCGGCTCAGCGTGCATGCCGTGGGTCCGCCCAGCCATCGGGGTCTGGCGGTAGCGCGACGCCAACGACGCGGTCCGGTCCAGCAGCCGGTCCAGGTCCTCCAGGATGATCTGGTTGGCCTGGCGCAACTGGAGCGCCAGGGCAGTGTCGACCACGTCCTGGCTGGTCATGCCGAGATGGATCTGGCCGCCCTCCGGACCCAGCTGCTCCTGGACCGCGCTCACGAATGAGGCCAGGTCGTGGCCTTGCTCGGCCTCGATCTCCCGCACCCGCTCAGCGGCCGGCGGCCGGGCTTGGCGCAGACTGGCCATCTCCTGGGGCGGGATCTCGCCTAGGGCGGCTCGGGCCTCGCAGACCGCCAGCTCCACCCGGAGCCAGAGCCTGAGGCGGTTCTGGTCCGACCACAGCTCCCGGAGTTCCTTGGGAGCGTAACGGTCGATCACGGTCGGCCGCCTGGCAAGGGTCGCTGCAGGGGCAGTGCCTTTGTCACCTTGCCTGAGTATAGGTGGCGGCGTCGGCGCCCCCTCCGTGCTCTGGCGCGCAGAGCGGGGGCCGGCAGGATACCGTTGGCGGAGTGGGATCCGTAGCGTCCCGGGAATTCGTAACCGCTCATCGGTCTCGAGCGTTTGTGGTTGGGGTCCGAGGCAATAGGCAATGAAGCGGCCGCACGATCGAGAAGCGGAACTAATTGCTCGAGCCAAGGACGATCCCGACAGCTTTGGCGAACTCTATGACCATTATTTCTCCCAGATCTACCGGTACGTGGCCTCCAGGGTCCGCAGTCAGGCGGTCGCCGAGGACATCACCAGCGAGGTCTTCTTCAAGGCTCTGCGCGCTATCGGGCGCTACCGGCCCAGCGGCCATCCCTTCTCCGCCTGGCTCTACCAGATTGCGGTCAACGCCATCACCGACCACTACCGCTCCCACAAGCGCACCGAGGACAGCCTGGAGGACAGCCCTGAGCTGGTCGCGGGAGGCACCTCCGTCGATGACCAGGTGGCGCAGCGGATGGGGGTCGCCCAGATCTGGCAAGTCATCGAGGCCCTCCCTGAGCAGCAGCGCATCGCGATGACACTCAAATACGCCGAGGACCTGGCCCTGGCCGACATTGGCCGGATCATGGGCAAGAGCGAGGGAGCGGTAAAACTGCTGGTCTTTCGGGGAACGGCGACGGTGCGAGCAGAGGTGCTGCGACTGCGTGCGGAACCAGAGCGGGCGGCGGTTGATGGGTAGGTTCAAGAGCTGGCACCGCCAGCCGTTGGTCTCGCCGCCCCAAGGGGTGGATCCCGAATTATGGGAGCTGTTCGGGGGCCGGAGCGGTGACGCCGATCCTGAGCTGCTGGAGACCTCCGCCAGGCTACGGTTGCTCCTGCACGAGCAGGCCCCCCCGCCCGCCGACCCAGCCTACCGGGGCCGCCTCCGAGCCAACCTGATGCACGAGGCGCGCCAGCGGCGAGGTCCGGTCCACCGGCCCCGGCGCTTGGGACTGGCTCTGGGCTCGACCCTGGGCGTGGCTGGATTGGCCATGGTGGCTTTGGTGCTGGTCTCGGTGTTGGCGATGCCCTGGAAAACTGGCCCGGTGCAGGTGCGTGCGGTGGTCGCCGGCCAGCAGCGGTTAGCGGTCACCTCGGCGATTAGGCTCAGTTTCAACCAGCCGATGGATGAGTCGGCGGTGGACCAGGGACTGAAGATCAGCCCCGCCGTTTCGTACCAGGCCAGCTGGCCCGACCCTAAGACCCTGGTGATCTTGCCGGCCCACGGGCTGGCCCCCAACGTCGGCTACGTCGTGACCATCGCCCAGAGCGACGCCAGGGCTCAGAACGGGGCCCAGGCGTCGGCCAACATCGTCATCCCCTTCGGCACGAGCCCAGCCCCCTCGGCCCCGGCGGGCCAGGCTCCCACGGTGGTCTCGGTGACCCAGGAGGCGGTGGCGGCAGGGGCGACCTCAATCGCCTACAGCCCCAGTGGCGCCTTGCTGGTGCTAGCCGCCGGCGGCCTTCAGGCACCCTCGCCGAACTCCAGCGCCGTGGCCTCGCCCAGCTCCAGCACCGCCGCCGGCCCGACAGGTTCTGGCGCCCTCTATCTGCTGACCCCGTCACCGCGGGAGGTTGCCAACGACGCAGTCGGGGCTGTCTTCTCCCCCGACGGCCAGAACGTCGCTTACTGGGCCCCCCAGTCGAACGGCACGGATGAGCTGGAGGTAGTCGCAGCCAGCGGCAGCGGCCCGCCCCAGACCCTGGCCGCCTCCAGCTACTCCGCTCCCGGGCTGGGCTGGCTCGACTCCACTGATCTGATCTACGCGGCCGCGGGGCAGCTACGCAGAGTCAGCCTGGACGGAGCCGTCAGCGCTGTGTACCCCGTCGTGCAGCTCGATCCCACCGGCTTCTTCGCGCTCTCGCCGTCCGCTCAGGAGCTATTCGCCCGCCCCGGCGGCGTACCCACCATCTACTCGCTGCCCGGCGGCAGCGGGAGGGCCCTGGCCGGTCTGGACGGCCTACCCACCTGGTCCTCTTCTGGCTCCCAGCTCGCCTACGTCGTCTCGGGCAACGGGCCTCAGGTCATCGAGCTCAGCTCTGACGCGGGCGCCCTGAGTACCGTCTTGTTGACCGCGCCGGCCGGGATCCAGTTGGCGAACCTCAGCTTCGATCCCACGGGAAGATACCTGGCCTACACCACCACGGCGGCGGGACGGCAGGCGCAGCTGGGGGCGATGAATGTCCAGACCCAGGCCAGCGCCTCGCTGGGCAACCTGGCCGGGGTCAGCGACCCCATCTGGGCGCCCAGTGGCAACCAGCTGAGCGCGCTGGTCAGCGTCAACGGTGGCGCCTTCCAAAACGTGGACACCATGCTGCTGGCCGGTACCGGCCAGCCGCTTTCGGGTGGTGACCCACGGGCCGCCCTGGCGCTCTCCACCGCGACCAGCCTGGCTCAGCTCCAGGTGGCCGACGCCAGCAATGGCCTGAGCGAGATGACCGCCCTTTTGGCTGCCGGTGCAGACATCGCTCCGTCGGTGCTGCTGCCCGGGAAGTTCGACCGCTTCTACGCGGTCTCGACCACCCCGACTGCTACCGGCGCCACTTCCTACAACGTCGACCTGCGTCTGGTTCGCAAGGCAACCAGCTCAGCCTCTCCGGCCTACCTTGAGGAGCTGGTGACTGTGCAGACACAGGGCGCCACACCGGTGATCACCGCCATTGCCCCAGGGACGCTCACCCCGGTACCGATCGGTCCGCTGGTGGTGAGCGCGTCGGCGACGACCACCGCCGCCGGCACCACCGTGTTCACGATTCAGTTTGAGTCCGACCTTAACCAATACACGGCCGGTCCGCAGTCGATCACGGTCGCTGTCGACGGGCAGGCCGTGTCTAACCTGCAGTTCGAATACGCACCACTGACCCGCACCGAGACGGTGACGGCCAAGTCACTACCGGCAGGGGCGGTGACACTTACGGTGTCAGCCCCGCTGGCGGACGTCGACAACACCCCCATGCAGAGCGCGTACCAGGTGGCGCTCCAACCGGTGCCCGCGGCGACCGGCTGAGGGTAACCCGCCCTGCGGGCTCGCGGCGCAAACACCTTAGAACAGCAAACCCGACCGCGAGAATTCCGCGGCGTCCGTCACTGGCTGGCGGTCAGCGCAGCCGCGATCGCCGCCACCCGTCGGCGGTCGACGGCTAGTTGACTCATGGCACTTGCTTGCTCGTCGCGCCAAGCAGCTGCCCGCACCAAGAGCTGCGGATGGGCGGCGATGAACTCCGTCGTCACTCTGCCCGTCGCGAAGTCCTGGTCCTCCAGCAACGCTGCATGGAAGGGAATGTTTGTGGTAATGCCACCGATCCAGTACTCAAAGAGTGCTCGGCGTGCGCGCGATGCGGCCTGGTCGCGGTCGGCACCGTGAACAATGAGTTTGGCGATCATCGGGTCGTAGAAAGAGCTGACGTTTCCGGCCGAGGCCAGTGAGCTGTCGACTCGCACTCCCGGCCCCGCGGGCTCGTGATAGGCGCTGACCCGACCCGGCGTGGGCTGGAAGTCGTGCCACGGATCCTCGGCGTTGACGCGGCACTCGATGGCCCAGCCGCGCCACTGAATCTGGTCCTGGCTCCAGGGCAGCGGCTCTCCCATCGCGACTCGTAGTTGGGCCACCACAAGATCGATCCCGGTGACCAGTTCGGTTACCGGGTGCTCGACCTGCAGGCGCGCGTTCATCTCCAGGAAGAAGAAGGAACCGTGTGACTCGATGAACTCCACCGTCCCGGCATTTATGTAGCCGACCGCCTGGGCCGCCTTGACAGCGGCGCTGCCCATCTCCTGCCGCATCCCGGGACTGATCGCTGTCGAGGGACATTCCTCCAGCATCTTCTGGTGGCGACGCTGAATCGAGCACTCCCGCTCGCCCAGGTGGATGGTGTTGCCGTGGGAGTCGCCGAGAACCTGGATCTCGATGTGGCGCGGATCGGTTACCAGCCGCTCCAGGAAGACCCTGGGATCCCCGAAGAAGCGTTGGGCCAAGTCGCTGCAGCTCTGGATGGCGGCCCGCAGTTCGTCCTCGTCGTGGGCGGCTCGCATGCCAATCCCCCCTCCACCGGCGGAGGCCTTGACCATTACCGGGAAGCCGATCTGGCGAGCGGCCTCGAGCGCCTCCGCCTGGTCGGCGATGGCATCGCTGCCCGGCACCACCGGGACCCCGGCCTGCTCCATGCGCTGCCGGGCTCGCACCTTGTCCCCCATCGCCGCCATGGCGCTGGCCGGGGGTCCCACGAAGGTGATCCCTTGGTCGACGCAGGCCTGCGCCAGCCGGGGGTTCTCAGAGAGGAACCCATAACCGGGGTGAACCGCCTGGGCGCCGGTCTGCCGGGCCGCTCCAAGGATCCGCTCCAGGTTGAGGTAGGACTCCCCGGCGGAGGCGGGCCCGATCTCGACCGCCACGTCGGCGAGCCGGGTATGGAAGGCGCCGCGGTCTGCCTCGGAGAAGACCGCCACCGAACGCAGTCCCAGATCACGGCAAGCCCGGATCACCCTGACCGCGATCTCTCCGCGGTTGGCCACCAGGACCGTGTCAAAGGCGCTCACCGTCAGGCCTCGGTCACGGTGACCAGGATGTCGCCCCGGCTCACCACCTGCCCCTCCGCCACCAGCACCGCCTGAACGACGCCGGCGACATCAGCGGGAATGTCGTTCTGCATCTTCATGGCTTCCAGCACCACCACCGTTTGCCCCACTGCCACCCGGTCGCCGACCTTGACCGCGATCTTGGCGATGAGGCCCTGCATGGGCGCCTTCACGCCGCCCTTGGCCGCCAGCACCACAGCTTGGGGCGGGGGTGCCCCGGCCGAGCCGGCGCCTAGGCCGCCACCGTCGGTGGCCACAACCCGGACATCGAATACCTCTCCGTCCACCTCCACCGAGAACTGCCGGGAGGGCTGCTGCTCCGCTGCTGGGACCGACTCCGGTGGCGGAGCGGGAGGCGGAGGGCTGAGCGGGCCGACGGGTATCACGGCGGCATCTCCCAGCGGCTCGCTGAGGTCGCCGCCGTCCAGGATCGCCGCCGGGGCGATTGGCGGCTGATCCGATTCCGGCGGGGGGTCGTCGTCGAGCCGCTCCACCCGGGCCTCACCCCGCAGCAGGGCCGCGGTCGCGTCGGGAAAGAGCAGAAAGTTCAATAGCTGCGAGCCCGATGGCTCCTCCCAGCCCTGACGAGACATCGCTCGCCGGGCCGGCTCCAGCGCGGGCTCAAGCACGTCCGCCGACCGGACCGTAATCGGTTCCTCCCCACCGATCACCAGCCGCTGGATCTCGGGGTCGACCGGGCCCGGAGGTCTGCCGAACAGTCCCAGAAAGTAGTCCTTCACCTCCTGGGCCACCGTCAGGTAGCGCTGGCCAGCGGCGACGTTGGAGACCGCCTGGGTCACCACCACCTCGGCGATCGGCGTGATCAGGGGTGGATCTCCCATCTCGGCTCTCACCCGGGGGATCTCCTCCAGCACCGCCGGCAGCTTTTCCTGGGCTCCCTGGGACTCGCACTCCCGGCGCAGGTGCTCCAGGACCGAAGGCGCCAGCTGGGTGCGCAAGGTGCTGGAGTCATAGCGCCAGCTGGCGGGGTCGGCAATGGCCTGATAGAGGGGCATGATCTCATCGAGGGCGTCGGCAGCCGCCAGGACCCGGCGCTCGTCGAGACGGGGCTGGAGTTCGGTGCCCCTGAGGGCGGCCAGGACCCCCTCGGTGCTGGGGAGCGACGCCCCCCCAGCCAGGGGTGACAGGCACACGTCGAGGGTCTGGGCCCCCGCTTCGGCTGCCGCCAGATAGGCGAACGAGGCCTGGCCGGTGATGGTGGCGCAATGGACTGAGACCGGCAGACCGGTCTGCTCGCGGAGCCCCTGCACCAGGGCCCGCGCGGATCCGGCCCCGAGCAGCCCGGCGGGATCGAATAGACACAGGCTCAGATAGCCCAGGTTGGCCAGCTGGCTTCCCAGCGATAGAAAGCTCTCGATCGTGTGGGCCGGGCTCTCGGTGTAGACCAGGGCAGCCTCGGGGTGCTTTCCCGCGGCCAGTACAGCGGCCGCCACCCGGGCCAGATTGCGAGCGTCGTTGAGGGGATCGAAGCAGCGGAAGATGTCCAGCCCGCCCTCCGCGGCCATGGATACGAATAGGTCGACGGCGTCGTCGGCTACCGGCCGGTAGCCGACCAGGGCCTGTCCCCTGATCAACCCCAGCAGGGGAGTCTTGGTACTAGCCCGGATGGCGCGCAGCCGCTCGAAGGGATCCTCACCCAGATGCTCCAGAGACACCTGATAGGTGGCGCCGCCGAAGACGTCCAGGCCGGCGTATCCACACTCGTCCAGCTTCTCCAGGAGCGGGATGAGGTGGCGGGTGCGCATTCGGCTGAGGAGCAAGGTTTGCTGCCCGTGCCGGAGGCAGCTTTCGATCAGTCCGATCGGGGCCATGGGTTGACAAGCGTAGCGGGACCTCCGGCCGTGGCGCGAACCCCGGTCGGTTCCGGCGGGGAGCCGCGTTCCGGTTCGGAGGTCGGTGCTTTGCCTAGCGGCGCAGACTGGACTGACAGTCGACGCATCGGGTGGCCCAGGCCAGCACCTCCAGGCGGGCCTCCGGGATCGGTCGCTGGCAGCCTTCGCAGATCCCGTAGGTTCCGGCTTCCAACTTGGCCAGGCCGGCCCTCACCTCCTCCTCCAGCTTCTCCAGCTCACCGGCGGTCCGGGAACGAGCCAGGCGGTCGGCACTCTCGGCGACGTGGTCGCCGGCGCGCTTGCCGTACTGCACGGGTGCGGTTGGCTCCAGGCTGGCCTCGAACAGCGCCGACTCCTCGGCGGCCAGCTGTTCGAGCTTGGCGCGCAGCAGCTGGCCGATCCTCTGCGGGTCGCTACCGGTTGCATCGGTGGGCGAAGTGGTCTCGGGCAAAGTTGAAGTCCTCGGAGTTGGCCAGGGTCGCGGCGGCGCCGCTCTGACCGCTCGGACCAGGGCGGCGGATCAGACCGCGATGTCCTGACGGTACCGCATCCCCGCGAAGCTAATCGCCTCCAGCCCTCGGTAGGCTCGCTGCCGAGCCACTGCCCGGTCGTCACCAAGGGCGGTGCAGACCAGCACCCGGCCGCCCGCTATCTCGATCGATCCGGTGTTGTCCGGCCGGGTTCCCATCTGGAACACCAGGCACCCCAGCTCCTCGGCCGCATCGATGCCGACCACCTCGCCCCCGAGCTCGCCCGGCTCCGGGTACGGCTCGCGGACGGCCACCACCCCCACGCAGGACCCGCCCAGAGGCTGGGGGTCGGCAGCGTGCAGCTCTCCCTGGGCGCTCTGCCACAGGAGCGGGACCAGGTCGGGCAACAGGGGTAGCTGCACCTCGGTCTCGGGGTCGCCGAAGCGAGCGTTGAACTCCAGGACCTGGATCCCCCGGTCGGTCAGCATGGCCCCGACGTAGAGGCAGCCGCGATATGGCGAACCCAGCCGGCGCATCTGGGCCAGGGTCGGCTCGACCACCTCGTGGAGGACCCGCTGGTTCAGCTCGACCCAGCCCTCATCCGGAGCCGGAGCGTAGCTTCCCATGCCCCCGGTGTTGCCTCCCAGGTCTCCGTCGAAGGCCCGCTTGTAGTCACGAGCCGGGGGCAGCATCACCGCCGACTGGCCGTCGCAGATGGCGAAGAAGGAGACCTCCTTCCCCTCCAGGTGGTCCTCGATCACCACCCGTTGGGCCGCCGGCCCCAGTTCGAGGTGGATCAGCAGCCTGTCCACGACTGCCATCGCCTCCTCCGTGGTGGAACAGACAAAGGCACCCTTGCCCAGCGCCAGACCGTCGGCCTTCACCACCACCGGCGCCTCTCGGTGGCGCAGATGGTCGATGGCGGCCTTGGCATCTTCGAACACGGCAAACGCCGGGGTGAGGACCCCGGCCCGCTCCATCAGCTCCTTGGCGAAGGCCTTGCTGCTCTCCAGCCGGCCCGCCGCCCGGCTGGGGCCGAAGCAGCGGACGTCCGCTTGCGCCAGGGCGTCCCCGACCCCTGCGGCCACCGCGGCGTCGGGCCCCAGCACCACCAGGTCGACCCGCTCCGAGCGGGCCAGGGCGACGATGCCGTCAGCGTCGGTGGCGGCCACCGGCCGATTCTCAGCCAGCCGCAGGGTGCCGGCGTTGCCAGGAGCGCAGCTGACCCGGCCGACCAAGGGGCTGCGCTGGCAGGCCCATGCCAGGGCGTGCTCGCGGCCCCCGCCTCCTACCACCAGAACGTGAAGCCGAGAACCGTTGGGTGGCGAACTCACTCCCACTCGATGGTCGAGGGCGGCTTGCTGCTGATGTCGTAGACCACCCGGTTCACCCCGGGCACTTCGTTGACGATCCGGCGGCTGATGTCGGCGAGCACGTCGTAGGGCACCCGAGCCCAGTCGGCAGTCATGCCGTCGTCGGACTGGACGATCCGCACCGCCACCACGTTGGCGTAGGTCCGGTAGTCACCCATCACCCCGACGCTGCTGATTGGGGTCAGGATCGCGAAGCTCTGCCAGACCTGGTGGTAAAGGCCGCTCCGCTTGATCTCGTCGATCACCACCCAGTCGGCGCTGCGGACCGTCTCCAGCCGCTCCCGGGTGACCTCGCCGATGACCCGGATCGCCAGGCCCGGGCCCGGGAAGGGCTGGCGCTGGATCAGGTCGTCGGGCATCCCCAGAGTCTTGCCGACCCGGCGCACCTCGTCCTTAAACAGGTAACGGAGCGGCTCCACCAGGGTGAACCGCATGAGCTGGGGCAGGCCCCCCACGTTGTGGTGGGTCTTGATCTTGTGGGCCCCGAAGGTGTCCGAGGCGGTGCTCTCGATCACGTCCGGATACAGCGTCCCCTGGGCCAGGAACGGGACCCCGCCCAGTCTGAGTGTCTCCTCCTCGAAGGCGGAGATGAACTCCCGGCCCACGATCCGCCGCTTCTCCTCGGGATCGACCACTCCGCGCAGGGCTTGAAGGAACCGCTCCTCGGCCTCGACCCGGACTATCTTCATTCGCATGCTCCGAGTCAGCACTTCGATGACCCGGTCCGCTTCGCCCCGTCGCAGCAGTCCGTTGTCCACGAATACACAGGTGAGCCGGTCGCCGACCGCGCGATGGACCAGGGTGGCCGCCACCGCTGAGTCAACTCCTCCGGAGAGAGCACAGATCACCTGCTCCGACCCCACCTTCTGGCGGATCTCTTCCACCGCCTGGTCCACGAAGCTCTGGGCCTCCCAGGTGCCGCTGCAGCCACAGCTCCCGAAGAGGAAGTTGCGCAAGAGCTCGCTGCCCTGTGGGGTGTGGGCCACCTCGGGGTGGAACTGGATGCCCACCCGGCCCCCGGGCCCGGCCATGGCCGCCACCCGGCTGTTGGCGGTGTGGGCCACCGAACGGAAGCCCTGGGGCATCACCTCGATGACGTCGCCGTGGCTCATCCAGACCGGCATCTCGGTGGGCAGCCCGGCGAAGAGGCCGTCGGCGCTGTCGACCACCACCGATGCCAGTCCGTACTCGCGATGCTGGGAGGGCTTGACTCGTCCCCCCAAATCCTGGGCCAGCAGCTGCATCCCATAGCAGATCCCGAGGATGGGGACAGCCAGGTCGTAGATCCCGGGGTCAGGGTGGAGGGCACCCTGGTCGTACACGCTGGAGGGTCCCCCGCTCAGGACCAGTCCTCGAGGTCGGCGCCGAGCAATCTCCTCGGCCGAGGTGGTGCCGGCCACCAGCTCGCAGTAGACCTTGAGTTCGCGGATGCGCCGAGCGATCAGTTGGGTGTACTGGGACCCGAAGTCGAGGATCAGGATGGTGTCGGTGGCCGCGGCCAGGCCCAGGTCGGGTCCAGCCGGTCCGGATGGCGGGAGGGCAGTGGTGGTCATCTGCTCCTCCGGCCACCCACCTCAGCGGGCCATCCCGACCTGTTGAGCCTGCTGGAGCAGCTTGCCCTCGGTGAGGATCGAGGGCGCGATCACCAGCTCAGTCTGCTGGAACTCTTCGATGGTCCTGGCCCCGCAGACGCCCATCGCCGTCTTGATAGCTCCCAGCAGGTTCTGGCTGCCGTCGTCCACCCGGGCCGGACCCAGCAGAAGTTCGCGCAGGGTCGCCTTGGTGCCGACCTTGATCCTGGTGCCTCGGGGCAGGTTGGCGTCGGGGGTGGCCATGCCCCAGTGGTGCCCGTGTCCGGGGGCCTCCTCGGCGGAGGCAAACACTGAGCCGATCATCACCCCGTCGGCTCCCGAGGCCAGCGCCTTGGTGACGTCGCCACCGACCCGCATGCCGCCGTCGGTGATCACGGTGACCGGCTGGCCGCCGGCACGGCGGTGGTCGTGGCGAGCGGCGGCCACGTCGGCGGTGGCGGTCACCTGGGGCACTCCGATCCCCAGTACCCCGCGGGTAGTGCACGCCGCTCCCGGCCCGACCCCGACCAGAATCCCCGCCACCCCGGTGCCCATCAGCTCCAGAGCGGTGTAGTACTCGACGCAGTTGCCGACCACGATTGGCAGCCGGGAGTTCTTGACCAGCTGGGCGAAGTCCAGTTGCCGGTAGGAGCGGGAGATGTGGCGGGCGGTCAGCACCGTGCCCTGTACGAAGTAGACGTCGGCTCCCGCCTCGATGACGATGGGGAGCTTGCGCTCGGCGTCGGCCGGGGTGCTGGAGACCCCGCAGATCACCCCTTCGCGCTTGATCTCCTGAATTCGCTGGGCGATCAGTTCGTCCTGGACCGGCTGCCGATACAGCTCCTGGAGGAGGACGTTGACCCGCTCGCGCGGCGCGTCGGCGATCTGTTCGTAGACAGCGGCGACATCGTCGTAGCGACAGTTGATCCCATCCAGGTTCAGGACCGCCAGCCCGCCCAGCTTGCCCATCTCGACCGCGAAGTGGGCATCGACCACTCCGTCCATGGCAGCGGCTAGAACTGGGACTGCGAGCTCAACCTCGCCGATCCGCAGCCGGATGTCGATCTCGTCGGGATTGATGGTGACCTTGCCGGGCACCAACGCCACCTCGTCGAAGCCGTAGGCTCGCCTTGCTCTCTTACCTCTTCCCAGTTCGATGTCCAAGCAAGGCTCCCTCGGTTTGTCCGGGTGCGCGGAGACCACCAAAGTGTGCTCCAACCCGAGATCAAGCATATCAGACCGAAGACCGAGTTCCGGGAGGCTAACCCCGCATCTAGTGGTCGCCGACCCACCCATGCCCACCATGTGGTGGTCGGAGTGGGATCCACCCCGATCACCGGCGCCTTCCCCGGGTCTGGGCTAGCTGGCCTGGAGCTGGGCTCGAATCACCAGTCGCTGACTGTCGACCCAGAGCGGGGTGCAGGTCACCACGGTGATCCAGCTGCCACTGCTGATCGGAACCAGCTGGGTGACCTGGGATGGGTACTCGGTCCAGAGGTTGGTGATGACGTAGGTGAAAGTTTGGCAGTTGCGAGTGGTAATGACGACTGAATCGCCCACCGCGAGGCTGCCCAGCGGCTCGAAGTTCGGCTCCCGGTGGAGGGCCCAGATCCCATTGCCGGGCTGGCCCGGGCCGGGGCTGGTCAGGTAGTGGACTACCGACCGCTCTAAGAGAAGCGACCAGGTCCCGTTACCGGCGACCCCCTCGATCCCCGAGAGGCTGGGGAAATCGATGAGGGCGTAGGAGGAGGCTGCCGAGCCGCTGCCGCAGACCGGAGCGGTGGGCTGCGGGGTGGTTCCCGGCTCGGTGACCGTCTTGACCGAGGGCAGCCGCTTGGTGAGCGCAGACCCGGGAGCCTTCCAGCCCTTGAGAGCCTGGTGGTCGGCATTGGACCTCTGCAGCAGGCCCAGCACCGGAGGCACGAAGAACCCAAGCCCGGCAAGGAGCAGCACGACCCCTGCTCCAGCCAGGATCACGCCCACTCGGCGCCGACCGACCCTGCCCGGTGGGCCGGTTTGAGGACTGTTCATCTCCGCTCCCTGTAGCTCCCGCATTCATCCTAACTGAAGCCGAGATCGAACTTCTGGCCGTCACAGGGGCCGGGAAGCTTGTTACTCAGCCGTGCCCAGACCACAACGGGCCAAGTGGAGTGAGCCGAGACACAATCGCCTCGTGAGCCAGATGGCGGCAGTGGAAAGGGAGCAGGGTTGGGACACGGCTAGCTCTCGGATTGGGTTCTCACCCTCCAAGATCCTGGTCATAGACGACGACCCCGCTGTGCTGCGGCTGGTCGAACTAATCGCAGCCGAGAACGGCTACGCCGTCGTCTGCGCGGAGACCGGCGCCGCCGGACTGAGGCTGGCGCTGGAGACCGACCCCGATCTGATCCTGCTCGACCTGGTGCTGCCCGACATGAGCGGAGTCGACGTCTGCCGACGGCTGCGCTCGGCGGGGCTCAAGGTCACCGTTCTGATGATCAGCTGCCTGGACGAGCCCCAGGACGTGGTGGTGGGGTTGGAGGTCGGCGCCGACGACTATCTGCGCAAGCCCTTCGAGGTTCGCGAGCTGGTGGCTCGCATCAATGCCCGCCTACGTCGTGCCCAGCTGTCCCGGGAGGCCTCCGGGATGGAGCGGCTCCACTTTCCCGGCCTCGCCATTGATTTGGGCCGCCACGAGGTGAAGCGCGACGGTCGACCGGTGGCGCTGACACCGACCGAGTTCAGGATCCTGGTCACACTCGCCCGGCAGTCGGGCGCGGTCGTCTCCCGGCCCCAGCTGATCGCCGAGGTCTGGCGCGACCGCGACCCCTACCGGGTGCATTCCCTGGACGCCCATCTGTACCGGCTGCGTCGCAAGATCCAGCCAAACGACGATGGGCCACGCTATCTGCACGCTGTCATTCGGGCTGGCTATCGCTTCGAATACCAGCCTCCCCGCAATGAACTCAGGTCGAATAGCCCGTCGCCGCTGTTGGGTCTGCCCAGCTACGGGTAGATGCCGCGCGCAACACTGGCTCGCGCCACGCGCCCTACCGCGATCACATAGGCCGCCTCCCGCAGCGAAACCTTGTGGCGCGCATGATAGGCCCAGACCTGCTCGCTGGCGCGTAGCATAGCGCGCTCGAGTTGAGAGTTGATCTCCTGCTCGTCCCAAAAGAAGGACTGCAGGTCCTGGACCCACTCGAAGTAGGAAACCGTGACTCCGCCAGCGTTGGCCAGGATGTCGGGTACCACCACAACGCCATCCTCGGCAAGGATCGCCTCGGCCGCAGGAGTGACTGGTGAGTTGGCCCCCTCGGCCACGATCCGCGCTCGGACGCCATTGACGTTGGACGCGTTAATAGTGGATTCCACCGAGGCCGGCACGAGCACCGTCACCGGCAGCGACAAGAGTTGGTCCTTTGTGATCAGCTCGCCGGGGATGTTGGCGTCCGCGAGCCGCCCGTGGGCCAGCTTGACCTCCTCGAGTCGCGCCAGATCCAGGCCCGCGTCGCAGTGCCATCCCTCGTGACTGTCCGAGACCCCCACCACTCGGCACCCCGCCTCGCTAAGCAGACGCGCGCAGGTGCGACCCACCTTGCCAAATCCCTCGACGGCCACGGTGGAGCCTTCCAGGCTGATCCCGGTGTTGCGCAGGGCATGCACCAGCACGATCGCCAATCCTCTTCCGGCCGCCTCAATCCTTCCCACCGACCCGCCGGCTTCGATCGGCTTACCGGTGACTGACGCGGTAACGGAAAAGCCCGCGTGCATGGAGATGGTGTCCATCATCCAGGCCATGATCTGGGAGTCCGTCCCAATGTCAGGCGCCGGGATGTCACGCTCGGGACCCAGCAGCAAGCTGATCTCGGTGGTGAAGCGGCGGGTCAGACGTTCCAGCTCTCGGGGACTCATTCGCAGGGGATCGACGCACACCGCGCCGGCGGCTCCGCCGAATGGGAGCGACATCAACGCCGACTTCCAACTCATCACCATTGCCAGGGCCTTGGTCTGGTCCAAAGTGGCCTCGGGCTCGTAGCGGATACCGCCCTTGGCAGGTCCCCGAGCAATGTTGTGATGAACCCGATGGCCCACGTAGACCTCGACCGAGCCGTTGTCGAGCACGACGGGAAAGTGAACCTGGAAGATCCGTTTGACTTCACGCAGCACCGCATGGACGTCATCGTCGAGATGCAACAGTCGGGCCGCCTGATCGACGCGGTGCTGGGCGGTGCTGTACAGGTCCTCGGTTCCCGGCGTCGGTGCGACCTCGATCACTGCGCCAGTATAGGAGTACCGCGCCCGGCGTTGGGACCGATTTGAGGCCTGCTACAACCTAGTAAAACCTTCTCCTAGGAGCCCCAAATAGTTGACAGATCAACTCTCAACCACGATTGTGTGCCACAATCAACCGTAACCGCTCACGCGGGAACCGGTTTAGCGCGATCCAGCCCACTTCACAGCCACAACCACAACCGGCACAAAATCAGGGAAGCCCCTGAACTTCAAGGCGCTATTGAACCCTGCGCCAAAGCAACTAGGAGGAGTCGGACACATGCCCCGAACGACTAGGCGAACTGGCACAAGGCGCACCACCGCGCGTCCTGCCACACGAACCACGCGAAGGCCTGCGGCCAGGCGCACCGCCGCGCGCAGCACGACGGCGCGGCGAACTACGGCACGGCGCACGACTCGCACCGCGCCGACCGCGGCAACTCTAACCCGGACAGTCTCGGCCCAGCTAAAGGCGTTGGAGAAGCGCCTTGCCGACATCGAGAAGAAGCTCGACGCGGCGGTAGGACGCACCGCAACCGCTCCTCGCAGCGGACGGAGCACGGCCCGGCGCTCGACCGCTCGGCGCAGCACCGGTACCAGGTCGGCCAGCACTCGTGCCCGGCGGACGGCGACCCCACGGACCACTTCGGCGCGGCGTCGCACCGCCACCCGTGCCACCACCACGGCTCGGGCGACCACCACCCGCCGCCGCACGACGGCTACCGCCGCCCGGAAGGCGGCCGGGCCACGTCGGGCCGCTGCCACGCGGCCAGCGCGCACACCTCGGGCCGCGGCGGCTCGCGGGACCAAACGCGCTGCCGCAGCACCCAAGTCGCCTCGTCGTCCCGCCAAGCGCCGGGGACGGGTGACCCTGGCTGGTGGGGCGGCATCCAGCACAAGCTGAGCCCAGAGCTTCGCTGAGGCATTTCGATGGAGCGGGCCCTCGGGCCCGCTCCTTTATCTGTGTGGGGGGAGCGACCCGCCAACGCAGGATGCGAACACCTGCCGGAGTCTGCTGGCGGCTTCCGCCACCTGCTCCATGCTCACGTCGAGGTGAGTGACGCAGCGCACGGTGTGCGCCGAGAAGGGCACGGTGAGAACTCCCAGGGCTGCAGCCCGCTCCACCACCGCACTGGCGTTGTCGGCCGTCTCTAGCAATACGATGTTGGTCTGCACCTGGCTCGGATCGACGCTGACGCCTTCAGTGCCCTGGAGCGCCTCAGCCAGATGGCGCGCCTTGGCGTGATCTGCCCCGAGGCCGGCGAGATTGTGTTCGAGCCCGAACAGCCCGGCCGCGGCCAAGATCCCCACCTGGCGCATCCCTCCACCGAGGCGCTTGCGCCATAGGTGAGCGCGCCGACGCGCTTCCCCTGACCCCACCCACATGGTCCCAGCCGGACAGCCCAGTCCTTTGGAGAGGGCCAGGGTCACTGAGTCTGCGGGGGCTGCGATCTGCGCCAACTCCACACCCAGAAAGGTCGCAGCGTTGCCCAGACGGGCTCCGTCCAGGTGCACCGACAACCCCCCGGCGTGAGCCGCGTCGGCAGCGCTCTTTAGCTCGGAGAGCGAGGCTACTGTTCCTCCTCGGCGATTGTGGCTCTGCTCCAGGCATAGCAGCGCGGTGCGAGGCTCGTGGTCTCGATCGCCCAGCCGTTGCAACGACTCCAGTTGACTGGGAGTGGGGCATCCGGCGTTGGGCGCGTCGAAATTGCGCAGCTGGATTCCGGCGAGCATCGCAGTGCCGGCCAGCTCGTAGTGGAGGATGTGTGACTCCGAGTCAACCAGTACCTCCTCCCCCGGCACCGTGGCGCTGGCGACGCCGATAAGGTTGGCCATGGTGCCACTGGGGCAGAGAAGGGCCGACTCCTTGCCTAGAAGCTCGGCGACACGCTCCTCCAGCCGGCGGACGGTAGGGTCCTCCCCGAAGACATCGTCTCCCACCTCGGCTACAGCCATGGCTTGGCGCATGCCGTCGGAGGGACGGGTCACCGTGTCGCTGCGGAGGTCGATCAAGGTCGTCATCGGTCGAGGACCATGCTACGGGCTCGAACGGCGCAGCCGTCAGCCGCTGACCGGCTCTCCCGCAGTGGCGGCCAGGTCGAGGAACTCCACGCAGTTGCGACCGTTGCGCTTGGCAGCGTAAAGGGCGCGGTCGGCGAGGTCGAGGAGGTTGCGGGCACCCCGGGAGCCCTCGGGAAAGGTGACGCCGCCGATGCTGACGGTGAGGCGGACCTCGCTGCCGTCGTCAAGCTTGACCGCCATCGCCTCCACCGCCGAGCGGATCTTGTCCGCCACTACCTCGGCATCACTGCGGCTGGTGTTGGCCATCACCACTACGAACTCCTCACCTCCGTATCGTGCCGCCAGATCCGACTTGCGGATGGTGTCCAGCATCAGGCTGGCGAAGTGGCGCAGGACTCGATCCCCGCCCGGGTGTCCGTAGGAGTCGTTGACCGCCTTGAAGTGGTCCAGGTCCAGCATCAGCACCGACAGCGGTGAACTGACACGCTCGGCGACGTTGACCTGCTGATCCAAGTATCCGACCAGGAAGCGGTAGTTGTAGAGGCCGGTCATGGCGTCAGTGGTCGCCTCTCGCTGCGACGCCGCCAGCCGAGTGCTCTTCTCGACTGCCACCACGATCTGGTCCGCAACCGCACTGCAGAGCGTGTAGTCCTCCTCAAGGTAGGGCTGGTGTTTGTTGCCAACGATCAGAACTCCGAGGTCGCGTTCTTCACGGCGCAGTGGTTCAGCCAGGCAGTCGCGCAGACCCATCTGCACCTCGATCGAGCTTCGCTCCAGGCTGCTGAGGTGGGAGCGGACCAGGAATCGCGGTTCGCGCACCAGGGTGGCGACGATCCCTTGACTGCCCTCTAAATCGGCCCAGGTCGGCGCCGGCTCCGGCACTCCGGTGGAGAGCAGGAAGCTTCGCGGCGTCTGCGACTGGGGCCGGATCAGGAGGAGTGCTATGTCGGCGTCGAGGAGGTTGGCCAGGCTGCCCAGAACCTGACTCAGCGCTTGCTCAACCGGAGCGTTGCCGGTGAGCGTCGAGGCGATCACCGTGCGACCGGTCGCAAGCAGCAACTGGCGACGGAGATGCTTGCGCATGATGTCGAAGTTGGCCGCCAGGCGGGTGATTTCCTCGGCACCGTCGATGTCCACCGGCGCCGCGTAGGCGTCTATTCCCAGGCGCTGCACCGCGATGTCGAGCCGGCGCAGCGGCCCGTTGAGAAAATGCTCGACCAGCAGGAATACGATCACCATCCCCACCAGCAGGACCCCCGCCACCGCCTCTGCCAGGGGCAGGGCCAGCTGACCGACTGTGGGACCGATGGCTCCGGTGGCCTCGGCCACGATCAGGGTTGCGACCGTGGCACCGCCGGCGGTGCGCAAAGGCTGCTCGGCCACCGCGTACTCGATGCCGCCGATGGTCGCCTTGCCCGGGCCACCGCCGGCCGGAAGCGCCTCTCGGAGGGCACCGGGTAGGCGGGAACCGGCCGGATATCTAATGCCGGCCACGCGGCCGGGCTGGGCTAGCCGGCCCGAGATCACCAGGAGGTTGGAGGAACTGGAGTCGGCGCTGTTGACCAGCTGCTGGGCGAAGCGAAGCACGGTGGCGTCGACCGGGGTGAGGACCACCACCTCGGCACCGCCCGAGACCGGGGCGGCTCCGACACCCAGCAGCTGCCTTGAACCGGAGGTGGCGAAAAACCCGCCGGTGCCGGCGGCGCAGTTGGGCGATCCACTTCGGGCCTGGGCCAGCACCCCGGCCAGGCCAGGTACCGTCGTCGTCGGGGCCTGGCCCAGTACCTGTCCCTGGACACCCGCAAAGACCAGGGTCTGGCCCCCGAAGGCGGTGGCGGCGTCGGCCTTGACCTCGGCGGCGATCAATGGGGCTGATCCTGCGGTGATGGCCTTGGCGGTGGCGGGGAGCGCTGCCACCTCACAGGCGAACTGCTGAGAGTGGGTTGCCGTCTCCATCCGGACCAGGCTTTCGGTCAGCCGGGCCGCGCCGGCACCCGAATCCAGCTGCTGCTGAGTGTCTGCCCGCTGGGTCTCGAACCAGGCGACCGCGCCCGCTACCACCGCGGTTGCGATCCCGACTCCAAGCAGCACTAGCGCGAACTGCGAAGTGAACGACATCCGGCGGGCGCGCCGCCGCCTGGCGGGTGGGTTGGCCAATCAGATCGCCTCAGATAATCAGAGGTGGTGGCTGTGCTTGGCGGGTTGACAGCTGCCCGCCCCGGGACGGGTGCCGCGGAACCGCCGAGACCACCATCAGGCGCCGGCCCTATGATGTCTCCCACCGTAGCCGTCCAGATCCAGAGCTTGGGTCCAACCCGGTAGCGAAGGGGTGACACCGACCTTACGGTCCGATGACAGCGGCGACGGACCGGCGGAGACTACGGGCGGCGGGCGATTGTGTTGAGGTCCGACATCCTGTGCCTGAAGTGGTCGTGTCCTTCCTGGACGGCGAGATCCTCTACGGAGAACTTCCCCTCCTGCACATGGACGACCCATTTCTGGACCTCGACCTGCACACGCTGGACGGCAACGCCCGCCAGGCCTTGATCCCGGTCAGCGCCACCCGGCAGATCGACCTGGGTAGGGTCGCCCAGCCGGCCCAGGATCTTGACCTCAAAGATCTGGCCAGGGTGGCACTTCATTTCATCGACGGCCAGGTATTGCGCGCCCACGTGGTCAAGGCCGCATCCCTGCAGCGGTTCGGCGCGGTCTGGGACATCATCGACGCGGTGAGCCGGGAGCACAAGATCACGGCGATCCCGTATACGGCGCTGAAGGGCGCCTTTTACGTGCGCCGCTGGGACACCCGATCTCCACTGGAGCGGGCCGGCTCGCTGGGCTCGGCCCAGTCCGGGCCGCGGCGGCGCTTGGCGGAGATTCAGGCGCGGCGGGGACGGGAGGGGCTATCCCGGCGCCTGCCCCATTCCAAAGGACTCCTGGACCGGGTCGAAGGGGACAAGCAACCACCCGGGCAGGGGCCAGCCGGAAGGCGCCGGGCCCGCCCCTCCGGGGAGCCCGAGTCTCCGTGAGGGTGCTGGTCACTGGAGGAGCTGGCTTTATCGGCGGCCACCTAACCGACCGGCTGGTCCGGGATGGGCACCAGGTAGCGGTGATCGACGACCTCAGCAGCGGCCGCCGGGAACAGGTGAACGCGGAGGCCAGCTTCTATCAGCTAGACGTGGCCAGCGACTGGGTGGAGCGGGTGCTGGCCCGGGAGCACCCGGAGGTGATCTATCACCTGGCTGCCCAGATCGACGTCCGCAGCTCGGTGGACGACCCGATCCGAGACGCCCAGGTCAACGTTCTGGGCACGGTCCAGCTGCTCAAGGCGGCAGTGGGGGCTGGGGTCGGCCGCCTGGTCTTCGTCTCCTCGGGTGGCGCCATCTACGGGGACACCGAGACCGTGCCCACCCCCGAGGGCCACGCTCTGCTACCAAGCTCGCCCTACGGGGCCGCCAAGGCTGCCGGGGAGGCCTACCTGAGCGCCTTCACGGCGTCGTTCGGACTGGCAACCGCCTGCCTGCGGCCGGGCAACGTCTACGGTCCCCGCCAGGACCCTCACGGCGAGGCCGGGGTGGTCGCGATCTTCTCCACTCAGCTGCTGGCCGGGAGAGCCCCGGTCATCAACGGCGACGGGCTACAGACCCGCGACTACGTTTTTGTGATGGACCTGGTGGAAGCTGGCGTCCGGCTGCTCGATGGTCGGCTGGGGCGGTACAACGTCGGCACCGGCCGGGAGACCTCGGTGGTAGAGCTGGCCCAGCTGCTGGGCCAGGCCATTGCCGAGCTGGGCCAGGGGGGCGGTGGCCTCCCCCCGGAGCCGGTGCACGGGCCCGGAAGGAGCGGCGAGCAGCGCCGCAGCTGTCTGGACTGCTCGCTGATCCAGGCTCAGCTGGGCTGGAGGCCCGAGGTCGACCTCAGCGAGGGATTGCGCCGAACCGTCGCCTACTTCGCTGAGCGGAGCCGCGACTACTTGTAGCGGAAGGTGATCCGGCCCCGGGTGAGGTCGTAAGGACTGAGTTCGACCTTGACCTTGTCCCCGATTAGGGTCCGGATGTAATGCTTGCGCATCTTCCCGGAGATGTAGGCAAGGACGGTCTGGCCGGTCTGGAGCTCGACCCGGAACTGGGCGTTGGGGAGCGGTTCCACCACAGTTCCCTCGATCTCGATGGTCTCCTCCTTCTGCTCCTCCACCGGGGTGACCCGGGAGACCCGAGGGCGTGAGGGACCGCGTCGGGTGCGGCCACCCATCGAGCGTCTTGCCAAACTGCCGACCTCCGCGCTGAACTGGGGCGGGGCATAACTGGCCTCGCCCACGGGTCTCGATTGTAATCCCTGCCGGTTCTCAGCCCTGGGGCGCCCTCGGCACCATGGCGCCGCCGCCCCCGTGGCGCGGACCCACCACGTGGACCAGCCTGCCCACTCCCTCGAGCTCGCACTCGATGCGGTCACCCGGCTCCAAGAGTCGCCCCCTCTCCTGGCCGCTGCCCCCGCCCACGGTGCCGCTGGCCAGGACCTCGCCCGCCTCCAGCGGCTCGGCGCCGGAGGCGTAGGAGACCATCTCCGGGAAGGACCAGCGAGCGTCCCCTAGGCGGGCCCGGGCGACCAGCTCTCCGTTGAGGTAGGCGGTCACAGTCAGCTCGGCAGGGTCGTCAAGTTCGTCGGAGGTCACCAGCCAGGGGCCGAGCCCGGAGGCGAAGTCCTTGGACTTGGCCGGTCCCAGCCGGAGACTCATCTCGTCCGCCTGGATGTCCCGGGCCGAAAAGTCGCAGAAGACGGCATACCCGGCGATCGCCTCCGAGGCTGCTTCAAGGCTGAGGTCGCGCCCGCCCGAGAGCAGAATGCAGGCCACCTCCAGTTCATAGTCGAGGGCGTCGGTGTAGGCCGGCCAGGGCACCTCGGCTCCGGGGGCGAGCAGGGTGGCCGGGTTCCCCTTGTAGTAGACGGGCCGGCGGTGCCAGGGCTCGGGAATCGGCTCGCCCCGGCGGCGGGCCCCGGCGGCCACGTGCTCCTCGAAGGCGTAGAAGTCCCGGAGTAACGGCGGCCGGAGCAGAGGCAGCCGTTCCACCTCGTCTGGCCGGTAGCGAAGGCGGCTCCCCGACGGCACCCTGGCGTGGCCTGGTCGGCGGCTGGCCAGCTCGACGGCCTCCCGGGCCATCTCCAGCCCCCTCCGACCGCCCCGGAGCAATGCGGTCAGGTCGGGGGGGAAGGTGGCCCGGGCCCAGGTGACCGGGTCGCCTGAGCGCTGCTCGGCCCACCACAGCTCCCCGGCAGTCGTCACGTCGACGAGTCGGGGCGCGGCGGAGTCGGGGTCGGCCACCTCGGCCACCACCCGAGGGGTCAATCCCAGCGGAGTCCTGATCCCTACGGTCGCCAGGCGCATCCCGGCTCCTCAGTCGTCGTCGATGTGGGGCATCCAGGACTCCGCGTACTCCACGATCTCGGCTGGCTCCGAGCCGGACAGGGGGTGGAGGGGATGGACCGCGTCGATCATCACGGCCACCTCGTCGTGATGGGTCTTGGTCAGCTGGCGGTCTCGCTCCACCGCCTTGGGCTGGGGCCCATGGTGGATCCCCTGAGGATGCCAAGTCATCATCCCGGCATCGATACCCGCCCGGCTCATGAACTGGCCGGCGTGGTAAAAGAGCACCTCGTCGTAGTCGATGTTGCGGTGGTAGAAGGGCAAGCGCACCGCCCCCGGGTCGTCGAGGCCCTCGATCCGCCTCGGGGTGAAGGTGCACAGCACGAAGCCGGAGGTCCGCAGGGTCGTGTGCACCGAGGGGGGCAGATGGAAGCGGCCCGAGGTGACCGGTCGGATGTCGCGCACGTTGAGCGCGAAGGCGCTGAGGTCGCCCTTCCAGCCCACGGTGTCGATGGGATCGAAGGCGTAGAAGACCCTGGTCCACTCCCCCTCGCGCTCGATCACCAGCTCCCACTCACCGGCCTGGTTGGCGGGGCTGGCCGGAAGTGGAAACTCTGGCAGGCGCAGGACGGCACGATCAAAGGGGGAGTGCTGACCCATCCGGTCCGCCGAGGGCAGCTCTGGCATCTCGCTGGAGGCAATGATCAGCAGGAAGCTCTCCTCGCCATCGGGCACGATCCGGTGGGTGGTGCCGCGCGGGAGCACCAGGTAGTCGCCCTCCTGGTAGACCATCTGCCCGAAGTCGGTGGCGATCTGACCCGCCCCCCGGTGGACGAAGTAGATGAGGTCGGCGTCCGCATTGCGGTAGGCGTAGGGCATGGCCAGGGTCCGGCGCGAGACCAGGATGCGGAGATCCTGGTTGCCGAGGACCGAAGTGGCCGGCAGCGCGGGGTCGAGGGCATCGGCGGCCACGACGTGGCGCAGGTCGTAGGCGCGCGGCCGGAGCGGGCCTTCGATCCGCAGCCACTCGGTTGGGGCGTGCTGGTGGTAAAGGTGGGAGGCCGGCCCGAAGAACCCCTGGCGGGCGAACTCCTCCTCATAGGTGCCCTCGGGAAGGTCGCAGTGAGCCTGACGGCTGTACCGCCCCCGCGACTGAGGGAACATCGGCGTCAGGGTCCCGAAAAGCTGATCACGGTCTTGATGTCGTCCGGCTGGCGCGAGAAGCCGTCGGCGAACTTGTCCACCGAAACTCGCCGGGTCACGATCTGTTCTAGGATCCCCGGCCACTTCCTGACGGCGGCCCCCAACAACCGCGCCGCCGACTCGAAATGGCGCCGGTTGGCGTTGACCGTCCCAAATACCAACTTGTTGCCCAGCACCATGTCCAAATTGAGTGAGGCGGCGTCGACGGTCACGGTACGCATCCCGGCGGTCACCGAGCTAAGGCAGCAGACCCCGTTGTGACCGGTGGCGGCGATGGCCTCTATGGCCACTGAAGAGGCCCCGGTGGCCTCGAAGACCAGGTCGAGGTGTCCAATCTCCTGGGGCAGTCCGGCCACCGGGTGCTGATCGGCGTCGAGGAGCCTGGCTCCGACCGCCTCGGAGATCCGGTAGGAGGGAGAATCCGGGGCGGCCTCGGAGACCAGGATGACCTCGATGTCGCGCAGCCGAAGGAAGATCGCCGCCAGCAGCCCGATCGCCCCCGACCCGCACACCAGCGCTTGCTTGGGGTCCCAGGGCATTCGGCCCCGTTGGATACTGAAGGCCTGGATCAGGCCCTTCTCGACAATCGAGCTGGGCTCCATCAGGACCCCGACCTTGCTGAGGGTGGCCGGCAGGGGGATCAGGTAGTCGCTGGATTCCACGTAGCGCTCGGCCATGTAGCCGTCCCGCCCCTTGATCCCGCGCTCGGTGTAGTTCCCAGTGAGACAGTCGTCGCTCTGCCCGGCCGCGCAAGGGGGGCACCGCTCCGGACAGGGCCGGCGCACCGTGGCCACCACCAACTGACCTGGAGCTAGGCCGCTGCCGTCTGGCGCGGAGGCGACCCGGCCCAGGTTCTCGTGGCCCAGGACCAGGCTGTCCCGGCCCAGGGGGGGAGCGCCGTAGCCGTCGTTGGCGATCTCCAGGTCGGTCCCGCAGATCCCGACTTCGACCACCTCGACTTCTACGACCGCGGCCACCGCCTTGCCGTCAGCTGCCTGGACTGCGCCGGTTCCCGAGGGCAGGGCGATCTCTCCCAGGCGGACGCTGCCCTTGGTACCGGGCGTGGTAATGACCGCCTTCATCAGCTCCCCAATTGCCGAGTGACCCAAGCCACGCCAAGCCTAGCGCGATCTGTCTGGCAGCAGAGTTATCCCCCGAAGGTCGAGTGGCCGGCGGATGGCGAAGTAGACGATGGTGCCCACCACCGTGACCAGGAGCCGATCGAAGGCGCGGTTGAGGATGGCGATCGCAGCCGCCAGCGGGCCGGCCACTCCGAAGGCCACCAAAAGGAAGGTCATCGACCCCTCGTAGGCTCCGATCCCTCCGGGCAGCAGGCTGACCGCGCCCGCCAAGTGGGCGACCGCGAACACGAAGGCGGCCTGGTAGACGCCCAGGTCCACCCCCACGCTGCGGACCGTGAAGTAGAACATGGCGATGGCGATCAGAGCCGCCACCGGACCCAAAAGGGCCGGCCCAAGGGTGGCCGGGCGCCGGGCGATGAATATCACATCGCGGTGAAGGGACATGAGGTCGTCTGAATAGCGCCGGATGAGAGGCACCCGGACGGCGAAGCGCATCACCAGGTTGAAGGCCCTCGGCCAGAGCAGGATGGTGGAGATCGCCAGGATCCCGAGCAGGGCCACGATCACGGCCGCCTGGGCGCCTGGAAAACGGCCGGACCCAGGGACCGCAGCGGCGATCAGGCCGATGGGATAGAGCAGCTCTTGGACGACCACCGTCGCCGACACCTCCCCCAGATTGACCTTGGCGTGCTGGCGGAGGATGAAGGCCCTGGTCAGCTCGCCCAGCGGCAGAATGGCGGTGGGCTGTCCAGCGAAGTAGATGAGGATGGTCTCCCAAGCGCCGTGATCGAGCCTGAGCGGCTTGAGAAATAGGTGCCATTGGTAGCCCTTTAGCAGGTAGTAGGCCAGCGAGAGGCCCATCACCAAAGGCAGGTAGGCGAGGTGGAAGCGGGAGAACGCGCCCCCCAGCTGATCGGGCCGGACGTACTCGACGATCAAGCCCAGTATGGCCAGGCTGATCAGCGCCGGCAGCAGGCGACGCAGACTGGGAAAGCGCCGAGCGATAGCTGGGGATTTCATCTTCGCAAGGTCACAATAGCGGTCCAGTGCGAACCCGACGCCGCCCCCCAGCGCCACCGGCTGGTGCGAAGCTACGAACGGGCCGTTATACTCCGGTCAACTTGGCGGGGCCCCGCCTCGCACCCCCTCTAGAATACTTGAGAAAATGGCGCCCTTATTAGAGATAGAGAATCTCAAAACCTACATCCGGCAGCGCCGGGGCGAGGTCCGGGCGGTCGACGGCGTCTCCTTGTCTATCGAGGAGGGCGAGACCCTCGGCCTGGTGGGTGAGTCCGGTTGCGGCAAGACCATGACCGGGATGTCGATCATGAAGTTGCTCCCCTCCGGGGGTTACATAGCCGGGGGCAGCATCCGCCTGCGCGGGCGGGAGCTGGCGGCGCTCCCTGAATCGGAGATGCGGCGCGTGCGCGGCAACGACGTGGCGGTGATCTTCCAGGATCCCATGACGTCGCTCAACCCCACCATGAAGGTCGGCGACCAGATCGCCGAGTCGGTGCGCATCCACCGCCAGGCCTCCAAGGCCGACGCCCTGAAGCGGGCTGAAGAGGTGCTTGGGCTGGTCGGGATGCCGCGGCCCAAGGAACGGCTCAGCGACTATCCCCACCAGCTCTCCGGCGGACTTCGGCAGAGAGTGATGATCGCGATGGCACTGGCCTGCGATCCCAAGCTCCTGATCGCCGATGAGCCCACGACCGCGCTCGACGTAACCATCCAGCTGCAGATTCTGGAACTGCTCTATGACCTCAAGCAGCGACTTCGGATGGCCGTGCTGCTGATCACTCACGACATGGGAGTGATCGCTGGCCGGGCCGACCGCGTCATGGTCATGTATGCCGGCAAGATCGTCGAATCGGCGCAGACGGTCGAGTTGTTCGACCAGACCCGTCATCCCTACACCGAAGCACTGCTCTCCTCGATTCCCCGGATGGACCAGCGCGAGGACACTCCGCTCTACAGCATTCCGGGCCTGCCTCCGGACCTCTCAAATCCCCCCGTCTGGTGCCGCTTCCAGCCGCGATGCCGCTACGCCACGGCGCAGTGCCACGAGGAGGAGCCACCCCTGGGAGGAGAGACTCCAGACCATCAGTACGCCTGCTTCAACCCCGTTTCCGGCAGTTTCGAGCGCCGGGGAGCAGCGTGATCAACCTGACCGAGGCAGCCTCGAGCGGGCGCTTCGGAGCTTGAGAAGGCGGCTCACATGACCGCAAGTCCCGCGACCCTGGCGGACTCGCCGCTCAGCGACGCCAAATCGCCTCTGGTGGAATTGCGCCACCTAGTCAAAGAGTTCCCGGTCACCGCCGGCGCCGTCCTGCAGCGACGGATCGGTAGCGTCAAGGCCGTCTCGGATGTCAGCTTTTCGATTGGCAAGGGCGAGACTTTCGGGCTGGTCGGCGAGTCCGGATGTGGCAAGACCACCGTGGGCCGCCTGATGGTGGGGCTGGAAAAGCCCACTTCAGGCGAGCTCATCTTCGAGGGCCGGGACATCGCCAAGCTCAAGGGCTCGGAGCGACGGCGACAGCGTCGTGATCTGCAGCTAATGTTCCAGGACCCCTATGCGTCACTCGACCCTCGAATGAGGGTGGGGACGATCATCAAAGAACCCCTCCAGGTGCAGAACATCGGCACTAAGGAGGAGCGCACCGCCCGGGTTCGCCAGCTTCTCTCGGAGGTCGGGCTCAGCCCCAAAGCGATGGACTTCTATCCCCACGAGTTCTCCGGCGGCCAGCGTCAGCGCATCGGCCTGGCCCGGGCACTCAGCCTCAACCCGAAGTTGATCGTGGCGGACGAACCGGTCTCCGCGCTCGACGTCTCGATCAGGTCTCAGATCCTCAATCTGATGAACAGCCTGCAGGCCACCCATGGGCTCACCTACCTGGTTATCTCCCATGACCTCTCAGTGGTGAAATACCTCTCCGACCGAATCGGAGTGATGTACCTGGGCAAGCTGGTGGAACTTGGCCCCAGTCACACCATTTACGAGCAGCCTGCCCATCCGTACACCTTGGGACTGATCCAGGCCATCCCGGAACCGGATCCCAAGCGTGAACGATCCAAGCAGATCGAGCCGATTAAAGGTGAGCTGCCATCGGCCCTCAACCCGCCCAGCGGCTGCCGGTTCCGGACTCGCTGCCCTCGGGCTCAAGCGATCTGTGCCGAGCAGGAGCCGGCCCTGCGTCCCTTCGGTAGCCAGCACTGGGCAGCTTGTCACTTCCCTCTGCAGACGCCGTCTGCGGCCGCCTAGGTCGGACGCGAGGCCCGCTCGCCAGCGTCGCCGGGCGGTGCGGCAGGGAGGTCCAAAGGGCCGCGGCGGAGCTGGAGTGCTCCGTCATCTCGCCCACATCCAGCGGCACTCTACCTTCAGCCAACCGAGGTCTGGGGCTCGGCGCCGGCGAGCCGCCGCTGGCGGTGGCGCTAGCGACGCTGGAGCCGGACCTCCAGGGAGTCCCGGAGCGCGTCGCCGACGAAGTTGAAGGCGACCACTGTCAAAACGATGCAGAGCCCGGCGGGATAGATCAGCCACCAGTAGCCGGCGAAGATGTAGCTGGTCCCGTTGGCGAGTTGCAGGCCCCAGTTGGTGGCTGGCGGTGCAATCCCGAATCCGAGAAAACTCAAGGTTGCCACCGCGATGATGGCGTCGGCGACCTGGAAGGTGGCGTTGACCACGACGGTGCCAACCGTGTTGGGGATGATGTGCCGCAGCAGCACCCGGCGCTGGCTACCGCCCATCACCCGGACCGCCTGCACGTACTCGCGGACCCGAAGGGAGAGCGTCTCCCCGCGCACCAGACGGGCAGGTCCCAACCAGGCCACGAAGGCGATAGCAATGATCAGCTCCGGCACCGACACCGAGAAGATCGTCCCCAGCAGGATCAGCAATAGCAGGAACGGTATGGCCAGCATCGAGTCGACGATCCTCATCATGACGGCATCTATGATTCCGCCCGCCAGTCCGGCGGCGGCTCCCCAGATGACGCCGACCCCAACCGCCAGGATGGCGGCGGCCAAACCGACTTCCAGCGAGGTCTGGCCTCCGAGCATCAGCCGGCCCAGATTGTCGAAGCCGGTGTCGTCGGTGCCGAGCAGATGCTGGAGGCTGGGTCCCTGATCCTTGATGTTGGGGTTGGTGAACACCTGCTGAGTGTGGTAAATAAACGGGCCGACGAAGGAGAAGAGGACGAAGAACACGATCAGGCCCAGGCCGACAACCGCGAGCTTGTTCTCCAGAAAGACCGACACAATCATCCGCCAGAGACTGCCGCTCTGGTATGCCTCGCCTCCCTCTGGCGCGGTGGCCGCTCCCCCCGCCGCGTCCAATCCGGCGCTCATGCCGATGCTCAAGTCAGGCTCCCCGAAATCAGCGGCAGGCTCCGCCAAAGGCGGAGATGATCACGAAACATAGCGAATCCTCGGATCGGCGACCGCGTAGAGAATGTCGGCGACAAGTGACCCCAGCACTGTGGCCACAGCCACCACCACGGTTACTCCAAGTAGCACCGGAAAGTCGTTATTTTGCGCGGCGATGAAGAATAGGTACCCCATACCGGGGTAATTAAAGACCGTCTCGGTGACCACCGCACCGCTGATGATTCCTGGAATGCTGAGGCCGACCAGGGTGAGCACGGGGATGAGCGCGTTGCGCAGGACGTGCTTGAACAGAACAGATCGGTTGGAGACCCCCTTCGCCTTGGCGGTTCGGACGTAATCCTGGACCAAGTTCTCCAGCATCGAACTGCGCATGTAGCGACTGAAGAGCGCCACCGTTACCAGGGTGAGGGTCGCCACCGGTAGCACCAAGGCGTTCACCTGCGATAGGAGAGCGCCCTGGGCCTGCGGCGCCTCTGGAGGTAACCAGTTCAGTGTCGCGCTGAAGAGGACGATCAGCATGATCCCCAGCAAGAATGTGGGCATGGAGTAAAAGACGAAGGAAAGTCCGGTCAGTGCGTAGTCATCGGGCCGGTTCCGGCGGACCGCCTGCATCACCCCTAGGGGGATGGCCATCAGGATCGCCAGGATGGTGGACGTGCCCACCAGCAGAAGGGTGTTGGGCAGTCGCTGAGCCAGCAGGGAATCGACCGAGGCTGTCTGACGGTAGGAGTAGCCAAGATCGAAGTGGACTAGATTCCAGAGCCAGAGCAGGTACTGCACGGGCAGAGGCCGGTCCAGGCCCAGTTGCTTGGTGAGTTGGGCCACGTCGGCATTGCTGGCGCGGGGTCCGAGGATGGCTCGGATCGGGTTGCCCGGCAGGAGATGAAGGAGGATGAAGGTGATGATCGTCACCCCGATCACCACGATTAGGGACTGAAGAATCCGCCGGATGAGGTAGCCGACCATCTCATTTCACCCTGATTTCAGTAAGCCCGCCGTCCGTCGTCGAATACGGGAAACGGGGCCCGGCATTAATGCCGGGCCCCGTCCCGTCGCGTCCTAGTCGCCGGCACCACCTGGCGCCGTCAACCTACTGATTGATTGGTTAGGAGAGTCGGTAGTTCTCGGGGTAAAGCTCGTCGAAGATGCCTTGCGGAACGAAGCCGCTCAGCTTGTTGCTGTAGACCGTCAGAGCCTGGGGAGCGTTTGGCATCCAGAGCACGGGCAGCTGCTGGGCCAGGTAGTTCTCGTACTTGTTGATGGCGGTGATCTCAGCGGCCGGAGTCGCAGCGGTCGTGGTCGCCTTGATCAGAGCGTTGGCGGTGGGGCTGTCGTAGTTACCCGTGTTGGAGCTGGCTCCGACCTGCCACAGCTCTTCGCCGGTGGGCAGGTAGTCGGGGGAGTAGATCCAGCCAGCGCCCCAGTTGTCCAACTGCCAGGCGTAGCCGGGGGTATAGGCGTCGCCGATCACGTCGCCGAAGGTCTGCGGGGTCCGGACGATGACGTTGATGCCGGCCTGCTGCTTCCACGTGGAAACGATGGTGGTCATCTCATCGGTGAAGACCGGACCGATAGCCGCATAGAGGAAGGTGAATTGGAGCTTCTCTCCAGACGTGATACCAGCACCGCACTGGTTGGAAGCAGTACCCGGGCTGGCGCAGACGCTGGTCCCACCCTTGTTGACCGTCCAACCGTGGCTCTTGAGCAGAGACACGGCCTTGGCGGGATCGTAAGGGTAGACACCGTTGGGGTTTTGTTCAAGAGCGCTCAGATACGGGTTCAGGGTCTTGTTGGACGGGTAGGTCGGCACCGGCCCGTTATTCACTGTACCCGTCTTGCCGACGTAGTAGTCGGCGATGATCTGCTTCTGATTGACAGTGGACTGGATCGCTTGCCGGATGTACAGCTGCTTGAACAGCGGTCCGGCACTGGTGTTGCTGAAGTCGTATGGCATGTAGTTGGTCGAATAGACCCACCAGTAGGCCGATTTGTAGCCGGACTTCGTCAGCCCCTTGAGCTGGGCGTAGTCCTCTTGCGGTAGGTAGCCTATGGTCAGCTGGCCCGCCTTGAGTTCGTTGAACTCGGCCGCCGGGCTGGTGAAGGGGATCTCCTCGAACGCTGCGACATTGGGCTTAACTGGACCTGAATAGTTGGCGTTCGGCACTAGTTTGACGTACCCAGAAATGTTGTACTGGGAGAGTTTGAAGGGCCCGCTTACCACCTGCCACATGGGGTTGGTCGAGTAGGTTCCGGTGGACTGGGACTCTGAGTTGATGTATTGAGACACGGCCAAAGCGCCCGTTGTGGCCGTCCCAGGCACGGTCTGGTCATAGTTCCCGACCGGGCTGCTGGCGGAGATCTTGTCCCAGGAGTGCTGCGGGATCGGAGTGATCTGGCTCAACTCGTTGTAGGTGAACCACGTGGGGTTGTAAGACCCGTTCAACTGCAGCACCACAGAGTAGGTGCCCGTCGCCGTATAGCTGGTGACGTTGTCCGGGAACAGGCCCGGAACGTAGGCACCCCAGCTCGGGCCGGGAGCCTGCTTGCTTCCGACGTTGGCAGCTGCTGGGCTTACCGAGGCCTTGAGCACGTTCATCCAGAAGATCACATCGCGGGAAGTGATCGGTTTGCCGTCGGACCACTTCCAGTGCTTCAGGTTTATGGTGACCGTCTTGTTGCCATTCGAATACTTGGGCGCGGCCGCCAAGCTCAGACCCGCGTTAAAGAGCGGTTTGCCGGCGGTTCCGAACCAGTAAAGCGGCCGATAGATGAACTCCGAGAACTGGGACAGGTTGCTGGTGCTGAAGTAGGAAGTTCCAGCGATCGGGGAAATGTAGTTAGGGCCGGCGTTCGGCGCCTCTGCCCAGGTGACGATCTTCTTACTGGCGGCGGTGGCGGTGGCGGCGCCTGACCCCAGAGTGGCCACCGCCAGGCCGAGCAGCACGGCCAGGCCGGCTAGGCGCCAGTGCATTAGTTTCGAAATCTTTCTCACGAGTGTCTTGACCCTCCGTTGCCATGATCCGAAGTCGGGATTGTTGGTCCGGCGTCCCGCCGACTAACTTTTCGCCCGCATGGTTAGGCAAATCTTATGCTTTCTGCAGGTCCCTGTCATCCCCCGCTGGGGTGATTTGGGGGGGATCCGGGCGGGACTGGCGAGATCAAACCCCGGCGCCATCCCCTCAGGACCGCGCTGGCGCGATCGCTGGCTCCCAGCTTGCTGAGCAGATGACTCACATGAGTTTTGACCGTGTTCTCGCTGATGCAGAGGGTGGCCGCGATCTTGAGGTTCGACATCTCTTCGGCCATGCAGCTCAGCACCTCGAGCTCCCGGTCGCTGATCTGCTCGAGCTGCTCTCCGTTCGTTGGCACCGGCTCGAGCAGCGACTCTCCGGCGGCCACCCGCCGGATGGTGTCGGTGAGCTCAGCCCTGCCCACGTCCTTGAGCAGGAACCCGTCGGCGCCGGCCCGGGCACTGAGGATTTGGTAGTTCTCGTGGCCGAAGGTGGTGAGCATGACCACCTTGGCTGACGGTAGCTGGCGCCGCAGCTGCTTGAGGGCGCCGATCCCGTCCAGGCCTGGCATTTGGACATCCATCAGGATCACGTCCGGAAAGGTGGCCATGGCGCGCTCCACTGCTTCGGCGCCATCGGCCACATCGGCCACGACCGTTAGGTCCGCCTCGATCTCCAGCATGGCGCAGATGCCCTCCCGGACCACCGGGTGGTCGTCGGCGACCATCACCCTGATCATCCCAGCGCCCCAGTCGCGGCAGGCGTCTGGCAGGGAAGCTCCAGGCTGACCTTGGTGCCATGTCCGGGCCGGCTGGTCAGCCCCAGGCTGCCGCCGCAGGAGGCCGCTCTCTCCTCCATGGAGGTGATCCCGAACGCTCCTGGGCGCGGCGGGGATCCGGGATCGAATCCGGCGCCATTGTCGGAGATCTCGAAGCGGAGTAGGTCGCCCTCGCGACGCATCGCCACCCCGATCGTGGAGGGTCGGCCATGCTGCAGAGCGTTGGCCACGGCCTCCTGGACGATCCGGAATGCGGCTACCTCCGCCTGAGGGGTGAGGCTGGTGCGGCGCAGCCCACGGATGTCTAGCGAGGTGCTGACCGCGCTGCGCTCTTGCACGCTGACCAGCTCTTCCCGGATGGCGGCAGCGAGGTCGGTGCGCTGCAGCGCCTTGGGCCGCAGATCCCAGACCGAGCGGCGCGCCTCCTGCAGGCTGGAACGGGCCAGCTCGGTGGCGTGGTCCACAGCTCGCCGGGCCCGGCTCGGTTCCCGGGCCATCCAGGCGTCGGCGGCTTGGAGCTGGACCAGGATCCCAGCCAGCCCCTGGGCCAGGGTGTCGTGGATCTCCCGGGCGATTCGGTTGCGCTCGTTCAAGGTCGCCATCTCCTGGGTGTCGGCGAAGAGCTGGGCATTGCGCAGGGCCAGGGCCAGCTGCCCTCCCACCACCTCCAGCATCTCGAACTGTCGGAGCCCGGGCGTCTGTTCCTGGCGCAGGACCAGGTAGCCGACCCTAGTCCCGGTCACCAGCAGCGGCACCACCACCAGGTCGTCCAGCTGGACGGGGGCACTGGGGGACTGGTCGGCTAGCTCCAGGGCCGCGCCCAGTTCGGCGCGCCTATCGCTGCTCGCTCCCTTCGCTCCGGAGCTACCGACCAAGCGCACTCCCTGGGGGGCGGTGCCATCCAGCAGGTAAACCGCAACATCCGAGACCTTCCAGAGTTCGCGCAGCTGCACCGCCGCTCCATTGGCCACGTCGGTGAGCACCAGCGACCGGCTCAAGTCGGCGCTGACCGAGTTCAACGTGGCCAGTTCGTGGTTCCTCTGCTGCAGCTCCGAGGTGCGCTCCTCTACCCGCTGCTCCAGGTGCCGGTGGGCGGCGTCGATCAGTTGCCGCTGGCCGGCGAGGCGTTTGCGCATCCCCTCCAGGGCCATCTCCAGGGTGCTGATCTCGTCCCTCGGGCCGGGAGTGACCGCAACCGGGGTGTCGAGATCGCCGGCGGCAATCCGGCGTGAGGCGCCGGTGAGGCTGGCGAGGGGGTGGATGAGCCGCCGGCTGAAAACGTTGGTGAAGACCGCCACCAGGGTAGCCAGGATGATAAGGATCGGAAGCAGCAGGGCGGAGGCCCCGACCAGCCCCCGGCTGATGGTCTGGGAGAAGCCGACCACGCTGCCGTCAATGCCAGAGACGGGGATCCCGACCCCGAGACTCCACTGGCTGGCGGGCAACGGGCTGTAAAAGACCGACAACTGTTCCCCGTCCAGGTTGACGGTCTGCTGACCCGAGAGACCTACACGCATGCTGTTGCCCACCGACAGCCAGGGGCTCCTGGCCGAAGTCAGGTTGACGGCGTCCGCCCGGTGTTGTTTGGCGCCGATCCCGAACCCGGCTGCCCCGCTCGGGGTGTAGCTGAGCAAGGCTCCGTCGCTGCTGACTAGGAATCCGTACCCGCCCTCGGCATGCCCTGGCGATTGGCTGAGGAAGGCGGACACCAGTTTTTTAACGGTGATATTGGCACCCACCAGGAACTCGATCCCGTTGGAGGAGGCGGTCTCGGTGGCCACGGTGACGGTCGGGCCACCCGCGGCCGGATTTTCGTAGACAGGGGTCCAGATCACCGTCTGGGCGGATTCCGGCAGCAGCGAGCGCCAATGCGGGCTATCAAGCGCCAGGGTCCGGCGGCTCAGGCCCGCCTGATAGTCGCTAAGGGGCGGCGAGAGCTCGCTGACGCTGGCCTCCTGGGCGCTGGGGATGGCCGATGCCGGGGCCACCGCGATCAGGCCGCTCTGGGGGAGCTGGACCCAGACGTCAGCCACCTCAGTGTGGAGGTTGTAGACCAGCGCCAGCTGGTTCCCCAAAGCTCGCAGCGCCTGCACCTGCGACCCCGGTCGGCTGGCATTGGCTCCCGGTCCGAAGATGGAGATGGCGCCGGTCTGGCCGCCGCCCAGGCTCTGGCCGGGGGGTTGGGCCAGCAATTCGGCAGTGGACTGGCTCAGCAAGGCCAACTCGTCCTGGACCGACTGCAACTCGTCGTTGACCACCAACGCCTTGCTGTCCACCAGATCCTGGAGGTGGGCGTCCTGACTGGACTCCAACTTGGTGTTGGCGGTCTTGAGGGCTCCGCTGTTCAGCCCGGAGAGCGCCGCCAGCCCGGCCAGGCTGAAGATGGCGAGCGGGATCACCGAGACCGCCAGCATGGCCACCAAGATCCGGCGGCGGATGCTGAGCCGGTGCCAGCCTACGATCCGACCGATCAGGCGCCGGGTCCGGCCCGCGGACGACCCCACAGCACCGGCTTTCACTCGTGACATGGCCTATTTGCGACTTCGGAGGTGGCTCGAGTCGCCCATGGTACACGCTCCGCCATTCGTCCAAACCGAGCGTTAGCGGGCCGGTAGCGCGATCGGTTACACATAGGAGGTGGCCGAGATCACCGACCGACCCGGCCCAACCAGGGCGGTGATCGCGCCCAATGCCTTCAAGGGAACCCTCTCGGCTGCCCAGGCCAGCCGGGCCATCACCGCGGGCGTTCGCCAGGCCTGGCCCCGCGCCGAGTGCCGCGAAGTGCCCTTGGCCGATGGTGGGGACGGATTCCTGGAGACACTCCTAGCCAGCCGCGGCGGCCGGGTGATCCTCTGTCAGGTCAGTGGACCCCTGCTGGAACCGGTCTCCTCGCAGCTGGGCTGGCTGGACTCCCTGGACGACGCCACCGCGGTGCTAGAACTGGCCGGAGCCTGCGGGCTCAGCCGGCTGGCCCATCCCGACCCCTTCACCGCGGGCCGGGCCAGCACCCGGGGACTGGGCGACCTGCTCCTGGCAGCGCTGGACCAAGAGCCGCGGCGAGTTCTGATCGGGCTGGGGGGGAGCGCCTCGACCGACGGTGGCGCCGGGCTGGCTCAGGCCCTGGGCTTTTTGTTGCTGGACCGCCATGGCGACCAGGTTCCCCCTGGCGGCCTAGGCCTGCTGGAGCTGGACCGGATCGAGTCCCCGGCGACCTATCACCGGCCCGACGATGTCGAGCTGCTGGCGGCCTGCGATGTCAACACTCCGCTGCTGGGCCCCCAGGGCGCGGCGGCCGTATTCGCGCCTCAGAAGGGCGCCAATCCGGAAACGGTGGAGCAGCTGGAGCGCGGCCTTGAGCGGTTGGCGCGGGTGGTCGCCCGGGACCTAGGGGTCACCGGCCTCGGGAGCGGGCCGGGCATGGGCGCTGCCGGTGGTACCGGATTCGGTCTGGCCAGTTTTTGCGGAGCTCACCTGGCGAGCGGGGTCGAGCTGGTCGCCTCGGTGGTTGGGTTAGACCTGGCCCTCGACCAGGCCGACCTGGTCTTCACTGGCGAGGGCCGGTTTGACCAGGCTAGCCTGCAGGGAAAGGTGGTCGGAGAGGTGCTGCAACGGTCGGCGGCCAGGGACTTGCCCTGCGTGGTGCTGGCTGGCAGTGCGGACCCGTCGGCGGCGGCCCAGGCGCGCCGTCAGGGTGCGCTAGTGGTCTCCACCCGGCCGCCGGGGGCTGACTCCGGCAACCTGACCGCGGAGCGGGCCAGCTCCGATCTGAGCTCAGCGGCTGCCCGGGCCTGCCTAGAACTCAGCGAATCTGGACTGGGAGGGCCTAGCCGCTGGCGGCTAGCCGGCGGCGGCTAGTAGACCGGGAGGCACCACTCCCGATACTTCTCGATCTCACCGTTCACCAGCTGCGAGTACAGCTGGTTGAGCTGAAGGCAGAAGGGGCCGACCTTGCCGCTTCCCACCGGGCGGTGGTCCACCTCGATCACTGAGGAAACCTGGGCGCCGGTGCCGCAGAGTATGACTTCGTCGGCAATGTAGAGCTCGGTACGGTCGATGGGACGCTCCACGGCCGGGAGGCCCAGCTCCTCGGTCCAGAGCTGGAGCAGCGTGGATCGGGTGATCCCCTCCAGGATGTTGTCGGAGACCGCCGGGGTGATCAAGGTCCCTTTGCGGACGATGCAGATGTTCTCGGCCGAGCCCTCGCTGACATGACCGTCCTGTCCCAGCACAATGGCCTCGTCTAGCCCGTTCTCGAAGGCCTCCGTCTTGGCCAGCGCCGAATTGACATAGGTGCCGGTGATCTTGGCCCGAGCTGGAGCCGCGTTGTCGTCCACCCGGCGCCAGCTGGAGACCATGCAGCGCAGCCCCTGGGAGCGGTCGTGGTACTCGCCGAAGGGCTGAGCGTAGATGAGGAAGCCGTCGTCGAGGTTGTGGAGGCGGACCCCGATCTCCTCCGAGGACTTGTAGAGCAGCGGTCGGATGTAGGTGTCGGTCCGGAACTGGTTGCGGCGGAGCAGGTCGACGGTCATGGCGGTCAGCTCCTCCGCGGAGTAGGGCAGCCGCATCCGCATGATCGAGGCCGACTGGTGCATCCGCTGGAAGTGGTCCAGGCCGCGAAACATGAACAGCTGCTCCTGGCTTGGGTTCCAGAAGGCCCGGATGCCCTCGAAGCAGCCGGTCCCGTAATGAAGGGCATGAGTCATCAAGCCCAGCCGGGAGTCCCGGTAGCGGCGTTGCTCCCCGTTGTAGAAGACCCAGGCGTTGTCCTGGTCGAAGACGCCGGCCTGGCTCTCCCCAGATTCCCGCGAGTGCGGATCCAGTAGCAGCTGAGCTGAACCCCTCATTGATTCCTGGGCCGCCCGTGGCAGCCTCCTGGAGCTCGAGTGGACCCGGTGCGATGTGTCCAGCGGTCAGTATACGGCGGGGCCTGCGGCCGGCCCGGCCGACCTCGGGCTCCTAGCACCAGCTGCCGAAGGGAGCGGTGATACCATCCGGCCGAGTCATGCGAACGCCACGGATCGGTTCGGGCGTGACCCGCTGGCTGGTTCCTGGTCTCCACGTCAAACGCTGGGTGGGGGTCACCATCGTCGCCATCGTGGGGATCGGCCTGGGGATCAGCTACGCCCTGCGAGCTTTCTATCAGAGCGCCCGGCTCCCCGCCTTCACCTACAACCTGACCCTGCAGTTCTGGCCCCGCTGGGTGAGGGCGGCGATCTTCGTAGGGATGGGCTTGACCCTGCTCGGGCTGGGGATGTACAAGCTCACCCGCTCTTTGCTCAGCCCCTTCGTCCCAGGCGGCAACAAGGCGCTGGTGGAACGGCTCTATGACTTCCGACGTCTGCAGAAGGGGCCCCGGATCGTGGCCGTGGGCGGGGGCACCGGACTCTCCACCCTGCTGCGCGGGATCAAGCGCCACAGCGGCAACATCACCGCCTTGGTGACGGTGGCCGACGACGGAGGCAGCTCGGGGCGGCTGCGGGGCGAATACCAGGTGCTGCCGCCCGGGGACTTCCGCCAGTGCCTGACCGCCTTGGCCGACGTGGAGCCGCTGATGACCGAGCTCTTCCAGTACCGCTTCCAGGAGGGTTCGCTCAGCGGTCACGCCTTCGGAAACCTGTTCATCATGGCCATGACCGACATCACCGGTGACTTCGAGCACGCGCTGCGCGAGTCCGGTCGGGTGCTGGCGGTTCGGGGGCAGATCGTGCCCACCACCCTGGAGACGGTGACCCTCTGCGCCATCGCCGGTGAGGAGGTCCTGGTAGGCGAGTCCAAGGTGCCCACCGGCCAGGAGCCGATCCAGCGGGTCTTCCTGGTACCCGAACACCCCCGCCTCAACCCCGAGGCTCAGCTGGCGATCATGAACGCGGAGATGGTGGTGATCGGCCCAGGCAGCCTCTACACCAGCCTTTTGCCCAACCTCTTAGTGGACGGCATGATCGAGGCGCTCCGCTCGACCGCCGCGATCAAGGTCTACGTCTGCAACGTGGCCACCCAGCCCGGGGAGACCACCGGCTTCGCGGTTCATGACCATGTCGACGCCCTGGAAAGCTACGTCGGGGGCGGGCTGTTCGACTATGTGGTTGCCAACAGCAACCTCAGCTTCCCCCTCTCTCCCACGGCCCAGGAGGCCGGGGTGCATCGAGTCACCTTCGACCGCCGCCGGACCCGCAGCAACGGCCATCCCACCAAGTACGTTCTGGGCGACCTGGCCTCGGCCAAGATCACCACCCATCACGACCCGGACAAGCTGGCCCGAATGCTGATCAAGCGGGTCTGGTCGCGCAACTAGCCGCTGGCGGCTAGCGCTTGCCCAGCAGCTGCTCCGGCGAGAGCAGGTTCTCGCTGAGGGTGAGGGTCCTGCCGTCCCTGGAGTCGAGTGCCTCGCGGACCAGCTCCTGGAGCAGTGCCGGGAAGGTGACCCCGCTGGCCTGCCAGAGGTAGAAGGCCATGGACCCGGGGATGGTGTTGACTTCGTTCAGGAACAGCTCGCCGGACTCCGCCCAGAGGAAGTCGACCCGGGCCGAGCCGGCGCAGCCGAGGGCATCGAAGGCGGCCACCGCCAGCCGCTGGACCTCGGATCTGGTGGCCGTGGGTATGGCGGCGGGCAGCTCGTGGCGACGGTCCCCGTAGCCGGACTTGGCTGGGCCTGGCTTGAGCCCTGACGACTCGCCGCCTGGGAGCTTGCCCGGGTCGGCGTACTTGTCGGCGTAGGTCAGCACCCCGGCGCCCTTGATCGGCCGCTCGACCTCAGAGAACCGCGGGTTGGCCAACTTGACGGCGCAGTTCAAGTCCGAGGAGCCGGGGACCGCCGGCTCCAGGAGCAGCTGCTCGTCGAACTCGAGTGCCGCCGCCACGGCTGCCTCCAGGCCGGCCTGGTCGGTGGCCAGCCCCACCCCGATTGAGGAGCCGCCGCGGTTGGGCTTGACCACCAACGGGAAGCCGAGCTCGGCGGCCGCCAGGCGGGCCTCGCCGAGGCCGGTGGCGCCCAATCCCGGGACCGTCGGCAGTCCCCGGGCCTGGAAGACCAGCTTGGAGCGCAGCTTGTCCATGGCCAGAGCCGCAGCCAGAGGACCGCTGCCTACCTGGGGGATGCGGGCCTGGGCGGCCAGACCGGCCAGGGTGCCGTCCTCTCCGAAGGTGCCATGGAGGAATGGGAAGAGGACGTCGACCTCCAGGTCGCGCGGGCGCCCCAGCAGCGACGGGCCCCCGGCCCGCAGCCGGCCCCGGCCGAGGTCGAGCAGCACCGGTTCTCCGTTCTGGGGCAATCCCTGGCGAAAGGTGCCGAGCTCGGCGAAGTCGGGCCGGGTGATCCACGCCCCCTGCTTGGTGATGTAGATGGGGACCACCCTGGCCCCCATCTCGCTGAGCAACGGCATGGCCTGGCAGGCGGTGATGATGCTGATCTCGTGCTCAACCGATCGGGAGCCGAAGACCGCGGCCACGGTCAGGCCGGACAGGCTCAAACCGGCTCCAGGAAAGAGTCGGGAAGATCGTTTTCAAAGAGAACCACGCTGCCGGCCCCGGCCACTTGGGGCAGCCGCCGCTGGGCCTCCTCCAGGTTGGCCACCACGGTCAGCTGGGAGCTTGGGTAGCCCGCCTCGCGGAGCCCGGCAGCGACTGTCGCCGACTGCCTCGGGCCCACCAGGATCACGTGAGTGCAGACCTGGGCGGCCTGCCTTCCCAGCTCGCGCATGCTCTGCTCCTGGAGTGGGCCCAGCTCGATAAAACCCGGCGTCACCAGCACCCGGCGCTGTCCGGGCAGGCTGGCCAGGAGCCGGAGGGCCTCAGCGGCACCGTCGGGGTTCGAATTGTAGGCGTCGTCGATGATGGTGATCCCGCCCGCCTGACTGACCTCCAGCCGGTGCGGCGCGCCCTTGAGGGCGGCCGCCCGCTCCGTCAGTTGGGCGGTGGGGATGCCGACCTCGACCGCCAAGGCCCAGGCGCAGAGCAGGTCATCGACGATCGGACCCCCGTGGACCGGAACCGTGAGCCGCAGGTCCTCACCCTCAGAACCCCGTAGCCGCAAGCTGGAGCCGGCCCCGCTGACCGACACCTCCTCAGCCCACCAGCGGTCCCCGGGACGCCCGACCCAGACCGCCCGGGCCTGCAGCGGGGCGGTGAGGATCTGGCCTTCGGCAACAGCGCCGGGCAGCACCGCCACCCCGGAGGGGGGGAGCGCCGCCAGCAGCTCAGACTTGGCCTGGGCGATCCGCTCGCGGGTGCCGAAGCGCTCCAGGTGCATAACCCCTACCGCGGTGACGATCCCCATCTCGGGGTGGGTGAACGAGCAGATCTCGGCGATCTCCCCGGGTCGATAGGCGCCCATCTCCACTAGCGCGAACCGGTGCTCCGGCTGGAGTCCCTCGTTGATGGCCCGGCAGACCCCCAGGGTGGTGTTGAAGCTCTCCGGGGTCGCGAAGCAGCTGGCCTCGGCAGAGTCCAGCAGCTGCTGGAGGAAGAGCTTGGTGGTGGTCTTGCCGTAGCTGCCGGTGATGCCGATAACCAGCGGATGGACCGCCGTCAGCCGCCGCTCCGCCTGGCTCATGTAGCCCCGCCGCCTCCGCCATTCGTCGGGGGCGGTCAGTCCTACCGCGGTGGCCAGCGCCGCCACGATGACCAGGTCGATGACGGCGATCAGCACCGCCCCAACCCACCCGCTCCAGAGGGAAAGGAAGAGCACCCCCAGGGAGAGGATGGCGGCCAGGATCGCCAGCCGCTGCGCCCTCCGCGTCCACCGCAGTTCTCCCCGCGTTCCGAAGGGTCGGTCGGTGGCCAGCGGCAGCAGCGCCGCCAGCGCCAGCGACAGGACCCTCAGGTTGGGACCGGGCCAGGCCGCCGCCAGCGCCATCGCCCCGGCGCCCAGCGCCAGCGCCAGCTGCCATCGCCAGTTGGCGCGGAGCCGGCGCCAGGCGGTGCGCCGGAGCCGGTCGGGCTGGTACTCGTCCAGCTGGAAGAGGTAGGTCCAGCCTTCGAAGCGTCGCCGGGCGCAGGCCCCGGCCAGGAGGGTTAGGAGCAGCGCCTGCCAGATGGGAAGAGTCATGCGCTCAGAGCTTGGCGTCCGCGAAGGAGTCGAGCACGGCGGCGAACCGGGCAGGCTCATCAGCGAAAGGGAAATGGCCGCTCCGCTCGAACTCCACCAGTTCCGAGGAGGAGATCAGCTGCCGAAGCCGGCGCCCATAAGGGTCGAGCGGCAGGTCGAGGTCCCGGCCTCCCCAGACGATCAGGGTGGGGACGGTGATCTGCTCCGCCAGCGTGCTGAGGTCTTCCTGGACGGCGTGGACCAGGGTGGGTCGGAGAGGTCCGGCGGCCCGGTAGTCGGCCGATCCCAGGCGCTGGCGCAGCCACTCCACGGTGGGCCCGGAGAGCCGGCGGGGAAGAGTCGTCTCGGCGCTGAAGCGCAGGGCGCGATAGGCGCGGACCCGGGCTCCCAGGGCGCCTTCACTGGGGACGCGCAGCCCGGCGGCGGCGCAGAGGACCAGCCGGTCCAGGAGCGGCGGCGGCTCGGAGGCCAGCCGCAGCGCGACCCTGCCCCCGTAAGAGTGGCCCAGCAGGCTGACCCGGACCCAGCCCCGGCTCGAGACCAGCTCCCGGACCACGCCGGCGTAGCTGGCGGTGGTCCAGCTGGTGGAGCCCATGGGGGATTCGCCGAAGCCGGGAAGGTCGACGGCGACCAGTCGGCGGGGGGTTAGGCAGAGCCGCAGCAAGCCGCCGAAGCTGGCCGCCTCGGCCCCCCAGCCGTGGAGAAGAATCAGCGGAGGGTCGGTCCCCTCGCGCTCCAGCCAGGAGACGTGGTGCTCTCCGACCACGGCCCTTCGCCGGGTAGGCGCCACTGAGCCTGGCCACGGAGTCGGCATCGGCGCCCGAGTCTAAGCGATGTCTAAGCGAGATCGGTCGAACCAAGTGCTCTGATCTCAGGGTGGACGGACCTATAATTCCGGCTGCCATGGCCGAAGAGCTGCCGGACCGGCGGCCCGGCCCGCCCCGGGTACTGGTGGTCGACGACGAGCCGGCGATCACCGAATTCATCAAGATCGGGCTCGGCCGTGAGGGATACGAGGTCCAAACCGCCCCCGACGGGCGGGCCGCCCTGACCGTGGTCGACCAATTCGCCCCAGACGTGGTTGTGCTGGACATCATGATGCCGCGCATGGACGGGATCGCCCTCACCAAGGAGCTGGCCGGCGACCCGCGCCGGGGGCTGATCATCCTCAGCGCTCGGGACGACACCGAGGACCGCATCCGGGGCCTGGACGTGGGCGCCGACGACTATCTGGGCAAGCCGTTCGAGTTCGGAGAGCTGGTTGCCCGGGTTCGTTCGGTGCTGCGGCGCCGGCAGCCCGAGCAGGCTGCCTTGATCCGCGCCGGCAGCCTGGAGCTGGACCGCAGCACCCGCCGGGTGAGCCGGGACGGGCAGGAGGTGAAGCTCTCGGCCCGGGAGTTCGACCTGCTCGCCTTCCTGATGGAGCATCGGGGCGAGGTTCTGGACCGGGACCGACTGCTCAACGCGGTCTGGGGAGTCTCCTTCTACGGAGACGTCAACAACCTAGAGGTCTACATTCGCTACCTTCGCCTCAAGCTGGACGACACTGGCCGTCAGCTGATCCAGACCGTCCGGGGGGTGGGCTATCGCCTCGCCGCCGACTGAGGCCGCCGTCCCCTGGCACCACAGCCTGCGCTGGCGGCTCACCCTCGCCTTCGTCGGACTGCTGGCAATCCTGCTGGCGGTGGCCGGCGGGGTCGAAGTCAGCTTGCTGCGCCAAGCGGTGCTCACCAGCCGCGCCCAGAGCCTGCGCTCGACCTTCTCCGAGGGGCGGGCCCTCTACCTGGCCGAGCAGCGGCTCCGGCTGCGGCGAGGCCGTCGAGCACTGCCTGAGGCCACCGCCGCCCTCGACCTGGCCAGGCTCCTGGCGCAAGCCCGGGTGACGGCGGCGGTGTTCTCCCCCCAGCTCCGCCTGTTGGCCTCGGCGGGACCCGGGACCACGGCGGCAGCTCCGGTGCGGACCGGGGTCAGCGTAAGTCCCCCCTCCCCGGCTGACCTGCTGGCGTCCGCGCGCCAGGACGTCGAGATAGGCCCGACCCTGGTGGGAAGCGGGCAGAGCGAAGAGCTGGTGATGCTCTTCCCTTTCACCAACCGGCTCGGCAACAGCCTGGGCGCGGTCGAGCTGGCGGAGTCGGCCGGCCCCATCCAGAGCGAGCTCAACGCGGCCACCTGGGTGGTGGCCGCCGGGGGGACGGCGGTGCTGCTGGTGGCGCTTCTGACTGGGCTGCTGCTCACATCCCGGGGACTGGGGCCGCTGCGGCGACTCACCGCCGCCGCCGGGGCATTGGGCCGGGGTGACCTCTCCCAGCGCAGCGGGCTGACGCCTCGCAGCGACGAGGTGGGGGTGTTGGCCCGGGTCTTCGACGAGATGGCGGACAGCGTCGAGCGGACCGTCCGAGTCCGCGAGCAGGCGGAGCGCCAGATGCGCCAGTTCATAGCCGACGCCTCTCACGAGCTGCGCACCCCGCTGACCGCGATCAAGGGCTATCTGGATGTCCTCCAGCAAGGGAAGGGGCCCAGCGCCGAGGTGGTCAAGGCGGCTCTACCGGTGATGTCGATCGAGGCGGAGCGAATGCGCACCCTGGTGATGGACCTGCTGACCCTGGCCCGCGCCGACGCGGGCCGCTCGGTGGAGCTAAGGCCCGTCGATCTGAGTGCGTTCCTGGAGCAGTTCTTGGCTGGCCGCACCGCCACCACCGCGGTGAAGCTGGAGCTGGGCTCGGGGCTGGTGGCCCTGGCGGACCCCGAGGCCATGGCTACCATCGCCGGCAACCTGCAGAACAACGCTGAGCGTCACGGCCAGGGCCGGGAGATCGTCTGGCGGACCGTCCAGGAATCCGGCCTGGTCGGGCTCCAGTGCGCCGACCTCGGGCCTGGGATCGCTGTCGAGGATCTCCCCCATGTCTTCGAACGCTTCTTCCGGGCCGGCGGTTCCCGGTCGCGTCAAGATGGCGGCAGCGGGCTGGGGCTGGCCATCGTCCAGTCCTTGGCCGAGGCTCAGGGTGGCCGGGTGACGGTGCAATCCCAGCTGGGCCAGGGAACCTGGTTCACGGTGTTGCTCCGGCCGACTTCGGCCTCGGGTTGGGCCCCGCCACCAGCTACTCTCTGAGCCGCCCAGCCCGGCCTCAGAGTCGGGCCAGCTCGGCCAGCTTGAGCACGGTGTTCCAGTTGCGGGCGGTGCTCCGGATCAAAAGCCTCCGCTCGATCAGCGAGATGGTCAGTCGCGAACCGGCGATCCCTTCCGGATAGTAGGCGAAGAGGTGGCGGCCGAAGGCACTGATCCGCTCCGGCCCGGGGACGGCGGCCACCAAGGAGCGCACCATCTCATCTCCCGGCGCGGACTTGAGGAAGACCACGCAGAGGTGGCTGGGGTCACCGTCTGCCTCCTCGGGGAAGGGGTTCTTGGCGATCACGGACGACCACTCGCGGGCGCCCCGGACCAGAAAGTCGGTGCGAAGTCCAAGCCGCCGCTCGGTCTCCGCCTCCAGCAGGGCCTCCAGCTCCGCCTCGGTCCCGGCCGGGCTTTTGAAGACCAGGTTGCCGCTCTGGAGCAGGGTCCGGGGATCCCCCATCCCGAGGTCGGTCAAATGCTGGCGCAAGACTGCCATGGCCACCTTGGCGTGGCCGCCGACGTTGACCGCCCGGAGCAGGGCGATCCGGGTGGTCAGGACCGCCGTCCCAGGGCCGCAAAGTGCCGGCCGGCCGCAGAGACATCGCCGATGGCCGGGATCGCCTGCACCGCGGCCTAGTTCCCCGGCTGCCGAGCCGCCACCAGCAAGCGGACCACCCCCGGCTCCGGGGCCGGACCCAGCTCCAGCACCCGGTCGCCGTCCTCGCGGCAGGCCCGGGGCACCGAGTCGGCGGGCTCACCCTCATCCAGGAGAACCTCCAAGAACTCTCCCGGACCGAGTCGGTCGAGCGCGATCCTGGTGCGGACGAAGGTCAAAGGGCAGGCCACGCCGCGCAGATCCAGCCGCTGCGGCCGGGACGCCCCCATCCCCGCGCTCAGAGCCACCCGAAGCCGCCGCTGCGCCCCCCAGGGCGCTCGAAAACGGACCTCGGCGCCCGGGCGGCGAGGGCCCAAGAGAACCCTACCAGCGGCTCCAGTCCAATTTTGGGCCGCGCCTTGGCCGGGAGGTCCGCAACCTCGATCGCGGCCTCGACCAAGGGGGCTGCTAGAGGAGGCACTGCCGGCCCAGTCTACCCGGCTCCGAGATCGGCCGGCGCCTGCGCGGCTCAGCGCCGGGCGATCAGCTGCAACTCGACGCAGGCCTCCCGGGGCAACTCCGCCACCCCGACTGCCACCCGGGCGTGGTGACCGCGGTCCCCCAGGACCTGGAGCAGCAGCCGGGAGGCACCGTCGACCACCTCCGGCTGGCGGGAGAAGTCGGTCGAGGAGCGGACGTACCCGGTCAGCAGCACCAGCCCCTCAATCCGCTCCAGTTGCCCGGCCGCGGCCGCCAGCAGCGCCAACAGCGAGAGCGCCGCGGTCCGGGCGGCGGCGGCACCGACCTCAACTGCCAGCTCGGCGCCCAGCCGTCCGGTGATGACCCGGCCCTGGCGCATGGGAAGCACTCCCGAGGTGACGATCAGCTCCCCAGCGTAGGTGAAGGGGACGTAGCTGGCGAGCGGAGCCGGCGGGGGCGGCAGCTCCAGTCCCAGCTGGGCCAACCGCTCTAGGGGGGTGTCGCCGGGAACCGCCTCGATCACGGAGGGGCCTCGGCGTCGAGGCGGCGACGACGACGTCTCAGGTAGGTGAGGGCGAGGATGAGCAGCAAGATCAAAGCCAGACCCGCCCCCAGCACCGCCCAGGCCGGGATGGATATCGGTTTGGCGACAGTCCGGTGGTGGTGCCCAGGTGTCGCCGTTGGGGCCGGGGTCGGCGAGACGGCCACCGAGATGGGCGTCCCCGACACCGAGCGGAGGGGCACCGGGGGGGGCGCGCTGGTATCCAGCGCGCGCGCCGTCGCCCCCTGTCGAGAGAGGGGATCCCAGACCGCGGCCAGCACCGTGAGTGGGCTGGTCGAGAGGGCCTCCAGCCCGGTCACGTCGGTAACCGGCAGACCCTGCTTGAAGACGGCCCAACTGCTGCCGCCGTTGGTGGTGCGCTCCAGCCCGCCGCCGCTGCTGCCCCCGTTATCACCGCCGACGTAGATGACCTGCGGGTTGTCAGGATCGAAGGCGATGGCGTTGACCGACCAGACCGCGCCACCCGCTAGGGTCTGGACCTGCCAGGTGGCGCCGCCGTCGGAGCTGGAGTAGAGCCCCTTGAGGCTGCCCACCAGCAGCGGTGGCACCGATCCCCCCACCACCACCGGTCCGGTCGCCACTGAGAACACCGGCGCCCCGGCCGGGTCGCCCCCCGCCAGCGCCTGCCACCCTAGGCTGGTCCCCGCCGCCAGGTTGCTGAATAGGTTGTTGGACTGGTTGAGCTGGTCGCTGCCGGCCACCACCCCTAGAGGGGTGTCGGCGACGATAGCTACCGAGCTGATGCTCAGGGTGCCCAGGCCAGCTTGCTGCCAGGCCATTCCGTCGCCACTGACGTAGACGCCCTTCTGCGTTCCCAGTACGACGGCGGTGGGGCCGGCGGTGATGGCCCGGACGTCCAGGCTGTGCAGGCCGGTGTTCTCCCGCTTCCAGTTCTGGCCCCCGTCGGTGCTGCGGTAGATCCCGGAGCGGGCGGTGCCGGCGTAAAGCGCCTGTCCGGAGGCGCTGAAGGCCACCGACCAGGTCAAGCCGGTGATCGAGGTTGCGTTCCAGCTGTGGCCGTCGTCGTCACTCCGCCAGACCCCGTCGCTGGTGGCCGCCACCAGGCTCTGGGGAGCCAGGGGGTTGCCGACCAGCTGCCAGACGGTGGTGTGGTCGGCCTTGGGCAGCGGGATCGGCTGCAGCACGGTCCAGGGGCCGGCGGCCGCGGCGGCGGTCAGCAGCAGGGCGGCGGCTCCCAGGGCCAGGGCCAAGATCAGGGACGCGGCCGCTGCGCTCCGCCGCCAGGCCCCGGACGGGGGCGAGGCTACCAAGCCGAGGGCTCGATGGTCTGGTCCCGGCTGGCCCCCACCGAGACCCAGTCCACCTGGGCCCCGGCCAGCTCCGCGATCCGCTCCAGGTAGCTGCGGGCCTGGGGGGGCAGGTCGGCCAGCTGGCGGGCGTCGCGAGTGCTGCGGCACCAGCCGGGGAGCTCTTGGTACTGCGGCTCCAGGTGCTTCAGGTGTGAGATGTTGGCCATGGGGTGGTCTTGGGGTTGCCCCTTACTGATGTAGCCGGTGCAGATCCGGACGGCCTTGAGTTCGTCGAGGACGTCCAACTTGGTCAGCGCGATGGAGTCGATGCCGTTGACCCCGACTGCGTAGCGGGCCACGCAGGCGTCGAACCAGCCTACCCGGCGGGGCCGCCCGGTGGTTGTGCCATATTCGCTGCCACGCTCCCGTAGGTACTCGCCCAGCTGGCCCTCCAGCTCGGTGGGGAAGGGCCCATAGCCGACCCTGGTGGTGTAGGCCTTGAACACGCCAATGGTCCGGGTCACATGCCGGGGACCGATCCCGGCTCCCGCCAACGCCCCGCCGGCCGAAGGATAAGAGCTGGTCACGTAGGGGTAGGTGCCCAGGTCCAAGTCCAGCATGGTGCCCTGGGCCCCCTCCAGGACCACTCTGTCCCCTCTGGCGATCGCCCCCTGGATCAGCGGGTAGGGGTCGCGGATGAAGCGGTCCAGCCGCCGGGCGTAGTCGGTGTACTCGTCGAGAATGGCCGCCACGGTGAAGGGCGGGGCGGAGTAGAGCCGGACCAGGACGTCGTTCTTGAGCGGAAGCACGAAGTTCAGCTTCTTCTCCAGGAACCTGAGCTTCTGCAGGTCGCCCACCCTGAATCCGATCCGCCGCACCTTGTCGCTGTAGGCGGGGCCTACGCCTCGGAAGGTGGTCCCCAGCCGGTCGTCGCCGCGGGCGCTCTCCTCCATCCGGTCCAGCACCGGGTGGTAGGGCATGATCATGTGGGCCCGCTCGCTAATCACCAGGTTGTCGAGGTTGGCCCCCTGGGACTCCAAAGCCTCCAGCTCTAAGAGCAACACCTTGGGGTCCAGCACCACCCCGTTGCCGATCACGCAGGTGGTGGCCGGGTGGAGGATTCCAGCCGGGATCAGGTTGAACTTGAAGGTGTGCCCGCCGACCACCACGGTGTGGCCAGCGTTGTTGCCGCCCTGGCTGCGGATCACCATCTGGGCCGACTCCGCCAGCAGGTCGACGATCTTGCCCTTGCCCTCATCGCCCCACTGGCCGCCGAGGCAGATGACCACGCTCAACGGCGCAGCTCCCTCACCCGGAGGGATCCTGGTGGATCCGGTCGACGTCGTGGAAGGCGGTCTGGCCGGCGTTGAAGAAGAGGTTGATCCGATCCACCGGTCCGTTCCGGTTCTTGGCGATGTCCAGCTCAGTCATCGCCGGGTCCTTGCCCTCCTCGTGCATCCCGGGGCGGTAGAGGAACATCACGATGTCGGAGTCCTGTTCGATGCTGCCCGAATCCCGCAGGTCGCTGAGCTGGGGGCGGCGGTCGGTGCGCCGCTCCGACTCCCGGTTGAGCTGGGAGACGGCAATCACCGGCACGTCCAGCTCCCGGGCCAGGCTCTTCAGTCCGGCGGAGATCTCCGACACCTCCTGGGCCCGGGAGTCGGAGCGGGTCGTGGAACGCATCAGCTGGAGGTAGTCGACGATGAAGAGGTCGACCCGGTTGGCGGCCCGGAGCCGCCTCGCCTTGGCCCGCATCTCGATCACCGAGAGCGCCGGGGTGTCGTCGATGTAGATGGCAGCCCGGCTTAGGGTGTCCATGGCGGTGGCGATCTTCTGCCAAGTGTCGTCGGCCAGCTGGCCGGTGCGCAGCCGGTAGGCGTCCACGCCCGCCTCGCTGCAGAGCATCCGCTGCACCAGCGCGTCCCGCGACATCTCCAGGCTGAAGAGGGCGACGCCGTGGTGGCGCTGCACCGCCGCATGCCGGGCCACGTTGAGGGCGAAGGAGGTCTTGCCGACGCCGGGGCGGGCGGCGACCACGATCAGCTCCGAGCGCTGAAAGCCGGAGGTGACCGCATCAAGCTTGCCGAAGCCACTGGCCACCCCTGTCACCGAGCGCTTGGCCCGCTGGTTGTAGGCGTTCTGGAGGGTCTCCCAGGTCTGGGGCAGCCGCTCCCCGATCGACTCAAAGTCGCTCTTGACCCGTCCTCGGTCAGCCACCTGGAAGACGGTGCGCTCAGCTTCCTCGATGGCCGGCTGCGCCTCCAGGCTCTCATCGAAGCCCAGGTCGGCGAGCCGGCCCCCGGCCGAGATCAGGCGCCGCTTCAGCGAGTGGTCGGAGACGATCCTGGCGTAGTACTCGACGTTGGCCGCGGTGGGAACTGAGGCCGCCAGGGAGGTCAGCATCTCCAGGCCTCCGACCCGAAGCAGCGTCCCCTGGCGCTCCAGCTCATCGGCCAGGGTCAAGGTGTCGATGGGAGTGCCCTGGGAGAAGAGGCGGAGCATGGCCCGGAACAGGTCGGAGTGGGCGTCGAGGTAGAAGTCGTCGGCCTCCAGCTTGCCCACGACCACCCCGATCTGGTCCTTGTCCAGGAGCAAGGCGCCCAGGACTGAGCGCTCGGCGTCGACGTTGTGGGGGGGGACTCGAAGCGGAGTGGCCGGCCGGAGCTCCGGCCGGGCGCTCACGCGGCGACGACCCGGACTTTGATCCGGGCCTCGACCTCAGAGTGGATTTTGGCCAGGGCCTGGTATTCGCCCACCTCATGAGCGGGCTCGAACTCGATCTTCCGCCGGTCGAGGGCCACCCCCAGCTGGGCCTCGATCGCCTCAGCGACGTCGATGTTGACTACCGCCCCGTAGAGCTTGCCGGTCTCGCCAGCCCGGGCGCTGATCTCGATCACCGCGACCTCCAAGCGGCGGGCGGTCTCCCGGGCCTCGTTGAGCTCCCCCTCCAGGCGGTGGCGCTGGCGCTCCCGCTGGGCCTTGATCTGGGCCTCGGCGGTGGCCTTGGCGGGCTGAGCCAGATGTTGGGGCAGAAGGAAGTTGCGGGCATACCCGTTGGCGACCTCCTTCACATCTCCGGCTCGTCCGGTACCGGCGACGTCCTGGGTCAGGATGACCTTCAAATCAAGTGCTCCTCAGTTGCTGGGGACGGGCGCCACTCAGGCTCGGTCTCGGCACCCAGCTCACCGGTCCGCCCCCCGGCCGACGCAGGAGAACGGTACCAGGCAGCGGGCTGGCTGGGGAGCGGCCGCGGGGGCTGGTCCTGGCCCTTGTTCCTGGTCAGCTGGGGAAGTCGTCGGAGCAGCTCGACCAGCCTCTGGGCGCCGGTCGCCCCGTGCCGCAAATCGAGATCGAATCGACTCTGACCGGCGCGGATCTCAGCCTCGATCTCCGCCCGGAGTTCCTTGGGAGCCTGGGAGTTGAAGGTTCGCACCGTCACCACGGTCAGGGCGATCACGTCCATCTGCCCCACCACCGGGATCCAGGCCGGCAGGTCGACCATGGGGTTGAGGATCACCGCCAGCGCTCCCACCAGGGCCGCTTTGAGGGGCGCGGGTGTGCGCGGATCGCGGGCCAGGCAGTAGGCCAGACGAAGCTGCTGGGGCAGCTCCAGGATCAGCAGGCGGAGCCGCTTCAGGCGTTTGATGGCAAAAACTCCGGATAACTCACGTTCGTCCGCCCTCCCCCCGGCGGTTCCAGTCTAGCCCGTGGGCCGACCCGCCTCACCGGTTCGAGGCTGCCACTCCTCCCGGTGCCGCTCCAGGTGCTGCCGCGCCGCCTGCTCCGACTCGGGCTGGTCTGGACCTGGCAGCTCGCCCTCCATGACCGCCTCCAGCAGAATCCGCTGGGCCCGACCCACCCAGGGGCCGGCCCCCAACCGGAAGGCTCGCTTGAGCTGCTCTCCCCCCAGCGGCGGCCTGATGCCCTTCGGGTTGGCCGCCGCCACTGCCGCCAGCCGCGCCTCCAGCTGGTCGAGTTGGTCCAGCCCTGGAAAGGAGGAGCCCTGGGTGTCGGCCCGGGCCAGCGCCAGCAGCTCGGGGATGCGATCGCCGGCGGCGTGCCAGAGCCGGCGCACCGCACTGTCGGCCCAGTCCGGGGCGTACTGGATCGGCCGCATGTGCAGTAGGACCAGCTCACCGACCGCGTCGATCTCGGCCCCGCTGAAGCGCAGCCGGCGCAGCACCGACTCAGAGATCTTCGCGCCCTCCTGGGGATGGCGGTGGAAGGTGGGGCCGCCTGGCCCGGTCGCGGCGGTGGGGGGTTTGCCTACGTCGTGGAAGAGCACGGCCAGCCGCACCACTCGCTGCGCGGGGGCGGCGTCGAGGGCCAGACAGGTGTGCTCGAAGACATCGCCCAGGTGGTATCCGCCCTGCTCCACCCCGGCCATGGCGGCCAGCTCGGGGGCGAACTGGGCCAGCAGCCCGGTCCGCTCCAGAATGCGCAGCCCCGACGAGGGCCGAGGCGCCAGAATCAGCTTGAGCAGCTCGTCTCGGATCCGCTCCGCGGAGACGATGCCCAGGCGCGGGGCCATCTCGCTCATCGCGTCCTCCAGCCCCGGCGCCAGCTGGAAACCGAGCTGGGCCACGAAGCGGGCCGCCCGGAGCATCCGCAACGGGTCTTCGGAGAAGGTCTCCCTTGGGTCCAGCGGGGTGCGCAGCAGCCGACCGGCCAGGTCGTCCAGCCCCCGCCGGGTCGGATCCCCGACCAATCCTCGGCTGTCCAGCAGCAGCGCGTTGACGGTGAAGTCGCGGCGCTGGGCATCCTCCTCCAGGGTCCCCTTTCGGACCTCGGGCTTCCGGCTCTGCGGCGAGTAGGCCTCGGAGCGGGCCTGAACGAACTCGACGGTGAAGCGGCGCTCCCCCGCCACCGCGAAGGCGATCTGGGCAGTCCCGAAGCGCTCGAAGGGCACCACCCGGGCCCGGCGGTCCCAGCGCTGGCGCAGCCACTCGGCCGCGACCTCGGCGCCGCTGCCCTCGACCACGATGTCGACGTCGGTCTCGGCCGGCCGGCCCATGAGCAGGTCGCGGACGAAGCCGCCCACGATGCAGGCCCTGGCCCCGAGGCTGGCCTCCATCTCGGGCAGTAGCCGGCGCAGCTCCGCAGCCGAAGGCCGCGCCGGCACCACCTCAACTGGTGGACGGCTCGGGTCAGGCAAAGACGACATCATCATCCGGAGTGAGCTCCCCGGGGACCACCAACTGGTCACAGGTGGGGCAGTACCAGCGCAGTTCCATGGGAGTGCCGCACCGCCGATGGGACGGTCCGGGAGCGCCGTCAGCACGGCCCCAGCGCCCCAGCTCGTCGATTACCCCGGCCAGCCCCTGTCCCGCCGGGGTGAGCCGGTACTCGACCCGGGGAGGCCGGTCGGAGTAGCGCTGGCCCTGGAGCACCCCGGCCGCTTCCAACCGCCGCAGCCGCTCAGTCAGCACGTTGGAGGCGATCGCGGGAAGCTCGCGCTTGAGGTCGCTGTAACGGCGGGGGCCCTGCAGAAGGGCCTCGACTAGCAGCAGGGCCCAGCGATCCCCGACCCGCTCCAGCGCGGTCGTCAGGCCCTCAGGGCTGGGAAGTGGGCTCTCGGTCACCTTGGCATCTTGGCGCTGTCGAGGCACTGCGGTCTGAATCAAGGCCACCTGATAGAGTTGCTGCTTGCAATAGACTACTAAGGAAACCGGACCAGGAGGATGACCGTGACATTCGCAGCGGAACTCGAGGCGGCGGCGGCGGCGGTGCGGGACCGGGCCCTGCCGGCGGTGGTCGGGGTGGGGAGCCGGGGCCCGTCGGGAAGTGGAATCGTGTTCGGCGAGGGGCTGGTGGTCACCAGTGCCCACAACGTGCACTCGGAGCGTCCGGGCGTGCATTTCGGCGACGGGTCGCGCCGGGAGGCCAGCCAGGTGGCCGTCGACATGGCCGGGGACCTGGCAGTGATCAAGGTGGCGACCGGCGCAGCTGAGGCGGTCGGCTGGGCGGCTGGCGGGCCCCAGTTGGGGACTCCCATCTTCGCCGCAGCCAATCCCGGGGGACGGGGCCCACGGCTCAGTTTTGGGGTGGTTTCAGGGCAGAACCGTGAGTTCCGGGGACCGGGGGGTCGCCCCATCACCGGGGGCTTCGAGCACACCGCCCCGCTGCCGCACGGCTCCTCGGGAGGACCGGTGTTGAGTCTGACCGGCGAGCTGCTGGGCATCAACACCAAGCGGCTGGGCGAGGGTCTCTACGCGGCACTGAGCGCCGACGCCTCACTTCGGACCAGGATCGAGGCTCTGGCCCGCGGCGAGCGGGTGGCCCGGCCTTACCTGGGGGTGGGACTGCTGCCCGGGGAAGTGGCCCGGCGGCTGCGGGCGGCGGTGGGCCTGCCCGAGCGCAACGGCGTCTTGGTCCAGCATCTGGACGAGGAGGGTCCGGCCGCCCAGGCCGGAGTGCTCAAAGGCGATCTGCTCACCTCGGCCGGGGGAGTGGCGGTCAGCCGCGTTGCCGACCTGCACCAGGCGCTGGCCGTAGCCAAGCCGGGGGAGAGCCTTCGGTTGGAGCTGGTAAGGGGCACCGAGGAGAGGCAAGTCGTGGTCACTCTCGCCGAGGAGCCTGAACTCGGAGAGCAGGAGGCACGCCGGCAGCGCTTCCACCGGCGCCACTGAGCCAAGACCGGAGCGAGGGCCCGGCCCGCTCCGGGCCGCCGCCCTCGCTCTGTTCGACCAGACGGAACGATCCCTATACTGTCGCCCGGGAGGATCGCCGCCTTTGTCTGCTAGCCTCGCAGCCCGGAAGCCATGCCTCAGCTTCTGAGCTACCAGCGCAACCCCCTGGGTCGGACGGTCCGCTTGCTCGGCTGGATGGCTGACCACGAGGCCGACGACTTCGGGGTGAGGGAGCTCGCCGCCGCGGTCGGGATGGCCCCGAGCACGGTGCATCGGTCCCTGGGCGCGCTCGAGGAGGAGGGGCTGGTGGAGTCCTCGACCAGGACCGGGCGGTACCGGCTTAGCCTGGGCTTCTACCGCCTGGCCATGCGGGGAGCCGCCCGGGCTCCGATCGTGGAGCTGGCGCTGCCCCTGCTCCGCAAGGCGGCCCGAGCCGGCGGCGAGACCGCCCTACTGGCGCTTTTCGGCCCGGCTCAGCTGGCGGCCATGTTCGTGGCCGAGATCCCCTCCCGGCACCCGCTCCAGGTCCGGCCTGCACTCTACGAGTGGCTGCCGCTGACCGCCTGCGCCGCCGGGGTAGCCATCCTCTCGGGCCTGGATGCCGAGACTTTAGTCACCGCATTCGGACGGGACCGCACCGCGGTCAAGGCCTCGGAGCTGGCCGAGCGGCTGGCCGAGGTCCGCGGACGGGGATTCGCCTCGCTGGCCAGCCGCGACGCCCGCGGCGCCAGAGAGCTGGCTGCCCCCTTCTACGGGCCGGGTCGGCGGGTGGTTGGGGCGCTCGCCTTCGCGGTTCCCGAGCCTCGCTTCAGCGCGGTGCTGGAGGCGTCACTAGGTCAGCTGCTGGTGCAGCAGGCGGAGCTGGTCTCCGCGGTCCTGGAGGGCCCGCCCGGGAGGCGCTAGCGGCGACGTCGGGAGCCGGCCCCGGCCGGATCCGATGGAGAGGCCAGGCTCTCGATCAGCTGGTCGGAGTGGTCCTTGACGAAGTCCAGGGCCAGCTCTACCGCCCCGATCAGGCCCTGCTCCTCGCCCAGCTCGGCCCGCTCCACCCGGCAACGGTTGCCAATGGATGGGAAGACGGCGTCGGGAATCCTGGCCAGGACCTCTCCCCAGAAGGTGGGAGAAGAGGCGACCACGCCGCCTCCCAGCGCCACCACCTCGGGGTTGAGCAGATTGATAAGGCCGCCCAGAGCATGGCCCAGGTGGCGGGCGGCCCACGCCAGGATGGCCTGGGCCTTCTGGTCGCCGGCCGCGGCCAGCCGGGTGACCTCGGAGGCGTTGGCCACTCCCGCCGCGCGGGCCAGGGCGGTGCCCGAGGCGATCGCCTCCAGGCAACCTCGGTGGCCACAGTTGCAAAGGGGCCCATCGGGGACGACGATCACGTGGCCGAACTCGCCAGCGCTCCCCTGGTAGCCCCGGTAGAGATGGCCGTCCAGGATCAGCCCCGCCCCGATGCCGGTGCTGACGGTGACGTAGACGAAGTCGCTGGTTCCCCGGCCAGCGCCCCGCCGGTGCTCGGCGAGGGCGCCCAGGTTGGCGTCGTGCTCGACCAGGCAGCGGCAGCCCAGGGCGCGCTCCAGCTTGTCGCGCATGGGCACCCGGCGCCAGCCGGGCAGGTTGGGAGCACCTTCGACCACGCCGGCCCCGCTGTCTACCGGACCGGGAGCCCCGATCGCCAGCACCAGCCGGTCCAGCCGGGCCGCTGGCTCGGCCGCCACCACCGTCCGGACCAGCTCCTCTATCTGGGCCAGCACCCCGGATGGTCCCTCACTTCCGGCGGTGCGGGCCCGCCGGCGCTGGCGGATCTCCCCCTCCGGGCCCGCCAGGCCGACCCGCAGCCAGGTACCGCCCAGGTCGATGCCGGCCATGAAGACCGGGCCGTGCGCAGACTCGGGCACTGCGAATCAGTCCGCCAAGGGAAGGGGCGCTGGCGCCAGCGGAGGCAGGCCGGCCAGCTTCCGCAGCCGCTCCACGTTGGCGCGGTCGGGGCCGGTTCGCTCCAACCCGGGCACCTCCAGGATCAGCGGCGCCCGGGTCAGCTGGGGGTCGGCCAGGATCCGACCGAAGGCCTCGGCTCCGATCTCCCCGTCCCCGATGTTCTGGTGGCGGTCGAGGTTGGAGCCGAAGGGCGCCTTGGAGTCGTTGATGTGGATGGCAGCCAGCCGGTCGAAGCCGATCTCCCGCTCCAGCTCGTCGACCGTCTTGGCCAGCCCTTCGGAATCGCGCAGGTCGTAACCAGCGGTGAAGGCGTGGGCGGTGTCCAGGCAGAACCGCACCCGGGGATGATCCACCGCCTCCATCATCTGCCGGATCTGGGCGAATGAGCTGCCAATGTTGGCGCCCGCACCGGCGCTGTTCTCGATGATCAGCAGGCTCTCCCCCTCCGACTCGGCCAGGGCCCGGCGCATGGCCTCGGCCATCTGCGGCAGCACTGCTTCGAAGCCCTGGCCCTTGTGGGACCCGGGATGGAAGATCACCCCTCTCGCCCCCAGCTGGTTGGCCAATTCCAGGTGATGGCGCAAAGAGCCGGTCGACTGAGCCAGGAGGTCCTCCTTGGCGGTGGCCAGGTTGATGAGGTAGGCGGCGTGGAAGAAGAAGGCGTCCAATCCGGTCTGGTCCATGCGCCGGCGAAACTCGGCGGTGGTCTCTTGGTCGGGGTGCAATCGGCGCCAGGTCTGGGGTGGGGAGGGATGGACCTGGACCGCCTCGGCCCCGATCGCCCGCGCCCGCTCGAAGGCGGTCAGGATCCCTCCTTCGGTGGACACGTGGGCGCCGATCTGCACCATGGCTATCCGGAGGCCGCTGGGGTGGGCGGCACGTAAACCAGGGAGCTGGGCGGGGGCTTCACCGGCTGGCTGACCCCGAAGCCGCTGTAGTGGAGGAAGACCGGCTGATCTCCGGTGATGGCCAACTCCAGGAGGTGATCATGGGCGGGTTGGACGAACAGACGTAATGATGACCTTCCTCCGGCCTCCTCGACCACAACTGCCAGATTCCCGTCCAGCCGCGAGCGCCTCACGCTGAGTGTTCCCTTGAGCGTACCGGCCAGGGTGGCGGCCAGCCCCGAACTCACGAAGGGCGCCAGGCTATGGCGGTAGCTGCGGGCCACTGACGGCGGCTGGAGCACCCAGGTGGTGGAGGGATTGAGGTTGCCGGGCAGGGTGGTTATCCCCAGCTCTTGCAGCTCGGTAGGCGAGCGCACGTAGACATTGGCCCCGACGGCTATGACGTCGCTGCGGAAGACCGGTGAGTGGGGGACGGCAACGTCCAGGCTGCCCGAGAAGTCACCGTCGCGGCGGACCAGGACCCGGAAGCTGGTGGTGGTCTGGCCCGCCTGGACGGTCCCGGTCAGCCGGTAGGCGGGGAGTTTGGCCATGGCCCTGGCTACCCCGTGCACCAGGGCCGGGGCCGAGGGCAGGCCAGGGGCGCAGCCAGTCAGGGCCAGGGTCAGGGCGCCCCCCAACACGGAGAGTGCGCCGGCACGCGGCATGGCCCGGCGATGGCAGGGGCCTGCCACTAGATCCGGACCACCACCACAGCCAGCGCGTAGATCACGTAGAGACCAAGGCCCATCGGTGCCAGGAGCCTCGCGCTCACCCCCCGGGTGCCGGCGGCAGCGAGTGCGATGACCAGTGCCGTGGCGGTGATCCCGGCAGCCAGGAAGCCCGCCGCGGAGAGCCGCCAGGGAGTGAAGCAGAGCCCAATGACGGCGGGAAAGCTGGCCTGGAAGACCATCGCGCCGGTGACGTTCCCGAGCGCCAGGCTGTCGCGGTTCCGACGGATCCAAAGTGTGCCAGCGGTGAGCTCGGGCAGCTCGGTGGCGATGGGGACCAGCAGCAGCGCCAGCACCAGCGGCGAGAGATGGGCCAGGCTGGCCACCCGGTGCAGGCCGAAGAGGAAGACCTCACTGGCCGCGGCCAGCCCCACCAGCCCCACCACCGCCTGGATCGCCGGCAGCACCAGCCGGCCCGGGCCATCCGGGTTCCAGCCGCCGGTCAGACGGGAGAGGTGGAGCGGCTCGTAGTCGCCCTCCGGCGGGACGTCAGTCCTGAGGGTGCGCCGCACGAAGGCGACGTAGAGGCAGAGCAGCAAGGCGGCGTCGACCCAGCGCACCGGCCGGGGCACCAGGGCCCCTCCGATAAGCAGGGTGAAGCTGAGCGCAAATGCCCAGAGCACCCTCCGAGCCGCCGCTCTTTCCACCCGCAGGTGGGTCCGGCCACAGAGCAGGCTGACAGCGCCGACCAGGCCAAGACCGATCGTGGCGAGCATCAGCGGGGCGCCCAGAATGGCGCCGGTGGCGGTCTGGGCCGCATCGCGGCCGCCCGCGATCAGCGCCACCACCGGGACGATGCTCTCGGGCATGGCGGTGCCCATGGCGGCCATCACGCTGCCGGTCATCCCATGGCCCATGCCCAGGCTATGAGCACCCCACTCGACTGCGTTGGTGAACAGGGTGGCGGCCACCACCATCAGCACCAGGCCGCCGGCGAAGGCGAGCGCTATCTGCATCGGGTCAGCCGGAGGGGTTCCCAGGTCGCGATGGCAGGATCGAGGCTCCAAGATCGGAGAGCAGCGCCAGTCCGTGGCGGCCGACGGTGCCCAGACCGACGTGCTGGACCCGGTCCTGGGGACCGCTGCCGACGGGCCGGAGTGCATCGGCGATCCGCTGCCGGTACCAGGGGAAGATCGAGGAGGGAAGCCTGTCCGGGTCCGCCCAGACCAGCCTCCGGGCCTCCTTAGATTTCCGGAGCTGGCCTCCCACCGCCCGGGCCCGGAAGACGGCATCGGTGTCGCGGCGGAGGCCGGTGAAGCGGTAGTAGCCGGTCAGCCGCTCCACCTCGATCTCCAACCCATTCTCCTCCAGGGTCTCCCGGACCACGGTCTCAGCGGGGTCCTCTTCCCGGCCCACATGGCCGCCCGGTGGCTCCCAACCGGCCGGCCAGATCCGCAGCTGAAGTAGGACCCTGCCCCGGTCGTCGAACACCACCGCCTGGGCTCCGACCACTCGCCGGGTCAGCGGAGCAGGCACGGGTTGGTGAGAGCCGACGCCAGGTTGGGGCTGGCGGGGGAGAGCAGGTACCCGATGTTGGGGAAGAGGGCGAGCGGGGGTACCCCGCTAACCACCCGTCCCCACAGCCAATCGTCCGCGGCGATGATCGGACCTGAGATTGATAGCCCGGAGCCCAGAAAATTAGGAAGGACGAAGAAGAGCAGCAGGGCCACTGCGTAGATGTAGTTCCGGTGCATGTCGATCCACTGGAAGGGGGCCGGATAGCGGCCCCGAAGGAGACCCTCGGCAACGCCATAGCCATCAAGGGGTGGGATCGGGATCAGGTTGAACACGAAGAGGACCACGTTGACGAAGAAAGCCTCGGTCAGGATCCAGTAGAGGTAGCCGACCGGGGTGAGGTCGAAGCTGGGTATCAAGCAGGACTGCACGGCGGGGCTGAGCGCGATCAGGAGCCGCAGCAGGACCCCTAGTCCGGCCGCGATCACGAGGTTGCTGAGCGGCCCTGCCAAGGCCAGCCAGGCCTTCTGGCGGCCCTTGCGGATATAGAGCGGGTTGTACTGGACCGGTCGGGCGAACCCCAGCCCGATCAGGACCAGCATGGCCAGCCCCAGCGGGTCGATGTGGACGGCGGGGTTCAGCGAAAGGCGGCCTTGGAGGCGGGGGGTGGGGTCACCGTAGGAGGTCGCCACCGCGGCGTGACAAAGTTCGTGGACGGTGAAGCCGATCACGATCCCGGGAACGGCAAATAGCAGCAGGACCAGATAGAACTCGATCCCGGTCCCGATCACCAGCTGTCAGTCCAGGACGATCTTGCGAGCTCGCCTGCGCTGGCTCTTGGACCCCTTGGGGTGCCGCCGGTGCTCCACCGCCGCGGCTGCGGCCAGCAGGACCTCGTGCTGGGCCTTGAGGAGGTGGACGCGGGATTCCGGGGGCACCAGTTGATCGAGTTCGCTGCCCGCCCGCGCTAGGGTTTCACCGACCAGGCGGACCGCCCACTGGCCCAGGCGGGCGACTTCTTCACGCTCCATCAGGCGCTCCCAAAATGAATCGCCAACTGTCCGTTTTCCAGCTGGGCGGAGGTGGTCACCTTGCCGCGAAGCACGCGGGGCAGGGTGATCTCCCGCTTGTAGGCACCGACGCTGACGTAGAGCTCGTCATCGCGCTGGGTCAAGTCGATCTGCTCTTTGCCGGCGAACGGTAGCTGCAGCGCGAGCACGTAGCCGTCGGCCTCCTTGCGAAGTGACTGCGGCTTGGTGTGGTAGAGAACGGCGCTGGGATCGTGCTCTGCATAGAGCGAGTCAGCCAGCTCCCCCAGGTTGTCCAGGCCCACGATTTCATGGTCGAATAAGCGGGTGTTGAGGATCGGTAGCGGCGAAAACGCAGCCTCAACCTGCTCCGAATAGCGCTGCTGCGACTTTCGCCACTCCGCGAAGTAGCCCCCGCCTACCGCGCCGGGCAGGACCCGATTGACGAGGATCGCGTCCACCTGGTAGTCGTACAGGTTGAGGTACGTGTAGGCACGCTGCGCCTCTTTGATCACCATCTTTTCCAGGTTTAAAACGATTCGCACGGTGCAGGTCTTGGAGTCGCTCAAAACCTCTTTCATAGACTCCAAGTCGACCAGCAACTCGCGTATCGACCCGTAGATTGCATCCGCTGGCAGCGGGATGTTGATGAATGGCTGGATGATGGGCCGGGCCAACTTCATCACCTTGCGTTCCAGTGGAAAGATGCGGTCCAGGTACCATCGCGCCACGTCCGGGAAAGCCAGCAACTGCAGGGTCTCGCCGGTGGGCGCACAGTCCACGATCAGTACGTCGTACTCCTTGCGCTGTGAATGACGCCGAATCCACATCAGGCTGGCCACTTCCTCCATACCCGGCGGAGTCGCCAGTTCCTCGGCGATGATTTCATCGACTCCCTGGCTGTTGAAGAGAACGGCCAAGTAGTCGTGGATGCGATCCCAGTGACCCTCCATCTCGTGGAGCGCGTTGACCTCCTGCGCGTAAAGGTTGGGCGCCACCTCGACCGGCTCCGGCGCAAGCTCGCGGTCCAAGGAGTCGCCCAGACTGTGAGCAGCGTCGGTGGAGATCACCAGCGTCCTGAGGCCCATCTGCGCGCACTTGACCGCGGTGGCGGCCGCGACCGTGGTTTTGCCCACACCGCCCTTGCCGGTGTAGAGGATCACCCGCATCTCAGCGAGTATAGGGATGGGTCAGAACCGCCCCTCCTCAGTGAAGGACGAAGAAGCCCACGACCACCATCACCACCATCACCGTGGAAACCAGCAGTACCCGCCGCAAATCGAGGCCGAGGTAAGGGGTTCTGTCGCTGGGTATGGCAGGGGTTTCGTCGAGGGGTTCCAGGTTTGCGGACTGTTGGCGCTGGCGCTCCGCCCGTCCCTGCACCCGGCCCTTGCGGGGAAGAAACGACTGGCTGACCGGCGCCGCGGCGGTCTCGGCCGGGCTGGCCAGGGCCGGGGCCGACCTCGGTGATGTTAGGGCGCCCGCCTCGGCCCCCGGACTCCGCCGGGGCAGGAGCGAGGCGCCGGCCGGGCTGGCGGCGGCCGAAGGGGAAGGGCCGGTGGGCTCGGGGGTAGGCGCCGGTGCGGGCGGGTGCGCCGCCTCCGGGGCCTGCCTGATCGCCGGTGTAGGGGGTCGCTTTCGAGAGGAGGAAGTTGCTCGGCGCTTGGGGCGTCTGGCCAATGTTGGCTCCGGGGGTTTGGCGCCCTGACGGCGCGCTGGCTTAGGCGGCGCAAGTGTACCCAAGCCGGCGTCCAGCCCCGATCACGGGGGGACGGTGCAGGCAGCGAGCACCGGCGGGGTGGGGGTCAGCTTGGCGAAGGAGGGGACGAAGCGGTGCCAGCGCCCACTGCCTGCGTGGGCGATGTGTGTGGGGCCACATCTTGTGCCCGCAGTGCATTGAACCACAGAATGTGGTGGACCGCAAGGGGCTGCGCGTTTCTGAGTCCGCCCGGCTCGAAGAAGCTGGCCGACCGGTGGCCCGGGCGACTCAGACGTTGAAGAGGAAGTGCATAACGTCGCCGTCCTGGACGAGGTAGTCGCGACCCTCCAGGCGGCGCTGGCCCCGCTCCTTGACCGCTGCGTAGCTGCCCGCGTCGACGAGTTCCTGCCAGCGACAAACCTCGGCTCGAATGAAGCCCTTGGCAAAGTCGGTGTGGATGACCCCGGCGGCATCCCGGGCGTTGGCCCCCTGGGGCACCGTCCAGGCCCGGACCTCGGGCTCCCCGGCGGTGAAGAAGGTCTGCAGGGCGAGGGTGTGGTAGCCAGCCCGACTGAGCTGGCCCAGCCCGGCCTCCGTCAACCCCATCCCGGCCAGGAACTCCTGGGCTTCGGCTGGTTCCAACTCGGAGAGCTCGGCCTCGAGCTTGGCCGAGACCGCCACGAAGTCCGCGCCCTCCGAGCTGGCCCGCTCGGCGATGGCGGCCGCTGGGCCGGCTTGGGGCGAAGAGCCGACCTCAGTCTCGTCGATGTTGGAGACGTAGATCACCGGCTTGGCGGTAAGTAGCTGGGACTCCATGAGGCCAGCGGACTCATCCTCGCTGAGGGCGACCCGGCGGGCCGGCACCCCCTGGTCCAGCGACTCCCGGACCTTGTTCAGTCCCCTGACCTCGGCCTGGACCTCCCGGGCGGCGCCCCCGGCCCGGGCCACCCGCCCCACCCGCTCCAAGCGACGGTCCACGGTTTCGATGTCGGCCAGGGCCAGCTCCAGCTCCAGGATCTCAAGGTCTCGAAGCGGGTCGATCTCGCCCTCGACATGGCCCACCTCCGAGGCGGAGAAGGCCCTCAAAACGAAGGCGATGGCGTCGGCGCTGCGCACATGGCCGAGGAACTGGTTGCCCAACCCCTCGCCGCGGTGAGCGCCCCGGACCAATCCAGCGATGTCGGTGAAGGTGACCGCGGCTGGAATGACCTTGGGCGGATGAAAGAGCTGGGCCAGCTGGCGGAGTCGCTCGTCGGGGACCGGCACCACCCCGGTGTTGGGCTCGATGGTGGTGAAGGGGAAGGCCCCCACCGCAACGTGGGCCCTGGTCAGGGCATTGAAGAGAGTGGACTTTCCGGCGTTGGGAAGGCCGACGATTCCGACCGAGAGACTCAAGCGGCAGCGCTCATCGGGCGCCGGCCGGCGCCATCAGGACCCGGCGGACCACCTCGGCCAGACCACCTTGACCGGGTCCAGGGACGAGCCAATCAGCGATCGCCCGCACCTCGGCAGAGGCGGTCTCGACCGCAACCCTGGTGCCGGCCGCCTCGAGCAGGGAAAGGTCGTTGGGGGCGTCGCCCACCGCCACCACTTCGGTGGTCTCCACCCCCAGATGGTGGCAGAGCCAGCGCAGGGCCCGGCCCTTGTCCACCCCCTTGGCGGTGATCTCACAGAAGCCAACCAGTGAGCGGGTCACCTCGGCCCGGTCTCCGATGGTCTGGCGCAGCTCGGCGAGGGCCGCGCTAAAGCGATCCAGGTCGGCGGTCACCACCGTGAGCTTGGTGCTGCCCCGGAGCAGGAGCTTCTCCAGCGGGGGGTCGGCAGCGACCTCGGCCTGCACCTGGGCGATGCCCGTGTAGAAGAGGACGTCGTCATTGATCTGGTCCACGTAGAGGTGGTCGTCGAGGTAGACGTTGAGGGCGTAGCCTCGGCGCCGGCACAGCTCCAGGACCTGCAAGCCCAGCTCCGGCGGCACCGGCCGCTCGAAGAGGACCGGCGTCGACTCCGGGTCGGTGGTCCCGCCGCCGTCAACGGGACGCTCCTTTATCAGAGCTCCCTGGTAGCAGATGAGGGGAAGGTCGGCGCCCAGCGCCAGGGCATGGGGCAGTCCCGAGCGGTACATGCGCCCGGTGGCGACTCCCACCCTAAGTCCGGCGGCCCGGGCCTCTCCGGCGGCGGCGATGTCGAGTGGGCTGAGCACCAGGCCTTCGTCGAGCAGGGTCCCATCGAGGTCGGAGATCAGCAGTTTGACGGTCACCGCTGGATGGCCAGCTCGGGGTTGGCCCAGGCCGGCGGCGGTCGGCCGTCCAGCACCTCCAGGATGTTTCGGGCCGCCAGCTCGCCCATCGCCGCCCGGGTCTGCCCGGTAGCGCTGCCCAGATGAGGCAGGAGCACGGTGTTAGGGCAATCGGCGAGGCCGGCGGCCATTTGAGGCTCGTTCTCATAAACGTCGAGTCCGGCGCCGGCGATGGTGCCCTGCTGGAGTGCCTCGACCAGAGCCGGCTCGTCGATGATCGGTCCCCTCGAGGTGTTGATGAGGATGGCGGTGCGGCGCATGCTGGCCAGCTCGGACGGCCCGATCAGATGGTGGGTCTGGGCGGTGAGCGGGACATGGCAGCTGATGAAGTCGGACTCCTGGAGCAGCCGCTCCAGGGGGCACTCCTCCACCGCGATCTCAGGGTCAGGGCGCACCCCAAGGGGGTCGTAGGCCAGGACCTGCATCGAGAAGCCCTTGGCGGCGCGGCGGGCGACTGCCTGGCCGATCCGGCCGTAGCCGATCAGCCCCAGGGTCGCCCCGGTCACCTCCTGGCCCAGGAGATAGTCGGGTCTCCAGCCCTGGTAGCGGCCCTCGCGCATCTCACGGTCGGCCTCGACCACCCGCCGGGCCGTGGACAGAAGTAGGGTAATCGCCAGGTCGGCGGTAGCGTTGGTGAGCACCTGGGGGGTGTGGCCGACGTAGATTCCCCGCCGGGTGCAGGCCGGTATGTCCACGTTGTCCAGGCCGACCGCGTAATTGGACACCACCTTGAGGGTTGGGCCGGCGGCGTCCAGGGCGGCCTCGTCGATCCCGTCGCGCAGCTGGGGCAGCAGTCCGACCGCCCCCTGGATCGCCTCCCGGTAGCGCTGCGCCGGCAGGATCTCGCCCAGGATCGTGAGCTGGCAGCGCTCCCGGAGCAGGGCCTCGGCGGGACCGGGGACGGTAAGCGTCATGACAACCCTGGGCACTCTGGACTCATTGTCGCCGATGGCCGCAACCCGGACCGCCGAGGTTGGGTTGGGCGGGATCGGGTATATTGAACTCGTTGCCAATTCGCTCTAGACGTCCCTTCCGGCCCTCCCATCGAATCGCCTACGCGGTCCCCGATGAGATCGCCCACCCGGATCCCGCCACTTCCGTCAGCTTCTCCGAGCTTGGGCTCTCGGCGCCGATGCTGAGAACCCTGGATGAGGTTGGGTACACCGACCCCACCCCCATCCAGGCGCTGACCCTGCCGGTCGCCATGTCCGGCGCCGACTGCGTGGGCCAAGCCCAGACTGGGTCGGGCAAGACGGCGGCCTTCGCGGTGCCGATCCTGGAGCGGCTCAATCCGGAATCCAAGGACGTGCAGGCACTGGTGCTTTGCCCGACCCGGGAGTTGGCTGCCCAGGTCACCATCGAGTTCGAGAAGCTGGCCAGGCACAGGTCCGTCCAGATCCTCACCGTGGTCGGAGGCGACCCCATCCGGCGTCAGCTAGACGGCCTGCAAGCGCACCCGGCGGTGGTGGTGGGGACGCCGGGCCGGGTGCTCGACCATCTCCAGCGACGCACCCTCTCACTTCAGGGGATCCGTTTTGCGGTCTTGGACGAAGCCGACCGGATGCTGGACATGGGTTTCGCCCCTGACGTCGAGCGCATCCTGCTCCAGACCTCCAAGGCGCGCCAGACCATGCTCTTCTCGGCCACGGTGCCAGAGTGGGTTCACCGGCTGGCCGCGCGCCACATGCGCGACCCGGTGACGGTCTCGGTGAGCGGCCGGACCGAGCTGGTGCCCACCGTCAGCCAGTGGTGCATCGAGTGCTCCTGGTCGGAGAAGGAGGAAGCGCTGGGGATGCTGATGGACAGCCCCCTGGTAACCCTGGGGTTGATCTTCAGCAACACCAAGCGCAATGCCGACCACCTCCACACGGCCCTCCTGGCCCGGGGTTACGACGTCACCGTCATCCACGGCGACCTCTCCCAGCGCGAGCGCGACCAAGCCCTGGAGCGATTCCGGGGATCCAGGGTCCGCTTCCTGATCGCGACCGACGTGGCCGCCCGGGGCCTCGACATCGACGACATCAGCCACGTAATCAACTACGACATCCCGGCTACTCCGGAAGATTACGTCCACCGGGTGGGGCGGACTGCCAGGGCCGGCCGCGACGGCGTGGCTCTGACCCTGATCACTCCGATTGAGATCCTCAAAATTCGGGATATCGAGCGCCACACCAAGCGGCAGATCGAGCACCACACCCTGGAAGACCTCAAGCAGCTGGCCGGAACCGCCAGCGCCTTGGCCGGCTGATCCTCCCGATCGGCTAGCGACGTAGCTGGCGAGGCGCCTCTACCGATCGATGCCGATCGCTATAATGCGGATTGCATTATGCCCATCCCGCAGTGGAACCGAACCACTCGCGATCTACTGGCGCTCTCGGTTCTCGGTCTCCTCGCGGAGAAACCCAGCCATCCCTACGAGATGCAACGGATCCTCCACGAGCGCTACCAGAACGTGGGTGAGGGCCAGCAGCGGGGCTTCTACCACGCGGTGGGACGGTTGGCGGCCTCCAACTTGATAGAGGTGGTCGAGACCAACCGGGAGGGCCGGCGCCCGGAGCGCACCGTCTACCGGCTGAGCGAGGCCGGCCGGGAGGAGTTGCGGCATTGGCTGGTCGATCTGCTGGCCCGGCCCCTCCCCGAGTCCCCCCAGTTCACGGCCGCGCTCAGCATGATCGCTTACCTCACCGAGGGCGACGCCCTGCGCGCCCTCGGCCTTCGGGTGGCGGCGCTGGAGGGGATGATCGCCGGCAGGTCCGCGTTGCTGACCAACCTGCAGGCCGAGTTGGGGCTACCCCGACTGTTCCTGGTCGAACGCGAGTACGAGCGCGCGCTCTGGCGGGCGGAGCTGGCCTGGGTTAGCGGCCTCATGCACGAGCTTCGGAGCGGTGCACTGGCGGTAGACGAGAAATGGCTGCGAAGCAATGCCGCCCGGTCCGACCAGAGCCGGCACCCAGACCGCCCGCCGCTGGCGACCGCACCTCCGAAGTCGCGGCCAGCGACCCGCCCCGGGCGGGGGTCAGCGGGCCTCGGCCCCGACCTCACCCTGCAATCGGGAGGTGCCGCATGAGCGGGTCGGAGAGCAGCTCCGAGCCGGTAATTGAGACTGATCAGCTGCGCCGGGTCTTCAAGACGCGCAAGGGCTCGGTGGAGGCGGTGGCCGGGGTCGATCTGAGGGTCGTCGCCGGCGAGATCTTTGGATTCCTAGGGCCCAACGGAGCAGGCAAGACCACCACCCTCCGGATGCTGGCCACCCTACTGCCGCCAACTTCGGGCCGGGCGAGGGTGGTCGGTCACGACCTGCTCCGCGAGCCGCATCAGGTGAGGATGCGGATCGGCTACGTCGGGCAGCGTGGGGGCGCCGATCCCGAGGTCACCGGGCGCGTCGAGCTCATCTTCGAGGGTCGGCTCTACGGGATGAGCCGCGACGAGGCCGAGCGCCGAGCGGCCGATTTGCTGTCCACCATGGAGCTGGAGTCCTGCGCCGACCGCCGGATTAGCACCTACTCGGGCGGCCAGCGCCGCCGGCTCGACATCGGCGTGGGCTTGGTGCACCGGCCCCAACTGCTATTTCTCGACGAACCCACCACCGGTCTGGACCCGCAGAGCCGGGCCCGGATGTGGGAGGAGGTGCGCAAGCTCCGCGAGATCGGTACCACCGTCTTCCTCACCACCCACTACCTGGAGGAAGCGGACGCCCTGTGCGGCCGCGTAGCGATCATCGACCAGGGGAAGATCGTGGCCGAGGGCAGCCCGGACGACCTGAAGCGTGCGGTGGCCGGCGACGTGGTCTCGGTCGGGGTGACCGGAGACCCCCAGACGGCGCTGCAACTGATGCTATCTCAGCCGTTTGTGCGGGAGGGCTCCCTTGAGAGTGGGCTGATCCGGCTCTATGTGGACCGGGGCGAGACCGCCACCCCGGCCATCCTCCGCCTGCTGGACGCCGCCGAGCTGGGCCTGACCACCATGGTTCTCAGCCGGCCCAGCTTGGACGACGTGTTCCTGCGCCAGACTGGCCGCTCGCTGCGCGAGTCGGACCCGGGCTGAAGGGATCGAGGTAACCAATCAGATGAAACTGGCTCGCGACACCTGGCTGGTCTTCCAGCGCTACTTCGGGATCTTCATCCACAACCCGGCCTGGGTCGCGGTCGGGGTCATCCAGCCGGCCCTCTACCTGCTCCTCTTCGCGCCGCTGCTCAAGTCGATCGCGAGCGTGCCCGGATTTCCGGCCGGAGGCGCCTACAACGTATTCGTCCCAGGACTGCTGATCCAGCTCGGCCTGTTCGGTGCCAGCGGGGTCGGCTTCAGCTTGATCTCCGAGCTCCGGCTGGGGGTGGTGGAGCGGTTGCGGGTCACTCCCGTCAGCCGCCTGTCGCTGCTCCTGGGACGGGCGCTGCGCGATGTACTGACCCTGCTGGTCCAGTCCCTGATCCTGGTGCTGCTTGCCTTTCCCTTCGGGCTCAGCTTCCGCCCCTGGGGGCTGCTGATCGCCCTGGGCCTGGTGGCCCTGATCGGGTTGCTGGTGGCGTCGGTCTCCTACGCACTGGCGCTGGCCTTGAAGGACGAGAACTCGTTCGCTCCCATCATCTTCACCGCCGCCTTGCCGTTGCTGCTGCTCTCAGGGGTGCTGCTTCCGATGAGCCTGGCCCCGAGCTGGCTGCGCACCATCTCGACCCTCAATCCCCTTTCCCACGCTGTAGAGGCCAATCGGGCGGTTTTCCTGGGCCACCTCAACAACCCCAACGTTCTCCAGGGCATATTGATCATGGCGGTCCTGGCCGCGATTGCCGTGTGGTTCGGCGCCCGCTCCTTCAGCCGCGCCATCTCCTAAAGGCCGGTCCCAGGGGGCGCGACGGTTCGGGCCCGACCTAGCGGAGAGTCAGGGCACGCGCTTCAGGGAACGGTTCGCGGTGGAGCAGGCGCCTCGGTTCGGCGGCCTCCGCGAGCAGTGGTGGTGGTCGCTCCGGCTCAGCTGGGGTACGCCGGCGGGGAGGATCTCTTTCACCAGGCAACGGGTTGGTGGCGACAACTGATCGGGAGAACAGGCCCGCTCGGCGACGTCGAAAACCTACTTAGCGGTAGACCGGTTGAGGCGAGCATCGATATCCTCACGATCCAGCCCAGGAGCGGCTGCGGGCAGCGTCGTCCCTCACCGGGACCCCAGGCTAGGCGAGGTCCTTTGGTTTCTGGTCGAGTCAGCTCAAGCGGATTCGCCGGCCGGGTCGCCGACCCTTCGGAAGCCCTGCGGCACCGGTCCCCTCGAGGCCTCTGGGTGTAGGATCCTGGCCAACATCTCGATCCCGTCCACCACCCGGGGACCGGGTCGGTTGAAGTACCAAGATCCGTCGACCGCGAAAACCTGGCTAGCCCGGACCGCCGGTAGCTCGGCCCAGCCCTTAACCTGGGCCAGGATCCCGGTCTGTTCGGCGGTCTCCTCCAACCTATAGCCGCAGGGCATGCAAATGATCGCCTCGGGCTGGGCCGCGCTCAGCTCGTCCGGTGTGATCACCCGGGAGCGAGCGCCGGGCTCGCCCAGAACATCGATGCCGCCGGCCGCGTCCACCTGGTCCGGAACCCAGTGCCCGGCCACCATCAGGGGGTCGAGCCACTCCAGGCAGACCACCCTCGGACGCTGCTTGCCCACCATGGCGCCCCGCACCGCGTCCAGGCGGGCCCAGAGCCCCCGCACCAGCTCTGCGGCCCGCTCCTGGGCTCCGGTGACCTGGCCCACCTCGGCGATGGAGCGCAGGACGTCGGCTAGGTTGGTGGGCTCAAGGGAGATGACCGTTGGCTTTCCCGGGAGCAGGCGGACGGCCTCCAGGACCTGGTCGTAGGCGACCGCGCAGACCTGGCAGAGCTCCTGGGTTAGGATCAGATCGGGGCGAGCCCGCCGGAGCGCCTCCTGGTCCAGGCTGTAGAGGCTGCTGCCCTCGTGGAGGGCGGTCCTGACGTGGCGGTCCACCTCGGCGGGAGGGACCCCGGCCAGGTCCAGCTGATTTCGGGTCAGCACCGGCTTGTAGGCGGCCTGGGGCGGGAAATCGCACTCGTGGGTGACCCCCACCACGCTCGCGCCGAGGCCCAGCGAAAAGCAGATTTCGGTGGCGCTGGGCAGGAGGGAGACGATCCTCACCGCTGGTGGCTAAATCCCAGCCGCTGGCTCAACCGAGGCGGCATCCGCCAGCTCCGCCGAGGCGGGGACCAGCTTCATGGCGAGGATCGGCACCTCGTTGCGTTGGGCCCAGCCACCAACCCGGCTCTCGTGGGAGAAGACCACCACCTGGGAGGTCTTGGACAGCTCTAACAGGGTTTCCAGCAAGGCGACGCTGCGGGCGTCGTCGGCGCCCACACAGGGGTCGTCGAAAAAGAGCGGCACCGCTTCGCCGTTAGGCGAGAGCGCCTTGGCCAGGACCATCCGCAGGCAGACGTAGATCTGCTCCCGGGTCCCTTGGGAGAGGTCGTCCACCCGAATCTGCGCGCCGGTGTCCCGGGCCGACACGTGCATCGCCAGGTCCGATGGGTTGACCCAGGCCTGCTGGTAGCGCTGGCCGGTGACCTTGGGCAGCCACTGTCTCAACCCCTCCGCCAGGACCGGAGCCAGGTCCTTATGGACCGACCCCTCAGCCAACTCCAGCTCGCTGATCGCCAGCTTCACCGCCGCCTCGGCACTGGTCAGCTGAGCCAGCTCGGAGCGGAGCTCAGCGGCGTGTTCCTCAAGGCCGGCCAGGTCGCCGGTCTCCCTGAGTTGCTCGGTGAGCCTGCCCTGGAGGGGCAGCAGCCTCTCTCGGATCTGGTCCCGCTTGGCGCGGGCCACGTCGTATGCCATGCGGAGCTGGTCGGATTGGACGCCGGCCTCGACGACTGGCGGCTCGGCGGACTCGCCCAGTTCCGAGCGGAGTTCGCCGGACCGCTTCTTCATTGCCTTGACCTCTCGACCGCCGAGCCGTTCGGTCCGCCGCCCCAGCAGCTCGACCCGGCGCCGCTTGGAGTCCTCGCCATCGTCCAGTTCGTGCAGCCGCCGGCCCAGCTCGGCGGCGAGGGCGACCGGATCGGTGCCGCTGATCCCGACCCGCTTGGCACGCGAGATTAACTCGTCGCGGAACCGATTCGCGGTAGTGGTCCAGGAGGCCCGCTCCTGGACCACTACCTGCGCCGCCGGAAGCTCCTCGGCCAGCGTCTTCAACTTGTCGACCTCGATCTCGGGGATCCCCAACTCAGCCAGACGCCGGTTGGCCTGGGCCCGGCCCGCCTCGACCTTCTCCCGGGCGGTCCGAGCCCGGGCCATTTCGGGATCCTCGGCAGTCACGGCACGCCGCATCTGGGCGACTGAGGTGAAGCCCCCGACCGCCAGCAGCAGCCTCAGTCGGGACTGCAGGGCCAGGAACCCGGTCGCGGCCAAGACCAACACGACCAGCCCGGCCACCACCATGGCGATCCCGGATGGCAAGCCGCGGATCGGGGATAAGCCGAGGCCCATGGCCACCAGGAGCACACCGGCGATGCCCCCCACCAGGGCCACCAGGTCGGAGGTCCAGCGGTAGAAGGCGACCCGTCGACGGTCGAGCAGGTCGGCTCGTCCGGGTATGTCGGAGCGGGGCGGCAGTGGCGGCAAGGTCTGCTCCAGGGCCCCGATCAGAAAGGCCAACTCGCTGGGGGCGGACTGGGCCGAGAGTCGCTCCAGTTCCCCGTGCTGGGGTGCCAGTTGCTGCACCTTGGCCTCCGCCTCCTGGAGTTGCTGGACCAGGCCGCGGGCCCCGGTAGCGGCGTCGCGGAGCAGGGCTGGGTCCTTGGGCAGCTTGGGTTCCGGGGTGGCCGCCAGCGCCTTGTCGATCTCTGCCACCGCGGCCAGGTCCTGCTCCAAACCGGCCAGCTCCGCCGTCTTCCAGGCCGATTCGGCGGCGCTGGTGGTGGCCTCGATCTGGCTGAGCTCGGCCTGAAGTCCGTCCTGCTCGGCGAGGTCTAGGGCCAGCTGCTGGCGCAGCTCCCGCGCCCTGGCCAGCTTGAACTCTGCCTCGTCCAGCGCCTTGGGCGTCTGTTTAGGGTCAAGCGGCTTGGTGGTGGTGCGGTCGCCGCGGATCTTGTCCTGGCGCCAGCGCTGCAGCAGGTCGATCGCCGACCTGGCGGTCCGGTCGCTGCCCGAGGTCGAGGTGGCCCGCTGCAGGTCCTCCTGCAATGAGGCTCCGGTCAGGTTGAGGATCTGGTCCTGGGCGACGGTGGAGACCGCCAGGAAGGCGTCACGGCTCATCCCCAGCCCCACCGAGACGTCGATGGCCCGTCCCCGGCGGAACTTGTCGGTGACCTCGCCCCCCCGGTCCAGGTCGAACACCTGGCAGTTGTCGGGCTGGTCGAGATCGCGGACGAACCGGTACCGGGAGCCGTTCAGTTCGACCTCGGCCTCGACCATGAACTGCTTTCCGACCCAGGGCCTAAACCGGCGCAGCACCTCCTCGGTGTCCTTGGGCATCCGGCCGCGGGCGGGTAGGTCGACCCCGCACAGGGCCACCCGCAGGGCGGTGTGGAGGGTGCTCTTGCCCGATTCGTTGGGCCCGCCCACGATGGTCAGCCCGGGATCCAGGTTGAAGCGGCCATTGAGCGCCCCGAAGCTCTGCAGCTTCACCGACGTCACCTTCATCGCGGTCACACCCTCCCCAGTGGCAGCCAGCTCACAGGATGGCCGGCTCCTCGCCGCGGAGCGCCTCGACCCCGGCCCGGAGGGCGGCCTGGACCAGCTCCGACTCGAAGTCGTCGCGGGCCATCAGCCCCCGCACGAACTGACCACGTATGTCCGCCGACCGGCTCAACTCGTTCAGGTTCAGGGCGGGCCGGACCGAGAAGACGACATCGACGCAACGGTCCTCCTGGCGCAGGCGCTTCACAAGTTGGCTGGGTCCCAGCTGGACCCCCAGCGCCAACTCGCCGACCAGCCGCACCCGAGTGCCGGTGTCGGGCCCCTCGGGCAGCGCGTCGAGGGCACGCTGGATCAGGGACTCGGAGTGCTGACAGCCGGTGACGTCCACCTCGACATCGGAGAGAACAAAGGTGTTGACCTGGTGGATCTTAACCGTGGGGGTGGGCGTGCCAAAGTCCACCTCGGCGGCGCCGCGGTCACCCAGCTCCCCGAAGGTGAGCGGCTCGGGGTTGCCGGGGTAGACCAGATGGGCCGTGCTGCGGGGGGTGTGGAAGTGCCCGAGGAGGGCGTAGCTGAAGCCGGCGTTGGCGATCTCCGGCTCGCTGAACGGCGCATGGTCCTCTTTGCCGACCTCCTGTTGGGGTAGCTGGCCGCGCTCCGACCCGTGGAAGAGGGCCACCGCCGGCGGCCCCTGGGGGACGGTGAAGCCGTCCAGCAGGTTGCGGGTCCCCTTTGGTTTGGTGTGGGCGATCCCGAAGATGCGCAGGTCGCCAACCTCGACTGGCGAGAACTCCGGGCTGGAGAAGATGTGGACATTGGCGGGCCAGGTCTGGGTGGCGTAGAGCGAACCGGGGTGCCAGTAGTCGTGGTTGCCGGGGCTGATCAGGACCGGAAAGGGCAGCTGACCCAGCTGCTCGGCCAGGAGGCGGGCTGTGTCCTGCCCAGAGTAGAGGTCCTCGTAGAGGTCGCCGCCAATGGTCAGGGCATCCACTTTGAGTTCGGCGGCCAGCTTGACCACGTTCTGAAAGGTCTGCCGCAGCGCCGCTCGGCGACGTTTGGCAGGCCCCAGTCCCAGTCCCCGAAAGGTGGTGTCCAGGTGCACGTCGGCGCAGTGCAGAACTCGCATCAAGTGAAATATGCACGATTAGGCCACTCCGAGGGAACGCCTGCGGGGTGCGCGAGCCACGTACACTCCGGCTTGTGCCCCCGATCCTGCCCCCCGGACCTGTGGATCAAGCCGAGCGGGTCGTGCTACGGAAGGTCAACCATCGGGCCCCAAAGTTCATCAACCACCTGGTCCGCTCGCGGCTAATCGGCCACCAGGTCGAGGTGGGCCAAACCATCCTGGTTTTCCAGGTCGCCTTCACCGTTCCCGCCGGGCTAGTCGAGGTGACCGACCGAACCGTCATCGAGTTCATTGACTGAATCGACCATCACCCGGCCGTGGCTCAGAGCGGAAGGGCTCACCCGTCGCTTCCGCAACGGCCGGGGAGTGGGCCCGGTCAGCCTTGGCGTCGGCCCGGGCGAGGTCCAAGCGCTGGTGGGGCCCAACGGCAGCGGCAAGACCACCCTACTGCGCTGCCTGGCCACCCGGACCCGGCCCAGCTCGGGCCAGCTGGCCTGGTTCGGCAGCACTGACCGGCAGGAGGCCCGTCGGCGGCTGGCGGTGGTTTTCGACGCCACCGCCCACGCCGACGAGCTGAGCGCTCGGGAGAACCTCTCCTTCTTCGCCACCGCCCGGCGGGTGGATCCCGACCTCTGGGAGCCCGCCTTGGAGGAGGCGGCGGTGACCGAGCTGGCCGACGACCCGGTCACCCGGCTCTCCTACGGGATGCGCCGCCGGGTGCTGCTGGCGGAGTCGCTGGTCGGCGACCCTCCCCTGCTCCTCCTCGACGAGCCCACCCTGGGCCTGGATGTGAACGGCTGCCGGTGGCTGGCCGCCGCCCTGCGGGCGCGAGCGGAGGCCGGTTTCGCCACCTGCTTATCCACCAACGACACCGACTTTGTCGAGGAGGTCGCGACCAGGGTCTGCTTTCTCATGGACGGCAGGCCGATCCGCAACGCTCCCCTGGCCGAGCTGCTGGCGGAGCTGGGCGGAACCCGGGAGATCCAGCTCACCTACCGAGGGCCGTCCCCGGCCGCCCGAGTGAGCCAGATTCGGGGCGTGGAGCGAGCGGTCGATGCCGAAGCTGGCCTGCTGATCTTGGGCCGGCACCGCGATGGGCTACTTTCGGAGGTGTTAGCCACTCTGGGTGACCTCGACGCCAACCTGGTCGACCTCAAGGTGCGCGACCCCGGTCTGGCCGACTGCTTCCTGCGGCTGACCGGTAAGGCCCTGCATGACTGATCGAGGTGAGGTGTCCCTGCCCCGGTCTCGGCGGGCGGCCCCGGGCGTTTCCCGACGGCGCCCGGTCCACCTCTGGCAACTGGAGCTGAAGGGAACCCTGGCCCGCCGCCGCGCCCTGGCGATCAAGCTTGCCTTCCCGCTGATCCTGGTGATCCCGCTGGTGACCGCCGGGGCCCCACCGTTCTTCGCCGGAATGCTGCTCACCGTGCTGATCGCGACCATCGGGACCGTCGGCACTGGAGTGACCGTCACCCGCTCTCGGGGCTCGGGCTGGCTGGATCGGCTGGCGGTGCTGCCGCTTCCTCCCTGGCGGGTTGGCCTGGAGATCTTCTTCGCCAGCTGGCTGGTCGACTCGCTCCAGGGAAGTCTGGTGCTGGCGGTGATCGCCCTCGCCGAGCGACCCGACCCGGCGACCCTGGTGACTACTTGGATGATGGCGCTGGCGGCACTGGCCTTCTCCGGGGCGCTCGGCCTCGGCATCGCCGCGCTCACCGACCACGCCGGGGAGGCAATGCTCTATCTGGCTGTGATTCTGGCCCCGCTCCTATTCCTCTCGGGTCTCTTCACCGGGGTGCCAGCCACGGGCTTCCGTTTCTGGATGGCCCAGGTGCTTCCCTACAGCTACCTGCACGAGGGCTTCCAGCTGCTCTTGGGTGGCAACCCTCCCTACGGCGAGCCGCTCAGCTTCCTTGTCGCGGCGGTGGTCTTCCTGGCGCTAGCTGTGGCTGCGGCGGCGGCCTTGGGTGGGGCGGTTCTGGCCCGAGCCGCCTAGTCGGGAATCCACAGCTGGCGGCCGATCGGTGGCCGAGCCACCCGCCTTCTTGACGGGGTCTGAGGGCGCTGACGGTAGGGTTGCGCCAGCCGCCGGGTCGATAACTACCGGCACCGAAACAGCTCTGGCGTTTTTTCCGGGCCCGGACCAGCGGCTGAGATCAGTGGCAGGCGGCGTGGGTTCCGATCAGGAAGATCGCCACCACCGCGATCAGGTTGAAGGAGCCGTGCAGCACCATCCCCGGCACCAACGACCGCGAACGTTCGTAGACCAGGGCCAGTGCCACTCCGGCTAGGAACAAGGACGGGCCCAGGAGCAGGATCGAACCCCCGACGGAGAAGCTGTGGGCCAGGGAGAAGATCACCGAGCTGACAATCACCGAGAGGGTAATCCCCAGCTTGGTCCGCAGCCCGCCGAAGACGAAGCCCCGGAAGACGATCTCCTCCACCACCGGGGCGATCACCGCTATTGAGATCACGGCCAGGAAGGGCTCGGCTCCGAATGCCTGGGAGATGTTGCAGTCCTGGGGGTTCTTCATGCCGCCCAGAAGGGGCGAGAGCAGTTGCGAAATGACTCCGGTGAGCACCTGCAGCCCCAGCCCCGCCGGGGGCATCAGCACCACCACCCAGAGCGGGGGCCGGTGCAGACCCAGCTTGTCCCAGGCCCGGCCGCCGTGCAAGCCGGCGAAGAAGAGCACGATGGCCAGCAGCACCCCGTAGAAGACCAAGGTGGTGGCGAAGTTGTAGTAGGAGAGCGTCGGCGCCGAGCCCGGGCCGGTCACGGAGTGGATGACGCCCGCCTGGTGCAGGCCGAGCACCACGATCGCGGGCACGAAGAAGGCGGCCGCCACCCCTGGGACCGCGATCACCGCGGCCAGGATGATCTGGCGCGGACCCCACGAGACGGCTGTAGGCGCCCGCGGCGCCGCTGACGGGGCCGACGGGGACTCGATCAGAAGTCCGGTCCCCGGCCCGCGCCCTTCGGGTCCCTGAGATCCCGATCAGGGCTGGCCTGCTCACTGTTCCCGGCACCCCAGGCGGAGGGCGGTGGCGGCGCGGTCCCTACCCAGGGCATCGGGTAGCGCTCCTCCACCGGTTGAGCGCGGGCGGGCGGCTCAGCCGCTTCTGAACGCGGGTGCCGCGCCGAAGGACTAGGTTGGACCGGGGGGCTGGTGCGAAGCCAGAGGAAGGCCAGACCAGCCAGCATGAGGACGTAGACCACCGCGAACAACCACGAACTCTGGAGCACCCCGACCGCGATCGCGGCCGGCAGTTGCAGCCCCAGCCCCCAGGGCACCCGCGCCGGCGCACCGGCCAACCGGTAACCGGGCAGAGCCACCGCCATCGACCCCCGGGCGATCAGCACGTCACCGATAAGTCCGGCCACCGCTCCCAGCAAGATCAGCGCGAACTCGAGCGGACCCTGGGGCACTCCCAGATGAGCGATCGCACCGGCCAGCGCCACCACTGCCAGCAGATTGGCCAGCAGCGACGCCACGGACACGACCACGAGGGCCCAGGCCAGCCGGACCCTCCATTCGCTGGGCACCGGCTGGTAACCAGCGGCGGCCCGGGCCCGGGCCGGGGCCTGGACCGGGCGGCTGCGCCGCTGTCGGCGGGGCTGGTTCACCATGGTCAGCGACCGGCCGGGTCCCGGTGGCGGGCGGCGGGCTGCCTGGGAGCGGGCACGCGCACATCATGCACGAAGATCCAGACCGCGGCGCCGAGCGGAGCGGCAAGCGAGAGGCGGGCGCCGACGCTGCCCGGTAACCAGGATAAATTGCTGCATTCGCACCGGCGCGCAACCCAAGCCGGGGCCGCGGCCCACTCTGGCCGAGCTTGGCTCGGCGCCACCAGAACAGCCCTGGCGACCCCCCTTCCCGGGCCGGTTCGAATTCGCCCCCA